>Ga0208495_1000001_pt1 | contig 369585 bp, 357 predicted proteins | sample CryBogmetaGMA14M_FD_184551 | JGI IMG/M metagenome (GOLD analysis project Ga0208495, IMG submission 184551) | Freshwater microbial communities from Crystal Bog, Wisconsin, USA - MA14M (SPAdes) | ecosystem: Environmental > Aquatic > Freshwater > Lake | place: Crystal Bog, Wisconsin, USA...
CTGCCGGATCATCGATGAGGAGGGCCGGGAAATCCGTCGGGGCATCACCCGTTTCAAGGAGGCCTTTTTCCCGCTTTCTTCACGATTTACCATTCAGTGTCTCAACTACATCTCCCAGCCGGCGATGCTTTTCCGCCGTTCTGCCCTGGAGACTGCCGGTTATCTTCGGGAAGATCTGGTAGCGGCCTGGGATTATGATTTCATATTGCGCATCTGGCAGCAAGGCGGGGCGGTGCATTTGTCAGGTGCGCCCCTGGCCGATTTCCGCTGGCATCCTGGTTCCATCAGCGCACGGAGATTTTCCATACAGTTCAAAGAGGAATTTGATGCGGCGGCAAGAGATGCCGGTTGGCTGGCACCGCAGACCTGGATCCACGGAATCGTGCGCTGGGGCATTGTGGGCGCCTATACGCTCATGGCTGTTTCCAGAGGGAAAAAGGGACCGCGATGAGAATCGGGGTGAACACGCTCTTTCTCATCCCCGGGGAGGTAGGGGGAACGGAAACCTACCTGCGGGAAGTCCTGCTTGCCATGGCAAAGTCCTCCGTGGGCATTGAGTGGGTTCTTTTCACGAACCGAGAAAATGACGGTTATCTCAAGCGGATCTTTGGACAATTCCCGAAATTTGCCTTTCATCCGTTGCCTCTGAAGGCAACCAACCGCTACGCCCGCATCATCCGGGAACAGATCGATCTGCCCTTTCGGGTTGCCCTTAGCCGTGTGAACCTCCTCTGGTCGCCCGGTTATACGGCGCCGTTCTTTGTTCCCTGTCCCCAGGTGGTCACCATTCCTGACATGCAGTACCGGCGGTATCCAGAGGATCTGACCTTTTTGGCAAGGATCGTTACAGATATTCTCGTGCGGATGGCTGCGAGACGTTGCCGGTGTATCCTTACCATCTCTGAATTTTCCCGCAAGGAAATCCTCACATTTACCCGTACCCGTGAGGAGTCAGTCCGGGCAGTCTATTTGGCTACAGACCCGGCCTTTGCCCAACCCATTCCCGCCGATATAAAACGACAAAGACTGAAAAGATTGCTGCCCTCTGAGAAGCCCTATATTCTCTGCATTGCAAACACCTACCCCCATAAAAATGTGCATGCGCTCATCGAGGCCTTCGGCCGGATCCTGGAGAAAATTCCCCATCAATTGGTGCTGGTTGGAAAGCCGCGCCTGGGAGAGCCCGATGTGCAGACGGCATTGAGCAGGATGCCTGATACATCACGCATCCAGAGGTTGTTGCAGGTTGATTATAAAGACCTCTTTGCCCTTTATCAGGGTGCAGACCTCTTCGTTTTTCCGTCACTTTACGAAGGTTTCGGCCTGCCGGTGCTGGAGGCCATGATGTCTGGGGTTCCCGTATTGACGACACACTGCGGATCGATACCGGAAGTGGGCGGCGATAAGGTGTGCTACTTTAATCCGGCTATTTCGACAGATCTTGCCCGACAGATGATTCAAATCGTTTCCTGGAAGGACGACTATCGAAAAGTCCGGGTAACGGCAGCGCAGAAGCATGCCTGTCAATTTTCATGGCAACAAACGGCAGCAAAAACAATAGAATGCCTTAAGAAAGTGATTATTAACCATGGATAGATATCTGATTACCGGTTTTTCCGGATTCGTCGGCAAACATTTTCTGGAATATCTTGAGACATTGCACAGCCCGGTATCCGTATTGGGTGTTGATATCGTTCCCCCTGATTTTAGTCTGGACCGGCTACACCATATGCAATGTGATTTTGAAAAAATGGATCTGCTGGATCGGGAAGGAATCGAAAAAATCATCCTCCAATTTCAGCCGAACTACATTTTGCATCTGGCCTCATACAGCAGCGTTGCCTTCAGTTGGCAAAATCCTGTGAAAAGCTTTCAAAATAACACCAATATTTTTTTAAATGTCCTGGAGGCAGTTCATTCAATCAATTCCAAGGTGCGGATTTTATCCGTCGGCTCCTCGGAAGAATATGGCGATCTGGTAGGGGGCAACACACTTTTTCATGAGGAGGATGCTTTACATCCTGTCAGCCCTTATGCTGTGGCGCGGGTCTCACAGGAAATGCTCTCCAAGGTGTATGCGAAGGGCTACGGGCTGGATATTGTAATGACCCGGTCCTTCAATCACATCGGGCCCGGACAGAAGGAGATTTTTGTTGTCGCATCCTTTGCCAAACGCCTGGTGGAGATGAAAAAGGAGGGCGCCACGTCTCCAAAATTAATGACCGGAGATATATCCCTGATTCGGGATTTTGTGGATGTGAGGGATGTAGTCAGGGCCTATGACGGGCTATTGAAAAAGGGCCGAAAAGGGGAAATCTACAATATCTGCACAGGGGTTGGCCATTCATTAAAAGAGCTTATTCAACAAACGGCTTCGATCCTGGGTATGGAAGTCCTGACTGAAACGGATGAAAGGCTGATCAGGCCAAGAGATAACAAAGTGATTGTCGGCTCTAACGAAAAAATCAAACGCGATATCGGTTGGGCGCCGGAGATTCCGTTGCGACGGTCTCTGGAAGATGTCATAAATTTCTGGAATCAACAATAAGAGAAACCAATATCCGTGATGATGTGGATATGGAAAAAATTCAGGCATTGAGACCCAGTCTGGAGAAGGAGATCAAGCGAGTCAGAAAGGGAATCGAAGAGAGAATCCTCCGCGGGTGTATCAGGGGCGCCCATGCCTGACCACGACATCGTGCTGGCAAAGATCGCAGCCGGAATGATATTAATGCCTTTTTGAATAGTGACCTTTACTCATCCCTTCTTCCCGGAAATCAATTCCATCGTAAAGAAGTATTACGGCATCGATAAAATTGTCAAAAACTAAAAAAGTGAAGGTGGAAGTACATGATCCTTATCGCTGGCGGCGCCGGGTACATCGGTTCCCACGCCAATAAAATCCTCAATAAACGAGGCTACGAAACGGTTGTCTATGACAATCTGAGCCGCGGCCATCGGGAATTTGCCAAATGGGGCCATTTCGTTCTGGGAGACTTGGCAGACAAAGATCAATTGCGTCGCTGCTTCAAGACCTATCCGATGGAAGCAGTCATGCACTATTGCGCTTTCTGTTATGTAGGCGAGTCCGTAGATCATCCTGCTGAATATTACCGGAATAATGTAGTCAACACGTTGAATCTTCTTGATGTCATGGTTGAATTTGGGGTAAAATACTTCATATTTTCTTCCACATGTGCCACGTATGGCAATCCCCTCCGGATTCCGATGACGGAAGATCATCCTCAGCAGCCGATCAATCCTTATGGTAAATCCAAGCTCATGGTAGAACAAATCCTGAAGGATTGCGATGAAGCTTATGGCATCCGCCATGTGTGTCTTCGCTATTTCAACGCTGCAGGAGCAGACCCGGAGGGTGAGATCGGAGAATGGCACGAACCGGAGCCCCATTTGATTCCTTTAGCTCTACAAGTAGCGGCTGGACAACGTGCGCATATTCAAATTTATGGAACGGATTATGATACCCCTGACGGGACGTGTATCCGTGATTACATCCACATTAACGATTTAGCGGCAGGCCATCTTTTAGCCCTTGAACACCTTAAAAATGGCGCCACCTCAGATGCTTTTAATCTTTGTAATGGAAAAGGTTTTTCCGTTAAAGAAGTAATCCATGCGGCTGAGCGAGCTACTGGCAAATCCATAAAAGTTGTTGAGGCGGAAAGACGCCCCGGTGATCCGCCCATTCTTGTCGGGAGCTCAGATAAAGCGAGGAAGATTTTAAACTGGCAGGCGGATTATCCAAGTCTCGATGAAATTATCAAAACTTCGTGGTTCTGGCATAACCACCATGAGGCATAATATTTATGGTCACGTATTCCTGGAGGATAAAGGAAAAATCAAGATAGATTAAATTGATTCAGCACGGACAGAACCAAGAAAATTCTTTACAATATGATATGTTATAGGTATATCAACACCAATAATTACTTGCCGATGATTGTCATTTTTCGAAGGTGTTCATGAGAGGATCAAGTCTTGCTGTTCTAATTCCCGCCTGGAATGAAGAAGCCACCGTTGCTGACGTCGTTAGCAAGATACGGGAGGTCGGCCCCTATGATGTGATCGTGATCAATGACGCCAGTACGGATCAGACGGCCGATCGTGCTGACGCAGCGGGCGCCAAGGTGCTTAACCTGCCGGTAAATCTGGGCGCCTGGGGGGCCACGCAGACAGGTATCCGCTTTGCCCTGAAAAAGGGCTACCGCCAGGTCATTACCATGGATGCAGACGGGCAGCATCTATCATCCGCCATCCCTCATCTGATGGCGCCCATCGCTGCCCAGAAAGCCGATGTGGTGATCGGGTCATGTACCGAGCGAGGCAGTCATGCGAGGAAATTGGCCTGGCGATTCTTTCGTGGAATGACAGGTCTGGAGATCGAGGATTTGACCTCCGGCTTTAGGGCCTATGACCTTCCGGCCATGAAAATGCTGGCCTCTAAAAAAGCCACCTTGCTTGAATATCAGGATATCGGCGTACTCCTTCTCCTGATGAACTCCGGCCTGAGAATTCAAGAAATGAAGGTACCAATGCGCCTTAGACTATCCGGCAGTTCCAAAATATTCAGCTCTTGGTTCAAAGTGGCCGAATATCTGCTGTTGACCCTGATTCTCTGTACTTCGCATTTCATGAAGGTGAAGTCTCACTTGTATGTCAGTAACAGGGGAACCTTATGAAACCGCTATTATCCTATCAATGGACCACGGCAATCATTGGTCTGATGATTGCCCTTGTAATCCTTTTTCTGATACGCAGGGACATTCTCCACGTGAAGCGGTCGCTCTGGTGGATTGGCATTGCCCTTCTGATCGTCTTCATGGGGTTTTTTCCCCTTCAAATTGCACAATTTGGCGTACTTTTGGGTGTGAATTATCCACCGATACTCATTTTGACAATAGGCATGGGCTTTATTCTAATCAAGATTCTTTCGATGGATCTGGAGCGTTCACGACAGGAACGGACGCTGCGCCGTTTAACCCAGAAAATAGCAATGCTCGAAGGGCTCCAGAAAGAAGCGAAAGCCGTTGAAAAAATCGAATTGATGACTCAAGGCGAAAAACTCAATGATACCAATAATCGTTCAGACATTTAATCATCTCAAAAACACGCAAACCACTAAATCACTAACCCGCCATCCCCTCCTGTAAACAATAGTATATATCCAATTCCCATGAAATTCACCGTCATCACGCCCAATAAAAAATGGTGGCCGACTTCTGACCGGCCCTGTAATTTTTTCTTGACATCTCTGTTTAGATTAGCTAAACAGTTTAATAATTTCAAAGTCACGCATGGTCATAAAGCCCTCACATCCAGAGATTTACATCGATCCTGATCGATTGAAGGTGTAATCGACAGGGCGGAGCTTTGAAAATACCTGCCCTTCATTTTCATCATCCTAAACACAATAATCCAAAATAACTTTACGTATCCGTTTAGAAAAAATGGACATATTGTAACATGCTGACCGAATTATTCACTTCCAGAACACGGATCAACCTGTTTCTGAAGCTATTCCTGAATCCAGGAATAGCATGCTATCTGCGTGAATTAGCGAGGGAATTTAATCTGACCCCCAATGCTCTGAAGGAGGAGCTGGACAATCTGAGTCAGGCTGGATATCTGGGTAAAGAGCAACGGGGACAATCCATTTTCTATAGGGCCAATACGAACCATCCCTTCTTCCCGGAAATTAGTTCCATCGTAAAGAAGTATTATGGCATCGATAAAATTGTCGAACAGATACTCAATGACCTCGGCAAGGTAGAAGCGATCTACGCCCTCGATGACTATGCCGAAGGGCGTGACAGCGGCCTGATCGATGTGTTGATTGTCGGCGACGTGGACATGGATAAAATTCAGGCATTGAGACCCAGCCTGGAGAAAGAGATAAAGCGAAAGATCCGGGTCATGGTGATGAGAGCCCAAGAGTTTGCCGAAAGTCGCGATATGCTCTTGAAGCGTCCGAATTGGCGGATCTTATAGGTAGGACATGGAGATTGATCCGGAATGATTAGAACACATATAAAGCCTAACCAATCCTGGCTTAGTATAGATTGGAAAGAAATCTGGCAATACAGGGATCTTCTCTGGCTCATGGTGTGGCGTAGCTTTACGACCGCACATAAACAGACCATCCTTGGTCCGCTATGGTTTATTATTCAGCCCTTGGCAACAACAGTTGTTTTTACGATTGTTTTTAGCCAGATTGCCAGGATCGGCACAGATGGCATTCCTCCTTTTGTTTTTTACATGAGTGGGATGGTTTTATGGAATTATTTCGCAGGTTGTCTGAATGGCGCTTCCGGCAGTTTGGTCGGAAATGCCGGCCTTTTCCAGAAAGTGTATTTCCCGCGACTTATTGCCCCTATTTCCAGCCTCTTCAGTCAGCTGATATATTTCCTTGTCAATCTTGCTGTTTTTGTTGCTTTTTACCTCTATTACCTGTTTTTTTTAAAAACCAGCATTCAACCCACGTTATGGATTCTTGCCTTGCCGGCTCTGGTTTTACAGGCAGCTATTGTTGGAATGGGGGTTGGTTTGTGGCTGTCGGCTTTAACGGTAAAATACAGGGATGTTTCATTTTTGTTGCCTTTCCTGACGCAGTTGTGGATGTATGCGACACCGATAATCTACCCTGCAAGTTCAGTTCCTGAGAAATTTCGATCGCTGTATTACCTGAATCCCATGGCATCCGTCGTGGAGTTCAATCGGTTTGCATTCTTTGGTGTCGGAACGCTGACAAAAGAAACATTTCTCTTTGGAATTGGGTCCGGTGTCTTGATTCTTATCACGGGTCTGTTGATGTTTAACAGGTCTCAGAGAACTTTTGTTGACATCATATAAGGGTAACCAAGTGTATCATACAAGATTAATAGACCAGCGGTGAGACAGATTAAGATGTCCGATCATGTAATTATTGCTGATAGTCTCTCGAAACGTTATCGTCTTGGCGTAATAGGGAGACAAACGTTAAAAGATGAATTTATCTACCTATGGCACAAAGTTATGGGGCGAAATCCTATAGAACATATGGGGAAAGTCGGTGTTGGACAGCACTCTGCCACGACCACATTGACAGAGGATGACAATAATGATTTCTGGGCGCTCAAGGACATATCTTTTAAAATTAATCGGGGTGAAGTTGTTGGAATAATCGGACGAAATGGTTCTGGAAAATCCACATTACTGAAGCTTCTCAGCCGTATCACAGAGCCGACATCCGGCGAGGCATTCATCGAAGGTCGAGTAGGATCACTTTTGGAAGTCGGAACGGGCTTCCATCCGGAACTGACCGGTCGTGAAAATATCTATATGAACGGCACAATACTTGGAATGAACAAAGCGGAGATTGATAAGAGATTCGATGAAATCGTTGCATTTTCCGAAGTCGAACAATTCCTGGATACCCCTGTGAAACGATATTCCAGTGGGATGTTTGTGAGGCTTGCCTTTGCCGTCGCGGCGCACCTTGAACCGGAGATCCTGCTGGTCGATGAAGTGTTGGCCGTCGGTGATGTGGAATTTCAGAAGAAATGCCTCGGCAAGATGAAAGATGTTGCAGGACAGGGTCGAACGATATTGTTTGTCAGTCACAACATGGGCGCCATAAACAATCTGTGCAGCAGGGCGCTTCTCCTGGAAAAGGGGAGGCTGGTGCTGGATTCAACGGCTGAAGAGACTACCGACAGATACCTGGGGTATCAGGTTCTTGAGTCCGCTATTGCCACAGAAACGGAAATCAACGATAGGATGGAAGGAAAAATTCTTAAAGATTTTCCTTACGTCAGACTCAGACAGGTCGCATTGTTGGATAAGGAAGGAAATCCTAAGAAATTGTTTGCTTCAGATGAGCCGATTCAAATATCCTTGGAGTTTGAGTGTCTTCAATCAGTCCCTGATTTGCGCCTAATTCTTTTTATCGTGGATAAAAACGATACTCCCATTTATGGGTCTCAGAATACTGACGATACAGATATTGCATCAAAATTCTCGCATATTGCCAAGGGGGTTTATAAAGCAGCATGCGTTATCCCGCCAAACACATTTGGTGGAAGACAATTCTACTTAAGCGTTCACATCTTATATCCGAAGGTCGAGCATATTGTATTGAGTAAAATTCTGCAGTTTGGCGTCAAATTCAAGGGTTACAACCAGCAGATCCAATATGGAGGGAATGACTGGGCGATCAATGTTTGGCCCATGCTGAAATGGAGCCTTCATTGAAAGGTTTTCGATGAGATCATTGGTTCAAAGAAAAAATAACATGTAACTACTTAAGATAGTGGGAGATAATAGATGTTATGCTAAATGGGAAAAATATTTTAATTACCGGCGGCACGGGTTCATTCGGAAAAAAATGTACAGAGATCATTTTGAGTCGATACAAACCACGTAAATTGATCATTTTCAGTCGGGATGAGCTCAAACAATCGGAGATGGCACAGCAATTTCCGATTTCGAAATACGATTGCATCCGATACTTCATAGGCGACGTTCGTGACAAGGAGCGCCTGAATAGGGCATTTCACGGCGTTGATTATGTGATTCATACGGCCGCGTTGAAACAGGTTCCAGCCGCAGAATACAACCCCTTTGAAGCCGTGAAAACAAATGTCATGGGTGCTCAGAATATCATCAATGTCGCCATCGATCAGGGTGTATCAAAAGTCATTGCTCTGAGCACCGATAAGGCAGCAAATCCCATCAATCTGTATGGCGCAACAAAGCTCTGCTCCGATAAGCTCTTTATTTCCGGTAATCGATATGTCGGTCACGAACATACCATTTTCAGCGTTGTTCGATATGGAAACGTTGTGGGAAGCAGGGGAAGTGTCATTCCTTTCTTTCAAAAATGCAAGCAGGATGGTTGTTTGCCGATAACGGACCCGCGCATGACACGATTTTGGATCACCCTCGAACAGGGAGTTGGTTTTGTTTTGCAATGTCTGGAAGGAATGGTGGGAGGAGAGCTTTTTGTTCCAAAGCTTCCCAGTATGAATATTATGGATCTGGCACGCGCCATTGCGCCGGAATGCCGAACCGAGATTGTCGGTATTCGTCCTGGTGAAAAACTGCATGAAGTCATGATACCCATCGACGATGCGCGTAGAACAATTGAATTTGAACATTACTATCTTATCCAGCCGGACTTTGGGTTCTGGAGTCGCCGTTATAGCGATAACGAAAAAAAAATGGTACCAGAGGATTTCGAATACAACTCCAGCACGAATCCTTGGCGGCTCAATATTGATGAAATGAGAGGGATGATCGCCCAATTATGATTCCCTATGGCCGACAGACAATAGAAAGAGATGATATCAAGGCAGTGATCGAAGTTCTACAATCGGATTGGCTGACAACAGGGCCTAAAGTGACTGAATTTGAGAAAGCTGTATGTGGGTATGTAGGAGCCAGACACGGCGTTGCCGTAAGCAGTGGAACAGCTGCCCTTCACTGTGCCATGTTTGCCCTTGGGATAGGACCGGGTGATGAGGTGATAGTTCCGGCCATGACGTTTGTGGCCACGGCTAACAGCGTGGTCTACCAGGGAGGGACGCCGGTTTTTGCTGATGTGGAGCCGGACACTTTACTGATTGACCCGGTTGAGGTTGCGAAGAGGATCACTGCGAAAACCAAGGCAATCATTGCCGTGGACTATGCAGGTCAGCCTTGCCGGTATGAGCAACTGCGGGTGATTTCTGACAAGTATCACTTGAAGCTTGTAGCGGATGGGTGCCACGCGCTGGGCGGGGAGTATAAAGGGGGGAAGGTCGGAAGTCTTGCAGATATGACAGTTTTCAGTTTTCACCCCGTAAAGCATATTACCACAGGGGAAGGTGGCATGATCACCACTGATGACGGGGATCTTGCAGACCGAATGCGTATTTTCCGAAACCATGGTATCATTTCGGATCCCAGAAAACGGATGGAGCAAGGTTCGTGGTTCTACGAGATGACGGATATTGGATTCAATTATCGCATCACTGACATCCAGTGTGGATTAGGAATAAGTCAACTTAAGAAATTACCTGCCTGGATAAAGCGGAGACAGGAGCTTGCCGCCAAGTATGATGCGGCGTTCATGGGATTAAGTGGAGTAAAACCGCTGGTAACGAGGTCAGATGTTTTGCACGCTTTCCATCTCTACGTTGTCCGGTTTGACCGCAGCAATGATAGAAACAAGGCGTTCAATGAATTACGTGCAAGGGGCATATCATCGAACGTTCATTATATTCCCGTGTATGAGCATCCATTCTATGTGAACAAATTCGGAAAACGTAGCGGCCTTTGTCCGGTCACAGAGCAGGCATATGAAGGAATCCTTTCGTTGCCCATGTTCCCGACAATGCCAGATACGGTGGTCGATCAGGTTGTTGGGACGATTTTGGGCATTTGCTGATGACAGATATGCAGATACCACGGGAAAGCATTGTCTGGAAAGGGTTGGAGATACCGCGTTTTGTGCTGGGAACAGTACAGTTGGGTATGACTTACGGTATTGCCAACACTACTGGGCAACCATGCCAAGAAAAGGCAAATGATCTGGTGAGATCTGCATGGAAGTCGGGTGTCGGTTTCTTTGATACGGCCCAGGCATATGGAGAGAGCGAAACGGCGCTCGGGCTGGCGGTTGAAAAGCTTGGTATTTCAGGGCACATATCGGTCATCACCAAACTTACGCCGAAGCTCGACCCCCTTAATGAACCAGGTATCAGGGCTTCTCTGGAAGAGTCGTTGCGGAAACTCCGTGTACCACAAGTATGGGCTGTCCTGCTGCACCAGTCTTCCTGGCTCAACGCTTGGAATTCTGGTCTTGGCCGTTTGTTGATCGGACTGCGCAGTGAAGGCAAAATTCGCTGGCTGGGTGTCTCGGTTTATACGGTTGATGAAGCGATCAGGGCGCTTGAGCATCCCGATATCGATGTAGTTCAAATCCCTTGCAACGCGTGGGACCAGAGGATGGTGGAATATGGCGTACTGGAACGCGCAAGAAACACCGGTAAGATCTGCTTTGTGAGAAGCATTTTTCTTCAGGGGCTTATGAACATGTCAATTGATCGGGTGGCAAGCAGGTTGCCTGAGGCCAGCAATGCCGTGAGCCAGTGGACGAGGATTGTGGCCGAACTCGGGATAACACCGCGCGAAGCCGCAGTGAGATACGCGTTGTCTCTGCAGTCTCCGCTGGTGATAGGAGCAGAGACGGCTGAACAGGTGGCAGACACTGCCGACCTGTTGAAGAAAGACGCTTTTGATTCAGGGACAGTAGCCATGATTCGCGAGAAGATGAAGAGTGTTCTGACGGATTCAGTCCTCAATCCTGCTTCCTGGACGGTCAGGCAATGATTGGGATATTCATTCAGATACTGGAGTCACAACGATGAAAGTTGTCAATTGCCAGGATAAAGCCTATGCGGGGCTATATTCGGCCTTTCACCAACAACAGCATTACACTGCTTTGTACTCACTTCTCGATCTTGAGTATTCAAGGGCATACGCCAGCGCTTCTGAGTTTCTTGACATGTCTTTCCTTATAGAAGACGGCGGGCGGGCAGTCCTAGTCTTTGTGGCAGCGTTGCGAGATATCGGGGGGGTGAACGATCTGTCGGCTTTTGGCCGTCCGGTATTTTTTGCTGAAGATGTGTCCCAAGCAAGGGAGACTATGGAACACTCTCGAAGGATGTTTAGGACTGAACTGTCTCGAATATTGTCTCAGCATCATGTTCTTAAGATGCAATACGTGGATTATCTGGCTGATGCTCACCTGTCGCCACTAAGCGTTCAGCTTATGGATTTGGGTGCGACCGCAAGCCCGCATTTTTCCCAGGTAGTCGATCTGACTCTTTCCGAGGAGCGTATCCGCAGCGAAACAAGAAAGAGCTACAAGAGCCTGATCAACTGGGGCACAAAGAACCTGGATCTCAGCGTGTGGGATAGCGGGTCGATATCAGAAGCCCGGATGGAGGAATTTCACAATTTGCATGTGCAGGTGGCAGGAAGGGAGACGCGGTCTTTCGAAACTTGGGTTGTGCAGTACAGGCAGGTCATGGCGTGCGAGGCCTACGTTATTGCGGGATATCTATTCGGGCGATTGGTGACCGCTGCATTGTTTCTTCACAACGCGGTGACCTGTTATTACGGGGTGTCTGCTTCTGACAGGAATCTCTTCGACAAACCCATGGCACATGCCGTCATTTGGTTGGGTCTTTCACATGCAAAATTTCTGGGATGCCGTTTTTTTGAAGTCGGCGAGCAGCTGTACCCCAAGCAAGGGCATCCTGCTCCTTCCGAAAAGGAATTGGGCATAGGCAAATTCAAGCGCGGGTTCGGGGGTGAGACCTGCGTCAGGGTTCATGTCATTCTAGATCATTCCGACGTATCTTGACAGGAAAGGTAACTTCATGAGCAGATTGTCTTTTGAAAACTACGGGCATAAAGCCAGCCTGGGTTTAGATCCCACGTATGTTGCGGGGCGATACATGAGTCAGAAAGAGGACGAGCGAAACATTCTTCCTGACATTGTCAATAAACTGGACCTCCATCCATCTGACGTTTGTCTTGAAATCGGCTGTGGAGTTGGGAACCTGCTTATTCCCTTATCATTCTTGGTAAAATCCATTACTGGAGTTGACCATCCGAATTGCATATCTGGGCTTAAGGCCAGGTTTACCGGGGAGAACATGCGGTTGATTAGCAAGAACTTTCTGGACTGCAGTCAAGACGAACTTGGCTGCTTTGACAAGATACTTGTCTATAGCGTGCTACATTGTCTTTCGAATCGCAATGAGGTGGAGAATTTCGTTGGCAAAGCCTTGTCTTTACTCTTGCCTGGAGGGAAAATGCTATTGGGTGATATCCCGAATATCTCCAGGAAGCAGAGGTTTCTGAAATCCGAAAAGGGAAAGGAATTCGACAACATCTGGAAAGAGAAAAACCGGTCTCCTTCTGAAGCAATGGCTGAGGCGGAGAAGTACCTGGCGGATGACCCAAATCTTGTGATTCTAGATGACGCGATGGTGCTGAGTCTAATGGCTTTCATCCGCGGGCAGGAATATCATACCTATATTCTGCCGCAGTCGATGAACCTGCCGTTCGGCCATACCCGTGAAGATATTCTTGTTGAGAAACCAAGATAGGACACTGTGACCAGATGATTTCATTATGGCGAGATAAGGCACCTCAGGGAGTAGGTCCGCGACTGGCAGATGACCTGCCGCTTGAATATTTCTATCCGAGCGGACGTCAGGCCTTGACGGCGGTAGTAAAAACGCTTGGCCTGGAACGTCCGGACAGGGTTGCCCTGCCTGACTGGAGTTCGCACTGCGTTATCAGTGCGATTGGGAAGATGGCAACACCTGCTCCCATGAAAGAGGTGCTTCAGTATGCAATGCCGGTCTCGTGTGTTCTGTTGTATGAACAATGGGGCTGGCCTTTTCCACCTGACATGGCGTGGCGTTTTGAAAAGCTGTTTCCTGATACCTGTCTTATTCTCGATGCCGTGGATTCAGCCGATATTTTGAGCCGCAAGAGTAGCTGGAATCTATTGGTGGGTAAACACGCTGTTGTTTTCAGTCTTGCCAAGACGCTTGGCCTGAAAGGCGGCGGCGTAGCGCTGGTTAATGACCGACACCTTAAGTTTGTTCAAACTGCCGAAGGAGAAATTCTATCCCATCTTTTGTGGAACAGCGAAACCGGTGCCATGTGTCCAAGCAAATGTCTGTTGTGGCACAAGAGCGAAGTTGAATGTCTGCATCCGGAACTCGGTGTATGGCTGGCTCGCTACAGCGCCAATGAAGCGCTTGAGAAGGAGTGTCGCCAAAGGCTGGGTAATCTGCGGTTAATACTGGAGAGCGCCGTTGGCAGAGAATGGCCGTCATGGATGAAAAAGGCTTGCGATGATGGGGCGGCGCCCGGCGTGGCACCAATATTGAGAAATCAGAGCGCAAAACGGATAAAAGCCTGTCAGGATGTGCTGCGAACGAAGCATGATATTGAGTCTTGCTTTTATAATTTCAACTGGTCTGGCGACCCTCTTTCGCCAGATTACGGGCAATGTCTGGCGATACCTGTTCATGGCTTGGTGACAGACATGAGTGGAATTGTCAAAACACTGGAGCACATAGGAACTGCTGTTTGATACCATGGCACCGTGCGCAATATAACGGGAATCATAGGTTCGAATCCTCGGACTCAAATATGTCTAAAAGGAACGACAGGGAAGATGTGCTCATATTCGTGGAAGATCCCGGCGCGGCCAACTGCCTGGCTCAACTGCCAGCGGCACTTAAGCAACGAGGATGGCAGACCTTCCTTGTTGCGCATGGCCTTGCGGAGAGGTACCTGCCGGAGTTGGGTATCCAGACGGATGCCGGCAAGTCGTCTCTCGGTGCTTTGAAGCTGATTGAGGCTACCCAGCCGCGCCTTGTTTTGGTGGGTACCTCGGACAATTTTGATTCGATGGGATTGATGTTGGTGGCTGAGGCACGTCGCGCAGGGATCCAGACCATCGGGATTGTTGATCACAGGATGAACGCTGATATTCGCTTTAAAGGGCGTAGCAGCGATCCCATGGCCTATGCGCCCGACTGGCTTCTTGTTCCTGACGAATGGACAAAGGCCACATTTGTGAACCTGGCCTATCCTGCCCGGCAGATTGCGGTTTGTGGTCATCCCTATTACGATTATGTCCGCTCCGTAAGAACGCAGTTGGAGCCGGAAGACATTAACGATATACGGAGTCGTGTCCTGCCGGATGCCGTGGGAGGGCGGAAGGTGGTTCTATTTGCATCTGAATGTGCAGCCCGTATTTCTCCCCTGAATCCTCAGCTTCGTGCCGGGTACACGCTGACAGGATCGGCAGATGCCGCTGGGCGCACTGAGATTGCGTTGGAGGAGTTTCTTTTCGCGATCCGCTGCGTAACTCCGCGGCCATATCTGATCCTTCGTCTACATCCCAAAGACAAGGTGGAGTATTTCGAGAAGTATCTTAAAGCCTTTGATTTTGTAAGTCATGGAGGATTGCCGCTCGAATTGATCTATGTATCTGATCTTGTCGTCGGTTTGACTTCGATGCTGCTTATGGAGGCCGCACTGCTGGGCAAGATGACCCTTTCGATAATACCACGACCCGAAGAGAAGGAATGGGTTCCGGGCATCGAGCTTGGCGTCACCATGTGTGTAACCACGCGCAACCAACTGTGCCATTGCCTGCCGGTCATGATGTGTGGAGACCCCACTGATCCAGCAGCGGTTCTTGACCGGGTAATCCCATGGAGAGCATTGGAACGGTATGTGGAATTTGTCGAGAATCTTTTGTGCAAGGTCTGATCAAGATACAAAAAAACAAGGATAATGGTACGGGTAGAAGACAAGGTGAGAACATGAGGACTATTGCCATCGTGCAGGCGAGAATGGGATCGTCACGTCTTCCCGGAAAGGTCATGGCGGAAATTGCCGGTAAGCCCATGCTGTTTCATGTGGTCAACCGCGTCCGCAGGGCGAAGAAGATCCATCTAGTCGCCGTGGCCACTTCCACACATGCATCGGATGATCCGATCGCTGTATTTTGCGACGGCAATGGGATTCCTTGTTTCAGAGGCAGTGAGGAGGATGTGCTAGATCGATTTTACTGGGCGGCAAAGCATTTTCAGGCTGATGTCATCGTGCGCCTGACATCGGACTGCCCTCTTCACGATCCGGATATCATCGATCACGTGATAGAGTCGCTGCTGGAGGGGGATGCGGATTTTGTGTCGGGCGGAATGAAAACCACCTATCCTGATGGGCTGGATGCAGCCGCTTTTCCTATGGCGGTTCTCGATCAGATCTGGCGTGAGGCGAAGCTTAAGTCGGACCGCGAACACGTTACCACATACATCCACAAACATCCGGAGATATTCCGTCAGAAAACTGTCCGCTGCAATGAGGATCTTTCCTACCACCGCTGGACTGTGGACGAACCGCAGGATCTGGAGTTTGTCAGGGCAGTATATGGGCATCTGGGGGATGTGCCGTTCGGCATGAGGGACATTCTTGATCTGTTGAAACGGAATCCGGAACTGAACAAAATAAACACCGGTATTGCCCGTAATGAAGGATATGTGAAGTCTTTGGACGCGGATGCCTTGATGAACACTAAGGGAGAGTCATGATGGGCAAGGGACAAGAATTATATACAAAGGCTAAAACCAGGATTCCGGGAGGCACGCAACTCCTCTCCAAAAGGCCGGAAATGCATCTTCCCGACCAGTGGCCAAGCTATTACAGCCGGGCCAGAGGGATCGATGTCTGGGATCTCGACGGGAACCACTTCGTTGATATGAGTTACAACGGTATCGGTTCATGCATCCTGGGTGTCGGAGATCCGGATGTGGATGCGGCCGTCCTCGCCGCTATCGACTCAGGGTCCATGTCGACGCTGAACTGCCCGGAAGAAGTAGAACTGGCGGAGCTCCTGTGTGAACTCCACCCTTGGGCCGGCATGGTCCGCTATGCGCGTGGAGGAGGCGAAGCCTTGTCCATAGCCGTACGTATCGCCAGAGCCAGCACGGGGAGGGATCGGATTGCCTTCAGCGGCTATCACGGCTGGCACGACTGGTACCTGGCCGCCAATCTGGCGGAGGAAAGCGCCCTCGATGGACATCTTCTGCCCGGACTCGATCCGGCCGGTGTTCCACGGGGATTGCAGGGAACGGCCCTACCTTTTCGTTATAACCATCTTGAGGAACTTCAGAATATTGTATCCAGGTGTGGAAAAGAACTGGCCGCCATCGTCATTGAACCGATCCGGCGCGATGACCCAGTGCCGGGCTATCTCGAGGGGGTTCGGGAACTTGCCAAGCAGACCGGCGCTGTCCTGATTGTTGATGAGGTTTCTTCAGGATTCCGCATGAACACAGGTGGGGCTCATCTTCTCTACGGCCTTGAGCCGGACATGGCCGTTTTTGCCAAGGCCATGAGCAACGGATATCCCATGGCGGCAATTATCGGAAAAAGTCACATCATGGAGGCCGCACAGAGCACCTTTATCAGCAGCACATACTGGACGGAACGCATAGGTCCGGTTGCCGCCCTGGCCACTATCCGCAAGCATCAGCGGGATGACGTGCCTCGTCACCTGAACCGCATCGGCAAGCGCATCCAAGCGGGATGGCGTGAGGCTGCAGACAGGACAGGCCTCATCGTGGATATCGGAGGCATTCCGCCCATCAGTCACCTGTCTTTTCAGTGTGAACAGGGCCAGGCCGTCCATACGCTGTTCACACAACTCATGCTGGAAAGAGATTTCCTGGCGGCCAAGGTTTTTTACGCCACCTATGCCCATCAGGATAAACACGTGGATGCTTACCTGTCCGCTGTCCGCGAAGTCTTTGGCTCGCTCTCGGATGCCTTAGAAACGGGAACGATCATGGCGTCGCTCAGGGGGCCCGTAGCCCATAAGGGTTTCCATCGACTTACGTGATCATGCCACGGTTTCTTTTTCGTTTAGACGTATCAGCCTCTGTGGGTATGGGTCACTTACGGCGCTGTCTGACACTTGCCGGCGAGCTCGCGGAACACGGCTCGGAAGTATTTCTCCTTTGCCGGTCCGAAGCTTTCGATATCTCGGAACACATGACGCAGATCGTAACGGATTGGGCTACATGTGACTGGTCTCTGACCCCTGAAGAGGACGCACAGGAAGTGATCCGTTACAGCAGAATGAAGCATATCGATTCGGTCATCGTTGATCATTATCGAACGGATCAGACCTATCAGAAGATCCTGTACGAATCAGGCATCAGGTGGCTGCAATTTGACGGTGCGGCCCGTTATCCAATCTGGGCCGACTGGGTTCTGAACATGAGTCCTGCAGCTTCAGAAGAACTCTATGAAAAACTCAAACCGAGGAAGGATACGCGTCTTCTGCTTGGATCCCGCTACGCCCTGCTGCGCAAGGAATTCCAACAACAGCGTTCCCGAGTGAAAAAGAGTGGACCGGTCAAAAGAATTCTCCTGACCTTTGGCGGAGGCGATGACCGCGGGGCTACGCTCTTTTGTCTGAAAGCCATTCAGTTCCTGGGAGAAGAGGTTGAAAGAGTCGTCCTGTTGAGCAGTATGAATCCCAGGAATGAAGAGATATTCACGTGGTGCAGGGAAGGTCGAGACAATGTCAGGATCGTCATAGATGCGGAGGAAACGGCTCCTTACATGGCGTCCGCCGACCTAGCGATCACCGCCGGAGGCATGACGACATTTGAGATGGCTGCATTAGGGATTCCGGTAATGATTCTGCAGATTGCCGATAATCAGGTGCCCATCACCAGGGCTTGGCAAAAGTGTGGTTACGGTGTCGACATGGGTTGTCTCGATCGACTGCGTCCGGATTACCTGCAGCGCGAAATGATGTCCCTGATGCAGAATACCACGCGCCGGAAAGCCATGGCTGCGGCGGGCCTGTCCCTAGTGGACGGCCAAGGAACCGGACGCGTGGCTCGAATCCTGTTGTCCGAATCACCGCTTGGAGAAGCGAGTGGATAGGCCGATCAAGAGTCCAGGTCAGAACACTTTTGCTTTTAAGAGGAGAGGAGTTCGTAATGATTAGTGCACACGCCCACAGTCCATTGCATCTTCAATTCAAAGGGGACCGGACTTATCTGCATGGGAGTGACATGTACAATTCTATCACTCAGCATGTGACCGTTTTTGCGCAGGACGCGTCTGCGTATGTGAATAAAATGATTTTCCGTCAACTGGCGCGGCATGACTGTGATCTATGGATGGACCCCCCGGAGGATGCTGCCCGTCTGATAGCGAATGGTTCATACCGGTTAGAGGATGGCTCGACTTTGCCATACTGGGTGGTTGAAACAGAACGATTGGTTGGCGGGCGGTATGCATTTGATGAAGATGCTATTGTTTCGTCCGCCCTGTTCGATGACCGGTCTATCACCATGACACAGCGGACATCCTACAGCCCCATTGAAGAAATCATTGCCTTGAATAAGGCCCTGAACTACCGGTTGATGCCCAAGGTGTCGGGGAAATGGCTATTCGGCCAGTTGACAATGCAGCAGGCCCTGCGCCGGAACGATCAGCCAATCAAGATATCCATGAGATCAGCAATCAGCGGCCGATTCAGTGTGAGCGATATCGAGATGGGTGAGCATATGGCAGGTGAAATCCGTTTTGTCGTTGGACAGCCATGATCGGGATCAAATATATTACCAGCTATATTCCCCGGGATTTCATTGATAATGTTGCGCAGGGTGAAAAATTCGGGGAGTCGAGAGATTATATCATCAACAAGATCGGTGCGTACCGGCTTCCTCGCAAGTTGAACGGTCAGGAGACATCTGATCTGGCTTGCTGTGCGATTGAAAAATTGCTGAATAAATCAGATCTTTTACAGGAGAAAATGGAGGCACTGGTGGTGGTGACACAAAACGGCGATGGTCATGGATTGCCGCACACCTCCGCAATTATCCATAAAAAGCTCGGCCTGCGTCAAGATGTGGCTACTTTCGATGTGTCCCTGGGATGTTCGGGTTATGTCTACGGATTGGCGATTCTGAAAGGTTTTCTGCAGGCATCCGGATTAAACAGCGGCGTGCTGGTCACCGCCGATCCTTACTCCAAGATCATTGACCCTCAGGACCGCGCGACGACACTCCTTTTCGGAGACGCCGCCACAGCAACCTGGCTGGGAGAAGATGCGATCTGGGATATCGGACAGCCTACATTTGTGACGGACAGTCATCGCGGATGCCATCTGGCGGTTAATGGGGGAAAGCTCCATATGAACGGATGGCAGATATTCAATTTTGCCGCGATGAATGTCCCACATCAGATTGCCATAATGTTAGACAAGGAAGAATTAGCAGTCGAAGAGGTGGATTTGTTTATCGTCCATCAGGGTACTGCAGCAATCGTCGAGGCCATCGCCAGAAAATTTCCCACAGTGCGGGAACGGTTTATCCTGGATTTGAGCACCACCGGAAATACCGTTTCTTCCTCCATCCCGATATTACTTGAAAAGTATTATAAAAAACCTTCAATAAAGCGAGTCCTGCTGAGCGGCTTTGGCGTGGGGTTATCGCTGGCAACTATACTATTGGATAGAAGAGAGGAGCCACATGTTAACGATTGAACAGATCCTGGACGCCATTAAAAGTTCAGGGGTGGAGATTGACGCGTCATCAATGCCAGTGCAAAAGACATTCAAGGACCTCGGCCTGGACAGCATGGATGTTTTTAACATTCTGATTGAACTACAGGATATCACGGGGATCGAAATCCCGGATGCGGATATTAAGGATATTCAAACCATAGAAAAAATCTATCAGTATTTTGAAAAGAAGGCGTCCCTTCAGGCACCGGCTTAGGCGGCCCAGATCGGTTTTTTAGAGGGGTATTATGAGATTGTCCGATTTTTTCGAGAAGACTGACATCCTCCGGGAGGGCGAGTTTCTTACCCTGGGACATGCCGGGAGCCAGGTCAAGGACACCTTGGCCTACTGCGATACCCTGTTTTATCTGAAGACGGTGATGCAAAACGAAAACATTAGCTGCATCATCACCACCAGTGAATTTGCTGAAGAAGAAAACGTCAGCAAAGGTTGTGTTCTATCGGCCGACCCACGTAACGCATTCTATCGGCTACACAACCGGCTGGTGGAGCATCATGCCTATACGTTGGCGATTGAATATGGAATGGGGATGAATTGTCAGATTCATAAAAGCGCCCAGATATCGAAACGGACAAGGGTCGGAAATCGTGTGACCATCGGAGAATATGCCGTCATTCAGGATGAAGTGATCATTGGTGACGGAACGTTCATCGATGCGGGAGCGGTCATTGGATGTGAGGGCATCCTTTATATGAAAGAGGGAGGAAACAACCTCTTCGTAAGGCATGCCGGAGGGGTCCGCATCGGCAAAGATGTCACTATTCTCAGCCAGGCCGTCATCGTCCGATCGATTCACGACAGCCTCCTCACCACCATTGGGGATCACGCCATCATCGGAATCGCATCCAATATCGGCCATGAGGCCCAGATCGGCAGAAACTGCGTTGTATCAGGAAATTGTGTGATTGCTCGCATGGCCCGGATCGAAGAAGGCGCCTGGATCGGGACATCATGTTTTGTCCGGGAATATGTCAAGATTGGGAGATTCGCCAAGGTTATGGCGGGCAGTGTGGTTATCCGGGATGTTGGGGACAGTATGTCCGTTTCAGGTAATTTTGCCATCGATCACCGGATAAACGCCATGGAATATCTGAAACGTTTAAAAAAATGAGCGTCCGGGAGCCTGTGAAAAAAGAGAGGACTCAATGAATTCAGTGAAAATCATTGCCGAGGTGGGGTCGAATTACGATGGGGATCTGAATACTGCAGTTCAATATGTGAAAACTGCCAAGCAGTGTGGAGCCGATATTGTCAAATTTCAAACCTTGAGTAAGGATAAACTGGTGGCTCCGAAGGTATGGCTGGATGGAAAAACTGCAGACAATCCAGTCTATCAGCAGTTCAGTAATTTGGGACTCCCCGACAAATGGCATTTCCTTCTCAAGAGGACGGCTGATGAACAAGGAATCGAATTCATGTCAACCCCCTTCTATCTGGAAGCGGTGGATCTGCTGGAGAAAGTCGGTGTCCATACCTATAAGATCGCTTCCGGCGACATTACGTTCCGGCCTTTGTTGAAAGCGGTTGGACGGACGGGAAAGCGAGTCATTCTCTCCACAGGTGGCAGTTCGTTGCATGACGTCGAACAAGCACTCAACATTCTCAGGCAGGCCGGGGCGAGAGACATTGTTCTTTTGCATTGCGTCAGCAACTATCCACCGCAATGGAGGGAAATGAATCTCCGGGCCATCGTGACACTCAAGGATAAATTTGGTCTGCCGGTCGGCATTTCCGATCATACACCGGGATGCCTTGTCCCGATTGCAGCTGTCACACTCGGCGCCGCGGTTATCGAAAAGCACGTGACATTTGACAGATCGCTTCCGGGACCGGATCATCCTTTCGCTATGACAATGGAAGAATTCGCCGAGATGATCCGTCAGGTGCGATACCTCGAGGAGGCGTTGGGAACGGGCGAAAAGTCTCCTGCTGATTCAGAACAGGCAAAACAGCATCGCATGCGGCGCGGCATCTATCATTCTGTTACCTTCGAGCCGACGGATGATCCCGAGGGGATCTGGCTGAGGCCGGAACATCCATGGACATCGCCTTCCCATTCTTATTCAGACAAAATGAAAAGATAAACACGAAAGGAATAATATTAAGCGCATGAAAAGGGTTGCTATCATTGAAGCCCGGATGAATTCTTCCCGTCTACCCGGCAAGGTTTTAAAACCCGTATTAGGAAAGCCCATGCTTGAACTCCTTGTAGAACGGATCAGACAGGCACGCCGCATTGACCAAATCGTCGTCGCAACGACAGATTCAACTGCCGACGATCCTATAGAAGCCCTTTCGCAACGTCTTAATATAGGATGTTTCCGGGGTAGTGAAAACGATGTCCTGGACAGGGTGCTGCAGGCGGCACGTCAATATTCTGCTGATATTATTGTAGAAATTACGGGAGACTGTCCATTGATTGAAGCGGAAAAAATTGACCAGATGCTACGTTCCTATCAGTATATGCAATATGACATGATGATGAATGGTCTAGAGGGGGCTTATCCTCCGGGCCTGGGTCTTCGGATTTTCTGGAAGGAAACGCTCGAAAAGGTCAACCGCTTTACTCATGACCCAATTGACAGGGAGCATGTGACACTTTATGTATGGGAGCATCCGGAACTTTTTTCCATCTATCATTTTCAGAACAATCTCGATAATAAATACTGGAATATCCGTATGACGCTCGATAACGAGGAGGATCTCATTTTTATCGAAGCCATTTTTAATGAACTTTACCCACTGAATCCCCATTTCACCCTGTATGACATCATAGATCTCCTGAAACGCAGACCGGAACTGATGGAAATCAACCGACACATTCAAGATAAACCGATACGATGAGGTTATTTAGTGAAGTGGCATCGGTGCAGGAAAAGCCAGTGAAATGTTATACGGCGGCCGTTATCGGACTTGGCAGGATCGGACAGGGATACGATTATGACCGGTGTGATGATGCGGTGATCGCAACCCATGCATCCGCCTATGCCAGGCACCCAGGTTATGAATTGCTGGCCGCTGTAGATCCAGATCCGTTTCAACGGGAAAGGTTCGAGGCTAAATTCCACCGGCCCGCATACGCTGATCTGTCATTGTTGATGGAACAGCATCGGCCCAATGTTTTTTCCATCGCTGTTCCCGTGGACCAGCACTTACCCGTCTTTCAGGATATCATTCGATACAATCCCACGGCTGTTATCTGCGAAAAGCCTATTGCTGTATCCGTTGCCGATGCCAGACTGATGCAGACCCTGGCGGAGGATCATCAATGCACCCTGGCCGTCAATTACATACGGCGATTTGAACCGGGCGGTATCGCTTTAAGACGCATCATCCGGAGCGGGGAACTGGGCGAGTTTTTTAAAGGTATCGTCTGGTACAGCAAAGGTCTTCTCAATAATGGTTCCCATTTCATCGATCTTCTCCACTTCTGGCTGGGTGGGGTAACACACGTGGATATCATGGCAGAAGGGCGTCGCTGGGATGGCCTCGATCCGGAGCCGGATGTCTGTATCCGTTTCGATAAGACCCCGGTGTATTTTCTGTCCGGGCGTGAGGAGTGTTTCTCCGTGGGTGAGATCAATCTATTCGGCAGCAGCGGGACGATCCGCTATACCGATAGTGGCAACCGGATCGAGATTCGCCGGACCCACCCGGATCCGGTGTTTGCAGGCTATACGGTCTTAAGTCCGGACAAGGAAATCATCCCCACGGATCTGAAACGCTATCAATGGCATGTCCTAGAGGGGCTTTATAACCATCTGGCCCGGAAAAACTTACTCGCTTCCGACGGCAGGAGCGCCACAGAAACACTGGCAATCATCGAGAACATAGTTGCACAGCGCGACAGGAGGGCAAATGCATGATTTAGCGCTTTTCGGAGGACCGAAAACCATCAATCGACCCTTTGCCCCTTATCGCTCAATTGGCCAAGAAGAAGTGAATGCAGCCAGGGCTGTCGTGGAAACGGGAGTTCTCTCACGGTTCCTCGGATCCTGGGATCCTGACTTTTATGGTGGTGAACAGGTGCAGGCCTTTGAACGGGCATGGGAAAGATATTTTTCTGTTCGGCACGCCGTTACCGTGAACTCCGCCACCTCCGGCCTGATTGCTGCTGTGGGAGCGGCCGGTTTGGAACCCGGAGACGAGGTTATCGTGAGCCCCTGGACAATGTCCGCCTCCGCCACAGCCATTCTGATCTGGAATGCCATCCCGGTCTTTGCCGATATCGAGGATGAAACCTACAATCTCAATCCGATTGCCGTTGAAAAGAAGATCACTCCCTATACGCGGGCCATCATGGTGTCGGATATCTTCGGCCACGCGGCTGACTTAGATGCGATAATGGCGCTCGCTGGAAAATATCGTCTGAAAGTTATCGAGGATGCGGCCCAGTCCCCCGGGGCCCTCTATAAAGGGAGATATGCAGGGACGGTGGCCCATATCGGAGTTTTCAGCCTGAATTATCACAAACACATCCACACCGGAGAAGGGGGCGTCTGCGTAACGAATGATACAGCATTGGCTGAGCGACTGCAGCTCATACGCAATCATGCTGAGGCCGTTGTGGGTGATAAAGGCGTCGGTGACCTTTCCAACATGATCGGTTTCAATTTCCGGATAACAGAGATTGAAGCAGCGATCGGTGTCGAACAATTGAAGAAACTGAATGTCCTGACCTCAAGAAGAACTGAGGTGGCCGACAGACTGTCGGCAGGCCTCACCGGACTAAAAGGGCTCCGTCCACCGGTTGTAAAAAAGGACTGTACAAATGTTTATTACGTGTATCCCTTGCTCTACAGTCCGGAAGAGACCAGTCTGCCCCGTGACCAAGTTTTCAAGGCCCTTGTCGCAGAAGGTGTGCCGATAACGGACAGATATGCCAATATTCATTTACTGCCCATCTACCAGAAGAAAATGGCTTACGGGACGAAGGGATTTCCCTGGAGTGCGGATTTCTATAAAGGAAATGTGTCTTATGAAAAGGGCATCTGCCCAGTGGCGGAAACTTTGCAGGACAGAAGATTTCTAGGAATCGGCATGTGCATCAACACCTATACTGATCAGGATGTCGATTTGATTATCGAGGCGTTCCGTAAAGTGTGGCATCACCTCGATCAACTCAGAGGATAGACGTACCTGTGGGTAGTGAATGGATAAAGATATTCTGATCTATGTTGAAGATCCGGGGGCCGCGAACTACGTAGCAAGACTTCCGGCTGCGCTGGCAGGACATGGCTTGCGGACTTTACTGCTGGCGGAAGGACATGCTTATCCATACTTGCTCCAGCGCGGTGTCCAGCCTGACATAGTTGATTCCTCAATAGCGGCAAGTGAGATCCTGGACCAATTAAAACCACGCCTGGTAGTTGTGGGGACATCGGAAAACCCGGATACTTTCGGGTTCAAATTGGTTCAATCGGCACATGCCATGGGGATAAAGACCCTGGGTGTAGTTAATGCATTTGGAAACGCGGACTACCGTTTCCGAGGACAAACGGATAATTCCCTCGCTTATGCACCCGAATGGCTGGCGGTACCGGATCGGTGGACGAAAGAGGCATTCATATCCCAGGGATATTCTCCCGATCACGTCACTGTATGTGGACATCTTCATTACGATTATGTTCTTGATACGAGGGAAAGACTTGACCGGGAGAATAGACGGAAGCTCAGGAGAAAAATGTTTCCTGCTAATCAGAAGGATGCCCCGGTGGTGGTTTTTGTGTCGGAAATCTCAACCGGGCTCAATCCCGGTAAATACAGTCGCACACCGGATTATACTTTACAAGGGCGGGGTAAACTAACGGGTCGCACGGAAATAGTTCTGGAGTAATTTCTGGATGCGTTGACAGTTCTTGAGAGCAGGCCATCTCTCTTGCTCAGAATGCACCCTAAAAACACAAGAGAGGAACTGGCTTCATTCCTGCGCGGCTTTGATTATGTCAGTGAGAAGGAAGATCCCTTGGATCTTGTCTATGCCTCTGATCTCGTAGTGGGCATGACGAGCATGCTGCTTATGGAGGCCGCCATTATGGGAAAAATAACCCTTTCGATCGTGCCCAGTAGCGATGAAAAGAGGTCCCTGCCAACGATCGTGGCTGGCATAACGCCCTGCGTTACAACACGGGCAGAGTTAATAGCAGTTCTCCCCGTTTTGCTGGAACGGTGTTCCAAGAAAGAAGCGAATACCAAAAAAAGGATTCATTCAATACGGCTCATTGCAAAAAACGGTGGCCTTTATTGAAGATCTCCTGACGCGAAATTCATCATCGATAATGAATAAAAAAGATGGCAGAATCTCCACTCATTGAGACGCCTCGTCTCCGGATTACCCCCTTTTCCGAAAAATACCTGATCCCCCGTTATGTCGATTGGCTTAATGATCCGATGGTCGTGCGATACAGTGAGCAGCGCCATATGAAGCATACTCTGGAATCGTGCAGGCAATACTGGCAATCGTTTAGTGACAGCCCGCATATCTTCTGGGCAATGACAGCTATAGAGCCTTTCTTGAGCCATATAGGCAATATGAACGCGCATATCGACACAGCGAATTCCGTAGCTGATGTGGGGATACTGATCGGTGAGCGTAACGTCTGGAGAAAAGGTTATGGACTGGAAGCATGGGTTGCCGTTTGTAATTACCTGCTGCATGACGTTGGAATACGCAAGGTAACAGCGGGGACAATTGCTACTAATAAAGGTATGATGAGAATCATGGAGAAAGCGGGAATGGTTGCCGACGGTCGGCGGATTCGTCAATGCATGGTTGATGGTTCAGAAGTTGATATCATCCATACAGCTCTATTCGGCAACAAGAGATGAATGGAACAGTGACTTCTATAAACATAAATAAATTTATAAATCTTGCAAAGAAGGTTGTTAAGGACCGGTTGGATAAAAAGGAGAAGGCTTTTATAAAACACAATAAGAAGGTCTGGGGAAGTTTCCTACTGAAACAGGATAACGGTGAGATTCTGTTGGAATCCAACAGCATGTCCAGCAGTATCATCTCGTACAGTTATCTGGCAAATTTGCTTGCCAAGCTGCATCAGTCGAGAATCGTGGCTTACCTAGTCGTCCGCAGGAATCTGACAACCAGGATTTTGAACCGGAAGGTCAATAAAATATACCGGTCCTTCAACGTCAGAGACTATGTTTATTGTCATCTTTCTCCACCACAATTGAAGGATGTGGAGGAGCTTTTCCGCAAAATCGTCCCCAGTTTACAAACTAAAAAAGACGTTGAGGATTTACGCGTAGAGGGAGTATGGATTGGTGATCTGCTCTATGATTCCCATTGCATGAATTACAAGGAGCCGACTATTTCCTTGGCAGATCCGCGCTTCCAAGACTCTCTCAGAGCTGCCTTGGGCTCATACGTATTTTGGCGGGACTATCTCAACATGCATCGTGTCCGGTCCGTCATCGTCAGCCACACTGTTTACGTGCAGTCCGGGGTTTTGACGAGGTTGGCCATTCAAAAGGGAATCCCCGTTTATCAGATCAATGCGACACACCTTCATTGTATGACGGAAAAGGATTTCTGGGCCTATAATGAATTTTTTTACTATCCGGAGCAGTTCCGGGAATTGCCGGAAGAGGAAAGACTGAGGGGATTGCAGTCAGCCAGAGAAAGACTGCAGAAGCGGTTTTCCGGAGAAGTCGGGGTGGATATGCACTATTCCACGAAATCTGCTTATGGCCGGATCAGGAATGTCCGGGTTCTCAAGGAAAGCCCCCGGATCAAGATCTTGGTGGCCACCCACTGCTTCTTCGATAGCCCTCATCCTTACGGGGTTAACCTCTTTCCTGATTTTTATGAATGGCTCCATTTTCTCGGAGAAATATCTACACTAACCGATTATGATTGGTATATCAAAACGCACCCGGATTTTTTACCTGGAAATATTCCGATTATCGAGGAATTCATCCAAAAATATCCGAAATTCAATCTGATACCGTCCGAGACGTCTCACATGCAGTTGAAGGAGGAGGGAATTAACTTCGGGTTGACAGTATACGGCACGATTGGTTTTGAGTATGCAGCACTGGGCATTCCAGTGATTAATGCGTCGCTGTGTAATCCCCGCATCCGCTACCATTTTAATATCCACCCGCGAACAATCGAAGAATACAGGCGGATTCTCCTAACCCTGCCCGATCAGAAACTGGACATTGATATTGAGGAAGTATACGAATACTATTTCATGGCCTTTATCAACAATACGGAAAACTGGTTGTTTCCGGACTATGAAGGTTTCATACGCAAGATTGGTGGATATTCAAATCAGTTCGGGCCTTTGAGTTATAAAGAATTCATAGATAATTTTAACGAACAGAGACATCGCCAGATTCTCTCTTCGCTTGAACGATTTGTGAAATCAGGGGAATATAATTTTCGTCGGAAATTTCTGGATATAGCGGCGTGACGATGAAGAAATTGATCTTCGCGATACACAAGACAGGAAGGAGTGCACGAGCGTTTATTTTATTGATGTTCATGAGAGGACAAAGTGAGACAACATGAGTGAATGTTTGATTTGCCAGTCAGCAATCAAACCGTTTGTGTCTTTTGGCAAGATGCCGATAGCCAACGGTTTTCTCAAAGCTGGTGAGTTTCCCAATGAATATTTCTTTGATCTGCAAGTGGCCTTCTGTGAAAATTGCGGGATGGTTCAGCTTCTGGAACAGCCAGATCGGGAAATGATGTTTCACGAGAACTATGCCTACTTCTCCTCCATTTCCACTCGCATGGCCGAACATTTCAAGTCCTTCGCGAACATGGTACGTGACACCTATCTTGCTGAAGATCCCTTTATCATAGAGCTGGGAAGCAACGACGGCATTATGCTTCATCACTTTGCGGATGCCGGCATACGCCACCTGGGTGTGGAGCCGTCGGCAAACGTGGCTGAAGCGGCCCGCAAGCGTGGTGTGGATACGGTCTGTGAATTTTTTGATGAGGCCCTTGCGGAACGGATCAAGACCGAAAACGGACCCGCACATGCCATCCTTGCAGCCAATGTTATGTGTCATATACCCTATTTGCACTCCGTTGTGGCAGGTATGGCAAAATTGCTCGCTCCCAGGGGTGTTGTGATTTTCGAGGATCCCTATCTCGGCGACATCATCGAGAAAATATCGTATGACCAGATATACGACGAGCATGTATTTTACTTTTCTGTGGCATCGGTGGAATACCTCTTTGCACAGCATGGACTTGAAATTATTGATATCGAACCGCAAAACGTACACGGCGGATCCATGCGCTACATTATCGCACGGAAGGATGCATACCAAGTTTCCGAGGTCGTACTCGCTCAAAAGACCCGAGAACGTGAACTGGGCCTCAATGACATGGGGACGTACCACAACTTCCGCCGCAACGTGGAAGCCTCACGCGACACTCTAATGACTGCGTTGCGAGATCTCAAGTCTCGGGGTAGACGCGTGATTGGCTACGGCGCAACCTCCAAGTCCACCACCGTGACGAACTACTGTGGCATAACCCCGGAGCTGGTTGAGTTTATCAGTGACACCACTCCCAACAAGCAGGGTAAGTTCAGTCCTGGTACCCACATTCCGATTAAGCCTTATGAGGATTTCTCGAACAATCCGCCGGATGTGGCTCTGCTCTTCGCCTGGAATCACGGTGAAGAGATTATGGCCAAGGAAAAGGGCTTTCGGGACAACGGCGGCCAGTGGCTGGTCTATGTTCCCTCGGTGGAATTGATATCATGATTCCCGTTGCCCACCCAAAGGGTCAATATCTTTCCCATAAAAAGGAAATCGATGCTGCCGTATCCCGTGTACTGAATAGCGGCTGTTATATTTTGGGCCGGGAGTGCGAGGCTTTTGAGCAGGAATTCGCTGCCTGGCAGGGTGTTGGCCACTGCATCGGCGTGGGCAACGGCACGGATGCGCTGCATCTGGCCCTGGCTGCCCTGAATGTTGGCGTAGGCGATGAGGTGATCACGGTTTCCCACACCGCCGTGGCAACCGTGTCGGCCATTGAGTCGGCCGGGGCCGAACCGGTACTGGTGGACATTGATCCCCTTACCTACACCATGGACCCGCAGGCTCTGGAGGCGGCCGTCACTCCCAAAAGCAAAGCGGTTATTCCCGTTCATCTCTATGGCCACCCGGCGGATATGCCATCAATCATGCAAATTGCCAAGCGTCACAGTCTTTTCGTGGTTGAGGACTGTGCCCAGGCCCATGGAGCCACCCTGGGCGGACAAAAAGTTGGTACATTCGGCCACATTGCCTGCTTCAGCTTCTATCCGACGAAAAACCTCGGGGCATTTGGCGACGGCGGCGCTGTAACCACGGATAATGCAGCCCTGGCCGATAAGATTCAGCTCTTGCGTCAGTACGGCTGGAAAAATAAGTTCATCAGCGAAATACCTGGCTGGAATAGCCGGCTGGACGAGCTGCAAGCCGCCGTTCTGCGAGTAAAGCTGCCCCACCTGAATGAGGACAACACCAAGCGTGAGATCATCGCCGGCGTTTATACCGAAGAGCTCAAGGGTTTGGGATTGGGCCTCCCCACCCCCCGGAAAGGTATAGGGCATGCATACCATCTTTATGTTTTGCGAACACCAAGACGTGACCATATCATGGCGGAGTTAAGGAAAAGGGGCGTGGATGCAGCTATCCATTACCCTCGACCGGTGCATCTGCAGCCTGCTTATCAACGTTTTGGTGTGAGGTTGCCGGAAACCGAACGGGCCGTGGAAGAAATTCTCTCTTTGCCCATGTTCCCCGAATTGGACCGCGATGATGCCTTGAGCGTCACTGCAGCATTCAAAGACATTCTCAGCCGAGGCTGAGGATCACAAACGCAAGCGAGATATCCCATGACCAATAACCGAAAAATATACACCCGGCAGGAATTCGAGGCCATGCGCCTGGAGAAGGCGCGGACAATGGCCCGGGACCAGGAACTTCAAAAGGATGCCTTGGATGTGCTGATCCGGGCCGACCGCTATGATTGGATTCATCAGTCCAACTGGATGGATGAGCCTGTTCTTCAACTGCCACAGGACATGTTTGCAGTTCAGGAAATCATCTATCGCACAAAACCGGACTTCATCATTGAGATCGGGGTAGCCTGGGGCGGTTCGATTTTGTTCTACGCGACCATTTGCGAGGCCCTCGGGCACGGCCAGGTCGTCGGCGTGGATATCTTCATGCCGAAAGATATGCGGGCGCGTATCAGCACCAAAGGCAAAATTACGGAACGCATTTATCTTCTGGAAGGTTCTTCCATCCGTGATGAAATATTCCTGGAAGTGAAGGAAATCGTGGGTGGCACCCGGAACGTCATGGTGCTCCTCGACTCCAATCATACGCATGACCACGTACTTAAAGAATTGGAATTGTACGCCCCTCTTATAGGCAAGGGGTACTACCTGGTCTGCGGCGATACGATTATAGAACTTCTTCCGGAGCAGCCTCATCGGGCGCGCGCCTGGGGAAAGGGAAACAATCCCATGACCGCCCTGGACCAATTTCTTGCTCGGGGAGATCGCTTCGAGATAGATCACAACTACGACAACAAGCTCCTTTTCAGCTGCAGCCCACGGGGCTATTTGAGGGCATTACGGAATGCCGAATAGAATCCTCAGCATCCTTGGCAAAAAGAAGGCGTACCCGTAAGACAATTTCGAGCCACGATTTCGCCTGGGCTACCCCTGCATCCTACTCTACAAACGAGGAGAACGGCTAACATGATTAACGACATCGAATTCAAACAATTGGTCACACATCCTGATGATCGAGGCTTTTTCAGGGAACTCATCCGCTCAACGGACACCTTTTTCCAGGAAGGGTTCGGGCAATGGAGTCACTCATATATGTTCAACGGAGTGATCAAGGCCTGGCATTACCACCATATTCAGACAGACTGGTGGTATGTGGCTGCAGGGGTTATGCGTGTCGGTCTTTGCGATATGCGCCGTGAATCGCCCACCTATATGCAGATCATGGATTTCCTGTTAGGCGATCTGCAACCGGTCCAGGTCTTGAAGATTCCTCCGGGAATTGCACATGGCTGCAAGACAGTGCAGGGGCCGGTGAACCTCTTGTACATAACCTCTCACGTATACAACCCCGCGGACGAAATCCGTATTCCCTATGATGATCCAAACATTGGATTCGACTGGCTCAAGGGGCCGGAGATCAAATGATGCGCAGCAAGAATCGCCAAGATTTGGTTCGGTTTTTTGCAGGGAAAAAGGTCCTGGTAACCGGCGCAAGCGGCTATATTGCCAACAGCCTGATCCTAAAGCTGGCAGATATCGGCTGCCGTATCGTCCGACTTTCTCGAAAATCCATCCTGCCCACCGTGCCGGAGGCTGACTTTTTTGATATCCGGGGGGACATTACCAGGGATGACGGATGGGAATCCTGGATAGATGGAGTGGACGCGATTTTCCACCTGGCAGGTCAGACAAGCGCCTATGCGGCAGAAGAATCTCCTCTGGATGACTGGAGGGTCAATGTGCTTCCGGTCATGAATATGTGCAAGGCCTGTAAGAAAAAAGGCGACGCGCCGATCGTGGTGTTTGCCAGTACGGCCACGGTGATAGGTCTTTCAGATACAGTTCCTGTCAGGGAGGACTATTATGAAGCCCCCATCACCGTTTACGACATTCACAAGCTGATGTCAGAAAAATATTTGAACCATTACACCCGTTCCGGCAATATAAAGGCATGCAGCCTGCGCTTGGCCAACGTTTACGGCCCTGGGTCTGACAGCGGCAGTTCGGACAGAGGAGTGATCAACCAATTGATGCGTCTCGCCCTGCAGGGAAATTCATTGACTGTTTACGGGGAAGGCAAGGCCATCCGCGATTATGTCTATATCGATGACGTTGCCGAAGCTTTTCTCGCTGCGGCCGCTTATTCCGGGAACACCACCGGAAGCAGTTACTTCATTGGCTCGGGGCGAGGCTGCACGCTGAAGGCATCTATAACAGAAATCGCCATCGCGGCGGAGAAAGTGACCGGCAGACATGTGGATGTTTTGCACACCGACCCACCGGAGAGTCTGCTGCCCATTGAGCATCGCGATTTTGTCGCCGACATTTCGGCTTTTTCCGCTGCTACAGGATGGAAACCCCAATACGACCTCCCTGATGGATTTGCCAAAACCGCGGTTTTTTTTGCATCACGGCAACAGAGGACTTGATGAACGATTGGAGCAAGACATCTCAGAGTGAGCAATGGGAGCGTATCAATCGCATTCATTTTACCGACGAGGCCATTTGTGATTTGCAATGCTTTAAGTCCAATGCCGTCAATCACAAGCTTGCCGTTTGGGATCCTCGGACAAACGGGGTCCGCTACCTCAAGGAACTGGTGCACAACCTGTGCACGTATCTCTTAAATGAAGAGTGGGCTCTCCTGGACAACATCGAAGGGCGTGATCTCGGGAATCCCTATTCCGTGACCTTCAATGGCCGGAAAGTCTGCATGGACTACCTGCAGGCTATTTTTGAAATACGGTTCATCAGCCGAAATCTCTCACTTGACGAAGCCCACATCCTGGAAATTGGGGCGGGTTACGGCCGCACATGCCATGCCTTGTTGAGCAACTATCGGATCGCGTCTTATTCGATCGTCGATCTTGGCAAGGCATTGCAGCTTTCCTGATGCTATCTCTCTGCCGTGCTAAATCCCGAACGTTTTGAAAAACTCAGATTCATAACGGCCGAAGATTTTGAATCTTTGCATGATTCGAGATTTTCACTGGCAATCAATATCGACTCTTTTTCAGAGATGCCGGAGGAGACGGTGCACACGTACCTATCGTTTATACGGGAACGCTGCGATAGTCTGTATCTAAAAGGCCCGGTTGGCAAATACGCAGATCCTGATTTCCACATCCACAGTGAAGAGAATGAATCCGTTCAGCTCGCCCTCACGTCCGGAGTGCTTCGAGATATTGTTGATATCTATGACAACGAAGCTGTGGCGTGCCGGAAAAAGAAATTTATTGATGCCTATCGTCCCGGAAGAGATTGGAATGTGGTCGAAGAAAGTTGGGCTCGTCCCTGGAGTTTTTATTGGCAAGCCCTCTACCGTAACAAGGAGTGATAGCCATGTCTTCTAATAGGTTGCCGATTGTTAAAGGAAAGAAAATACTCATTACCGGCGGGCTCGGGTTCATCGGCAGCAATCTCGCGCATCTGTGCGTGAAACTTGGTGCGGAGGTGACGATCTACGACTGTCTGGACCCACGCTCCGGGGGACGACTCTATAACATCGAGGACATTAAGCGCGACATGGAATTTGCCTTCCAAGACATCCAGAACTTTGACCAGTTAGCCAATCATATCGTCGGAAAGGATATCCTCATTAACTGTGCGGCATCCACGTCGCATCCTTTTTCCATGCGCGAGCCCTGGCTGGACCAGGATGTCAACTCCCGCGGCGTGATCAATCTGCTTGAAGCCGCCCGTCGATTTAACCATGATATCCGGTTCGTTCATGTGGGTACGAGTACTCAGCTTGGTCCTTTGCAATACTCCCCTGCGGATGAAAAACATCCGGAGTTCCCTGCGGACATTTATTCCGCGCATAAATCCGTGTCCGAGAAATATGTGCTCATCTACGCAAAATCATACAATATGTGCGCTACCGTGATTAGGCTGTCCAATACATATGGACCCCGCGCTTCCATTCACAGTCCCGAATTTACTTTTAATAATTATTTTATCGGCCTTGCCATGCAAAACAAGCCCATCACGGTTTTTGGGGACGGCACCCAACTGAGAAACGTCCTCTACGTTCAAGACGCATGTGAGGCCCTATTGACTGCCGCGTGCGCCTCCTGTGCTTTTGGCGAGACCTATTTCGCCGTGGGTAATGATCATTACTCCGTAGCCGAACTAGCCCAAACCACGGTTAGACACATGGGGTCGGGGGAGGTGATTTTCGTACCCTGGCCGGAACTGCGCAAGCGCATCGACATTGGAAACGCCATAATCAGCAACGTGAAGATCAAAAAGGAGCTGGGCTGGCACCCCACCACACCATTGGATGAAGGACTTCGCCTGACCAAGGGATTCTACGAATCACGCATGTGTCATTATCTGGAGTAACGCATGAAAATCGCTGTCACAGGTGCCTTGGGGCATATCGGTTCAAAGCTCATCCGTGAACTGCCCGTTACTTTTCCCGGCGCGGAAATCGTCATGATCGACAGTATGGCAACGCAGAGATTTGCTTCGCTATTCAACCTGCCGGATACCGCTCGTTATCGATTCATTGAAGGCGATATTCTAAGCTATGACCTGGCGTCCCTGTTTGATGGCGCCGATGCGGTCATGCACCTTGCCGCCATCACCAACGCCGCCGGCAGCTTCGAAATGAAAGAACGGGTCGAGCGGGAAAATTTCGCGTGCACCAGGTGCGTGGCTGAGGCCTGCCTCAAGGTCGGGGCGCCGCTGATCCACCTGTCATCCACTTCGGTCTATGGTACCCAGAAAGAGGTCGTAGACGAGAGCTGTTCCGAAGAGGAACTCAAACCGCAAAGCCCCTACGCCGAAACCAAAATCCGCGAGGAAAAGCTTTTGAAAAGCATGTATGAGGCTCAAGGGCTGAAAAACGTGATCTACCGCTTCGGTACCATCTTCGGGATATCCCCGGGCATGCGCTTCCATACAGCGGTGAATAAATTTTGTTGGCAGGCCGTACTGGGACAGCCCATTACCGTATGGACCTCTGCCTACGACCAAAGACGGCCCTACCTTGATCTTGATGATGCCATTCAGGCCATAGTATTTATTATCAAGAACAGAATTTTCAACGGTGAAATCTACAATGTGCTGACCCATAATCTAACTGTCCGCGACGTCGTGGATGTTATCCACGAGTGGGTGCCGGACCTGAAGATTGACTTTGTGGATCACGAGATCATGAATCAGCTCTCTTACTATGTCTCCTGCGAGAAGTTTAAAGGCATGGGATTCGTGTTTCGGGGGGATGTCCACAGAGGTATTGAGCAAACCATCGGATTGCTTCGCAATGCGAACAAGAAACACTGATAGCGGATGGGTTCCTGCCTTGAGATCAGAACGATAACAGGTTCATAATGCCCCCCTTTTTCAGTATCGCCGTTACCACATATGATCGGGTGGATCTGCTTCGGCAAACCCTGGAATCGATTCTTGCTCAAACATTTACTGATTTTGAAATCATCGTGGGCAATGATAATCAGAATCGACAGGTGCGCAGGGATTTCCCGGATATCAGTGATCCCCGTATCCTTTGGATCGATCATCCGAAGAATCTGGGTTATGTAGACAATTTTAACCGTCTTTTAGAGTTGGCCGAAGGTCGGTTTTTTACCTCCTTGAGCGACGATGATATATACTTTCCCCGCTATCTGGAAACAATGCACCGGGCTGTGACTGAATACGGTTCTCTGAACGTCGCTTTTTGCGGGTTCATACACGGCGAACACCTCCCCCTGGACATTCCGCCCATTGAAGGCTCAATACAGATATATTCAGGATCGGATTGGCTTCAGGGATATCTCTCAAGGACCTTCCCTGCAGTCGGTTGTTACGGTGTTTTTGAAAAAGAATTCATGAGATCCTTGGGGGGGACACATAATCTTGGCTCCTCCTCTCTCCCTCCTTACTGCGACAATCTTTTGGCTGTACAGGCCGGCCTTGAGGACAAGGTAGCCTATTGCCCCGACCCATTGCTGTTCTATCGACTTCACGCGGGTTCCCTATCATACACGTCTACCGTTTACGATGATTTTTTCAGTGCGCAGCGAGACTTTCTGAACATGGCGGATGATGTCTTCCGTCAGCACACACATAATGATCGCAGGCCAGAGTATCGCGCGTTGTTACTTGATTGGTTCATCAAGGATTTTTTTTATGTTATGCGACGAGGAGGTTCTCGGTCGTTTTCGGCCATTACCCATTACTGCCTCTTTATTCTTAAAAACTTGCGGGCAATGGCCAATAAAAAGTCTATTCTCGCCAGTCTCAAATCGAACATCTTCAGTCTGTACCCGCGATCGCTGGCGTTTGAGGGCGTTTTTTTAAAATCGCTATCTCATTGCAAACGAGCACTGTTCAAGGTTTTCTCACGCAACCCCGACTGATTCGATCATGTCCGGTTTTTTTGAAAACCCATCGACCAGCACTGGGACAGGAAATTGATTTCCATGCTGTCACGAATACTGTCTAACGTCAGGGGAATACGATCGTTAGTCGAACAAAAAGGACGAGAAATACGCCACATCTTCCATGCGTGGCGTTCCTGGCGTCGGGGTCGTGCCGCGGGGTTACCCGGCGCAGAGTATTTTAAATTTGGACGGGCAATCGGATGGAAATTGTGGTTCCAGAACGACCGATTAGGCAGTCACCTGCTGTCTTCTCCCGTGAGCAGCACGCGCTACTTTGAGTTCGCCTTTGCCCGAGAAGCGCTGCCCGATCATTGGCAAATAGCGCTGGACGTGAGTTCGCCTTTTCTTTTCAGTTTGGATATTGCCGGCCAAAGGCGCGAGGGGAGCCTGCACCTGATGAATCCCGATGCTCGCGAGATTGATGTGTTACGCAAGGTTCTTAGGGTATGGCCGCCCAAAGTCCCTATTGAGCTGTTCAATCTCGGAGTGGAAGCGCTTGACAAAATGCACAATACTTACGATGTGATTTGGTCATTGTCTGTTGTGGAGCATATTGAAAGCGAACAAGGCGATGACCGGGACGCGGTCAAACGCATGTTTGCGGCACTACGTTACGGGGGGCGTTTGGTTCTGACCATACCGACGGACACGAGTGCATGGCGTGAATACAGGAAAGGTGACCCTTACGGCACCCAACCCCAAGAGGTTGATTCCACCGGAGCGGTCCGCTACTTCTTTCAGCGGTTCTACGACGCTCGGGCTATCCGTGACCGGATCATTGACACCGTCGGCGTCGAACCGGTTAAGATCGTCTGGTATGGCGAAAAGGAAAAAGGACGATTCCATGACTACATCGCCAGATGGCTTGCCTTAGGGCGTGAGGCCGTGCTTGACGATCCGACTGAGTTTGCCATGCATTATCAAATATATGATTCATGGGAGTCCATGCCCGGTGCCGGGGTGTGTGGTTTGGTTTTTGTAAAGCCCTAAATTATTATATAGATATTGGCCAAATATGACTATCAAGTTGCCTCTAGAATGAACAATCCTTCACCAGTGGATCTGCCCCGGACAATCATACTGGCCTATTGTCTGCCTTGGCATATAAGCCAGAGCGATGCCTTTATGGAGCTCTTGGTGAGGCCGCTTTCGCCATGGATCGATATCCGCCTCATGGCGTGGGATGGTATTCAAGCATTGCCTCTTCCAGAGAAAAATCAGGGGGTATGTTTCCTGGAAATACCGCCTCCTTTGCATGACATTAACTGGCGTGAAAGACCACTCACATGGATACCGATGTGGGACTATGTGGCAACCTTTTATCAAGAACCACAGTGGTGGCAGGCTTTACCAAGAGCCTGGCGTATCGTGTCTTTTTGCGATGCGGTAACTCAGCTTGCTCAATCTGAGCAGCGTGCGGTCTTCCCGGTTAGATATTGGCGTGAACCCAGGGAGGTGGAACCCACCTCATGGAATGGTCCCCGTGTACTGTTTTATTGGAACCGTCTCGGTCTTGTCGGTCCAGGTTTCCTCGAAAGGCTTTGTCGTGAACTACAGATAGGCCGTCTCATCTTCCGTGCGGAAATGGATCCCAATATCCCCGTTGAGCGGTATTATCGCCTTCCTGCCAGATTGGGCAATACAGTCGTTGAGAAACTTCCATTTATCGAGAACAAGGTTGAGTATCTAAGCCGAATAAATGCGGCAAATTTTATCCTCGCACCCCGCCCGATGGAGGGTGTGGGCTTGATATCGGTGGATGCGCTCGCCCGTGGATGTGCCGTGTTGGCAGTTGATTTGCCAACGGCCAATGAATACATACGCACGGCTGAGAACGGATATCTTTTTTCACCTTTTGCGGTACCAAAGTGGCCATATACAAGAAAACGTATCATGAATTACCGTAACTCCGTTCGGATGGCATCGGCTGCTACCTGGTGGTCCCAGGGCCGTGATTATTTCCTGAGTGAAAGACAGGACTGGAAGACTCTACGCCGGATAGATTGGTCTGCACTCGGGGCACAGGCCCGTGAGGATTCCGAAAAAGGCGCCCATGACTGGCGGCAGACTTTGCCGGCACTCGCTCGTTTTCTTAAAGGTGAAGAATCAGAGACCGCATCGTTCGATGCTTCGGCGAAGGCTTCAACCACGGAAGCTTTCATCCACAGTTTTGAGATCAAACAACAGCCACTTGTCAGTATTTGCCTGCCTCACCTCAACAGTATGCCCTTTGCACGGGCCCGTCTGGATTCCATCCTGACACAAACCTGGACACACTGGGAGTGCATCGTTATCGATTCGGGCTCTACCGACGGTTCCCTGGAACTTCTTCAGGAAGCGGAAAGACAAGATCCTCGAATTCACTTGATCAATCAGCCTCGCCAAGGCATCTATCCCGCCTTCAACGAGAGCATTCAGCGTGCGAAGGGCGATTTTGTATATATCGCCACAGCCGATGATACATTGGCTTCCAATGGACTGGAATTGATGGTTCAAGGGCTGCTCCGGCATCCTGACTGTGGAGCCTGCCATACTCCTCTTTTTGTGATCGATGAGCAGGGGGATCGCATTCACGGCTGCTACGAACGATTCGACGTCGTCCGCTACTTTGGCAACTGGATGGACGTGCCCCATATCCGGCGCCGTCCGCATGATGCCGTTTTATTCTCACTAATCCCATGTGTATATGGGTCTGTGACGCAGATGCTTTACCGTCGCGAGGTCATGAGCCGGGCCGGTTTGTTTCCAACCGAATTCGGCAGTGAGGGGGATTTTGCCTGGCAAATGCGGCTGGCCTCGATTGCAGATGTCCTGCATCTGCCGTTGAAGGTTGGCACATGGCGAATACATCCGCAGCAGGCGACACAGGCTTATGACTCGGTCAAAATGGCCCGCAGACGCTTCCAGATGGTCAAGGCAAATGCCGATTTCCTCTACGAAACCAATCCGGGATTGAGTAGAAAGGTATCCAAGTCTGAGTTTGGTTTCCCGTATCGTCTTGAAGCCTTCCGGGCTGCGGTGGCCGCCGTTCCCGCCTACCGGCCCCGTGCACGTGCTCTGTTAAAAGCAATACTTGAAGACCCGGGAGTCGTGAGGTTCCTGCACTATGGTCAATGGCGAAGAGATATCGGATTTGACTGCACGTTGGACAACTTGGCCCGGATATTCATGCGCCGGCGCGGATTGGATATTCTACTTGAAGAGGTGTATTCCCTATGAAGGTTTTACAAGTAGTACATGATTCTACTATTTTTGGTATGGGCGGAAGCGAGATTTATACAGAGTCTCTTGCCAGGGAGCTTTCCCGGGAACATGATGTCCGGCTTTTTTTCACTATCCCGGATGATGGAGGTACTGAAAAATTTCTTGAGGGTAATTACAAGGGCATTCCCTATTGGGCATTGAAAAAAAACCCGCTAGTCCATGATAATCCGTTTGATGAGTATAGTCGATGGGCTGAAAAAAAATTTATTCAGGTAATAAAAAAATTCAAACCCAACATAATTCATTTTCAGCATCTCATGAATCTGTCATTATCCCTTCCTTTAGTGGCAAAAAAGGCCGGTATCCCGTGTTGCTTCACCCTGCACGATTATTGGCTTTTGTGCCCGCTTACCATTTTTCTTAATTCAGAAATGAATATTTGTAATTCCTGTTCCATTGCGCAATGTGTAGATTGCACACAGAAACAGATTGGATACTATCCGCTTTCCAGTGAAGGCGTGTGGCCCCTTCGAATTGTAAAACGCAGCGTAAAGAGGATTCTAAATCTCAAAAAAAGAGCAACGGCATATTTTAGGCTTGGAATCTGGCGTACCTATTGGGTAAGAAAAATATTCAAATCTGTAAATATTTTTATCGCCCCATCACAATTTCTACAAAAGAGATTTATTATGGATGGTCTCCCCCCTCAAAAGATTACGTTTATCCGTCATGGTTTTGATAAAATCATGTTTGAGGGTATTACAAGAACTTCTTCTCCGACACTCCGGTTTGCTTTTATTGGGAGCATGCGGGCTCATAAAGGGATCAATGTCTTAATCGACGCTTTCAATCGGATTGAGGGTCTGCATGAACTTAGAATGTACGGCAGGATATCACCTTCTGTAAAAGAGGATCTATATAAAAGAATCAAAAACCACCACATTTTGATTATGGGAGAACTCAAGGATGAGGACAAACGAAAGGTGTTCGCAGATATTGATGTTTTAATCGTCCCTTCCATATGGTATGAAAACTGCCAGATTGTTATTCATGAAGCCTTTATGGCAAAGATCCCGGTGATAACTTCAAATATTGGGGGCATGGCAGAATTGGTGAAGGATGGTGAGGGGGGGGTAACTTTTCCGGTTGGGGATGCGGAAAAACTTGCCGACAAAATTAAAATGTTTATCAATGATATTCATCTGCGAGACCATCTGGCATCGAATATTCCCGAAGTGAAGTCAATGGAGATACATGCAGCAGAAATTACCAAACTTTATTATTCAATCACACGGTCGTCCGGTTAATATTAGGTGATGCCCATGTATAATATTGAAATTGAAAAGTAGCTGAGCCACTTTATCCCCCCCCGTATGATGTCCAAAATCAAAGAGAAATTTAAGATGATAATATTAGGAAAACTCAAAGGATTGTTTTCCGAATTTGTACATCAGTATCAAATGGATGCTCTTTCACGAGTAAGGATGATGCAGGGTGTTTTTATCCACGATAATTTTGTTCTTGGTGATGGGAGCGGTTTTGAAATTATAGGAAGTAATGTAAAGATACACATTGAAGAAAATGTCTTGTGCAGGAAATATTGTAACTTCTTGGTCCAAGAAGGCGGTTCATTGATTATTCATGAGAATGTACATTTTAACAATTACAGTTCCATTAATTGCCTCGAAAGAATAGAAATCGGTGCAGACACTTATATTGGTGAAGGCGTAAAGATTTACGATCACAACCACGTGCATTTTTTCGATGACGAAGGTCATTTAAAGGTTGAAAAAAGCCATTTTACTTATAAGCCGGTTGCAATTGGCCAAAATTCCTGGATCATGTCTAATGTGACTATTTTACCAGGCGTGGAGATTGGCGATAATGTTATAATTGGCGCCAACAATTTGATTTATAAATCCATTCCATCTAACAGCATTATTAAAGCCCAGATCGGTCAATTGATGGTAAATAATCATTCAAAAGCAAAACGGTTTGAAAAAGACTAAGGATATACTTTTTGGGTTGCTCGATTGCAGAGAGACCCGCGAAAATGCCGCCATGGCGGGGCATTCAGACTCTTAAATTGAAAAACAAACTTAATAAAGAGAAAATAATCTCTTTTATTTTGAAACGGTGGATTGAACGTAAACTCCGCTTGGTTGGTCTGGAACCAGCTATCTATCACTATGTATTCTGGAAAGATCACCTGCGGTTTTCCAGAAGTGATCGTGCCTTTATCGAGGCCAATCCTGGTGCTATTCTTCCACCACCGAGGCTTCGTTTCGATGTCATTGCCTGTAGCAGCGCCGAATATTACATAACCTCAGGCAACAAAATGGCAACCCAGATTCAATCGGTTATCAAGCAATGGGGATCACAGGAGATCAAGGTCGTTTGCGAGTGGGGATGTGGTCCTGGCCGCATTCTTTTTGCTTTAGAAACTCTTGATTCAGAAAAGAAAATGAACTTTATTGGAACGGATTCCTTTGCACCTTCAATAAAATGGGCGCAATCGGTTCCAAGCAGCCGGACCAGATTCCTTCTGAATAAAATGAATCCGCCTTTGTCGTTGTCTGACTCCTCTGTGGATTTTGTCTATGCTGTGTCCGTCTTCACCCATTTATCAGAACAGCTCAGTCGCCTTTGGTTTCGGGAGATCATCCGAATTCTGAAGCCGGGCGGAGTATTCTGGTTCAGCACCCATAGAGAAGAGCATTACCGACGCGAATTAGATCCCGCCCAACTGGTCAAGTTGGATCGGGGTGAGTTTGTGGCGATTCACAGTTGGCACAACGGTTCGCAAATGTACACAGGGATTCATTGCCCCTCATTAATGAAAAATATTATTTCTTCAGAAGGCGCCGACCTGTTGGACTATCAACCCGAAGGAAACAATAAATTCCAGGATGTGTGGATCGTGAGGAAACCCTTGCAGCATCCCCATCAAAGGTCGGACGCATAGTGTCTGCGTGGATGATATGTCCACCACACGACCGATTCTCACCAGTTCTGACTTCACCCTTATGAAGTGTTCGATGTTCATGGTTCTGGTGATTACGCTTATTTTCGTCCACCTTAGCACCGCTGTGGCCGGCGAATCCGGTGGTCCGGTGGTTGAGTCCTACCGCACCGAGGACCTCGCCTACCTCGATCAAGGCAAGACCATACCCTGGGCTGACGACGCTGTCGTTGCTGCCTTCGTGGCGCACCTGATGAGCTATCCCAAAATGCAGTATGATGTTCCCCAGGTCCCGCGGTAGACCTGGATGACCTACATTCCGGAACTGGTCCCGAACAACTACATCCCCGAGAAGATCGAGAGCCGTGCGCCAGCAATCGCCAACCTCAAGCACCAGCTCGAAGCTTTGGGTATTGATATGATCTTTCTGCCCATACCCGAGGGTGGGATGATCTACCCGGACTTGTACCGGGAGAAAATACCGCTCGATACCGACGGCCTACCGCCGCAGACCACCAACGGTAACCGCCGGCTCTTCAAAGCCCTGGACAAAGACGGTATAAGCTACGTCAACCTCGCACCAGCCATGATCCTGGCGCGCAAACACAGCCGGCACGGACACTGCCGCCCGTTTCTCCGGGGGTACGATGGCCTTTCCGGGGGCTCGCACTGGACACAATACGGGGTGGCGGTTTCGGCCCATATTGTCGCAGCAGAGATCGCCAAACTCCGCTGGTATCCGTCCTTACCCAAACTTGATGGACTCAAGGCCGAATGGGTTGCACCTATCCGCTATGGCCCTGGGGATGATCCGCGAGGCTGGAGGTGGGAGCGACGGATAACGGGCACGCCCAAGGATCTGACAGACGCCCCGATCATTGTGATAGGCGACAGCAACATGATTTCCGGATTTGGCTTCCATCAGCAGCTAATGTACGAACTCAAGGTGCCGGTTGACATCTTCGGGGGCGCAGGTAAAAATCCTAGCGTGCTGGTTCAGCGGGCGAGAGAGAACCCCGAATGGCTGCTCAAGAAGAAGCTGGTGATCTGGTCGATTGCTAACCGTTATTTGTACAGTGGTGTCCACGAACATGTCATCTTCCCCGATGGGATCGAAATGGCCCGGAAGCGGGTCGCCGCCCTTGCCGGTTGGCCGTCCCATGTCGTTGCCGTGGTCACCCTCGAGAAGAATTCCACCGCCAAGACACCCGAGCAATGGCAGCCATACACCTCGGCACTTGTCTACGGGCGCTACCGGGTGGAACGCTCCTGGTCGGCGGCGGAGGAATTCAAAATACCGCCCTACACATCGAAGACACTTATGGCCGCCGGCTGGGGGCTTAACGACGGCCAGCAGACTTGGCTGACCAGTATGAAGCCCGGCACCAGCTACCAAATCAGAGCCGAGTCTATGATCGACCACCCAGAACTAGATGAGATGGCGGCGGATCAAGACGCCTACGAGGACCTCGCTCTGCGGCCTTACCTGATCACTGAGATCAAAGATCCGGACGGCAAGCCGCTGATCGATGCAGATGGCAAGCAGATGATCCTTCCACTAAATAAATTTGAAATATTTCCTGGCGAGGCGCAAATCCATCAACGACGTTTACCCGCCGAAACAAATAATATCAGGTATTCAATTGACAGTCTTGAGATTCACGACCAAAAATATTTGGATATACAAGGCTGGGCGTTTATTGAGCATGAAGATACTGAAAACAGAGAAATCTATGTTATCTTGAAATCCGTTGACAGGGTGTTTATTTTTAACGCAGAAACTACGATGAGGCAAGATGTTACAAAATATTTTAAGGAATTAAATTTGGATCTGGACCACTCGGGATTCATGGTTCGAATTCCAGTAAGGAAAATAGCTAATGGGCAATATACCGTGGGTCTATACATAAAAAAGAACAGTATTAAAGCATTGCAATATACCCAGAAGACAATATTGAAATCCGGAGGTACGGTACAAGTTAAATGAGCCGGATTGAGGAAGTAATCGTGATCCTGGTGGCGTACAAACCTGAATTGACGCCGCTTGAGCGGATATCGGTTGAACGATGTCTGGATGTCCTTGGCCGTCATCCCGTCATCGTCGTGGCGCCGAAAGGGCTAATATTGCCTTCGCCGCTGGACCGTCTGCCCTCGGAGCGCTTTGCATCGAGTTATTTCACTAGTGTTTCAGCTTATAGTGCGCTTTTGCTTTCATGTGAATTCTATAGCCGCTTTCTATCCTATTGATACATGCTCAAATCTTTGCAAAACAGCTACTGGATGTTTGTCAACTAGCGGCACGACGTTGAGGTACAAGAAATGGCTGTATTTAAGAGAAATATTCTAACAGTAATCCGGAAGGTTTTAGATTTAATCATATATAGTTTATCTAAAATGCGAAAAAAGGTGGAAGTAATTCCAGGAGAAGTAAGCGAAACACCGTTGAGTAAATGGTATAAGGATTATGGAGATAAGACGCACAGGTTAAATTATGATCTTTCCTCCAATTCTATTGTGTTTGATTTAGGAGGTTACGAGGGAGAATGGGCCACACATATATATGCGATGTACAGGCCCAAAATTTATGTTTTTGAACCAGTAAAATATTATTATCAATACATTGAAAGTAAATTTACCAATAATCCGGATGTTAAAGTATTTCCATTTGGTCTAGCAAAAAGCAGCAGAGAATGTTTGATTAATTTGGATGCAAATAGTTCTTCGATATTTAAAACAGGTAAAGTTGTAGAAACAATTAAACTAAAAGATTTTATTGAATTTATAACTGAGCATTTAGTGACAAAAATAGATTTGATAAAAATAAATATTGAAGGCGCTGAATATGAACTTTTAGAGTATCTTTTTGAAACTGATTTCGTAACCAACATAATAAACGTTCAAGTTCAATTTCATACTTTTGTAGATAATGCTAGTGAACGAATGAAGAATATACAAAAGGAACTTTCAAAAACGCATCATCTAACATATCAATATGACTTCGTTTGGGAGAACTGGTCACTTAATGATTGCGGAAGCGATCGTGACGTTGGTAGCGTATAAGCAGGAGCTGACTCCGCTCGAGCAGATTTCGGTGGAGCGATGCCTGGAAATCCTTGGCCGCCATCCGATTGTCGTGGTGGCGCCAGAAGGGCTGACATTGCCTCCACCGCTGGACCGTTTACCCTCGGAGCGCTTTGCCTCAAATTATTTTACCAGTATCTCGGCTTACAGTGCCTTATTGCTCTCACGGGGGTTCTATGAGCGCTTTCTGTCTTACCAATATTTGCTGATGCACCAGCTCGATGTGTTTGTGTTCCGGGATGAACTATTAGATTGGTGTGCGCGTGGCTACGACTACATCGGCGCGCCCTGGATCGGGGAAACCTTCCCGAACGCGACGGAGACCCGTCAAGGATTGCCTTTCTGGATTCGCAGCCGTTTGTTCCGCTTTTTACCTCCACTTGACCATTCAGTGGGCAACGGGGGTTTTTCGTTGCGCCGTGTTAGGACGATGCATCGCGCGCTGACCTTCTTACGCCGCACACGGCGCGCCTGGGGGGGTAGAAACGAGGATGGTTTTTGGAGCATAGCGTTGCCTGAGTGCTGGTGGTGGCAATACCGTGTGCCCTCCGTGGATGAAGCGTTGGAATTCTCTTTTGAAGCCAATCCATCCATCTGTTATAAACAAACCAAGGGAAGGCTGCCCTTCGGTTGCCACGCATGGGAACAGAACGAACCTGAATTCTGGCTGCCGCATTTTACAGCAGTCGGCCATCCGTTCGACCTTGATCAGGCAAAAGCAGTAGCCGCCGGCAAACCCATACGGCATAGCAAGCGTCATATCGAAAAAGAATATCGTGGCAGAGGTCAGGAAGGAACATAAAGTCACAGCCACACCGCCGCACGTGATAGGATTCGTCTTCAATCCGGGACGTCTCGATCGGCTGGCTGCATGCCGCCGTGGCGAGGCCCCCAGTGAATTCTTCTATGGAGCTATAGAACTGGCGGCTCGCGGCCTCGACATACGCTTCTTCGAAATTGATCCAGCCACACCCGTGCACTGGCCATGTGCCGTCTTTAATTTTCTGGGTCAGAATGGTCCTGTCAAGCTCGATGGCATTTTTTTGCAAGCCACAGGTAACTTGCTCAACCAGCTAAATGACTGCGATGTAGTGGTTGGCATCACGGGACACGCCTTCGCGCTTGCCGTCTGGCGAAGCCTCGGACGTTTGCGCGCCCCCATCGTCGCCATACAAGGTGGTCTTCTTAACCATAAGATAAATTTCTTGCGCCGCCACAGCACTGTTTTTTCCCTGAGACGAATGGAGTCGATGTTGTATGGAGATTCGGAACTCGAACCGATGTATAAGACATTTCCAGGTATCCGCGGGCACATGCATGTAAATCAATTTGGTGTTGACGCGTCGTTTTGGACTCCAGGACGCGCATCAGAGTCGGGATACATATTGGCAGTCGGTAACGATGGACGTCGCGACTATCCTACACTGATAGAAGCCGCTCGGTCACTTCCTTGGCGGGTGATCTTGATAACCGCTTGCGAATTGCCCACACTTCCGTCCAATGTTGAGCACATTCACGGAGGCTATGCCGGGGGGGTGAGTGATGCCAAACTGCGCGACCTTTACCGCGGAGCGTCCTGTGTGGTCGTACCCTTGAAGCCGACATTCCAACCTTCGGGCCAGAGTGTGACTCTTCAGGCCATGGCCTGTGGACGACCGGTAGTTCTCACGGAAACCCAGGGCATCTGGTCGCGTGAGACCGTACGGGACAGAGAAACTCTTCTGCTGACTCCACCGGGCGATGCCGGACAGCTTGTACAAGCGATTCGATGGGTTATGGAAAATAATGAATTTGCTGGAAATCTCGGGATAGCGGCTCGGGATGCTGTACTCCGTAGTGCCACCATCCAAGCCTTTGCTGACCGGTTGCTGAACATCTGTCATCTGGCATCGGTGAACAAAGGTCAAACCCGATGGCAACAGACATAAACTGCACAAAAATCCTCTCCGGTATCTGCCCAAACTGGCTTCATTTCTCAATCGCAGTCATAAGAGGTTTGAATAGTGGAAGATATCGATGAAAAGGAGGAAGGATATACAGGATGTCGATTCTAAGAAAGAATGTGAACGAAGAGAGGTTGAAGGAGTTTTTCCGCAATGCATACTGGTATCATACATATGAGATAGATAATGGAATAATTACGGACGGAACCTATGATTTGCGAACGGTGTTACCAGCGCACCGATTTCCCGAAACAATGACGGGCAAGACTGTGTTGGATGTTGGTTCATCTGATGGATTTTACGCTTTTGAGTTTGAAAAGAGAGGCGCGGAAAGTGTTCTTGCAGTTGATACGAATGCCTATGATGGTTCATTGCCTTTTGATCCATCTCCGGCAAAAAAGGAATCATACATAAACAAACATTCAAGAGAAAGAATGGAATTTGAAAAATACAGAGACATATTTTCTCTGCTTGGCCTGGAAGGATCAAACAAGTTGATAGTGCTTGCTGATTATTGGAATTCGGCAGTTACGTTTCAGCAACGCTCTATCTACGATCTTGAAAAGATGGAAAAACAATTCGATTTTGTGTTCTGTGGGGCTCTCATGGAGCATCTAAAAAATCCATTGTGCGCAATAGAACAACTTCGTTCGGTCACGAGAGAGATTTGTGTTATCACGTTGTCAAGCGCGTTACCCATTTCGAAGGGAAGGGAAGGAAACTTGAGGCTCTGGATGTTGCAAATTTTCATTAGGCTGATGGGGCTGAATAAAGAAGTATCCGTGAACGAACGAGATTTTATTCTTAAGTATGTTGGCAATAATTCTGGCGGATCGTTCTATAATATTCATCCATCCACGTTTCGTGAAATGTTGTTGGCAGCGGATTTTAAACGTGTAGAAATAGTTGGAGAGTACGATGTTCTGAACCGACGAAACAATGTGCCTAATCACAATGTCGTGTTTCATTGTTTTGTCTAAGGCTAACGGGAACGATTTTTTTTACTTTTTCCTTATAGTGCATGATAAGATTACATATTCTGCTCTTACCATCGGATATCTTGCTATCGGTCTTGACGATATTTCAAAAGTCCATAATTTGTTGACAGATATAGTCCAGCCATTTGCAGATGCGAACCCCTTTGTGCCATACACTCTGATCGAACGGGGACTCTCCGGTAAAGCGCCTTTGCATCGACTGAGACGCCTTGGCTATGTGTTCGAAGATCTTAATGGCAACCGACTGGATTCGGAACACTTGCAGTGGATTGATCAGCTTCAACAGGGCTATGACTTTGATATCGTTTTACGTTACTCTGAAAGAGACAATTAGCCATGCAACAGCATAGCATGAATACGCTTTCCACTGATGTTACAGGTTGTTCAACTGCACCAGATGATCAGATTCCCGCCGCTGATTATGATGTTGAGGTTACTCTTGTTGTCCCGGTGTACGAGGAGCAGGACAACATTGTCCCATTCATAAAAGAGGTCAAAAAGCACGTTCAGCTCCCTCACTGTATTTGTATTATCTACGATCATCCGGATGACAGCACTCTTCTCAAACGTGATGAAGTTCTTGCAATTGATCCGACAGTCAGGTTCATTAAGAACAAATTCGGCAGTGGGATTATCAATGCTTTCAAAACCGGATTTGAGGTTTCCCGGACACACTATATAGTTGGAATCATGGCTGATCTCTCGGATACTCCTGAGACGATCAACGCGCTTCACAAGAAGATCGAAGAAGGATACGATCTCGTCGTGGCATCTCGATACTGCAAAGGTGGCAAGAAGATCGGTGGACCCAGGATAAAATCCTGGCTGTCGAAGATAGGGAACCTGTCACTACACCATTTGTCGAAGATACCCACTCACGACATGACCAACGCGTTCATAATCCATAGGAGGGAGATCCTTAACCAAATTAATATCCGCAGCACCGGCGGGTTTGAAGTAACGATGGAAATTATCGCAAAAAGCTTTGTGCTTGGCGCTTCAATCACAGAGATGCCAACAGTCAATCGCGACAGAAATGCCGGCGCCTCAAAATTTAGGATTATTAAGTGGATTACAAAATATATTTATTGGTATTTTTACATCTTGATCTACTCCGTTATTCACCGGATCTATATTCGTTTTAGCATGGATTCATCTAAGGCCGTTTAAGAGTTTTGTATGCGACAAATCGAGAGTTGTCTCGTGTGCGGTTCGACGACACACGATCTAGTTCTGAAATCGACCTACAGCGGCTCTGCCATTGAAGCGCCTGCCTTTTTTCTCGCTCAGCGAAAAGTGGTCGCTCACGGACGTATTGTCCGCTGCCGGGACTGTGCCTTCACGTTCACCGATCCGCAGTTTGAGCCAGAAGATTATGATCAGATTTATCGCGAAGCAATCCAACTGACTCCGGATTATTCCGGCCTTTCGGTAGCAGAACGTTATCGCGGCCGTCGTCTGGCAGCTCTTTTAAAGACATATCGGACAAATGGGCGCCTTCTTGATTTCGGCTGTGGCGGCGGCGGCTTTCTTAGCTCGATAGTCGGGTTCGATAAGATCGGCTTTGAGCTCGTCGCGGCACAGGAACACAAAACTATAGGAGCACCGATTTATACCGGAGACTTTCTTGGCATGGTGGCGCATGGATCGTTCAAACCAAATACCTTCGATGTCGTAACTGCGTTCGATGTCTTCGAGCATCTTCCGGATCTGTGGCGATATATTGACACCCTGACGTTGCTCATTCGCCAAGGGGGGTTGCTCGTCGTTACTGTACCCAATATTGAGAGTTTTACAGCCAAACTGAGTGGAAGATACTGGAACTCGTTCCTGCTCGAGCATCTTTGGTACTTTTCTCCCGATACCTTGAAGAGGTTCGTAGAGGGCTTCGGGTATAGGCGTATCGGGACAGGCGGCTTGTCATACGATGTTCCAATCGACCACCTTTATCGGCGAGCATCACAGACTTATCATTTGCCTTTCTATAAGTGTTTTGGCTGGCTAAATAGAGTGGTGCTGCCGATACCTGTTGGGTTGATGTACGGCGTCTTTCTGAAGATCATTTAGTCACTGTTGGAGAGCCGCATCTGTAACACCAGTTTTTCGAAGAATATGACCCTTGATACCTTCGAATAGAAATCTCGAAACCATTGAAAAATGGCTTCGTCACGGCTCAAAAATATTTTCCGCTAAGAGGACGACCAGTCGTAATCATGATTTATGACAAACCGCTAACATAATCTCCGGAAAGACGAAAAATATTTGATTCGCAGCTTACGAACCATTTTTCAGTGGTTATGCAAAGCTCTCAACCTGTATGTCGGGAGAAACAGATAGGGTTTAGTAAAAAAGGATAGATTTGTGGATAATACGTTACAAAGAGACACACGTTTGGATATTGCAAAAGCTATAGCCATATCTCTTGTTTTGTTTTGGCACCTACAGCCCATACAGATATCGGCAACAGCCAAATCAAATTATCTTATAATAATTCTTGCAACTGGGATTGGGCACTTTAATGGACAGATCACCCTGGTTGCTGTTCCGATGTTTCTTCTCGTATCTCTTTATCTGTTCTACCAGAAAATTGAAGATCGCACTCTTGAGGGTATGAGCAAACGGTGCCTTCGCATAGGGGGAGTTTATTTATTTTGGACAGTCTGTCAATTTGCCTTCTTTTACGGGATAATCTTCATATTCCACAATGGAGCAAGCAACTTTTCGTCTCCTATTCCAATACATAGATTATTGATGGAGGGTGGCCCTCCTCTTCCAATCGTAGGTGCATCGGTATTTTACTTCCTTTTTGTTCTCCTAATATTGGTATTGATATCTACTGTTTTTTATTCGTTCAGGAATATCGAAAAATTATTTCATTTAATAGGAATATCGGTTGTCATTGTCTCAATCGTATATTTTGAAATCCTAAATCTAAACGGCAGTGGCTTGCCATACTGGAGAATTGACAATTTTTTGATATATATTCCACTTTCCTACTTCATTTTAAGGCAGGAAAGCGGAAAACTTGCTCTTTATATCCCCTTTTTTTACATGGGTTTCATTCTTTTCTCAGCGCAAGATGTTTATTTGGGACAGCAAGGGTACAATTGTGGTAGCTATTCCCGTATATCAATTGTCTTCGGTTCTGTCGCATTATTCAGTTCTGTGCTCCAATTAAAATGCAAAAACAGGGGCACTGTTATCACCTTCCTATCAAAATACTCGTTGGGTATTTTTGCTACTCACAAATACTGGCAGCTGGTTGTAGTTTTAGTGTTTCAATATTGCGGCTGCTCTCTGCCAGTCTATGCTGCGAACTTCCCGCTCGACTTGCGGGCATTAACCATAGCAGTAATTTCAATATCGTTGACATTAAGTGCAGTATTGCTCGGAGGCCATACATTCATCAAGAGATATATAATTTGAGAAAAGGAAAGTAGATATTCTCTTTAAATGGATTGTCAGGTGTTTGAAAGGCCTAACCATGCTAATGCAGCTGACGTAAAAAAGCCGTGCGGTTGATTAGCGCCGTTACACTTTTGTAATCGCTATGAAAAATAATAAAACACATATTCTTTCCGTGCCGTGGGATAAACGAGACTGGATCATCTGCCTCATGCTGGGAGCATCGGCCTTACTCCTGTTCTGCGTCGGACGAAACCCCGAGATCCAGGGGGATGACGATTACCTCTATGTCGCCAATTTTTCCATGATCACTGATGCGATTCTGGGCTTCGATCTAAGCAGTTTTAAAACTTTTTACGCAAGTCTGGTCAATCTGACGGGACAAATTCTGTGTGCACCTCGGCATGCCCCGCTCCCGTCCTTAATCAGCGCCGTTTTCTATGCTGTTTGTTATGGCTTCCATGTCCCGTTCTCATTGAATCTGTTGCATGTCCCTATCGCTGTGATAAGTGCGTTATCCGTTCTGTTATTGTATGGGCTACTGCGCCGCAACAAACAGATGAGCAGGGTTCTATGTTGCGCAGGAGCACTCCTACTTCTCCTGTCACCACTCTTCGTTAATGTCAGTCGGTCATTGGCCGCCTACTTCCTGGCCTTCATTCCTTTCACCACACTCATCGGTTTGTGGGGGCTTGATGTGTTGAATAGAGATGATTCCCACCACCGCTGGTGGATAGGACTGGCACTCGCGCAGATTGTTCTATCAGACGTCATATGGTTTATCACACTGCCGGTTCTACTTTTCGCTTTTGTCTGGTCTGCTCAGGATCGAAAGCAAGCCATGATTCGGCTGCTCCCAATGAAGGTGCTTGGCCCGGTGTTAATAACGGCGTGTCTGCTTCTGCTGGGCACATGGGTTGCGTACGAGAAAGGACTATCGACGCCTCTGTTAAAACTATTATTAGAACACGGCACCAAGCTGACCAATGGCAGTCCTATCATTATGTCGCTACCCTATTTGGTTGCATGCCTGTCGGTTCAGATGGGCATTGCCCTGCCTCTTCTTCTTCCGTTAGGTGTCTTTCTATGGTGGATGGATGGAAGACACCGGTTGCCGGGGTCGGGCTTGCTGATAGCTTTCGGGTTGGTTGGGTTGCTGATCTACGGAATGATATTCTATGGCCTGACTCCCGAAAGGATGTACGTCAAAATCAGCTATCAGATATACATCCTGCTTCCGCTTGTCATCATCTCAATCGTCCTCATAAGCATTATCCAAAACCGGTCCCGTCGAAGATCTTTCTGGGTTACATGGATCATAGCCATTTTACTTTTTTTTGAGATTCTGGCCTGTGTAAACTTCATTTGGAAAGTTCCAGTATCTCCGTTTAGTCGTATTTTCACAGAATGGCACCATGGGACCTTTACCGCGAATCGGGGAACAAAGGCCGCAGGATATTTGGTTCGACAGTGGATCGAAGCGGCCTGGCGCCAGAATCCGAATCAACCCGTGACAGTTTACGCCAGTCATTACAATATGTCATTCGCCATTTTCTCAGGTCTGAACGCGTCCGAGAAAGGATGGGCATTCATCCCTGAATTTGGCCGCAACCGTCCTATCAAGGTGTTTTCCACTTTTGCCCCGCAGATTCCAACTCGTGACACCGCCCATTTTATTTATTTACTGGATCTGACGGCGACACTGCCCCGGGACACAGACATTACCAAGCTCACACAAGATTCATCCCGACTCATTCGCTATGAGATCCGGTCATCCTCACCACGAAACGGAACGGCTATTGTTTATGTGCGGCCGATGAAAGGAATCATATCTCCGCCGATCCCCCCTGGCATAGTTAATATGGAGCAGCTTGAATCCCTCTATGACCGGGATTACTATCGTTACTCGGATTTCTTCCCTCGCAGCCTGGCACAGTAATCTTTTATCGCGGCCTGAAAAGACATCAACCACGCAGAGCGGAATTCCGAAGTCTTTACTGATATGAAGATTGAATTGTTTGAACCATACCTTGCGCGGGAAAAAGGCTTTTTTCGATATCTCTTTCGTGCATTAATCCGTTACGAGAATGCGCTTCCGGTTTCGGAACTGCGGCCGCTTCCACGCCTGGTGAAGCCGCGTGAGCATTCCAGCGCATGGGCAAGGTTTGATGGACATCTTGTTTTTTTCGATTTCAGCGACCACGTTTTTCTTTATGATACCGATGCACTGAAAAAATGTGACGTTTACTTTAAGGCAAACTTACACCGTGGCGTTGCCCATAAGGTGCTCAAAAAAGCCGGCATTCAGGAACATGCGTCCAAGATCCTGCCATTTGTCTGGTTTGCCCCAAATTTGGCAGCATATAGCTCGAACTCCCTTATAAATCGGCTCATGTTCCTTGGGAAAAAACCGTCTCATGATGTCTGCCATATCGTTGGAGTCTATGACAATTATCCAGCAAAAGGCGAAAAAAGTGTCTTTGCCACCGGTGATCTGCCAATTGATCCGGCACGTTACCATTTCTGGATGCGTTATCATGTCCAGCAGGCGCTTAGAGATGCAGGTGTTTCGGGGTGTTACCGTCTGACGAGCCGCGGGAATCAGGACATTGAGGATAATCAATTGATTTTCCCAAATCTTTCAGAACGCAAATTTATGAAGGCCATGGTTGAGAGCCGTTTTACGATGATTAACACCCTGCCTCATGCCCTGTTGCCCTGGAAGGCCAGTGAAAGCCTGATGCTTGGTCGCCCTTTTATTATTGAACGACGTCCTATTGTTGAAATGCCGGAGCCGTTTCTACTTCAACCGAATGTGCATTATCTTGAGATGTTTCCCGGTTTTGGGGACTGTGATGATGAAGCGGACATCGAAGATCCTCACAGTTACCGGATCCTCACTCGCATAAAATTGGATCAGTTTCGGGAAGGCGCAGAAAAAATTGCCGCTGCCATCAAGGATCGTGAGTTAGTGGATTACATGACGGATCAGGTGCGGAAGTATTCTGCAACAATCCTGTCACCGGGTTTTGTGGCTGATTTTGTCTGTGGACAGGTTGAAAAAAGGATTCACTGATTTTTTGCTATATAACAATATATGAGGAGTTGACATGAATTCTAAAGAGACCATCTTAGTCACCGGAGGTGCTGGTGCAATCGGAAGCCGTTTGGTGGCCGATCTGTGCCGAAATCATAAAGTACTGGTGCTTGACGATCTGTCATCAGGTTGGTTCGATAACTTGCGTGGCCTGCCGGTGAGCTTCTGGCGAGGTTCAGTGACCGATGAAGAGATCCTCCGGGAGGTTTTCGCTGAAAAACCATCAGTTGTCTTTCATCTGGCGGCGAATTTTGCCAACCAGAATTCGGTGGACTATCCACAAAAGGATTTGCTGGTGAATGCGTTGGGGACGCTCAAAGTCCTGGAATTCTCACGTCAGATAGGTATCGAACGTTTCATTTACACATCATCCTCATGTGTTTATGGCAATATGGATCGTCCGATCCGGGAGGACATGGTCGGCTACAATCTGGATACACCCTACGCCATCAGCAAGCTGGCCGGCGAACACTATGCAGAGTTCTTCCATAAATTTCATGGCCTGCCGACAGTTGTTCTCCGCCTGTTCAATTCCTATGGGCCGGGTGAGTATCCTGGCAAGTACCGTAATGTTATCCCCAATTTTATCTACAGTGCCCTTAACGATTTGCCCCTGGTGGTCACTGGCACCGGCCAGGAAACACGGGACTATACATTTGTGGAGAATACTGTGGCGGCGCTTAAACTGGCCATGGTGCATCCCGAGGCAGTGGGCGGAGTATTCAACGTTGGCACCGGGTCCGAAACGTCTCTTAATATGCTGATCGATGGCATTCGCAAGGCGATCGGTACGGACATCAAAGTTGAATACCAGAAGCCACGCGATTGGGATCACATCACCCGCCGATGTGCCGATGTCACACGGATACGTGAACAACTCAATTACCATCCCGGAGTGAGTCTTTCAGAAGGATTGCGTATTACTGTGGACTGGTTCCGTCGCAATGATATTAAAAACTTCAAAATGTACAACTGATCTCCATAAAGTCACCCTTGATCGATATGAATTGTAAAAATCCTGTTCTCCTGTGAACACTATGCCGATTAATAATTTTGTACCCATGAAGAAATGGATATTAGTGGCTGCGGCAAGGCCAAATTTTATGAAGATCGCCCCCTTAATAAGGGCAATCAATAAACATAACCATGCCGTCCATAACCACATCAGCACAAGCAGTCACGAAAATGGTCTTGAGAAAATACTCGAGTGTAATTACTGCATTCAGCCTTTCCTTGTCCATACAGGCCAGCACTATGATGACAACATGTCTGACACCTTTTTCAGGGATTTGGAACTTCCTGTGCCGGATATCCACTTGGGCATCGGATCAGGTTCCCATGCGGAACAGACGGGTCGTGTCATGATTGAATTTGAACAGGTCCTTGTAAGGGAAAAACCACACCTTGTTATTGTTGTGGGTGATGTCAATTCCACGATGGCTTGCGCTCTGGCCGCTGTGAAACTGTATATTCCCATCGCACATGTGGAGGCCGGACTTCGCAGCTTCGACAGGACCATGCCTGAGGAGATCAACCGAATCGTCACAGATGCCATCGCCGACTACCTTTTTACCCCCTCACCGGATGGTGATGCAAACCTTCTGCTTGAGGGTATCAAAAGGGATAGGATCTTCCTGGTCGGCGACATTATGGTGGATAGCCTCCTTTACTATCTGGAAAAAGCAAAAAAGACTGATATTCAGAAACGTTTGGCTGTCGAATCTATTCCTTATGCCTTGGTTACGCTGCATAGGCCTGCCAATGTGGATAGCCCCAAAACCTTGGGGCGGATCATCCGGGGAATGCTGAACGTGGCGGAACGAATCCCCGTCATTTTTCCCATGCACCCCCGTACACGAAAGCAGGTCGATGCCTTCGGTTTAGAAGACTCATTCGTTTTTCATCTGTCGCATGATATGGTTTACAGAGATTATTTCAGTCATGATATTCTAATGTTTCAACTGGAAAGAGCATTTATTTCTGGACGGACAGAACCTGATAATGGGCAGGATCAGACTCAAGAGCAACCATCGCTACTCCAAAAGATCCATGCTTTTCCACCCCTTGGTTACCTTGAATTTCTTAATTTAATGGCTCATGCAAAAGTTGTCCTTACCGATTCTGGTGGTATTCAAGAAGAGACGACCGTCCTAAATATCCCTTGCATCACACTGCGAGATTCTACTGAACGACCCATAACATTGACGGAGGGTACAAATATCCTCGTCCATGACGATCCCAAAAAGATAATCGCTGCCGTGGATAATGCTTTAAGTGGCAAATCCCGCCGCGGTGTTTGCCCGGCCCTTTGGGATGGTCACACGGCCGAACGCATTATCTCCATACTCGCAACAAAATGAGAGAATATTTAAACATTGATCGTGTCATTTCAAGCCTTTAAACATAAATTTTCTGAGGTGATGCAAAGATTTCTCTCGGGTACTAGTCCGACGCCTGACGCAGACATCTCGTTTTTTCACGATTTCGCACCTCCGCCGACGGGTGGCGGACACCAGTTTCTGCGCGCCCTATGGCATGAATTCGAACGGCGCGGCATCCGACTGGAAAACAACACGATTTCTAAGACAACCCGAGTATGCCTTTTTAACTCATTTAATTTCAATTTCAAGCGCCTGCGTCAGTTGCATCGACCCGGTTGCCGGATGATTCACCGTGTAGATGGTCCCCTATCAGTCTATCGCGGCATTGATGATGGCACCGACCGAAAGATATTCGAATTAAATCAGCACATGGCTGACTCAACAATATTTCAATCTCAATATAGCCTCGCGATGCATCTTGAACTGGGATTTAATTTTGTAAAGCCGGTAGTTATTCTGAACGCCGCAGATCCTGAAATCTTTCATTCACGTGGTCGCCAGCCGTTCAATGTCAATCGTAAGATAAGATTAATTTCTGTGAGCTGGTCTGACAATCTCAACAAGGGTGCGCCTGTATATCAGTGGCTCGATGCCCATCTTGATTGGGGCAGATATGAATATACTTTCGTGGGTAGATCTCCGGTAAGCTTTCAAAATATCCGTACGCTATCTCCGATAACATCTGAAGAACTGGCGCAGGAGCTTCGCAAAAACGATGTTTTTATCGCGGCCAGCCGGAATGACCCTTGTTCAAATTCCCTGATTGAGGCACTCGCCTGCGGTCTTCCCGCACTCTATTTGGATAGCGGGGGACATTCGGAAATTGTTGGAGAAGCCGGCTTTACATTCCAGGGTGCTGAGGAGATTCCCTCCTTGCTATCCCGTTTGATTGATGAATATAGCCAGAGACAGGCGCTTATTCGTCTGCCCTCCATTGCCGAAACGGCAGATAAATATCTCCGTGTGTTGCACGGAACTCTAAACTGAAGAGGGATGGGCATCGTTCATTATACTCTTTCGCAGGCCCGCAGGATATTGAAGTCTGCATCTCTGCCGGCGGCCCACCTTATGACCGCCGGCTGGGCACCGTACTCTCGGTTGATTCTAATCAGGGATCAGGCGGGTTGGGTTATTGACGAGGAGATGCGGGAGTTGGAAGGCATTACCACCAGATTAGGAATCCGTCAGGCCGATTCCCGCTGGCTCTCCGCATCAAGACAACAGGCTGTTTTCTACGGCACTCAATTCTTTCTGCTGGCCGATGAATGGATAAACTCCACGCACCATATCGGTATGGCCTATTTCCACGGCAAACCAGGCACGGGATTCAGAGAATTCGATGAACTCTATCAACGCCTTGTCCACTATCATGAAAAAATCACAAGGATTCAAGCCAGCCACAGCGAGATGCGGGATTGTCTGATGGCCACTGGGATTGCACCTGAAAAAGTGCATTTGATTCCCATCGGCATCAATCTGTCCTGCTTTTCCGTTCAGACGCCTGAGTCCAAGAGCCATGCCCGCGACCATTACGGCATTCCGCAAACAGCCGTTGTTGTGGGCTCCTTCCAGAAAGATGGTGTTGGCTGGGGTGAGGGAAGGGAACCCAAACTTATCAAGGGACCTGACATTTTCATACAGTCGGTGGAACGATTGAAGCATCGGATCCCTGAACTCTTTGTGGTGCTATCCGGACCGTCACGCGGTTATGTAAAAGAGGGACTAGAAAAACTCGGCATTCCCTACCGGCACTTTCTTCTCGACAGATATCCTGAGGTCGGACAGCTCTTCCAGACCCTGGATCTCTACATGGTGACCTCACGTCAGGAGGGGGGACCCAAGGCCGTATTGGAATCCATGGCGAGCGGAGTACCGATCGTTACAACACGGGTAGGACAGGCAATGGATATTGTTCAGCATGGAAAGAATGGATTTATGGCGAAGATAGAGGACATTGAAGAATTGGTACACTGGTCAAAGTGGGTGCTTGATCATCCGTCAGACATGAAATCGGTCTTGGAGCAGGGGCGGCAGACGGCGGAGCAGAATACATACGAGAAACAACTGCCTTTATGGCGTGAGTTTATGAAGGGTTTTGTGAGCGTTCGAAGTTAAAGGTATTTTTGTTTTCAAGGAAGTCTACAAGTGAGTAGGATGCCTATCTTACAGAAAATCATGTACAGGGCGTGGTTGGTCAAGATGTCCATTCGTGAGCGTCGGCGATGGCGGGAAAAGGCCGGTAGTTCCGAGAATGGAATAAGGGTTTACTATGGGCAGGATCATATTCCTCTATCTGATGAGCCTGCTTCGGGCGGGATGATCAAGTGTCAGGATTTGCAAAATACTTTTCCGAATGACCCCATGCGGCCTAATCTGTTGTATCTTGTCAGCAGCGCCCTGCCGCCCCATTTGCCTGTTCTTATTAAGGCTGCGAAGCGCGCTGGAGTTTCTATAGTACTTAACCAGAATGGCGTTGCTTATCCTGCCTGGCATGGAGAAGGATGGGAAGATACGAACAAACCTCTGGCACTGGCTCACTCAGCCGCAGACTATATTTTTTACCAGAGCAAGTTTTGCCAGGAAAGCGCGTGGCGCTTTCTGGGAAGAGCGACCGCACAATTTGAAGTGCTCTACAATCCGGTGGATACAACGTTATTCTCTCCTTCGACTGTAAAAAAAGAAACCGATGGACCAGTTATGCTCGTTGCCGGCAGTCATCTTTACAATTATCGCGTAAAGGCAGCTGTAGATACACTACGGAACCTCTGTATGGATTTCCCATCGGCCAGACTGATAATTGCGGGAATGTTTCGCTGGGGAGTCAACAAAGAATCTGCCGAGACAGAAATCCGAAAATATGTCAGTGACTGTAATATGAATCAAAAAGTTGAGTGGGTGGGTGCTTACAATCAATTACAGGCTCCGGATCTGTTCAGACGCGCCGGTATTCTTCTGCATACAACATACAATGATGCTTGTCCTCGCCTTGTTGTCGAAGCTATGGCATGCAGTTTGCCGGTAGTGTATTCCGCCTCAGGTGGAGTTCCGGAATTAGTTGGTAACAGCGCCGGCGTAGGTGTGTCTGCGCCGTGTGATTGGGAAAGGCAACATCCACCGGGTTCAAAAGATCTCGCTGAAGCAACGAGAAAAATATACGGGCGCTATGCGGAATACTCGCTTGAGGCTCGGAAACGTGCAGTGGAAATGTTTGATGTGAAACCATGGCTCCAGAAGCACAAGGAAATATTTACAGAGATCATCAGGTGAAAGAAAAAATCTGGAACCTTCTCATCGCCGTTCTGGCTTCCCTGCCACCTTCCCTGCGAAAATTGCAATGCAGGCTTTCTTTTGCTGCCGCGGCAAAAGGCAGCGACGCCTCTGCTGCCTTGAGGGAGCTTTTCTCTATGCAGGATGACCTGATGCACGAACTGGAGCAAACGGCAATCAAATATGAGGGCGGTATTCATCCCAAGCACCGCATTACAGGTTATCACAAATTCTTTATTGAAAGAATCAGGGCCGGCGAGAAAGTGTTGGATATTGGATGCGGTAACGGCTCCGTAGCTTTCAGCCTTGCTGAAACAGGGGCTATTGTTACAGGGATTGATATTAATGAATCTTTAGTTCAGTTGGCTCAACGTCGCTATAAAAGAGACAATTTGAGTTTTATTACCGGTGATGTGACAAAGGCGCTTCCGTCCGGCTATTTTGATGTCGTGGTGCTTTCCAATGTCCTTGAACATATCGATGACCGGCAACAGTTTCTTATGACTGTATGCGAGAAAGCTATGCCGAAGCGTTTCCTGATAAGGGTACCGATGATTAACAGGAATTGGGTCGTCCCGTTGAGAAAGGAACTTGGCATGTCATATCTAAGCGATCCGACCCATTTTCTGGAATACACCAGGGATGGCCTTGAGGCAGAACTAACGGCCGCCGGTCTCGTCGTAGAGAGTGTCGAAACCGTCTGGGGTGAATTCTGGATTCAGGCGCGTTCCTGTCAGGAGTGACAGTTGTGTTGCCATCGTCTATCTATAAAGTCAGGCACAGATAGAAAAAGACATAATGAAAAAAGACTACATCCCCGTATCAAGTGATGTGACAGAGCAAGATGAAATAAAGTTCGTCAGTGATTTCTGGACTATCAGGTGGGATGATCGAAAGCTAAGTAACGAGCTGATTGATTCGGTGATATGCCGCGAAGAATACAGGATCATGAGTCCCTATCTCCATGAGCTGGGCAGCGGCGCAAAGGGTACGCGCATTCATTTTATGCTTCAGACGCTGCTGGGATTCTTTGTTACGCGAAATTATGTTGCACATATGTTGATGGCTGTAGGGCAAAGGTTATAATGAATGCTGTTTGAAGATGACAGATGCCTTTTGTAACCGTTTTAATGCCGGTCCACAACGGGGCGGCCTATATATCTGAGGCGATTGACAGCGTACTCCGGCAAAGTTTTCGGGATTTTGAGCTGCTTATCGTTGACGATGCCTCGACGGACGATTCGGTGGCCATCATCGAGCTTTATAAAGATCCCCGTATCAGGTTATTAAGGAGTGCTGCGCGATTGAAACTCTCCGGTGCGCTGAATCTCGGTCTCGACAATGTCCGAGGCGACTATGTGGCGCGCATGGATGCCGACGATATCAGTCTGCCGCGACGGCTGGAGATTCAGGTCCGGCACATGAACCTGCACCCGGAGATCGGCATCTGCGGGGCCTGGGTCCGCTATTTCGGTGGGTCATCGCGGGCTGTATTGAAGCGTCCTTTAGGGTGTGAAGAGATTCGGGCCTTCACGCTGGTAGATACACCTTTTGCCCATCCCTCAATTATACTGCGACGGAGTATGATGGATCACCATCAGTTGCGCTTCGACGGTAGCTACTATCCGACAGAGGATTTTGAGCTCTGGGTCCGTGCCATGCGCTGCTTTCCTATTGAAAATCTGCCGCAGGTGCTGCTTCGATATCGGGTGCATGTCCAGAGCCTGACGGGATCCGACTGGTCGAAGATGGATGAACAGGCCGTGCGGGTGATTGCGCATCACTTCCAGGAGATGGGTCTCGATAGTAGGCCGGATACTCTGAGATTCCACCGTGAACTGTGCATGGGGCGGTTGAGCATGTCGGCCGAAACATTAGGTAAGGCCGAGTCGTGGCTTGAACAGATCCTCTCGGCAAATTCCCATGCCAGGATATTTGATCCGGATGCCTTAACAGTTGTTCTGGGCGATGTTTGGTTCAGGGCTTGTATGCATTCGGCGCGTCTGGGATTATGGGTAGTGAAACGTTATGCTGATTCCAGCCTGGCAAAAAAGAATCGAACAAGAGCCCGAAATCGACTGATGATTACTCTAGGAGCGATAAAGGCTATGGCAACATGACTAACCGTGATCGAAAAACCCACATTTAATTAAGACATCATGCTGGTCTTACATGTCAATACATACGATCAGGAAGGCGGGGCCGGCCTTGCAGCCTGGAGGATCCATCAGGGGCTTCAACATCTTAGCATAGAATCCCGGATGCTCGTCCAGACAAGGACCAGCGGAGAAGCCAGTGTCTATGAGCGTGACACCCGCCTGGCCAGGGCTCTGGCCGTATTTCGTCCTTACCTCGATATGCTGCCGCTGCTGCTCTATCGCCACCGCCAGCAGGCGCACTGGTCTGTGGAATGGTTTCCAGTACGGATCAGCCGACAGATTCAAGCCCTGCATCCCGATATCATTCATCTCCATTGGATCTGCCGGGGTTTCATAGATGTGCCGGCACTGGCATCGTTTCAAAGACCTGTCGTCTGGACCCTGCACGATTCCTGGGCTTTCACCGGTGGATGCCACATCCCCGGCGATTGTCTAAACTACAAGGAACGATGTGGCCATTGCCCGCAGCTTGGTTCTCGGCATGCATGGGATCTCAGCCGCTGGACGTGGAACCGCAAACGTAAATTCTGGCGGGACACGCCTCTGACGATTGTAACGCCCAGCCAGTGGCTGGCAGACTGTGCCCGAAGCAGTTCGCTTATACAGGAACGGCGGATCGAGGTGATCCCTAATGGAATCGATCTAAACCAGTACCGGCCAGTTGATAAGCAGGAAGCCCGGGCTATTTTGGGCTTACCGCAGGAGCGAAAACTGGTCCTGTTCTCAGCCATGAACGCGATTTATGACATGAACAAAGGATTTCGCTATCTTGAAGCAGCCCTTCGGCAGTTGGCTGAGACCGGTTGGCATGATCGCCTGGAACTAATGGTTGTCGGCCAGTCTGCCCCATCCCCCCCGGTCAAAACGGGTGTACCTCATCGGTTCCTCGGCGTACTGAGGGATGAGATTTCGATGCGCCTGGCCTACTCAGCGGCGGACGTCACAGTCATGGCTTCGGTCCAGGAGAACCTGCCAAACTCGATCATGGAGTCTTTGGCCTGCGGGACTCCCGTGGTCGCTTTCAATGTCGGGGGTGTTCCGCATCTTGTCGAACATCAGGTAAACGGTTATCTTGCCAAACCCTTCTCAATCGATGGCCTATCAGCCGGACTGTCGTTTGTGCTGTCTGATGAGGAGCGTTGGCGCCGGTTGTCCGATCGGGCGCGGGACAAGATCGAACGCGAATTCAGCGCTGACAAGATCGCACAACGATACCAGGCACTCTATGAACAGCTCCTTAGCGAAAACTGAAAAACCATTCATCAGTATCATCACGGTGTTGCGAAATGGCGAGAAAACTCTGGAAGCCTGCATCCAGAGTGTCATAGGCCAAGCCTATGAAGGTGTTGAGTTCATCGTCATCGATGGCGGCTCGACAGATGGGACACTGGATATCCTGCGGCGCTATGACAACAGGATTGCTTACTGGGTGAGTGAATCCGACAGAGGTATCTATGACGCCATGAATAAAGGGACGCGCCACGTAAACGGGGAGCGTATTCTCTTCCTCGGATGTGATGACACCCTCTCGGCAGACCTGCGAACCGTTGCACCTCTTCTAATCCATGACGACACCATCTATTACGGCGACGCTTACTGGCCAGGCCGGCAGCGGCTTTATGATGGTCCTTTTACCACCGCCAAGCTGGCCCGCACAAATATCTGCCATCAGGCCGTTTTCTACCCGCGGGCCGTATTCGAAAAATATGCATTTAATTTGCGCTATTCCCTCCAGGCCGACTGGGAACTGAACATGCGTTGTTTTAGTGATCCGGCGTTCCGCTTCCAATATATCCCTGTGCAGGTAGCCGTTTATAACGACCTGCACGGTTTGAGCTCCGTAAGGCGTGATCTTGCCCTTGAACAGGATTACATCGCGCTGATGTGGCGGCATTTCCCGTGGCCCATCGCCCTTTGGCGTTCCGCCATCGTACTGGGCGGTCGCTTTCTGCACCAGTTGGGATGGAAAGGAATGACCCGTGACTCCTGATCCCATCCTTGGCATCTGTATTCCCACTTACAAGCGCTCCGATCACCTCCTCGCTTGCGTCCAGTCCATTATTCGTTCGGCGGGGAAACTCACCATTCCTGTCTTTATCTCCGATGACTCTACCGATGACACTAACGTCGCGACCATCGCGCAGCTTATCGCCTCTTATCCTCACATCATTCACTTCCGGAACCCGGAAAATCTGGGGATCGACCGCAACATCCTGAGGTCCGTGGATATCTGTTCATGCCGCTATGCCTGGTTGCTTGGGGAAGACGACCGGCAGCTTCCCGGCGCCATTTCTTCTGTGTTGGATGTTTTAAAGCGCGAAGATCCACCTTTTCTTTATGTTAATTATAAATCTGTCGATGCATCCATGAAGATTGTCCTGAAGGAACGATCATTGCCTCTGATGCAGGATGACACAGTAGAAGCTTCAGAATTTCTTGCCGGAGATGCCTGGTCTATGGGGTTTATAGGTTCCTGTGTTATCCGGACCGAATATTGGCGCGCCATTAAACCGGATCGATATATCGGGACCTACTTTGCCCATGTCGGTCGTATTATGGAGTATCTCAAGGGACAGTCACTTTTCAGGATAGCCGAACCTTTGGTCTTGAACCGGTGCGGATCCCCGGGAACCTTCAGTTGGACTGATTCCACCTTTGAAGTTGTCAGCGGATGGAAAAGCCTGATGAAGGAGCTGGAGCCTCTATACGGGGCAAAAATATGTCAGGACTCTGTCCAATCGTTTGAACGGGCTCATGGATTGAATAGCCTATATTTTCTGGCCTATTTAAGAGCAGATTCGGTATTCAACAGCGATGTGTTCAAGCGTATGATTCGCCCGTCTCAGAAATCTGATGGATATAAAATAGGCGCCCGGATGATTGCCCTTATGCCTCCGATGTTGTTCCGGGGAATCAGATTTCTGTTGAATCAAGCTCGCGCCGTCCGATATGGGCGTCTTTGAATCCCCCACATTCCAAAGCATCAAAGTTGGGACAGTAGTAAAGCATGAAGAAAATTGATTTTCCTATAAGTTCCGGCTGCAGGTCCTGCGGTCGGGAGCTTGTGTTCGTCAAAAAAATCCGCGGTGAAGAGAGCGGCGTGGCCATACCGTTGTTCAAGTGCAACCATTGCTCATCTTTCTACTCGCGCATCGGCTACGTTTGCCAGAGGCAGGAGGATATACCCCTGAAGTCAGTAGAATATCATGTGCCAAAAGAAGCGTACGCAAAGAAAAGAGTCGCCGATATCCTTCTGCGCGTTTCAGAGAAGGCTTGGCTGCCAAACCGGCCGATGAACATGCTGGATATCGGGTGCGGTGTCGGCTGGTCGTTAGTCGTTGCGGAACAAAAAGGAATTCGGGCGCAGGGAGTCGAGCCGATTAGGGATGCTGCGAAGTATGCAACGGATATCCTCAAGGTTGATGTGATAAACTCCCTCTTCAATGCCGATTTATTCGGGCCTGAAGAGTTTGATCTCATTATTATGGATCAAGTGCTGGAGCACGTCCCGAATCCCATCCAGATGCTTGAGGATGCTTTCCGGCTGCTGAAACGCAACGGGGTATTGTTCCTCGCCATTCCGCCGATCGACTGGAGCAGGATCATGGCGTCGTTGTCATTTCAGTTTTCCATCCGACTCGTTCGATGGTTCGAAAACAATCCACTCACGCGGCGCCTTGCCGGCATCGCCGTGATATACGACACCTTCCGTTACCCGGAAGGACACATTAATTATTTGTCTGCCAAGGCTGTTTCTATCCTTGCCGATCGATGCAAGGCCGAAGTCGTGGAGCAATATCATTTGAACCGGTCGAGAGCTCGCATATTTCCATTGTTTAAGCTATCTACCGGGTCCTTTTTTCTAAAAAAACGTCAGTGATGCACTCCTATGATTAACTCTCTGTTTGATATCACCAATTTGGTGATTGTCTTATTGGCCTGCAGCTTATCATTGATAGTGCCGACCCTGAGGACGGCACTATGGCTGAGTGAAGAAAAATCCTGGCCGAATATTTTTCTGATAGCGTTAGTCCTCGGTTTGACAAGCCAGGGGATTCTGGGATTTGTCTGGAATCATTATCTGCGTATAGGTGTTTCTCTTGAGGTCACCCTATACTTTCTCGGTTGGCTTATCATCACTGTAATCGTTTCCTTAAGCCAAAGAAAACAGCCATTCCCGTGTAAAATTCCGATGAACAGAGAGGATTATTTTTTAATCAGCTTGCTCATTTTGGCTGTTGTAGTGCGGAGTATCTACCCCCTTCAGCATATGTCTCTTGGACAGTCTGACGCATACAGCCATCTACAGTTCCTGCGTGATGTCGTGGATAGCGGATTTGTCCACAACGTGATGTATCCTCCAGGCTATCATTGGATTCTTGCCCTGCCGACGGATGCATTTCATCTCGATCCATACCTGGTCGCCCGTTATGGAGGTGCATTCTTCGGTGCAGGGCTCGTTCTGGCCGTTTATGTCCTGGTGAGATCCATCGCAGGTAACCCGGCGCCGATTCTTGCCGCTTTCCTGGTTTCATGTTTTCCGGGTCTTTATCTCCTGTTGAAAACGGGAGTGGGGGCTTTTGCAAATCAGCTTGGCCTTTTTTTCATCCCTGTGGTTCTCTATTTCTATAAAACAACTGAAGAAAATAAATTCCGAGAATCACCGATGGCCTATGCCTTGCTGGCACTGTCCCTCATGGGATTATCAATATCCGTTCCTATGATGCTGATCCATGTTTTAATAATCCTGTTTATTGTCCGGATGTTTCTATTGATCAAATGGCGCGATAAATGGTTTTCCAAAACGGGAATTTTAACATTGTCCATCCTACCGGCAATCATCCTGTTGAGTCTGCATCTGTTTCACGCCGGACCAGTTCATCAACAAAAAACGATAGAAGTAATAGCCGCCGGCACCTCAATAAATTCTGTTTCGCCTTTGCGAGCAAAGACATCAGACACCAGTCTATCCCGGTCAGAAGATCCGACAGGATTCCTGAAATCTACCTTACGTCATCCCGCAGTTGGCCTTGTCTATGATTTTTTTTCCGGCAAACGTTGGGGGATTGGCCATATCGCCGCCAATACCATCGGTTTTGTCATTCTGATTATGTTCGGAATCAGCATCGTATATGGTGTTATTGGGAAAAGAATGGGATGGATCCTGCTCGGTTTCTGGGGGCTTATTGCATCATTGCAAACCCTGACGGGGTTTCTCCAGTTTTCCGGATACCAGCGGGAAGGGTGGAGTTTAATGATCGCCGCTGCATGCCTTGCAAGCATCTTTGGTGCTGCTATATATCGCTGGGGTAGGCAATGGGTCGTCTTCAAGGTTGTTGTTGGTATTGCCGTTATGTTATCAATCGTCGGCTCATTCATTTATCCGCCGGTTCACGAACTGAGGGCGAGTTGCGCAGAAGACGAAATCATTCAAGTTGCCAGGGATATCTCATACCGTTACACGGAGAACCGCTACTGGTCTATAGCAGACAAGCTGATCGAAAATGACCCAAGATATCTATCTGCTTTTTCTTCCCGCCTGCCTCTGACCATCATAACCAGAAAAATGACAGGCTGGCACGACAGCAATCAGGGTGAACTGGTACCCACCGTTATCCATCCTTCGAAAAAAATTCGAGTGATGACAATATCTTCTGAGGTAGCCGGAAAGAACTTTTTTGAAAATAATCGTCAGTATCTTGTTCTCATGGACAAAAAAACCGAAGGATGCAACCGGAACAAAGTATTTTTTTCCATGATTGATCCCAGACAAGTTAAACGCTATATTGATGTCCGTGAATCTTACTATGAAATCAATGAATCCATTGGATCATATTTAAACACTTTGAACCCGGATAATTGGCAGATTCTAAAAAGTGTGATAAGTCAGAACCTCATTGCTCTTGCTGTAACACCGAAACAGAAAATACATTGATATAACAATGTTTTGGAGGTTGTTTGCATGAAAGGCATCATTCTCGCAGGTGGCAGCGGCTCCCGGCTCTATCCGATTACAACATCCGTATCGAAACAGATCCTGCCCATCTTCGACAAGCCCATGATCTATTATCCCCTGTCGATCCTGATGCTTGCCGGCATCCGGGAGATCCTCATCATCTCAACCCCCCGGGACCTGCCATTTTACCGGGAGCTTTTCCATGACGGCTCGCACCTGGGCCTCTCCATCAGCTATGCCGAACAGCCCAGCCCGGACGGCCTGGCCCAGGCATTCATCATCGGAGAATCTTTTGTGGGCCTGGACAACGTCTGTCTCATTCTGGGAGACAATATCTTCTATGGCTACGGCCTATCGGGGATTCTGGAGAAGTCAGGCAAACTGACGGAGGGCGCACTCGTCTTCGGTTATTATGTGAAAGATCCTGAGCGTTACGGCATTGTCGAGTTTAACGGCCAGAGGGAAGCGGTCAGCATTGAGGAAAAGCCTGCCAAGCCGAGATCGAATTACGCCGTGACCGGTCTGTATTTCTACGGTAACGATGTGGTCGGCATTGCCAAGCAGTTGAAGCCTTCGCCTCGTGGGGAGCTTGAAATCACTGATGTGAACCGGGAATATCTCAGGCGGGGCAAACTAAAAGTGGAAATTCTCGGCCGGGGCATGGCCTGGCTTGATACGGGCACCCATGAGAGCCTCCTGGAAGCCAGCAATTTCATCGCCACCATCGAGCACCGCCAAGGGCTGAAGGTGGCCTGTCTGGAGGAGATCGCCTACATCAGGGGATATATTACAAAAACACAGCTTCAGGAACTGGCGAAACCACTTCTCAAGAATCAGTACGGCGAGTATCTGATGAATCTCCTGGAGCGCCGATGATGATCTGGCTGGTCGGCAACCGGGGCATGTTGGGTACAGAAGTGCATCGCCGTTTGCAGGCGCGTCACATGGAACATGTCGCCACCGACCTGGATGTAGATATTTCGGACAGGCAGACGTTGCATGCCTTTGCGGACCGTCTCGATCTTTCCTGGATTGTCAATTGTTCCGCCTACACGGCCGTAGACCGTGCGGAAGATGAGCCCGAACAGGCCTTTCGGATCAATGCCGACGGCGTCAGGAACCTCGCCTTTCTGGCCCGGAAAAAGGGGGTCCGAATGCTTCATATTTCAACGGATTATGTTTATGACGGACAGAAGGAGGGGCCTTACCTGGAAACGGATGCCCCGAACCCCCTGGGGATTTACGGCCGCAGCAAGTTGCAGGGAGAGCTGTATATCCGGGAAAATATCGACAGCCACATCATTCTGCGGACGGCTTGGCTCTATGGCCCTGATGGCAGCAATTTTGTCCGGACCATGCTCCGGCTGTTTCAGGAGCGGGATGAGGTAAATGTCGTAGTCGACCAGTGGGGAAGTCCGACCCTTGCCGGGGACCTGGCCGACACCATCCTGCAGATCATTACACGGGACACCCGTCAATATGGAACTTTCCACTTTACAAACGAAGGCAGGACGAATTGGTTTGAGTTTGCTGCCCTGATCCTGGAGTTGGCCAAGAAGTATCATCTCCTCGATCGAGATGTCAGACTCATTCCCATCAAGGCCGAGCAGTACCCTACGAAAGCTTTGCGACCCGCTAATTCTTACCTGTCCAAGGAGAAGATCAAAGCAGTGTTTGGTATTCCTGTCCGGCCCTGGCAGGAAGCTCTCGAGTCGTTCATGAACGGTTTAGCTGTGCATCAAGGGGAGGCATGAACAGAATCAAAGCCCTGAGTCTTCTTTTCCTGCGTTTTGTCGTCACCTTGTTCAAAAACAGGAGTCTTATCTATAACCTGGCGCGTCGTGATATTCAGTCCAAATACCTGGGCTCTTATCTGAACTTCCTCTGGGCCTTCGTTCAGCCGACGATCACGATCCTGCTGCTCTGGTTCGTCTTCGAGGTCGGCTTCAGGTCGCCCCCGGTGGAAAATTATCCCTTCGTCCTTTGGCTGATTGTCGGCATCATCCCCTGGTTTTTCTTTGCCGAGGGGCTGGGCAATGCCACCAATTCCATTCTCGAGTACAGCTACCTGGTGAAAAAGGTCGTCTTCAAGGTGAGCGTGATCCCGATCATCAAGATCCTCTCGGCGCTTTTCATCCATCTGTTCTTCATCGTCGTCATCTTTCTCTCATTTCTCGCTTACGGCTACAGGCCGAGGCTGTGCAATCTCCAGATCATTTATTATCTTTTTTCCTTGATCGTCCTGGTGGTGGGTCTGTCCTGGATCACCTCTTCTCTCGTCATTTTCGTCAAGGATGTGGGGCAGGTGGTGGCCATGTTTCTCCAGTTCGGCTTCTGGTTCACCCCTATTTTGTGGAATATCAAAATGGTGCCGGAAAAATATCAGACCCTGATGAAGCTCAATCCTGTTTATTACATCACCGAGGGGTATCGAAACAGCTTCATTTCCGGGATCTGGTTCTGGGAATATCCTCACTGGACCCTCGAATTCTGGATGGTCACCGGCGTCATTTTTGTCCTGGGGGCGTTCCTCTTTCTCAAGCTGCGGCCACATTTTGCCGATGTACTGTAACCAAAGGATTCCGTCGTGATCATGAAAGTGCAATCCAATATCATGAATTCGGAACTGGGTCGCGATAGTTCTCCCGATTGTGATGGTGTGGCTATTCGCGCCGAGAATCTCTCCAAAGTCTATAAACTTTACGACCGCTCCATAGACCGTCTCAAGGAGTCCCTCCATCCCCTCCGCAGAATCTATCATCATGATTTTTACGCCCTGAAGGATGTGAGTTTTGAGATCAACAAGGGGGAGACGTTCGGGATAATCGGGAAGAACGGATCGGGCAAATCCACCCTGCTCAAAATCATCGCCGGAGTCCTGACGCCGTCCGGAGGCAATCTTGAGGTCAGGGGGAAGGTTTCGGCGGTTCTGGAGCTGGGGATCGGCTTCAATCCGGACATGACGGGGCTGGAGAATATCTATTTCAGTGGCACCATCATGGGTTATTCCCGTAAGGAGATGGACGCGAAACTAGATGACATCCTGTCCTTTGCCGACATCGGTGATTTCATCAATCAGCCTATGAAGACCTACTCCAGTGGAATGTTTGTCAGGCTCGCCTTTGCTGTGGCGACGAAGGTTGATCCGGAGATCCTTGTTGTCGACGAGGCCCTCGCCGTGGGCGACATGTTCTTCCAGTCCAAGTGCATGTTGATGATGAAAAGGATGATCGACAGCGGGATGACTCTATTGTTTGTCAGCCATGACACGTCGAACATAACAAATCTATGCAGCAGGGCCATCTATCTTGAAAACGGTGTGGTCAAGACAATGGGCGAAGCCATCAGCGTCACCGATCAGTACCTGAAGGACATGAGGCAGCTCATCTATCGGGCATCGCCGGAGTGTGAATCTCCCGCCCAAGAAATGCTAAATGTAGGACAGGGTATTCCCATGCAGAATCAGGGCGAGACTGTTTTTACAGGAAATTCGGGATTTCCCGATGAAGCCTGTGCCGACAAGGTCTTTAAGGTGGATCCTTTTTTTACGGAACGCGTGCAACCCTATCGCTACGGCACGGGCGGCGCCCGTGTCACGGCCATGGAGCTGCTCAATCAGCAGGGGGAGGTTGCAGCGGCGTTCCGCTTCAATGAATGGATCACCATCAGGTCCTATATCGAGTGCTACAAGGAAATCGATTTTCTCAACTGCTGTATCCTGATCCGTAACCGGAACGGTATCGAAATCACGCATGCCACATCTTTCGAGTCCGGTTTTGCCTTTCCTGTTCTGCAGGCCGGGGATCGGATTGTGGTCGATGTCCGTTTCCGGAACATCCTCAAGGGCGGTGAAGGATACACGATTCATTATACCGTAAACAACACCCGGCAGGTCGAGACCCAGGAGATTCTCGATTTGATTGAGCTGGCCGTGCATTTCGAGTCGCTGCGAGATGAAACGCACCCGATCTGGTATCTCATCTACTATCCCTTCCAGTTTCAGTACAGAATGATCCCGGCCAGTGTTTCAGACCATCCGGGGAGCTTTGGTTAATGACCCCTTCATTCTCTTCCGATTCTCATGAGTCATCTCTCAATGTTATTCCTATGTCAGGAAAACGCATCCTCATTGTAACCAGCGAATTGGTTCCATTCCACTACGGGGGGATCGGTACCCAGTTCAAGAGTCTCGCCGCTTTTTTGAAGCGTCACGGTTATCAAGTCGATCTTCTGGCCCAAAAGCCGGAAAATTATGACGAGGCGATTTACCGATCCCATTACGGGGAGGCCCTCCTCTTTTTTGTCGATGCCCCGCGGATCCAGACGGGGCTTCCGCAGCAGTTTGTCTATTCGGCAGAAGTGGCCCGACGGTTTGATGAGATCTATCCGGACATCCGACCGGATCTGGTGATCATTGCGGATTACAATGCCGAGGGACTTTTTCTCCTGCTCCGATCAGAGGCCGGTGTTTATGAAGACACGGAATTTCTGCTGACGATCAACGGGATGAACCACGAGGTAATCTCGGTTCATGAGGGAGATAGGCCCGGAATGTCTTGTAGCAGGATGGATCTCCCTGATATCCGCTCGCTACTGGCCATGGAGGACCTCTGCGTTCACCTGGCCCGGAGGATCGTTTCTCCCACAGTCTGCGCATGGGAGGAAGTCCGGCAGCGGCTGGACATCCGCAAAACCGCCCAGATCATACCGAATCTTGTTGATCTCGATCTGTTCCATCCGGAAACGGCAGGAATACGGGAAAAGCCCCATGAATCTCTAATTCTTTTCGTCGGCAGGCTGGACCGGATGAAAGGCGCAGATTTGTTGTTAAAGGCCTATTTTGAGATCGCCGACCAAATGTATCCGGCTATCCCACAGATCATTTTCATCGGCCGGGACTGTTACTGGAACGAATACGGTTCGAGTTTTCTGGAATACTGGAAAAACAGAATCCCGGAGAAGTATGCCGGCGCCATTTCCTTTCTTGGACAGGTCAATCATGATGCGATACGGGATTATTTTAGAAAGGCGACTGTCGCAGTTTTTCCCTCCCGCTGGGAGCCCTTCGGCATCGTCTGTCTGGAGGCTCTATCTATGGGCTGCCCTGTGGTTATATCCAAGGGAACTGGCTTTGAGGAAGTCCTGGGACCCGCACTTTCTGAATTTGCCGTTCCCGTGATAGAAGACATTCATGCCCTGGCCCGGAAAATTCTTGCTTTTTTACACAGAGACGTTCATGCCTCTCCGGAAAAATTACGTGAGCGTGCCCTGGAGGTGGTCCGCCAGGCCGAAACAGGCTGGCTTGATCTGCTCCGGGATCTTGACCGAAAGGACCGGATGGAAAGCTCTATCGCGGGTCCTGTAATTGCTCCTCTGCAGCGTCTGCTTGCTTCTCTCGAGGATCAGTGGCGGGGTATTTCTTATCTGCAGGTCTATTTCTGCCGGCAGGGACAATATGCAGAAGCAGATTCACGGAGGGTTCCCTATTCACGAAATCGCTGGACGACCCTGAAGATTCCCTTGTCCGAGGGTACCGGCGAACGTCATCTCCGCCTTGATCCGACTGACAAACCAGGATTGATCCTGATCCGGGAAATCGCAGTTCAGGATGAACGGGGCAATTTAATCTGGCGGGCCAATGGAGGAAATGCGTTCCAGGGGTGTAGGATTGTTGGGGAAGAGACCAGTACCATCCGTGACTCCTGTCTCGTCCTCCTTGCCCGTGCGGATGATCCGCAGATGCTTATCGATTGCCCAGTTACAGATCGGCCTGTAGAAATGCAGGTTATACTTTTTACCAGCGACAATTAAAGACTTATATTTCGCTCCGTAAGGAGAAAAATAAATAATCCCCCTATGAAAAAACACCTCTTCTTACTTGCCATATTTTTCGCTTTCCTCCTCTATTTCGTCTGGAATTCATCTTGGCATTTGCCGTCACAGCTGATCATCAAGGGTCGAGTCCAGCTTCCGGCAGAGGTACAGGTCGGTTGGGATTCCGGTTCTGGTTTCAACGATATGGAAACGGCGGATCTCGTTTTCGGCAACCCTGTAAAAGCGAATGTTAGAAGCGGTGTTGTCAAGATCCGGAGGATCGGGAAGAGTCATCCCGTCGCAAGATCAGCCGATGTCTGGATTAAAGCTGTGGCACGATCCGAGGACGATCATCCGATGCCCCTTGCTCCTTTCGCATCCCAGGAAGGTGTTGAGCTCACCGCTGACGGTCTTCTTCATCTCAAGAAAGACGGCGTGGTGCTGACCGTTCCCGCCGGAAAGGATTGGACGGCGATAATCTTTGCCATGAATGCCGATTCCGGTTCCGTGGAAATCGACTGGGATGGCGATAAGCGTCTCTATGGGCTTTATGCGGAACGGCCTCAGGATAGATGGGTAAAACGAAGCAAGGAAACCTTCGCACCTGGAGATTTTACCGCGAAAGTGAGTTTGCCCCGATACGACATTGATCGCCTTCAGATCAAGGCTCCGGACGGCCTGCAGACATTTCGGATCGATGCTGTAACGATCTTATCGCAAAAAGGAGAGGTCGTCCTACCGGTGCGGGAAGGAGAGGTGCTTTCAGACATCTCTTTCTCTGAGGTCCCCAGGAATACGAAGCAATTTTTTAGTGCCGTTCATTTTATTCAGCAATTGGGTTTCGCCGCCCTATGTACTTATCTCCTAATGTACCTGTGGCGTTTTGTCCGGTCGCGAGGAGGGGTGAAGCTTTTTCTGATCGGTGAAAAACGTATCTTCTTTTGGTTGATGTTCTCCGGTGCATTGCTATGCTTTTCCTCATGGCTATTGGCCTATTGGCCCGGTCATCTTACAACGGATTCTATTCACATATGGTGGGCGGCAAAAAATCCTGGATATTTCCTGCACGAACACCCTTTTGTGAATATTCTTTATTACCGTTTTCTCCAGCAAATCTGGAGTCATTTTGCCGTTGTTGGCGTTTTCCAAATTATCGCCACATCGTTGTTAGGTTCATATATTTTTTACAATCTCTATAAAAATGGATTACCGATCATTTTGATTATACCTTTTTACCTGTGGTTTATTACATCAGTCCCGATTGGACTCTACAATATCACTCTCTGGAAGGATATCCCTTTCGCGCTCCTGGTTGTCTTTTGGGCGTATTATTTCGTTCGGTTACGCATAAATAAGTTAAGTGGTTGTACTCAAGAACCCCGGATGGGATTTTTTGCCTTGGTCCTGCTGCTATTATGTGTTTCTCTTTTTCGCTATAATGGTCTTATCTATTTGATTCTAATACCGCTTGGCCTTGTTTTCTATCAACGTGTCGCCCTGAAAAAAATCGTTGTTGTTTCCCTGATGGTTTTAATGATTGTTTTGGCAGGTATTTTATCGACAAGTATGATGGCTAAACATGATTTTGTAATAGGACTGACAAAGAAATTTGCTGTGCGACTTTGGAATACCAATACCTTTATGAATATCAATAATATTGCCAAGCAATATCCCCATATCCTTGATGATCAAAATAAATATACATGGTATCGAGACGATGGGGTCGTAATATGGCACAACGCATTTACAAAAGAAAAAAATTATAATGATTTTGTTAAATACTACGACTATAAACCAAAGTCAGAAGCAATTTTTATTTTTTTAGATGGTTTAATGCGATCCTCACACAAAAGTTCGTATACCTGGTTAACATGGAATCCTTTCTATCTTTTATATTTATTTTTACTGGGTATATTTTATAGGTGGTTCCCCCTGGTATCTGCTTATGGATATGTCCTTCTAACTCAGGCTTTTTTCCTTTTGCTGTTTTTAGTGGTAATTCATGGTTCGCCTGATTTTGACTGGAGATACAACTATTATCTCTTTTTAGCAGGCATTTTTTTAATTCCATTGGTTATATTGGATATCAAGGGAAATTGGCAAAGGCATTTGTCGAAAGTTTAGGTTGATTTTATCGAGGACAAAAAACATGCCAAAAGTTAGCGTGATCATTCCTTGTTTTAATCAGGGCGCCTACCTGGATGAGGCAGTCGAGTCAGTTCTGGCCCAGACATTCCAGGATTTTGAGATCCTGGTGGTCGATGACGGCTCCACGGATGAGGCAACCATCAAGATGCTCAAGGATTATGCAAGACCAAAAACCCGGGTCATTCATACTGACAATCAGGGGCTTTCGATGGCCCGCAATAACGGGATCCTGGAAGCCCGAGGGGATTACATCCTGCCCCTTGATGCGGACGACAAGATCGGGCCGGGTTATCTGGAGGAAGCGGTCCGCATACTGGACCAACATCGTGATATCGGCATTGTCTATTGCGAGGCGGCTTTTTTTGGAATGCGAACAAGTCACTGGCATCTGCCCGATTATACGAGTGATCATTTGCTGCTTCAGAATATCATTTTCTGTTCGGCATTTTTCCGACGGAAGCACTGGGAAAAGGTCGGCGGCTATAACATCAATATGGTTTATGGCTGGGAGGACTGGGACTTCTGGCTGTCCCTCATTCATCTTGGGGTCAAGGTATACCGGATCCCCCAGGTGCTTTTTTTCTATCGGCTCAGGGAGGAATCCATGAGTCATGCAATGGATGAGAAAAAGCAGTTTATCATGAGGCTGCATGCCATTCTCAATCACCAGGATTTGTATAAATGGATTGCCGAAATTAACATCCGCATCAGGGTGTCCGAACTATTTTTTGATACGGGCATGGGATTTACTCCTCATCAAGTGATCAGGCACGTCATCCTTGGTGAGGAGCGTAAGTTGGAGTTAGAGTTCGATTTGAGCCCTTACGGGAATGTCAGGCAAGTGAGGTTCCATCCGATCAATGCACCGGCCGCCATCTATCTGGATCGTGTGGAGGCAACAGACATTGAGGGGCGTTGTCAGGCCATTGCCTGTACTCAGAGCAATGCCATCTGGGCAAATAACAAACATTGGCTATTTCAGGATGAACATCCTTGGATACTATTGGATCTAGACAAGATTGCGTCACCGCAGACAATATCGGTTTGTCTTCACTATCTCGCTATTGGCCATGAAGTTTATCCGGAGATAATAAAAATTAAAGAGCAGGAAATCGAGCAAAAGCAAAAGGCGATTCAGGAAATCCTGCATTCGACATCCTGGAAACTGACCCGGCCTTTGCGGTGGCTCAGGGAGATATGGCGGCCATGAGGCAAGCCAATTTGGCACTGAAGAAATGGTTGGACATCCTTCTTCAGGCCATCAAGCTGAGTCGCTGGATACTGGTTTTCCGTATTCGCGCACCGCTTCGGTTCTTGAGGTATTACTTTCTGATCAAGCGGTCTCTGCTTTTTGATCCGTTATTCTATCTTGAGCAGAATCAGGATCTCCCTCGCGAGGGGATGGATCTCCTCGCACACTATACGGCACTTGGAGGGCAGGAGGGACGCAACCCGAATCCCCTTTTTGATACGACTTTTTATCTGAAACTATATGCTAATGCGGCAACGGTTGGTGTGCATCCGCTGGTACATTACATTGAAATCGGTGTGAATGCCGGTTTCAACCCGAATCCCCTTTTTGATACGGCCTACTATCTAAAGAGATACCCTGATGTTGCTGAGGCGGGATTAAATCCCCTGGCGCACTATTTGTGTCATGGGGTGCGGGATGGTCGTAATCCCAATACCCTCTTCGACACGTCCTATTATATGATGCATACTCCGGATTTGGCGATTACAGGCTTGAATCCCCTGGCTCATTTTCTGGTCAAGGGAGTAACGCAAGGCAAAAAGCCCACTCCTCTCTTCTTCACGGATTATTACCTGAAAGTAAATGCTGATGTGGCTGCCTCCGGCTTGAATCCCCTGGTTCATTATATTGAATATGGCTTCCGGGAAGGGCGCAATCCCAATCCTTTTTTCGATACGGCTTATTACCAGAACCAGAACCCCGATGTGGCGGAGGCGGATCTAAATCCGCTGGTCCATTATCTCGAAGCCGGTGCGAAGGAGGGCCGTAAACCACATCCGCTTTTTGATACGGTGTACTATTTGAAAACTTGCCCAGATGTTATGGAAAAGGGTATGAATCCGCTGGTCCATTATCTGGAATTCGGTATCTGTGAGGGACGTTATCCTTACAATTTTTACGAAGAGTGGATACAGAATCATCGATTAACACAGTCGGACCTTGAAAGGATTACGTCGGACATTCGCGACATGACTTACAAGCCGGTTTTTTCCGTGATCATACCGGTATTTAATACGGAGAAACGATGGCTGAGGCGATGTTTGGACTCCGTTCTTGCCCAATTGTATCCATACTGGGAGCTTTGCATTGCCGATGATGCTTCCACGGAACCCCATATACATGATCTTCTGAACGAGTACATGGCCAGGGACAGCCGGGTCCGTGTCGTCTTCCGCCAGGAAAATGGACATATATCGGCATCCTCCAATTCTGCCCTGGAGCTTGCACGGGGTGAATTTGTTGCTCTGCTGGATCATGACGATGAGATGACCATCGATGCCCTCTACGAAAATGCGGTCCTACTCAATTCGCACCCGGATGCGGATATGATTTACAGCGATGAAGATAAAATCACCGAAGAGAACCTCAGGTACATGCCCTTTTTCAAGCCGGACTGGTCGCCCGATACATTTCTTTCGCAGATGTATTCCGGGCACCTGGGTGTTTACCGGACCGAACTAATCCGAAAAATCTGTGGATTCAGAGTCGGATTCGAAGGCAGTCAGGATTACGATCTGGTGCTTCGCTTTACCGAACAAACATCTCATATCCACCACATCCCTAAGATCTTATATCATTGGCGTACCGCCCAGGGTTCAACGGCGAGATCACCTGATTCGAAGGACTATGCCTATCTGGCGGCAAGAGAAGCGATTCAGGAGGCATTGTCCCGGCGTGGAGAAGGGGGGTGGGTGGAATTTGTTCCACATTATCCGGGCCAGTATCGCGTTCACTATCCGATTCAGGGAAAACCCATGATATCCATTATCATTCCTACAAGAGACAATGGTCTTTATCTGGATAAATGCTTGGCATCCATCTTTGAAAAAACAACACATGAGCCATTCGAAGTCGTTATTCTTGACAATGGAAGTTCGCAGGCCGGAACAATGGCCTTGTTCGATCGATGGAAATCTGTGAAAGGAGATCGCATCCGCATTATCCGCATGGATATACCGTTTAATTACTCAAGGTTGAACAACGAAGGCGTCCGTCAGGCCAGGGGGGATCTGGTATGTCTGCTCAATGATGATACGGAAGTCATAACATCGAACTGGTTGGAGGAATTGGCCGGGCAAGCCCAAAGGAAAAATGTTGGGGCTGTGAGCGCTGTACTCCTGTATCCGAATTCCACCATCCAGCACGCGGGTGTGATTTTGGGTGTCAGTGGACCGGCAAATCACAGTCATCGGCGCTGGCCGGTGAGTTGGGTTGGCTATTTCGGTCGTCTTCTGATTACGGCCAACTATGCGGCCGTCACAGGCGCCTGCCTCATGGTGGACAAAAAGCGCTATCTCGATACAGGAGGTTTGGATGAAAACCTGGCCGTGGCGTACAATGATGTCGATTTTTGTTTGCGTCTCTTGAAAAACGGATACAGAAATATCGTTCTTTCGCATGTCCGTCTTTACCATGATGAGTCACGAAGCCACGGTTCCGATGCAGCGGCTGATCATCAAAGCCGCTTTGCCATAGAGGCACAAAGATTTAGGGAACGCTGGGGAGATATCCTTGCCAATGACCCCTATTACAACCCCAATCTCACTCGAAATGGAGAAGACTTCTCCCTGGTGACGGATCGGACAGCGCCAATACGATACGATCTAATCAGGAAATTGTTTCCTTAAGTGATGATGCCTTGACGGAGATGGAAATAGAAAGAAACAAATCAATAAAAAAATATGAGGTCATGAAATGGCATACGGTTTAAGAACCAGGATGAAGAATTTTTTTAATGTGTTGGGATTTGGAGATCGCTCGAATTACAAGAAGACTTGGGATCAACTTGCACAAAATTATTCGGGTGCCAAGATGTTTGTTGCAGGATATGAAGATGAATCTCAATTTGAACTCACTGCCAACCATACGGTGGATATTTTAGAGCAGTATGTCGGCATCAAGCCCACGGATGTGGTCTTGGAAATCGGATGCGGAGTAGGGAGGGTGGGGAAGGTGTTAAGCAAAAGAGTCACCCGATGGATCGGGACGGACATCTCTGGGAATATGCTGACCTACGCCGCCCAAAGACTTAAAGGGCTCGATAATATAGAACTGAAAGAACTCAGTACAGTGGGGTTGAAGGAAATTCCAGACCAGACGGTAGATTTGGTGTATTGCACCGTGGTATTCATGCACCTTCTCGAATGGGATCGTTATCGCTACGTGGCGGAAAGTTTTCGTGTGTTAAAAAGCGGAGGGCGTAGTTTCTTTGATAATGTGGACATTATCTCCGACCATGGTTGGGAAGTCTTTTCGGCCGGTTACGCGTTTGCTGTAGAAGAAAGACCCTCTCAGCTCAGTATGACTTCATCTGGAGATGAACTGAGAACCTATGCTGAAAAAGCCGGGTTCCAAAACATCCGTATTCACAGATGGGATAATGCATGGGTGGGTGTTACGGGTGTAAAGCCATAACCCAAACCATCATGTAACAACGGTTTCCTCCACCGCGTTTGCGAACCATTTTTCATCGGTTATGAAGAGCTTTTATTTTATGGAGGATCGATAAGATGATGACATGGATAAAAAAGGTATTTCTTTCGGATAAGAAAATCAGGCGCCTGCTTTGGGCGGCCCTCTTCTTGGCCATCATGATTTCCGGATGGAATGCCTTAATTTCATCCACTCGGGAAATGTCTGTATTTGTAAGGGTTTCCATGAAATCACCTGGATCCGGCCAAGCCGCTTTATATTACGATGTGGGGCGACAGTTTAACAGTAGACATGTCAGCACTTCACCCGTGTACGGTGATGAAAAATTTCATGACCTAAAGCTAAAAATTCCTTTTCTTAAAAGATTTTATAATCTGCGTTTTGATCCTCCTTCGATATCGGGAGGGGAAATCATTATCAACAAGGTAGATATTGTAGATCGCGATGGCAGGATCCTGTATAATTTCGATCTTAGTCGCTTGAAACCGGCCTATCAAATAAAGAAGTTCGATTTCATCAACAGCAATATTCATTTTTCCATGGATAAAAAAGCCAATGATCCTCAGATCAGAATTTTAAACGGCGCAGTGGATCTCCCCATAAAATTTGATCGATTGCAGTTGCTTGCTCGGATGCTGACACAGAAAGTCATTCCTGAATTCTTTGCCCTGTTTTTTGTCTTGTTTCTTGTTTGTGTCCTGCTGATTTATGTGTGGTCACGGTGGACCGATCCTGTGATCGCCACCCTGGTTGTCTTGGCGATCATTATATCAGGATGGATGTTATACGACGATTCAAATTCGGTATATTTTAGATTGTCCATGAAATCAGCAGTGAAAGGATATGCGGCTGCAGCAGAGTTATTTTACGATCAGGGTTATGGATTGTCGGGAGGGGAATCTGTGATCGCGCGCATTCATGGAGATGATCTGTTTCACGATTATACTTTCAAGATACCGCGAAAAATTCGTTATTTGAGGTTCGATCCAATGTCAACGGCGGGAACGGTCTTGATTAACAAAATGGAAATTTCAGACCGATTCGGCAATGTATTGAAATCTTTTGCGTTAGATCAAGTCAACCCGGAGTTGAGTGCGGAAAACCAAATCAAGGCATTTGAATTTTTGGATGAGGGATTAGAAGTCACGACAGAAGACAAGGCGAATGATCCACAAATAAATGTCCTGCTTGATGAAGCATCTATTCAGCAAATTCATACCCGCCCCTTTCTTTCTGTAAAGAAAACATTGATGGAATGGTCTTTAACCGTTGTGTTGCTGATTGTAAGCATCGTGATCTGGAAACGGTACAAAGAGAGAATCTGTCGTTTTATCGATGGCCGTTTTTTCCAGGAAAAACTGCCCGTACTTTACCTGGGTTGTGCTCTTGGAGTGATTCTGGCGATGGCTTTTATCAGCGGCTGGGACGTCCACCCTGATGAAATTGGACATGCATGGTGTAGCAGTTACTTCAGCGATTCCTGGTTATTTCCGTCACTTGACGATCCAAAATTACCAAAAACCGTATCCGGTTTTGGTTTCAGTTATTTGTTTCACCCGGAAGTAGTCTATTTACTGTCCGGTAAGTTTGCTTTGCTTTTATCAGGGCTTGTCAATGACAATTATCTGAGGTTAAGGCTATTCAATGTCATGTTATTTTTTATTCTTGTATTGATCATGGCGCGAAAAATACACAATGTTCCATTGCTCGTGCTGGCTTTAGTCCTCAGTCCCCAGATATGGTATCTTTTCTCCTACTTCAATGATGATGGTTTTGCTTTCTTCATTGCGCTCTTGCTCGCATTGCAGCTCATTTATCCTGGCTCCCTAACCTATCAATACCTGAACAGCAAGACTCTGTGGGATAAATGGTCCGGCGGGGTTCTTTTTGGCATTCTTTTAGGTACGCTGCCGCTTTCGAAAATGAATTACTATTTGTATATCGCCTTTATTCTGTTTATTATTGCTTTGAATTTTATTTTTGAATGGGGGCGTGCACAATGGAGAGAAAATTGTCTCCAGTTAAAAAAATGGGCCTTGGTTGCTTGTGTGGCTTTATGTGTCTCTCTGCCGCATTTGGTTTATGATCAATATATAAATGATTTTAATAAGGATGAGAAGCTTTCTAATTTTGTGGAAAAACACGCGGATTACCGCTTCAAGCCGAGCACGATCAAGAATGCGTCTGATGATACTTATCCAGGATTGAATCTGAGATCGAAAGGCGTGTCCTTTCAAGAAATGTTTCTGGAAAATGGCTACTGGCGAAAGCTATCTTTCTTCAGTTTTTTTGGTCTATATGCCTACATGAATCTTTATGCGGATAGCCATTACTATGAAATCTTATCCTTATTCCTGGTTGGGATGATCCTGTCTATTTATTTCTATGCCGCTTGTACTATTAACCTCAAAGACGGTATTATATTATTATTGACTTTCATGTTTCTGCTATTGGCAATAGGTCAGTCTGTATATATCTCTTGGGTGGCTGACTTTGAGCCACAGGGGCGCTATCTTTTTCCAATGATTCCAATTATGTTAGTAGGATTGTCAAGATTGCCCATAATCTTCCAAAAGCGTATGGTTCCTTGTTTCAATATAATTTTATTTATATTCAGCCTGACGTCGTTCGTTTTCTACGCCTTGTTGTTCATTCCAAAAATTGCTTAATGCCTGGATACATCCGCGGGAATAACCCCTTTATTTTCATGTTACTGTACAATCTTGATAATATGACGGTTCAACACAGTGCTCTCTAAGCATCATAGGATGATAATATTCAGACTGATGTGGCCGATCATCGCCGTTTCTGTCATCTTCGGGGCCAGGTTCTGGAGTCTCTATGAAGATGCCCACACAAAGTATATGCAGATCTCCATGAAATCCTCAGTCATAAGCGTCGCCCAGATGTTTTATAATATTGGGTACGGTTTTACAGAAGAGAACTCGTCAAAAATAGATGTTTATAAGAACGAAGAATTCAGTGAATATCGATTTTCCTTTCCCGATAATAAAAAGATTCTTAATTTGCGTTTTGATCCCCTTGCATCAAGTGGTCATGTGGAGATTCGAAAGATCCGCATTATTGACGGACTGGGGAATGTGTTTCTTGATTTTAATTTGAAGCAACTGGTACCGGCCAATCAGATCAAAAAAATTGACATCATTAACGATCATATTTCTATAGACATGGACACGAAAGCCGATGATCCACAGATCCATATACGGCTTGAAGAACCTCTGCAACTTACTCAGGAAATCCATCCATCTTATCACAAGACTCTTTTTCTAAGTTTTAGCGTCATTTTGTTGTCGGTTTTATTGATTTACCTCTGGGTAAACTGGAATGATGAAAAAAATATTAAAAAATGGATCTGTTATGGATTAATCGGTATGGGTTTTGTCATGGTCACCTTTTATTGCCTGCAGACCTGTTTGGGTATCCTCAATCAATCTATTCCGGCTGTCTGGGGGGGGGGATACGGAAGTATTTATCTATATGGCGGGCCTGAAATGGACCGATCCCAATTTTTACCACGGACCGCGTCCCTGGACAGTGCCCATCCTCCATTCCTTGGTCAACGGCGCCACAAATACTCAAAACATCATCCTGTTGCAGACGATTATATCTTATGTATCCTGGATTTTTCTCGCTTTTGTAACGATGCATTTTTTAAGGGATTATCTAACGAAAATATTCGCGTTTTTTCTCATTGTCTTCGTTGCCCTGAGTCAGCCAGTAGAAAATTTGTCTTTTGTGATCCTTAGTGAGTCATGCTCCATTTCTTTTTTGGCGTTTTTCATCGGTTCCTATATCTGGTACTATAATAAAAGATCGATCCCGTCAGTTATTTTTCTGACAATCGTGGCGCTTTTCTTTGCCTTTACCCGGGATACCGATGCCTATCGTGTGCTTTTTATGACAATGCCTGTCCTGCTTTTGGTTGGTCTGCATGTCAGAAATAAATCGCAGGGAGTAACACGACACTTCGTCCTTTTATTGATTTTTATCTTTATATTTATCGGGTCAGACCTTTCGTCCAGCAATACACATTGTCGTAATCTCATTGAACCCTATAGTAGTACCCAGTGGCATGCAAATCCAGATGATTCACTGCATTTCCGTGTCAATGATTGCCTTACCCCCTATACTAATGCCCGGTGGCATATGCCTATCGTGAACAACATGTTTCAGAGAATCCTCCCCTTCGAGGATCGGGTGAAGTATTTTGAGGCCCATGGACTGCCGGTGACGACTGAATTGATGTCGATGAAGAATAAATGGGCCAATGCCGACAATTGGCGATGGTACATAGATCCGAGACTGGCAGCCCAGAGAGAATGGAATTACCGCTACGGCAGGCAGACCTATATGAAATATCTCATCACCCATCCCAAATATGTTGTTGCCAGTGCATTTGACTACAGGGACCTATTGCTTTATCTGGATGGTGAACACAATATATGGCACAAGAACGCGAAATCCATTAATATAAGAATTCTATCTGTTTTCTTTCTTAATGATGATGTTGATCTGAAAATGTTTTTAGCCCTCTTATTATCTTCCCTGATCCTGCTCTTTATTATTTATTATAAGCAGGGGAAGGATGATGGGGAACATATTACAATGATTCTTTTGACCTGCTATATCATTCTCATTACCATCCCCCTTGGTATACTCATATTTCATGGTGATCTCATGGATTTGGCAAGACACTCATTTACCAATATTGTTCAGCTGAATTTGGGAGTTGTGTTGCTCTATCTTTTTATTGCTGATTTGTTGATGATGAAGATGCGAATGGACAACGTTAAAAATGAGTCATGATTTTATTGAGAGTCTATCGACCGAGTTCTGCCGAGTTGACATAGAAACATATGGTTTAGTTATTAAGGCATTGGAAAATTTCCCATTTAAGAAGGTCTATGATTTTGACCCTGTAAGGGTTGCCAAAGAAGCTCTGGCGCCCCAAAAAGGTATAGATCAAGCGAACACACTTTTAAAATATACGGAGCTGAAGAACAAAAAAGTATTAGAAATAGGATCCGGTTGGGGAATCAATTTCATCGTCTGGACCAAGAAATACAATATAAATGGCTATGGTCTTGAACCTGACGGTCTGGGGTTTGAATCTTCCTTTAAAATTTCACGGAGGTTGGTCAAATATAATAGTATTGATGAAAATAGAATTATTAATGCCATGGGTGAAAATATTCCGTTCATTGACGACACATTTGATGTTGTTTTTTCAACTAATGTATTGGAGCATGTTAAGGATCCGGTAAAAGTATTATGTGAAGCCCTGAGGGTATTGAAACCTGGGGGTATATTACAGATTATTTATCCGAATTATCACTCATATTACGATGGTCATTACAATATTATTCATCCGCCCATTCTTTCCAATAAATTCTTTCAGTGGTATGTAAAAACATTTTTTTGTAGAGATCCCGCTTTTGCGAAAACATTGAGGACCGAATTAAATGTGAAATGGACAAAAAATAATATGGAAAAATTAAAACGTAATTATGACTTTGAGGTCTTGTCTTTTGGGAAAGAGGTTTTTCTTGAAAGGATGAAAAATTTGAATTTTTATACGACAGGCAATTTAATTAAAGTTAAGGCTTTCTTAAGTATAATGAAAAGATTGAAAGTAAATGTTATGATGGGAAAGATTATATTATTGTTGAATGGATGGTCTCCCATTATCTTAACTTTAAAAAAAGCCGATGCTTCGAGGTCCAAATGAATTCGCCTGAAAATAATGATCTGCTTTCCGTAATCGTACCGCTTTACAACGAGGCGGATAATATTGTTCTCCTCTATGAGAAGATCATCGGCATCGCTCCGTCTCTCGGGCGCGATCTGGAGATGATCCTGGTCAATGACGGATCGGCGGACGGCTCCCGGGCGATTCTTGACAATCTCGCCTTGCGAGACAAGCGGGTGAAGGTGATCCACTTCCGCCGCAACTTCGGCCAGACGACGGCCATCATGGCCGGCATCGACTATTCATCGGGTGACGTGCTCGTTCCCATGGACGGCGATCTACAGAACGATCCCCATGATATTCCAAAGCTCCTGGCCAAACTGGAGGAAGGCTTTCAGGTCTGTTCCGGATGGCGCGAGGACCGGAAGGATCATGCCCTGAAACGCAACCTTCCCAGCCGCATTGCCAACTGGCTTATCTCGAAGATTTCCGGGGTTCACCTGCACGACTACGGCTGTTCGCTGAAGGCATATCGGCGCGAGGTGATCAAGGATATCAAGCTTTACGGAGAAATGCACCGTTTTATCCCCATTTATGCCACCTGGCAGGGCGCCCGGGTGTCAGAGGTCTCTGTTGCCCATCATCCCCGGATCCACGGTAAATCCAAGTACGGCCTGGAGAGGACATTCAAGGTGATCCTGGACCTGATTGTGGTTAAATTCCTAGCCCAATATGCCCAGAAGCCGATCTACGTCTTCGGGTCTTTCGGGCTGTTCAGTCTCATCATTGCGTTTATTGCCGCCATGATATCCCTTTATTACAAGATATCCGGTCTTAAATCCTTCATTGAAACTCCTTTGCCGCTCATCTTCGTCATGGCAAGTATTACCGGAATTATGTGCATCCTTATGGGCCTGTTGGCGGAAATCATCATGCGGACCTACTATGAATCGCAGGGCAAGACTGTCTACCTGATCGACGAATGCCGTAACCTGGAGCAGAAATAATCATGTGCGGAATCTGCGGTTTTACCGGTTCCGGCGATGTGGATGTTCTTGCGTCCATGAATGAGGCCATGATCCATAGGGGTCCCGACGCCGGCGGGCTGTGGCACGACGCCCAAGCGGCGGTCTATCTGGGGCACCGGCGCCTGTCCATTATCGATCTGAGAGACGGGGCGCAGCCCATGTGGACGGCGGATGGTGCTCTGGGCATCGTCTTCAACGGGGAAATCTACAATCATCTGGAGCTCCGCGAAGAATTGAGCAGGGCCGGCCATCATTTCCTTACCGACCACTCCGATACGGAGGTGCTGCTCCACGGTTACCGGCAGTGGGGCCATGATCTGCCGTCCCGTCTCAACGGTATGTGGGCCTTCGCCATTTACGACAGGAAACGGCGCGAGCTCTTCCTCAGCCGGGACCGTTTCGGGAAAAAGCCCCTCTTCTATTCCATACAGAATCGTACCTTTGCCTTCGCCTCCGAACTGAGCGCCCTGATTCGCCACCCGCAGATCACGGCCGACATTCATGAGGGGAGCCTCAAGAAGTACTTTGCCTACGGTTATATCCCAGCGCCTTCCACCCTTTATCGGCAGATCTTCAAGCTCCCCGGCGGCCATAATCTGCTGCTGAAGATGGACGCCATGGCCTGCCGGGTATCCAAGTACTGGGATTTCGTTCTGGAGCCTTTTGAGCATGTGCCGGCCAACCCGGAAGAAGCATGGGGGGAGGAGCTCCGGGAGCTGCTGAGGAAGTCGGTGCAGCGACGACTCATGTCTGATGTTCCGCTGGGGGTCTTTCTCAGCGGCGGCGTCGATTCTTCCGCCATCACGGCCTTTGCGGCGGAAGCGGCCGGCGGGGAGATCATGAAAAGCTTCTGCATCGGTTTTGAAGAGGCAAGCTTCGACGAAACAAGATATGCCCGAATCATTGCCGAGCGCTACCACACGGAGCATTACGAGGAAATCCTCTCCATGGAGCGGGCCCGGGAACTTCTACCGGAGATCATCGGCAAGCTCGATGAACCCATGGGAGACAGTTCGCTCATGCCCACCTATCTGCTCTGCCAGGAGACGAGAAAACATGTGACGGTGGCGCTGGCCGGCGACGGCGGCGATGAGCTCTTTGCCGGCTATGATCCCTTTCGGGCCCTCGATATGGCTAAATGGTATGATCGCCTCGTTCCCGGGCCGGTCCATCAGGCAATTCGAATGGCGGTGGCGGCGCTTCCCTCCACCCATCGGAACATGAGCCTCGATTTCCGCCTCAAGCGGACCCTGAGAGGCCTGTCCTACCCCAGGCGTCTCTGGAACGCCGTCTGGCTGGGACCGCTCGATCCGCGGGATCTGGAGGCGCTTTTCCGGGAGCCCACCGACATCGAGGAGGTCTATGCCGAGGCGATTGAACAGTGGGAGGCATGCCGGCAGGAGAACCTGGTCGACAAGACCCTGCAGTTCTACACGAAGCTGTATCTGCAGGATGATATTCTCGTCAAGGCCGACCGGGCCAGCATGATGAATTCCCTGGAGGTGCGCGCCCCGTTCCTCGATATCGAATTGGTCGATTTTGTACGAAAAATACCCCATGCCTATAAATATCGGAATGGCCAGACCAAATACATCCTGAAGAAGGCTATGGAGCCTGTTCTACCGCAAGAGATTCTCTATCGCTCCAAGAAAGGGTTCGGTGTGCCGATCGGCCGGTGGTTCCAGGAGGGCAGCCTCTCCCTGAACGGCGACATCGCTTTCCCCCACCTCCACTCCCCCTATATCTACGATATGGCAGCGGAACATCGCGCCTGCCGTATGGATCACAGGGCATTTCTGTGGAATATCTGGCTCCTGAACTCATGGAGCAAAAAATAGCGGCCCTGTCCCTATATCCTGTACCTATCTAAGAAAAGAGAGAGATATCGGTGAAGGTGGAATTGGTTTTCATTTTCTTGAAGCCCACAGGTACTCCGAAGCTGATTATTTGTAGAAATATGGCACGCAATAAATTAAGTGTAAAGTAATAGCAATATCTTATATCTGAATAACCGCCTCTTAAACGACAAATTGGTGAACCAAGTACAAAAAACGAAGTGAGTTGTGCAAAGGTCTCGGTTAGTCAGAGCAAATCATTTCAGGTGAATTGATGGGCGGCGGCACGGAACAGAAAAAACGACGAAGTCTTATCGTCAATGCAGATGATTTTGGGCTGAGCAGAAGCGTGAATCGCGGGATTATGGATTGCCATCGGTCGGGAATCGTTACAAGTGTTTCTCTTTTAGCGAACGGGGCGGCTTTTGACGATGCCGTCGGTTATTTAAAAAATAGTCCACAGTTAGGGACGGGTGTTCATTTGAATATTTTGCGAGGAAGGCCGGTTGCCGAGAAGCGTTTAATTTCTCATCTGATTCGGGATGATCATTTTGACATGCAATGGCCCTGGTTTTTTTTTCGATTAACAAAAAATGTCCTTGCAGAAATCGCGACGGAATATCGTGCCCAGATAGAGAAGATACTTAAGGCTAATATTAGAATTACACATTTAGACGGGGAAAAACACCATCATGGTTTCCCGCCACTGTTCGAAATTGTTGTTCAATTAGCTAAAGAATATTCCATCGGCGCGGTTCGCCTGGCCAATGAAAAACCAAGGTTAGAGCATGGAGGGAAATTTTTTAAGATGGCGCCATTTTTTTTGTTTTCTTTTTTTAATAAAAATAAACTAAGGAGTGCAGGAATTAAAAGTGCGGATCACCAGGCTGGTATTGGTATAACGGGGCGCATAAACGACTGGAATTTTGGAAAACTCCTTGCGTCACTTCCTTATGGCGTAACTGCATTATGTTGCCATCCGGGTTATATTGATAAATTTCACGGCGAAGAAGTCAAAGATTTTGGGAGTTATTATATTGATAGAAGCCGTGATACGGAAGTAAGGATATTAACGGATGAGGGGATTAAACAAGAAATATTACGACGAGGGATTGAACTTATAAACTATGGAGATTTAAGATGAATGATAAACAAACATCGATATATTTAAGTGTGGTTGTGACATTTTATAACGAAGAAGATGTCGTAGCATCGTTTCATAAAGAATTACTATCAGTTTTAATGAAGATCAAGAAGCCTTGTGAGATTATTTATATTGACGATGGGAGTCAGGATCAGACGTTAAAAATCCTGAAAGAACTAATTCAAGAGGCTACTGTCCCTGCGAGGGTTATTGAACTCAGACGTAATTTTGGGCAGACCTCCGGTCTTAAGGCCGGATTTGATCATGCATCCGGGGAAATCGTGATCTCCATGGATGGTGATCTCCAGCATGATCCGGCAGAAATTCCCAGGTTTATTGAGAAGATTGAAGAAGGATATGATTTGGTCAGCGGCTGGCGGGAGAAAAGAGTGGATAATTTTGTGTTAAGACGTTTTCCGTCGTTGGTCGCTAATCGGATGATGGCAAAGGTGTCAAAAATTCAGCTGCATGATTTCGGAACCACTTTTAAAGCTTATCGAAGGAATATTTTAAAAGATATCCATTTATATGGAGATTTGCATCGATTTATTCCTGTATTGGCCGCTCAAACGGGAGCGAAGATTTGCGAGGTCCCTATAAAGAATATTGTGAGGCCTTTGGGAAAATCGAAATACGATCTTTCCCGTGTGCACCGGGTGTTATTCGATATTATGACCTTGGCTTTTTTTTCTTTTTATGCGACGAGGCCGATGCATTTTTGGGGGCGTTTAGGTTTGGCGTCGTTCGGGACTGGGTTCTGCGTGTTGATGTATATCATCATTCATTATTTTGCTGTTCCTGGATCAGATTATCGCGGGACGATGCAGCTTGCGATCATGTTGATTATCTTGGGCATCCAATTGTTCTCAACAGGGCTTATTTTGGAATATTTAGTCCGGATTCATTATGAATCAAGTGACAGAAAAATTTACGCGGTAAGAAATATTCATACGAATAAACAATCAATTAATCCTGAATCCACCTTGAGCGATATAATCTATTGATAAAACAGGAAATATGCAAATTATTTGTTGGCAAACAGCTTCGAATTACATATAACATGATGTAATTGTATAATAATGAGGAACGATAATTCATAGAAATTTGGCGGAGTGAAATTATGAAGTTATTATTGATAAATTACGAATTTCCGCCTCTCGGTGGAGGAGCTGGGAATGCAACAAAAAACATTGCCAAAGAAATTGCCATTCTTGGCCAGGAAGTAGTAGTGCTTACGACTTTTTTTCAGGGCTTAAAAGAAGACGAATTTATCGATGGGTATAGAATAATTAGATTAAGGTCTTTAAGAAAGAAGAAATATCAAAGTAATATTATTGAAATGATTTCTTTTGTCCTATCTGCCATCTTTTTTTTAAGAACTTTTATAAGAATTTGGAAACCGGAAAAAGTAATTTCGTTTTTTTCTATACCATCTGGAATAGTTGCATATTATTTGAAAAGAAAATTTAATATTGATTATATAATTTCACTCCGAGGCGGAGACGTGCCGGGGTTTAATGTTAACAGCAAAACATTAGACATAATCCATCAGTTTACTTTACCGGTTAATAAGATTATTTGGGGAAATTCTAATCATATAGTTGCGAATAGCGTGGGCTTGAGAGAGTTAGCAGAGAAAACTGCCGTAGAAGTTAACAAAAAAGTAGAAATAATTGACAATGGGATAGACTTAAGTATTTTTTATCCAGGAACGAACAAAATAAATTCCAAAATAAGAATTTTATTTGTCGGTCGGTTAAATAAACAAAAGAGAGTTGTCGATATAATAAAAGCAATAAATATTGTTATTAAAAAGAAAAAAGATTCAAAAAATAAAATTGACTTTTTGATAATCGGTGACGGTCCGGAAAAATCTGCATTAGAAGAATTAACAAATAATTTAGGATTGAATAATATCATTAAATTCTATGGCTGGGTAGATAGAAATTTATTACCAGATGAATATAGAGAAAGTGATATTTTTGTATCGCCGTCAACAGACGAAGGGATGCCTAATACTATTTTAGAGGCTTTAGCAAGCGGTTTGCCTATAATTACTTCAAACGTTTCCGGCAATAGAGAATTAGTCATTGATAATATTAACGGCTTTGTTATTAATAATATTGAAGAATTGCCAGAAACTCTTGAAAAAATTATTGAAAGTGATGAATTAAGAAAAAAGTTTGGGCAAGAATCTCTAATAATAAGTAAAAGTTATTCCTGGAAAGAAGCAGCTATGAAATATATTGAATTAATCGAATAAATATTGAATAAATTGGACATATCCGGTTAGGAATTTGCGTGTTGGTAAAATGTCAAGAGATCGCGGCGAGTCAGAATCTCGTGGAGATCTGTTGGTAATGGGAGATTGAGAAAGCATGAACAAAAAAATCGCGGTTTCCCGAAGATCATGATATAAAATGCAGCAATTTTCAAAGGAGGCTTTTAGGATCATGGAAGTGGTTATTTTCTGTGGTGGTATTGGTGCTAGACTTCGTGAAGAAACGGAGTTCCGTCCGAAGCCGATGGTTAACATCGGGGCAAGGCCGATCCTTTGGCATATTATGAAGACATACGCCTACTTTGGGCATAAGGATTTCGTATTGGCGCTCGGATACAAAGGAGAAATGATTAAAAATTATTTTTGTCATTATGAATTGATGAATAATGACGTCACCATTGAGCTGGGAAAACCGGAGAATGTCAACATTCACCAGAACCATGAAGAAGCGGGATGGCGGATCACCTTGGCAGATACCGGTGAGAAAGCCCTCAAGGGGGCGAGATTGAAGAAGGTTGAGAAGTTCATCAAGGGGGACACTTTCATGGTAACCTATGGAGATGGGGTTTCAAATGTCGATATAAACGCACTCCTCGATTTTCATTTAAGACACGGGAAAATGGCAACTGTGACGGGAGTGCCCAGACCGCCACTCCGCTTTGGAGAATTAATGATTGATGGCAATCAGGTAAGCGAGTTTTTTGAAAAGCCGAAAGACATAGAGGGATTAATCAACGGTGGTTTTTTTGTATTCAATCGAAAAATTTTCAGCTATCTCGACAAATCAGACGATTGCGATCTTGAATATGGACCTTTGGAAAAGATTGTTTCCGAAGGGGAACTCATGGTCTACAAACACGAAGGCTTTTGGGCGTGTATGGATACCATAAGAGAAATGGAACACTTAAACAAATTATGGAATGAAGAGACAGCCCCGTGGAAGATCTGGTCGGATTCTTCCATGTAAAATACAAATAATACTCATTCCCCCTCTCTGGGGTGCCATGATACTTACATAATAAAATGATTTCCATGGATGATAGAGTAGTAATTATAACGGGAGCAGGCAGTGGCATAGGGAAAGCCATAGCTATTGAATGCAGTAAACATTACCCCATTGTATGTCTCATCGGTAGATCGCTGGATAAACTGGAATTGGTTGCTGAGTCTGCAAGAAAATTCTGCTCTAAAGTGTATTGCTATAGTGTTGATTTGACGTTTTGTGCCGATATCAAGAATATATTTATCAAAATCAATAATCAGTGGGGACATGTTGATGTCCTTGTTCATAGTGCAGGGATTTTTTCGCGTGGGAACGTTGAATATGCTCCCGTTGATGAGTTCGATCGACAATTTTTTACGAATGTCCGGGGGCCATATTATTTGACCCAGCTACTTCTTCCTCTAATCAGGAAGAAAAAAGGACAGATTGTGTTTATCAATTCAAGTGTTGGTTTGACTGATGGCATAGCGAATATTTCTCAGTATGTGGCAACAAAGCAAGCCCTTAAGGCTATTGCGGACAGTTTACGAGCAGAAGTTAATGCGGATGGACTGCGGATCATCAGTGTTTATCCCGGTCGGACTGCCACACCGATGCAGCAAGCTATTTGTCAAGCAGAAGGTAAGCAATATCAGCCGAAAATATTTTCACAACCTGAAGATATTGCCAAGATAGTTTTGAATGCCCTATTCGTCTCGAGAAGTTCTGAAGTTACAGATATTGTCATCAGACCGATGAAAAAAGGTAAATAACCGACTGACTGCATTTTATTAAGAATGAGGCTCGCTTCATAAAGCAGATGGTGTTGAAAATTCTTGGCGCGGTGGGGCTGAGACGCTACACGCGCCAAGCGTGAATGTTGATGCGTCGCTGGCTGCCGCACAAACCGATGGTCCCGGAGCTGGAGTTTTACGCCAGTGAGCTTTCAGCCAGCGATGATCTGCTCGAGTGTGTGCCCGCGATGCAGTTCGGTGACTGCCTCATGGCCTTGTTCCGATCTTTTTTAATAGTCTGTCAGTTCCGTACCCGGTGTCGCTTTTCTCATGATGCCGTCCGCAATGCTATTCCTATGCAGAGAATCACGCTTGTTATTCCCAAAATAGCCTTTATCGGCGAACACCTTTTTGATCGGGTTTTTGGAGGGTGCTTAATATTCAAATTCGATTCCGGAACCATCGTGATTGAAAACCTAAAGGATACAATGACTATCATAAGATGAGACTACACATGTTCATGAAACAAGGTTGGTTCTGCATCTGTGTCCTGCTTTTTGCGGGCATCGCCGTCCTGTTATTAAGTCATGCGACATCCCTTTATGGTGTGGGAATCTCATCCAACTCAACTGAATATATACGGCTCGCAAGAGATATTGTCTACAATGGATTCCAGTTCCTCGGTAAGAAGGAGGCCATATACCAGCCGCCAGTTTATCCTGCCCTTCTTGCCCTCGCGTCTGTAATGACGGGTAGCGATCCGCTCATTGCTGCACGTGGTCTTAATGTCGTAATCTATGCAGCTATTGTTGTCCTAATCATGCTTACCGTTAGGCGGGTCACTCAATTTCTGCCAATCATTATCGCAATGAGTGTCCTAAGTTGTTTCTCCATTCCGCTCTTCAATGTTTCATCAATGGCGTGGCCAGACCCATTTTTTGTTCTGCTGGTTTACGCTATTCTGTTCCTTGTGACATCTGCTGCGCCCCCCTCTATCATCGGCGTGTGCCTACTTGCTCTTTTGACCAGCTTTGCCTGTTTAACGCGTTATGCCGGTGTTGTTCTCATTCCTTTCATCTCAGCCTATCTATTGCTCTTCGGATCAGAAGGATGGTTAAAGAGACTTAAAGTAGCATTCACCTTTTCCACCATTGCATCTTTCTTGTTTGGCATCTTCATTTTCAAAAATTACCTGATCTCGGGGACTTCACTTGGCTCTAACTATCCGGTGCTGATTGGATACGCGAGCAACATCACTCTTACTATCAGGACCTTCATTCGATGGTTCCTTCCATGGCACATTTATTCATTTAAAACAGCTCTATTCACTGTTTCTTCTTTAATCGGAGTCTTCCTGTGGTGTCATCGCCATCACGTCATTCGGCAATTTGACGATTCGCGTAACGTCCTATTTATCTATACAGGCTTCTTCGTGCTATTCACCGCGTTCATTGTCTGGACGTCAACAACCAAGTCTTACGAAACCAGTGCTGATAGGCTGCTGTTACCTGTATATCCGTCTCTGATTGTTTTGTTTTCTTTTGTTTTAAAGCCGGAGACCTGGGGAGGTCGTTGGCGATCCATCCTGGGGGTCTTTTTGTTTAGTCTGTTGTTTGTCGTCACTCCCTTTCGCTCAGTTGTCGCTGAAGTAAACAACAAGTACATCCATGGGGCAGGTGGGTACGCTGCCACAGAGTGGCAACGAAGTCCCTTGGTCGATTATTTCAAGAAGAGGGGCCAACCGGAAAATGAACGGATCTATAGCAATGCCGCTGATGTTCTCTACATTCTGGCAAATGTGTCCGCACAATATTCTCCGGCAAGTCGTGACTATAACTCCGAGAAGTCCACCGGCCTGACCCCTACAAATCTATTTGTAAGGTATCCATATCTGGATGGAGCAATCCTAGTATGGTTTGACAGGGCAGGAAGAAATTACCTATGCACCCCGGAGGAACTGAGTATCATTTGCTCTGTTAAACCGATAAGCAAATTTGAGGATGGAACAATTTACAGAATAGGACATGCAGCTAATCGGATCGAACTCAACAGGAAATAGTGCAGCTTCATTGTATTCATATATAAATAATAAATTAAAACATAAGAAGGCATGAAAAGATGAAAAAAGTCAGTATAGGGATAACTGTATTCAATCAGGCTCATTATATTGGGGACGCATTGGAATCTGTTCTTTCACAGGATTATCCAAATTTAGAAGTAGTGGTGAGTGATAATTGTTCGACCGATACGATTGAATTAATAATGAGTAAGTACCTTCACGATTCGCGTGTAAAATATTTTCGAAATGAACAAAATATAGGCATGATCGCCAATGCCAGAAAAGCGCTTTATGAGTATTCTTCAGGTGAATTGGCCTTACATCTGGATGGAGACGATTATCTGATTGATCATAGCTACATCAGCAAAGCGGTTGATCTTCTGGAACGTAATGAATTGATAATGGTCTTCTCGCGAATCAAAGCATTTTACGAGAAAGAAAATCTCTTTGTGGTAGATAAAGTCAACAGTAATCTACCTAAAATCATTGATGGAAATTGGTTTTTTCTGAATTTTCATAAAGGGTATTCAATGCCTACGCTGACTGTGCTCCATGATCGTCATGAGGCCATGAAATTAGGCTTTTTTGACAAAAATATTCGCAGTTCCGATTGGGAAAGTTTATTACGTCTAATTGTGACTCACAAGATCGGTTTTATTGATGCATTTGTCGGAGTATGGCGTAGGCATGGTCAGAACGAAACCATGAAACAGGATTTTGATAAGTTGATATCAAATATTGAATATATTGAATCACCCTACCGTTTCGTTCTGTCACGGGAAATATTCTCAAAAGATGTTGCAGAGAGGTGGAGAAAATTGATGTTGAAGAGATATTTTGCGAAAATTCTTGTAACTGCTGTTATCATTAAGGATCGTGAATTAGAAAAAAATATTCGCGATTTTTTAAGACAGTATGATCGATGTGTGTATGAATCACTTATAATGGATATTAGATTTTCCGTCTTATCGATGTTGGCTAAAAATCAGGTTTTGATAAGTTTCGTATTTAAGTATATTTTCGGTCAGGAGTCTTTTGCAAGGGATTTTGAGCATATTGGTTAAATATTTAGCCCAGGATAATAAGTGATGAATATGGAAATAGAAGTGGTTATGAATTTACCCACCGCAAATAAATTCACAAAGAAGAGCTGCGCCTACCCTTGAATAATTGTGATGCAATATGCCGTTGATGAACAACAGGCTATTTTACTGCTTAAAAACAGTTCTAAATGATCATGCCCATGAGTGACGTTCAAATTAATAACAATAGAAACAAATGGAACAGGAGGATATTTAGTATCATCAAGTTGCTTGTAACCGGCTCGCTTTTGTATTATATTTTTTATAGATACGTTAATATAAACAATTTTCTGATAGCATTTAGCAATATCCGGCCATGGCTGTTATTTGTTTTACTGGTTATTTTATTTGCCAACCGGTATCTTCTCGCTTATCAGACTAGCTACTATTTTAAAAAAATCTTTGATATTGAGTTGGAGATAAATTTTGTTTTCAAGGTCCAAATGATATCCTCTTTTTTTGCGTTTGTCTTGCCGGGTGAACTGGCAGGCGGCCTTATAGCATGGCATATGATTTCAGAAAAATCGGGGAAAAAGTTTGATTCAGCAGCTGTAATTATTTTCCTTCGACTTTTGAGTATTATTACGATGATTGCATTTACTGCCATCGGGTTTGTTTTTGAAGAGAAGCTTGAAGCTTTGGGCCTGCAAGCATATATCTTCATACTGGCTGTTTTGTCTCTGCTGATGTTTATTCCGTTTGTATCATCAAAGGCAGCTACCGCAATAAAACAACTTTCTCAGGCGATCGTACAAGTAACCCCTGTAGAAAAATGGAGAAATAATCTTGTCAAAATTAATAATAAGCTCTGGGACTCCGTGATCTCCTGCACAAATGCTGATCGGGGTTCGGTTTTGTATACACTTTCAATATCAGTGATATGGTATCTGCTTGTGATTTTATTTTTTTACCTGCTAATGATCATGGTGGGCATCAACCTTCCATTCCAAGTTTCGGTATGGCTCATCGGTGTTATTACCATTGTACAATATCTACCGGTTTCTTTTGCGGGACTTGGTGTAAGAGATATTAGTATTATCTACCTGCTCGGTGAATTCTACCAGGTAAATCCTGAAAGTTCAATGATATTATCTACATTCTTCCTTGCCTTCAGCCTGATATTTGTTTTAATGGGTGGCATGGCTACCTGGTTAAAGTCATCCGGTCACCATCAGATGAAAAGATAAGGAAAGAACAAATGTCAGAAGCTAAAATGATACATTCAAACAGTATGTTGAAACTCTAGGCTGACGGTTCGGGAAAGGGTAAAAAGACAGGAATGATGGGACGAATGTTATGATATTCAAGGAAACGAAACTGGCGGGGGCCTTTATGATTGAAGTGCAGCGCCTGGAGGATGACCGGGGTTTTTTTGGCCGGTCCTTCTGCCGCCATGAGTTCGCCGGACAGGGACTGAATCCGGAAGTTGCGCAGTGCAATATCTCCTTCAACCGGGATGCCGGGACCTTGCGGGGGATGCATTATCAGGCAGCGCCCCATGCTGAGGAAAAGCTGCTTCGCTGCACCCGGGGCGGTCTGTATGATGTGATTGTGGACCTGCGTCGGGAGTCGCCGACCTTCAAACAGTGGGTCGCTCTGGAACTGACCGAGGATAATTGTCGGATGCTCTATATTCCCAAGGGTTTTGCCCATGGCTTTCAGACTCTGGTGGACAATACTGAGATATTCTACCAGATGTCCGAGTTTTATCATCCCGAATCGGCCCGCGGCGTCCGCTGGAATGATCCGGTCTTTGGGATTCAATGGCCCATGGGGGGTCGGGTGATTCTGTCGGACCGGGACCGGGACTGGCCCGATTATTCGGAATAGTTTGCAGGAGGCGGATAAGTTGAATATCGAACCTGAAGAGAATATCGCCAAAGCAGGGGATTTGGGTCGGGAGATGCATGCTTTTATCAGGCAGATGTATCCCCTTTGCCGCAGCATCACGGGGGCCGGTTTCCGCGAAACCCTCTCCCTGGTCGGTCGTCATATTCCCCTGGAAATTCATGAGGTGCCGACCGGCACCCCCGTCTTCGACTGGACCGTTCCGAAGGAATGGAACATCCGGGACGCCTATGTTAAAAACAGCGACGGCCAGCGGGTGATTGATTTCCGGAAATCGAACCTGCATGTGGTCAGTTACAGCATACCCATCAGGGCGACCCTTTCGCTGGCGGAATTGAAAGACCATCTCTTTACACTTCCGGAGCAGCCGGAATGGATTCCCTATCGCACATCCTATTACCAGGAGACCTGGGGATTCTGCCTGAGCCATAACGAGCTGTTGAAAATGAAGGATGACCGTTATGAGGTCTGCATCGACAGTTCCCTGGAACCAGGTCATCTCACCTACGGGGAGTATTATCTTCCCGGGGAAGAGGAAAACGAGGTCCTCATCTCCTGCCATGCCTGCCATCCGTCACTGTGCAACGACAACCTTTCCAGCGTGGCCCTGGTAACCTTCCTGGCCAAGCATCTGAGTGCTCGACCCCGTCGCTATTCCTACCGTTTTCTCTTCATTCCGGGTACCATCGGTTCCATCACCTGGCTCTGTCTCAATGAGTCGGGGGTTCACAGGATCAGACACGGTCTGGTGGCGGCTTGTACGGGCGATCCGGGAAAATCCACCTACAAGAAGAGCCGGCGGGGGGATGCGGAAATCGACAAAGCGGTCGCCCATGTCCTGAAGCATTCCGGGCAGGATTACGAAATTGTGGACTTTTTCCCCTACGGCTATGATGAAAGACAGTACGGCTCGCCCGGCTTCGACCTCCCTGTCGGTTGCCTCATGAGAACACCGCACGGGCAGTACCCCCAGTATCACACATCCGCCGATGATCTTGACTTCGTGAGTCCCGAATCGCTGACTGATTCCTTCCGGAAATATCTCGCGGTTCTGAATATTCTGGAGAATAACCGGACCTATTTGAATCTGAATCCCAAATGCGAGCCCCAGCTTGGCAAGCGGGGGCTCTATCGCCTCATGGGTGGCGATCGGAACACGGGTTTCGATCAGATGTCACTGTTGTGGGTGCTGAACCTGTCCGACGGCGGCCATTTGCTGCTGGACATTGCCGAGCGGGCCGGTTATGAATTTAACATGATCAAGAATGCTGCCAAGGCGCTGCGGGAAAACGGTCTCTTAATGGATACCGAACAATAATTGCACCTCTATGTACTTTGATACCCTGAGTTACCTCCTATTCCTTTCCTTCGTCACACTACTCTTCTGGCGTTTTCCCCACCGGTACCACAAGCCACTGCTTCTACTGTCCAGTTATGTCTTTTACATGAGTTGGCTGCCGGTTTGGGGTTTGATTCTGGCAGGCATGACTATAGCGAACTATCTGTTCGTGATCCGGTTGGCCGCTGCAGAAAGAGAGCGCCGGGGCTTCTTTGTAATCTTTTTATGTTTCAATCTGAGCGTACTGATTTTTTACAAATATACGGGGTTCATCATTGGAAATTTCCAGAGCCTCTTGGGGATGTCTCCTGTATTCGCCGGCTTTGATCCCATGAAGCAGATACTTGCTCCCCTGGGGATCTCCTTTATTACATTCAGCTTTATCCACTATGGCACAGAGGTCTACCGCGGCCGTTCGCCTATCCGTAATTGGATCGATTTTGCAATCTATGCTGCCTTCTTTCCTGCACTGATCTCCGGGCCCATCAAACGGTATGACGATTTTATACCTCAGCTCTCATCCAGGCCGCTGTTTCAGGAGGATCGGTTTATCCGAGGCCTGTGGCTTCTGACAAGGGGGCTTTTCAAGAAGATCGTCCTGGCGGACACCCTCAACGAAATGGTCACAGCAGGTTTTGGGTCGCATGCCGGTCTGGGGGTCATCGATGCCTGGATTGTCGTCATTGCCTTAACCCTTCAGATTTATTTTGATTTTTCTGGGTATACGGATATGGCACGGGGATCGGCGGGGCTTATGGGCTACCGCCTCCCGGAAAATTTCCGTTTGCCCTATCTTGCGGCCAACATAGCCGATTTCTGGAGACGCTGGCATATGACCCTCTCTTTCTGGTTCAGAGATTATCTCTATATACCCCTCGGTGGTAACCGCTGCGGCCGTTTTAGAAACCATGCAAATCTGCTAATCACAATGCTCCTCGTCGGTTTATGGCACGGGGCTGCCTGGACATTCGTCTTTTGGGGTTTCTATCACGGGATAGGGATGATGGTTCACCGCGAATGGAGACATTATCGGCACGGGCGGCAACCTATTGGGCATCCTTTCCTTCAGAATTTTCTGGCTGTGGCGACCACTTTTGGTTTTGTCGCTGTGGGCTGGATCTTCTTTCGGGCCAATACGCTCACAGATTCATGGGCCATGTTGTCCTGCATGACGGGACTGGGATCTGCCGGCCTTACGGGCAACCTCAACACGGATCACTGGATCGCGTTTATTCTTATTGCCCTGTTTTACCCGGCATATCTCTGGGTAACCCGCTGGCTGCAAGAAGAAAGCCGTGCTCACTGGATCCAAAGCAGGATCTGGCTGCTAAGAGCGGGTTGGGCCGCCCTGATGCTCCTGGCTATCCTGGCTTTTCCCGGTAAAAATGCTATCTTTATCTATTTTGAGTTCTGAAATGAGCGAGAAGATGGCCAATTTATCAGCAGACAAAAAAAACGGGCCTTCCCGAACTGGGATGTTTAAGAGTCTGCTTGCCGTACTGCTGTTTTTTATCATCGGGAACCTGCTGTTTCTGCTGGTCGGGAAGATATTTCTCTATTCCCCATGGGCGGCGGGCGGGGATATCTCGATTACAGAGGATATCTTCTGGATTAATGGTCGAAAACCGGATGTGGTTTTCTTGGGGGATTCCCGTGTTGGTGAAGGATTGAAGCCGGTGACGGTAGAGCAGGTTCTGGCTGATCGGGGAATGCAACTTTCGATAGTGAATATCTGGGTGGCTGCTGCGGGGCCGGGAGAATATCGCAAGATTGTTCGAAATCTGCTGGGTCGTCATAAACCCCGACTGATCATTTGTAATATCAATGAAAATGCCTTGGATAGGAAGCTTTCTGAGGGGAGCCAATCTTCCAGAAGAAGAATATATAACGGACTTCCGGGCTGGATTGAATCCTATCAGGATACCTGGGAATGGTGTCTCCAAAGCATATTCGCCACGAAACAATGGGGAGGCCTTATAGAGCAAACTTTTTACAATATGGTCTCCGATTTAGGGAGGGCGATTCTCCTTGGCAACGATTTATCCTCCGGGAGTATTGGAAAATCAAAGGGATACTTTAAACAAAGCGGCCGGCAGAGACCTGCCAACCTGGCTGTTCGTGAAGCAATAGATGACAAGATCTATCCATCCATTCAGATTGCAGACGAAGAGGCAATAAAATTCAAGGCATTGCTATCTACTGTCCAAAAGAGCGATCTGCATCTGGTGATGATCCTGACACCGGTGGCTCCTGAATTGGCAGCGAAGTTTCCACCGGAGCGCTATGGGGCGTTCATCCGGTTTCTCGAGGATACAACAGCGGCCGCTGATATCCCCTTTCTAAACTATTATCAAGCTCGCAATGTGCCTTCTGATGGTTTTTTTGATCATCATCACCTGAACGATAAGGGGGCCGAGGTGTTTTCCAGGCAAATCGCCGAAGAGGTTGTGGTCCCCGCTCTCAGAGATTGGCAAGGTTTCAAGTATGCCTTGAAGTTAAAAACGGATCGGACAGAACACCCCTGCCCCGACAGGCATCATAGTGGGCGGCGATGGTCAGGTCCGGTTCACCTAGAGTCCGACTAAGAAGGCAACAACCGATAACATCAACTGGTCCGGTTGAACAAATATTGGGCTAAACAAACATCCAGAACCGCCCCTGAAATTATGCACTGACTTCGCCGCCTTCTGAAACCATGATAGAGAGCGTTTAAATAATTTTCGCGTGGGTTGACAAGTTCCAACTAATTAGCGACCCACGCCCATCTGGGGCGGTTTATCAAGGAGTAACTTGTTGTTTGTTCATAAATAGAAATTACTTGCATTTTTATGTCAAATTATGGATAAGGCCAAGGCTTTTATAAAGATCATTCGTGCGGGAAAGGAGGGTTGTCATGAACCTGCTTGTTACCGGAAATATGGGATATATTGGACCTTGCGTGGTGAAATATCTGCGGACAAACCATCCTGAAGCGACGCTGATCGGCTATGACATGGGATATTTTGCTAGCCAACTGACCAGGGTGGATCTGCTTCCCGAGTGTTATTTAAACAGGCAGTACTTTGCCGATGTACGGAATTTCCCTGAGGAACTTCTGAAGGGTGTGGATGCCATTGTCTATCTGGCGGCGATATCGAATGACCCCATGGGAAATAAATATGAAGCGGTGACGCTCGACATTAATTACCGGTCTGCCGTGGCTTTGGCGATCAAGGCAAAGGCGGCCGGCATCAGGTCCTTTGTCTTTGCCTCCAGCTGCAGCACCTATGGTTTTGCCGAAGAGCAGGCTATGACGGAGAGCTCTCCCCTGAATCCGCTGACGGCGTATGCGAAATCGAAGGTTTATGCGGAGAAGGAATTGGGGCGTCTGGCCAGTGGTGATTTCCGGATTACCTGCCTGAGATTTGCAACGGCCTGCGGGATGAGCGAACGGTTAAGATTGGATCTGGTATTGAATGATTTTGTAGCCTCCGCAGTTGCTTCCGGCAAGATCACCATCTTGAGCGACGGCACTCCCTGGCGCCCTCTGATTCATATCAAAGATATGGCAAGAGCGATTGATTGGGGAGTAGAGAGACCTCTCCGTTCAGGTGGCCCCTTTCTGGTGGTCAATGCGGGAACGAATGAATGGAACTATCAGGTGCGGGATCTCGCAGAGGCAGTGGCGAGGATCATTCCCGGTACCGAGGTTTCCATCAACAAGGATGCCCAGCCCGACAAGCGTTCCTACCGGGTGAATTTCGATCTGTTCCGTTCCCTGGCGCCGCAACATCAGCCCCAATATGATCTCGATACAACCATTCAGGAATTGAGAGATGGCCTGGAGGCCATGACTTTCCGGGAACAGAATTTCCGGAACACGAATTTCATGAGACTGAAGATCATCGATTCCCTGAGAGAGCTGGGATGTCTGGATGAGAAGTTGCGATGGACCTTTCATGCAAGATCCTGAAATGGGAGGTGGCTTTCAGGGTTTGACTGCCTTTCCCACTATCGCGAAAATGGTTGCGGATCTGGTATTACCTTTTATATAAGCACAAATTTTAAACAGGAAGATTGAAAATTATGGATTGTCGGTTTTGTAATACACCCCTGCGGCATCTGTTCTTGTCTCTTGGCGTATCTCCCCTTTCCAATTCCTATCTCACCGGTGATGACCTCCACAGGATGGAGCCTTACTATCCGCTGGACGTTTATGTCTGCGAAAACTGCCTGCTGGTTCAACTGGAGGAGTTCGAAAAAGCGAAGGACATTTTCCATGCCGGATATGCCTATTTTTCTTCCTATTCGGATAGCTGGCTGAAACATTGCGAGCACTATGTTGAAATGGTGGTTAAACGATTCGGCTTGAATGAAAATAAATTTGTTGTCGAGATTGCGAGCAATGACGGCTATCTGCTGCAGTATTTCAAAAGACATAACATACCCGTTCTCGGCATCGAACCGGCTGCCAACACGGCGCATGCGGCCCAGGGAAAAGGCATTCCCACGGAAATCACCTTTTTTGACCAAGCCTATGCGGAGAAGATGCAGCAAAAGAGGCAGCAGGCCGATCTGATCATTGGGAACAATGTTCTGGCCCACAATCCCAATCTGAACGATTTTGTCAAGGGATTGAAAATAGCCTTGAAGGACGAGGGATTGATCACCCTGGAGTTTCCCCACCTGGCCAGATTAATGGAAGAGACCCAGTTCGATACGATTTATCATGAGCATTTCTCTTATTTCTCTTTTCTTGCTGTTGAACGGATATTCCGGGAGCACGGACTGACAATATTCGATGTGGAGGAGTTGCCGACCCACGGGGGATCGCTGCGGATTTATGCAGCGAATGACGAGGATCAGAGCAAATCTCTTTCTCCCCGCGTGGCTGAACTTAAGGAGAGAGAAATTAGCGAAGGGTTCGGGAACATCGGCCACTATCTTACTTTTCATCAGAAGGTCCAATCGGTAAAACGCAACCTTCTGCATCTTCTCATCGGCCTCAAGAACGAGGGGAAAAAGATTGTCGGCTACGGTGCGCCGGCCAAGGGGAACACTCTCCTGAATTACTGCGGGATCCGGACGGATTTTCTGGACTATACCGTGGATCGCAGTCCTTACAAGCAGAACTGTTATCTGCCGGGGAGCCGCATTCCGATCAGGCATCCTGATCGGATCCGGGAGGATCGACCGGATTATGTCCTGATCCTCCCCTGGAATATCAAAGAAGAAATCATCGCACAGATGGATGATATACGTAAATGGGGTGGACGATTCATCGTGCCCATTCCTCATGTGCACATCATTTGAGATGATTGTTGATAATTTATTGCCAATCGGGGCATCCGGGAAAGAATCGCGCTATCGCATGCAGTGCAGTAATGCCATGGACATTATGATGATGGATGATAGGTTATGATATGAAAAGGAAAGTATATCTCATTTTTGTGATACTCAGTTTGCTTGTCCTTTCCTGCGGAGGAGGCGGTGGTGGAGGAAGTTCCAGCCCGAATACCGCGCCATCGACGCCGGAAAACATCGTATCTGTCAGCGGGAACGCCCAAGTCAGGTTGTCCTGGGGAAATGTCAGTGAGGCAACAACGTACAATGTCTACTGGTCGAAAACGGCGGGTGTTCGCAAGCAGAACGGCACGAAAATTTCCGCTGTTACAAGTCCATATTACCAAACGGGTCTGAACAATGGCACCACTTACTACTATGTCGTGACTGCCGCTAATCAATATGGTGAAAGCAGCGAATCCGTGGAAATCTCAGCGGTGCCATCCCTTACGAATCCTCCCCTGCCCCCCTCGAATGTTGCGACGCGGGCAGGCGACAGGCAAATCATTATTCGCTGGACGGCGGTTGAAGCAGAGGATGCCAAAGCATCCCATAACATATACTGGTCAACATCCCGTGGCGTAACGAAGGGGAACGACACCAAGATTGCTAATGCGGTCAGTCCCTATACCCATCATGGTTTAACCAATGATCTTACCTATTATTATGTGGTTACCGGTGTCAATCAATATGGAGAGGGTCTTGAATCGCAGGAAGTCTCGGCCACGCCCGCTCAGGGAAACGTTCCTTCAGCCCCGACGGGGGTCACATCGGTGGTAGGCGATCGGGAGGCCACGATCAGCTGGAATGCTGTCGATAATGCTAAAACCTACAATATTTACTGGGCTACATCTCCGGATGTATCCAGCCAGAGCGGGACACAGATTGCATCTGTAACGAGTCCGTACACCCATACGGTGTTGAAACAAGGAACGGTGTACTATTATGTGATAACTGCGGTGAATGAATATGGAGAGAGTGCTGATTCGGACAAGGTATCCGTAACGATTCCCGACAGCCGCCAAGATATCGGCGTGGCGTTGGGAGACAGCATCACCGAAGGTATTGTTGGCCTGGATAATCATTCCGATTGTTATGTTTCCGTACTCTCGGAACTATGGGGAAAGACCATAGTGAATAAGGGAGTGGGTTTTTTAATTGCAACGCCAGTCACGAGTTCCTATGGTGCCGCAATCATTGATAGTGTCCTTGATACATATAACCCCAGATATCTGATTATCTTTTATGGTACAAATGATGTTGGTTTTTATAATACTGATTGGACCATAGATAATCTCCGTTCCATGATTGCGAAGGCAAAGGAGAATGGAACGATTCCTGTAGTAGCGACATTATTACCTAACTTTAACGGGTGGGCCTGGAGGAACCCGGAGATCGAAATACTGAATCAGAAAATCCGTCAACTGGCTGCCGATCAGGGAATTGCCTGTGCAGATCTGGAATATGCAGCAACTTGGAATAGCGACTATTTTGTGTCTGATGGCCTGCATCCCACCAGTACGGGGCATCGGATCATCGCGAATACCTTTTATAGTGTTCTAACGCGCTGAACGCGACTCATCCAAATATGGAAACATGGATTGAATAAATGGTATCAAACGTCAAAATCCGGGACCGGATTGTTGTTCGACCTATCAGAAGATTTCTCCATGGAATCTTCATAACACAGAAGTTTTTTTATATCGCAGTCGTCATGATTTTGAGTCTGTCGACTCAGGTTTTGGCTAACCCTGTGTCTGTAATCAAAAATCCCGCTGCCTCTGAACAGTCCATTGTGGGTAATTCACGGATCCGTATTGTGTGGGTTCAGGACATGGGGGATGGTCGTGATGTATTTGCGCATGGCGGCAATTTACGTTTGATGGGATTGGATACGGGCGATGGTCAGGGTGAGCGGGTGATTTTGGGGACAGTGGGGAATTATGCGAAGCCATTGATCACGCCGCGTGGGGACCGGGTGGTTTATTCGGATCGGATTCGGAAGAAGATTTATGTGGTAAACTGGGACGGAACGGGGTTGCGGGAGTTGTTCGGGGGTGTTGGGTTAGCGTTGTGGCAGGATCCCCGGGATGGACGGGAGTGGGTTTATTATGGATCGGAGGAGGGGAAGAATGGGGAGGAGCATTGTCCGGCGGTTTATCGTACGCTGCTGGACAGTCCCGGTTCGGGGGAGTTGATCTGGAACAGGACGCTTGTGAGCGTGAACAGTTTTCAGTTGTCTGCGGACGGTCGGATGGCGGGGGGGCTATTCCCCTGGCCCGACGGCGGCGTCGCCCAGCTGCCTAACCGGTCCATGAAGCTCTATGCCAAGGGTTGCTGGACTTCGCTTACCTCTGTACAGGGCAAACATTTTTTCTGGATCTTTGACGGCGCCCACCGGAATCTGACCCTCGTGAATCCGGAAAATGAAAAAAAATGGCAGATCAATATCAGCGGTGCTCCGGGTATCGGAGGCCATGAGGTATACCATCCCCGCTGGAGCAATAATCCGCGGATCATGGCGATGACGGGGCCCTACAAAGTGGGTTGGGGAACGAACCGTATCGCCGGCGGAGGACGGGAGGTGGAAATCTATATCGGTCGTTTCAACGCCAATTTTACGGCCATCGAGTCCTGGTGGCAGGTAACTAAAAATGACCGGGGAGACTTCTTCCCGGACGTTTGGGTGGCGCCTGCAGAAGGCGGGAAACAGAGAGTGGCGAAAAGCTCCGGCACGACAAGGAACAACATAGAGAAGCCCCTACCGCAAGCCGCGTCTTCGCGAAAGCCCGCCTTGAAAAAAACTATAAAACGCGTGGCGGTCGAAGCCCGTTTGACGGACCCATCCGGGATTCCTACGCCCCAGGACATCGCCCCCTACAGGCGCGCGCTTCTGGTGAACGGCTATGAAGTCGTCCGGGTGATCTCCGGCGCCTATCGCCAGAAGAAGATCATGGCCGCCCATTGGGTGATCGAGGATGGCCGGGTTCTCAAGGACGCAATACGGGAAAAGGGCAAAACCTACCGGATGGTCCTCGAGCGCTTCGATGACCATCCGGAGCTTGAAGGCGAGCGTCTGATCATGGACAGCGATGAATTCAAACTGCCGCTCTTCTTTGAGTTGCGCAATGGATCTTTAAGATAATCGCATGGTATTCAGTTCTCAGATTTTCTTCTTCTATTTTCTGCCCTTGGCCCTTGCCGTTTACTATGGGCTGCCCCGTCGGGGTCGGCATCTGGCCCTGACGCTTCTGAGCTACGTTTTCTACGGCTGGGCAAATCCCCTGTTCGTCGTCCTGCTGCTGACCTCCACACTGATCAACTATGTCTGCGGCCTGAAAATCGCCGGCGAGCGGCTGTACGTCGGGTCTACATCGCCGGGGGTTCCGGGAGCGGGTGGCGCCGGCTTGCGGAAGAAAAAAATCTGGCTCCTCGTTTCCATCTGCACGAGCCTGTCCATTCTGGGATTTTTCAAGTACTTTAACTTCGCTCTGGAGAATTACAACGCCCTGTTCGGCTGGCTGGGAATATCCGCAATACGGCTGGAGACCATCCTGAGGGTCACGCTGCCTCTGGGCATCAGTTTTTACACCTTTCATCTGCTGAGCTATACTATCGATGTGTACCGCGGTCAGGCGAAGGCGTTGCGCAATTTCATCGATTTTGCCTGCTACATTTCCCTCTTTACCCAGCTCGTGGCCGGCCCCATCATCCGTTTCCGCGAGATTGCCGACCAGATGGCCAACCGAACCCACACGGCGGAGAAATTCGCCCGGGGCGTAGCCTTCGTCAGTCTCGGACTGGCGAAAAAGGTGCTACTGGCCAATCCCTGCGGGAAGATCGCGGACGTAGTTTTCGATGCCGGGTCTCGCGGCGTCCTGGATGCCTGGTACGGCCTTAGTGCCTATGCCTTTCAGATTTACTTCGATTTCAGCGCCTATTCCGATATGGCCATCGGTCTGGCGCTGATGCTCGGTTTTGTCTTTCCGAAAAACTTCGATTCCCCTTACCTTTCGCAATCCATCACCGAGTTCTGGCGCCGATGGCACATATCCCTTTCCACCTGGCTGCGGGATTACCTCTATATCCCCCTCGGAGGCAACCGGAAAGGGGGATGGCGCACCCACTGCAACCTGGCCGTCGTGATGCTTCTGGGGGGGCTCTGGCACGGGGCCTCCTGGAATTTCGTCATCTGGGGGGGAATACATGGCGGCATGCTGGTTCTGGAGCGCGCCCAAGGCAAGAACGCCTTTTACCGCCGGATGCCCGGACCCTGCCGGGTGGCCATGACCTTCTTCATCGTGCTCATGGCCTGGGTATTTTTCCGGACGCCTGACCTGCCGGCGGCACTGGTCTATCTCGGCAGTCTCTTTGGTCTGACAACCGTTCAGGACGGCGCCGGCCTGTTGGGCGGCATTCTCTACCAGCCCTTTTATTGGGGAACCTTCGGCCTGGCGGCGGTGATTGTCTGGGGGTGCCCGCAAACGTGGGACTGGACGCGGACGATTCCCCGATGGAAGGCGGTGCCGATTGCTCTGGCGCTGCTGGTTTCCCTGGCGGTCCTGATGACGCAGTCTTACAACCCCTTCATTTATTTTATTTTTTGATCGGACATCCATGAGCGATTGGGAACTTCAGGAGCGGCGGGAAGAAATGGCGAGAAGAGAGGTGGGGCACACCCAGATCCGCCCGGCGCTTTCCTGGGGCCTGATTATTTTGTTTCTGCTCGTCATTCTTTCCGTCCCCCTAGTTCAACACATCTCGGAGTTTAGGGATTATGCGGCCGGGGAAAGGCGTTCCCTGCTGCCGCAGGTCTATGATGTTTTTTCCCTCTTTCCTGCGGTGGTGAAGGCGCCCGCGGATTCCGGATCATCCGGCATCCTTTCACGCGTTTTTGCGGTGAACCGCTCTCTATTGAAAGAGATGAAGGGGTTTGAAGAGGCCCTGGATGATCAGTCCGTCATCGGGAAATGGATTCGTCCCAAGATCCAGTATGTCCTGACAGCCTGGCTCGGCGCGGGGAATGAAAAGGCCTACTGCGGCGAGCAGCCTTGGCTCTTTTACCGGCCCGGCGTCGATTATCTGTCGGGGCCGCCCTTTCTCCATCCCGTTCAGTTGCGGAAGCGCGCAGGTGGGGGAAGTGAATGGGCCACGCCCATCGAACCCGACCCGCGGGTTGCGATCCTCCATTTGAAAGATCAGCTCGCCCGGCGGGGGATCACCCTGATCATCATGCCGACGCCGATCAAGGCCATGATCCATCCGGAGAAGCTGACCCATCGCTATGATCAACGGCAGACGGAACTGCAAAACCCATCCTATGAACGCTTCAAGGAGGAAATGGAACTTGATGGTGTTCTCGTCTTCGATGCGGCGCCCGTGCTGATGGGGGCAAAGGTAAAAGGAGATCAGGTCCAGTATCTCACGACCGATACCCACTGGCGTCCCGAGGCTGTGGAGTTAGCGGCGGAAAAGCTGAGGGATTTTATTCAGGAGCAAGTTCTTCTTCCCACGGTGCATGATCCGGGTTACCGTACGGAAAGATCCGAGGTGACCCAGCTCGGAGATCTGGCCGTTATGCTGAATCTGCCTGTGAAGCAGCGGATCTTTCCGCGGGAGGAGGCTTCGATCCGAAAAGTCTTTGAAAAGAACGGTCAGGAACCCTGGAAATCGCAGAAGACGGCGGATGTGCTCGTGCTCGGCGACAGTTTCAGCAACATCTATTCTCTCGGGGCCATGGGATGGGGTGAAGGGGCCGGCTTCATCGAGCAGCTCAGTTTTGCCCTGCAGCGGCCGCTGGATCGCATTACACGCAACGACAACGGCGCCTTTGCCATGTGGGAGAGCCTGACCGGCGAACTGGCCCGGGGGCGGGATCGTCTATCAGGAAAACGTCTGGTGATCTATCAATTCGCCATCCGGGAACTGGCCGTGGGGAACTGGAAATGGATCGACCTGAAACCGGGCGTTCTTCTGCCGTTGAAGTATCTGGCGATTCCACCCGGAAGAGAAAGGGTCGTCCGGGGAAAGATCGAGGCGGTTTCTGCCGTGCCGAGACCGGGCTCGGTGGCCTATAAAGATCATGTCATGGCGATCCACCTGACGGATCTGGAAGCAGACGGCCGCCCCCTTGCCGAGACCGATGCGATGGTCTATATGAGAAGCATGACGGACAATGTCTGGACAGCAGCGGCGCGGCACCGGCCGGGAGAAACTGTGGCACTCCGTCTAACGGCCTGGTCCGATGTGGCTGACCGGTATGAAGGGATCAACCGCAGCGAGTTGGACGATGCGGCCTTGCAGCTTGTGGAACCATGCTGGGGCGAGGCCATGAAAAAATGAGAGGCGGATCCCTTTTAAAGAGGCGTAAAAGAAGATGAAGAAAGAGGATATTTTTGTAATCCTGGCAAGTATCGGCTTCTGGGTCATTGCCATGACCTCTTTTGCCGCAGAGGCGGATACCGTCCGGAAAGTGGTCGATCAATATGCCTCCCTGGCCCGATCGGCGGAGCAGCGGGGAAGCGTGACAGTTTCTGGCAAGGAGGGATGGCTATTCTTTGGTCCGGAGCTGCGCTTCGTTTCGGCGGGGCGCTTCTGGGGAAAAGCGGCTGCAAAGGTCAGCAAGGCGACCAAACCCGAATTCGCAGATCCCCTTCCCGTCATCATCGATTTTCACCGGCAGCTGAAGAAGATGGGCGTTGAGTTGCTTTTGGTACCTGTTCCTTCCAAAAGCGTCGTGTATCCCGATTTCCTGTCCGATCAGCTGACGATTTCCCGTGAAAATCCACCTCTGCGAATCGACACGGAACCACAGGCCTTTTATCAGCTTCTGCGGAAAGAGGGCATCCAAGTTCTCGACCTGACATCCTTTTTTCTGGCCAACCGTTTTCACCGGGAGGGGTCCCCTTTCTGCAAGCAGGATACCCATTGGTCGGGAAATGGCTGTGTTCTGGCTGCCCGGAAGATTCGTGAGGAAATTCAAAGACGACCCTGGCTGAAGGCGATCCCGAAGTCAGCTTATCAGACAGCCTGGAAATCGCTGCCTATCACGGGAGATCTCTGGAAGGCCCTAGGTGAAAAGAGCTTTCCTCAGGAAATTTTGTCGGTCCGCCAGGTTGGCACAGGCAGCGCGGGGGCACTGAAGCCCGTCGCCCCCGATCAGAAAAGCCCGATCATTCTCGTCGGCGATAGCCACAATCTCGTCTTTCATGCCGGGGAGGACATGCACACCCGCGATGCGGGCTTGTCCGATCAACTGGCGCTGGAACTGGGTTTTCCGGTGGATCTGGCCGCCGTGCGCGGCTCCGGAGCTACACCAGCTCGCGTGAACCTGCTGCGGCGGGCGCAGAGGGATCCCAATTACTGGAAGAAAAAAAAGCTGGTCATCTGGTGCTTCGCCGCCCGGGAATTCACACAGAGTGACGGCTGGAAAAAGGTTCCCCTGCTGCCATAAAAAAAGGAGGTCCTCCCGCTGTGAGCGGTAAATCGCAAATCTTACTCAAAACGGAAGAAGGAAACCTGTTTGTGATCCTCCGAAAGTTCCGGACGTTGCTCCGCATTCTTCTTTCCCCCTTGCGGCGTCTGGTCTCTTTCCTGCGGGTACTGCCCCGCCGCGGCCGGAAGGCCCTGCGCATCATCCGTCAGGAGGGATGGCGGGCTCTATGGTACTCCTTCGAAGAGCGCTTTCACCTGGCGGACCGTGAACTCTACGAACTCTGGCAGAGGAGGCATCGCTTAACAACCATGGATCGTGACCGTATCCGCAGAGAGATAGAGAATCTATCTTGCCGGCCGCTCATTTCCATCCTGCTTCCGGTCTACAACACCGATGAGATCTGGCTGAGAAGATGCCTGGATTCGGTTCTGGCCCAGTTCTATCCGCACTGGGAGCTCTGTATTGCCGACGATGCCTCCACCACGCCCCATGTCCGTCCCGTTCTCGAGGAATACCGGGACGGGGACGGGCGCATACAAGTGGTTTTCCGGGAGGTCAACGGCCATATCTCGGCGGCGTCCAATTCAGCCCTTTCCCTGGCCACCGGAGAATATGTCGCTCTCCTCGATCATGACGATGAACTGACCCCCGATGCCCTCTTCGAAATAGCCGTTCTCCTCAACCGCCGTCCTGAAGCGGATATGATTTACAGCGATGAGGACAAGATCGATATGCAGGGCAGGAGGCATTCGCCCTTTTTCAAGCCGGACTGGTCGCCCGATACCTTCCTTTCCCTCATGTATACCTGTCATCTGGGAGTGTACCGGACCGCCCTTGTGCGCCGGATCGGCGCATTCCGGGAGGGATTTGAGGGGAGTCAGGACTATGATCTGGTGCTCCGCCTGACCGAGCATACGGAAAAGATCTGCCACATTCCCAGGGTGCTCTATCACTGGCGCTCCATCCCGGCATCGAGCGCCGCCGATTTCCAGTCAAAGGGCTATGCCCAGGAGGCCGGGCTCATGGCCATCAGGGAGGCCCTGCAACGGCGGGGGGAAGATGCCTTCGTGGAGCCGATAGCCGGATTTTCCGGACGCTACCGCGTGCGGTACCACCTTCAGGGCCGGCCGCTGGTTTCAATTATTATTCCCACCCGGGATCTCTCCGCGCTTCTCGAAAACTGTCTGAAATCCATCTTTGAAAAGACCGCCTATGACTGCTTTGAGGTGATCATCGTCGATAATGACAGTCGGGAACCGGAAACCCTGGATCTATTCCGCCGTTGGCAGGAGAAGGAGCCCGACCGTTTCCGTGTCGTGCCGCTACCGATCCCCTTCAATTTTCCCGCCCTGATCAATGAAGGCGTGCGGAACGCCAGGGGCGATCTGGTCCTTCTTCTCAACAATGACATCGAAGTGGTTTCAGAGGATTGGCTTACCGAGATAGCCGCCCAGGCAATGCGGCCCCGGGTGGGCGCCGTGGGCGTGAAACTGCTCTATCCCGATGATACCGTTCAGCATAGCGGCGTTGTACTCGGCGTGGGCGGCATTGCCGGCCACAGCCACAAATACTTTGCGAATGACCGGTCCGGTTACTTCGACCGGCTACGGATCACGGCAAACTATGCCGCCGTTACTGCTGCCTGCCTTATGGTGAAAAAAGAAAGGTTTCTGGAGGTGGACGGTTTTGACGAAGCCCTTCCTGTAGCCTTCAATGACGTCGATTTCTGCATCAGGCTTCTGAAAGCCGGTTATTATAACCTCTGCCTAACCCATCTGAGGCTTTACCATCACGAATCAAAAACGCGGGGCCCAGAGGATACGATGGAAAAACAGATCCGTTTCCGGGGCGAGATCGAGTTGATGGAAGCGCGCTGGGGGAACCTTTTGAGAAACGATCCCTTTTACAGCCCCCACCTGACCCGGTACCGGGAAGATTACTCTATCTCCCTTGCATCGTACCATCGGTTCCCACGCTGGCCGATCGATTGCTGACGGGATGCGTATATGGCGTCCAATAAAATAGTTGACATGAGAACCGCAGATAGAGGCCGATTTCCTCAGTACATGTAGGGTAGTCGGTTGGATCGTATGTCAACAAATTTTCTGGTTTGCATGTATCTCAAGACGACCAAAGTCACTAACATGAATGTTTCAGTAAACAATAAAACCGCGGCAGCGACAGCGAATGAGTAATGATTCAGGAAATAGGCATCAAGAATCAGATTCAGGACAAGCGCTGCCAGAGCAATGTAAAAGAGTGGCTTTTGCTGTCCGTTGGCAATGAATAAATTCATGACATAAATCTTGATGAAGTAGATGACACCGACCCAAATAAGAAATTGCAGTGCCTCGACAGCTGGCAGCATCTTATCGCCATAGAGCAACAGCAGGATCTCGGGCGCATAAACGTTCGCTAAGATGGCAATCGGCACAAGAACGATCATCGTGAATAGAGCTACAATCCAATTCAGCTGATTGGTTTGCAGTTTTTGACTATTCTTAACTAAGATGGATAATTTTGGAAAGAGGGCTGTATGCAGCAGCGTCAGTCCCTGTAAGACGAACAAGAGTTTATAAGCGGCCTGATAGTAGGCCACATTATTGATATTTTGATATTCTCTAATCATGATTGTATCGGCGTTAATATAGATAGCATTGATCAGGACGACTCCAAATAGAGGGAGGGACTGCTCGAAAAGATACTTGATCATGCGCGGAACGAAAATCAGTCGGATCGGTATTCCTTCCCGGAAGATCATGACGATGGCCGAGTAGAAACCTAAGAGCGCGGCTATAATATAACCTGAAATAAGAGTCGTAAGTCCCAGATCGAAATATATCGTTGCTGCTGCTGCCAGCATCATCCCACCATAATGGATAAGCTGGACATAGAGCACCTTTTCCATGCGCTCTTCGGCCATGAACCATGAAATGCACGCACCAGAGAGATCCTGCACCCAATTCATGAAACCGAGCATAAGCAGGATCAATACCCACGGTCGGCCCACCAAATGGTCGGGTACAAATAACAGGATGACGAAATAGATACACCCCAGGATGATTTTCAGGGACATCACCTGGGAGAGATAAATCGATGCCTTTTGCCTTTGGCGGGAGAGATCGCGAATGATGATCTGAGTCATTCCAAAATCAAGCAGAACGACGATCATATTTGTCAAAACCACCGCGACACTTAATTGACCATAGTCCGCCGGTTGGAGATATCGAACAACCGCTACCGTAATATAAAACATGCAGAGCTTGGCAACGGTCTCTCCTAATCCCAGCCAAAGGGAATTCCATAAAAAGCTATGCCGATACAGACTGATGAATACGATCAAGTCATCGATAAAATGAATCTTTTTCCTGATCTTACCCACGATGATCACTTTGCTGGAATTTTTTAAGATGCTGTTTATCCACGACAGTAATGATGGGGGACATTGATAAGAACAAACTGCTTTCGCAACTGCCTGACCTGATCGTCCTCGGCAGCGGCTTCCAGATTCTCCAGGATTGTTTTATTTATCTCCGCCTGAACCGGCAAATAAGCTTCAGAAATAGGATATTCATTTCTAAATGCAACGCTGGGGAAACGTCTACTCAGCACGACTCGATTTCCGTTCGGGTGCATTTCGTATAAAGGGTTGATCACCAGTTTCTCATGCGTGTTCAGGATATATTCCCAGACCTGTTCAAATGATGACATTGCCATATTCGCGGCAACACAGAATGCATCGGTTTCCTCCAGAACCTTGGCATCGGACTTCTTGGTTAGATCCAACCGGTCCCGATAGAGAAAATCCTCTAAAAGTTCCCTCTCGGGAACGATAGTCAGGGGATTGCGGAACAATCCCTGTATTCGGAAAGGTGAAATGGGTTTGCCTGCCGATGGATTCACAACCATGCTGTTATGTACATGCAGAATCAAGAAGCCACCTTCATGACTGACAACACGTTCGATTTCCTTCGCGAGAAGATAGCGAGAATCCACATAATGAAATGCATCCATCATTAAAACAAAATCAAAGGTGCCATTACTGAAGGGCAGTGGAAAATTGGCGTCCACAAGAACCGATTGGGCTGGAGAAAAAAACTTCTGGAGAAGGAACAGGTTTCTAAAATTGCCATCAATACAGATCATCTCGGAAGGGAATACGGCCCGGGAAATAACGAAAGAGGCGTGACCAGCACCGCAGCAGATTTCTAACAGGCGCCCCCGTTGTTTCAGAACAGGAAGAAAAGGATAAAGATCCCAGAAACTTTGGGATGAGAAGCGGTGACGGAGGTAGTCATCATAAGGTGTATGACCTAACAGATCTAAAAACGTTATTCGGCTATTGAAGTATTGTCTGAAGCGGGCATAATGATATGGGATTGTCGCTCCAGATAGAATATTTTGCAGAGATCGGCCAAACGGGTTAACTTTCAGAAAATCAAAAAGTCTGGAAAGATCCTCGCAATAATTACCTAAAGAAAATGTCGCGGCTTCACGATACGCATGCCGTTTCTGTAGCGCCAATATATGGTTTTTTAAATGGCCGTTTTTTAGGATGAGTATGCCGAAACAGATAGGATGACAGTCACAATCGCAGCTCACCTGTCCTTGTTCAATCGTTCCCCCTACTTCTTCCAAAACTTCTTTTACTTGGAAGGAACTGCCACATGAGGGACATTGCATGAAATGTAAAACGTCCTCACGAAGGCCCATATTTCCCCTAATCTCCTTGGCGTCTTGCATGACCTTGCCATTCGGTGGAGATAAAAAATTTAATTTTGTTCTTGCAATTATCAAGTATTTACGTTAATACTGATAATCATGAAGCGATCCTACGCTAATACTAAAACGGAATCAACCACAAAAATAAGGGGTGAGCATAAATCCCATGCGATCGTGGGAGTTTTACAAGAGGCTAAAAAACATGCCGGGGGACGACCTCCGAAATATTCCGAAGCCCGTAGGCCCATTACCGTGACGTTGCCGGAGAGGATCTTGCGCGATTTGCAATCCCTAAATCATGATCGCTCCCGGGCCATCGTGAAGTGTGTCGAAACCGTAATGGCTGAAGGCGATCATCCGTTTAAACCGGTCGAGCTGATTGAGTTTACGACCGGAAAAGCGCTCATTGTGGTGGGACCAAGCTCATCCTTACGGCAGATCGAATGGCTTCGTCTTGTTGAGATCACACCCCTTCGCTACCTGCTTGTCCTTCCCTCCGGAACGGCGGTCGAAGTCCTGGAGGTGACCATTCAAGACCTGCTTCTGAATTTGGAGCCGGATAGCAGAGAACGCGTTCTTCTCACGGAACTCCTAAATATTATTGGTCATCAGAGAAGGAGAAAATCCATATCAAAAGCCGAACTTCTTTTCGTTGATATTCCACTCAAGGTAAGCAGCCGGAATACTTAGGGTTACCAAAGATGCCTTCGCCATCACAGCCGGGCGGGGCTCAGAATTTCAGAAGCTTCGCGTCCCGGATGGCCACGTTCATCAGCGCCCAAAGGCGGGAATCAGTGGTTGAATATACGTAAATTATTTTTTGCGGGCAGGCGCCGCCTCATAGGCGATGAGCTTCACGGGCGCATCAAACCCTTCGGATATCTCAGGATATGACGTCACCGACCCCATCCTTCCCTGCCGAACCCTCCGACCGGGTCTGCTCGGTCGTGACTACATTTTTTCCCGATGCAGGTTTCCCCGAGCGGTTGGAGAGAATCGCCGCGAAGTTATCCCGTGTAATCGTTGTGGATAACTGTACGACGGGGGAAATCGTGGTAAATCTGGAGAGGTCGCTGGATGTGAAAGAGAGCATAATCTATATCCGCAACCATGAGAACCTTGGAGTCACCACCGCCCTCAACCAGGGAATCCGCCAGGTCCTGGCTGAGGAAAGGGATTGTGACTGGATCGTCACTTTCGATCAAGATAGTCTGCAGGCCGGGGACATGGTGGAAAGGATGCTGACAATCTGGAAATCCCATCCTTATCCGGAGAAGTTGATGGTCGCCGGTCCTCGAACAGTGTTTTTCGGCAGTACCCCCCGACCTCATTCGGCGCTTGATGGCCTCTGGCGGGAGGCTCTGCACGTGAGCACATCATCGGGACGCCTCTTTTCCCAGCGGGCTTTCGAAGTGGCGGGATATAAAAATAAAGGGTATTGTGGCGTCACGAAGCGTATTCACTGACTGTAATCCTGAGCTGGATTTCTAAAGTTCTGACATCTATATGAAAATCACTAGTGTTTGCGCAATTTTCGTATGCTATTTCCCTGACCATGTACAGCTTACCCGTGCAGTTGGTGTGATGCGCCCGCAGGTCGGTGCGGTGATTCTTATCGACAATGGCGCGGATCCTCAAGTGCGGCAGTGGCTGGAGGATGAGGATAAGCGAGGAGAGATTACCCATATAGTGATGGAGACCAATGTCGGAGTAGCAGCAGGGCAAAACATCGGCATTTCCTGGGCAAGGCAACATGATTTTTCGTATGTACTGATCATGGATCAGGACAGTGTCGCCGCATCTGACATGGTCCTAAGACTTATGCGGACTTTAACCATGCTTGAGACTGAGGGTAGGAAGGTAGGCGCGATAGGGCCAAAACTTTTATACACAAATACGATGGAATCGTTTCACTTTATTCGCTTAGGACTAACTGGTAACCTTGTTTACTCGCCCTCTGACGAGAGTGAACCGGTGCTTGTAGACATAATCATTTCTTCGGGAACTTTGATTCCGCTTGAGGTGATTAACACTGTCGGTGGCATGGATGAAAGTTTCTTCATAGACAATGTTGATATGGAGTGGTGTTTCCGAGCAGCCTCATTTGGTTTTAAACTCTATGGAGATATTGGCGCTGAAATGGAACACACCCTTGGTGACGGAGTAAAGCGATTCTGGTTCCTTCGCTGGCAGGAGGTCATTGTACACAAACCGCTGCGTCTGTATTTTATTATGCGCAATCGGGTACGGCTTTACTCGCGATCATATACGCCTATATTGTGGATTATGCAGGATCTCTTTCGGATCTGTGCGAAGTTGATCATCTTCACTATGGTTGTCCCGCCGCGCCGCTGTAATTTTGTAATGATGTTACGCGGGTTATGGGATGGTCTTGCAGGGCGGGGTGGAAGCTATCAACCAGTTATCAGACATGATGAAAATGATCGACCGCTGCGGTGACGGGTATACGAGGGCCGGTGTGCGGGACTCCTGCGCGACCGCGGTGAGCCAGCCGGGCATTAAAGCCAGCGAGAATGGATCTTCGGCGCCTGCGCCGGTGCGGCGCTCTGCCGGACCTCCATGATTAAAGATATCGGGATTTTTAACTAAGATGCCCTGAAAGGGTTAAAGCGGGACTTAATAAAACGCCGGCAGATTCAGGACGGCAGAACAGCAGACGATTCGTATATATGGGGGCTGCTGGACCCACCGGCGCTGATGCGCCGCTTGCGGGGGTGTGGAAGCAGGGATTCACGTGACGATCGCCGATAGCAGGAGGTAACTTGTACGACTGTACCGCGTCAATGGTAATCTATAAAAACCATCCAGAGGTCATCAGGAACACCGCCATCAGTTTTCTGGACACTGACTTTTCCGTACATCTCACGATCGTTGATAATTCTCCCACAACCGATTTGCGTTTCGCATTCGACGGTCTGCCGGTATCTTACCATTCTTACGGCAAAAACATCGGGTATGGTAGGGCACACAACTTGGCGATTTTCCAGGTAATACCGTCAAAATACCACCTTGTGCTCAACCCCGATATCCTGCTTCCACCGGGAACCATCCGTTCCCTGATCACATTCATGGAAAACAATCCGGACGTGGGAATGGTCTGCCCGCGGATATTGAATGAGGATGGTTCGGATCAATACCTTAATAAGCGCTACCCCAGTGTCATGGATTTTTTTATTCGTCGTTTCATGCCGCATCTCTTTGATCCTCTGTTCAGGCGGCGTCTGGATCACTACGAGATGAGGGATGTGGGATACGATGAAACATGTGATGTGGAGGTCATGACCGGCGCGTTTATGCTTTGCCGGACCGATGTGCTGAAAGCGGTGGCCGGTTTTGATCCGCGTTATTTCTTATATCTTGAAGATTTTGATTTAAGCCGTAAATTCCAGCAGAACGGATTTAGAACTGTTTACTGTCCGGAAGCGGCCGTCATTCATTACTGGACAAGGGAGTCCCATAAGAATATACGGATGACAATGATCTTTATCGTCAGCATGTGCCGTTATTTCAACAAGTGGGGTTGGAAGTGGCTGTAGCGAAACGTCGTCCTTCCGTTCTTGTGACAGGGGCCACCGGCGCTGTCGGACCGCTTGTGGTTGAAGCCTTCCGTGCCGCGGGTTATTCCGTCCGCACCCTGTCAATCGATCCACCGCCAGTAGGCGCTTGGCCTGATGATGTGGAAACTCTCATTGGTGATGTAACCGATGTATCGGCCATACGCGCGGCCATGCAGGGCGCTGAATCGATTATTCACTTGGCCGCGTTGCTGCATGTTGTAAACCCGCCGATTGCCCTGCAAGAAAAATATGAACGGATTAATGTGGGGGGAACTTCGACCGTGGTTGCAGCAGCTATTCAGGCCGGCGTTAGACGTGTTGTTTTCTTCAGCACGATTGCCGTTTATGGGCCATCCAATGGACGGATATTGACGGAAGATACGCCACCGTACCCTGATACATTCTATGCCCGGACCAAGCTTGCGGCGGAAAAAATCGTGCTGGAAGCCAAAGATGCGGATGGCGGGCGGATTGGGGCTGTCTTGCGCCTCGGTGCAGTGTATGGCTGCAGAATTAAGGGAAATTATCGGCGCCTTGTGCAATCTCTGGCGAGAGGCCGTTTCATACCTGTTGGGAATGGTTCCAACAGGCGCACATTGGTTTATGACAAGGATGTGGCACGCGCTGCTGTATTGGCTGCCATCCATCCGGATGCAGTCGGCCGGATTTTCAACGTTACGGACGGACAGTTCCACACCATGAAAGCCATCATCGAGACTCTCTGCGACGCCCTCGGCCGGAAACCCCCAACCCTCGCGTTGCCACTAATACCGGTGCGATGGGCGGCAGGATTGCTGGAAGAAAGCTCGAAACTCGTCCATCTCATGTCTCCGGTGACGCGGGAAACCATCACTAAGTATACGGAAGACATGGCTGTGGACAGTCAGCGCATCCGGAAGGAACTCGGTTTCGCACCGCGGTATGATCTGGTGTCCGGTTGGAAGGAAACGGTTCAGGAAATGCGGCAGGCAGGCACATTGTGAATGGCAAGCGTATTTTCGATCTGACAATGGCCATCCTTTTATCAGGCATCTTTTGCGTACCCATGATTCTCATCGTGCTTCTTGTTAAAATGAGTTCCAGCGGACCTGTTTTATACTGGTCCGACAGGGTGGGGATCAACAATCAAATATTCAAAATGCCTAAATTTCGAACGATGCGCACGGATACCCCGGCCGTGGCCACACATCTTTTGGGAAATCCCGATGATTATATGGCACCGGTAGGATCTTTCTTGCGCAAATTCAGCCTGGATGAACTGCCCCAGTTATGGAGCATCATCAAAGGAGACATGAGTTTCGTCGGACCGAGACCGGCTTTATATAATCAGGATGATCTAATAAATATGAGGACAATCAATGGGTTACATGAAATTATGCCGGGTATCACCGGATGGGCGCAGATTAACGGCCGCGACGATATCCCCATTCCGCAAAAAGTCGAATATGACGCATACTATATGGATAAAAAATCCTTCTTCTTTGACTTGAAGATATTGTATAGGACAGTGTTGAAGGTCATAAGGGCAGAGGGTGTGAGGCACTGATTTCCCGGATAAAAAGAATGCACCAACAATTAAAGAATCCTAAACTCTATCTGATGATTTTAAGCGATGTGACGCTTTTCCTGTCGGCCTATTACATCGCTTATCTTTTGCGTTTCGATTTTGCAATTGATCCCTATTATGTTCAGCAGTTTATGATGACCATTGTCTGGACAATCCCCCTGAAGGTTGTCATCTTTTTTGGACTTGGCCTTTACCGCGGCATGTGGCGATACACAAGCATCAGAGATTTCTGGCATTTATTGCAGGCAAGCGTCTTTTCGACGCTGCTGATCATGGCTGTTATCCTTTATGTTTACAGATTCCAAGGCTACTCACGCGCTGTTTTTCTTATGGACGGCGTCCTGACGTTTCTTCTTACGGGCGGATTAAGATTACTGATCAGATTCTACTTCACAGGCGGCATGCATCTCAACGGTATCAACATATTTCGCGGAAAAAATAAAAGCTCGATTCCCATCCTGATCATTGGCGCCGGAGACGCGGGTGAAAAAATTCTGCGTGAGATCCATGAAAATGAGCAGTTGAACTATCACGTCATGGGTTTCATTGACGACGATCCTCAAAAGCAGGGAAGATCCATTCATGGCATTCCCGTCATCGGGAAAATCGATCATCTACCCTATCTCTCACAGAGGTCGGAGGTCCGCGAGGCGCTCATCGCGATTCCTTCCGCAAGCGGAGACCGGATGAGGCGTATTTTGGAGGTTTGCAAAAATTGTGAAATTGAATACAAGACACTGCCCGGGATGGGCGAGATCATAGACGGCCGTGTCAGCATAAAAAAATTAAGAGACGTCAGCTATGAGGACCTGCTGGGAAGACCCCCCGTTCAACTCGATAAACAAAGTATCAGCCATTACCTGGAGGGGAAGACCATTTTAATCACCGGTTGCGGCGGGTCTATTGGCTCGGAGTTGTGTCGCCAGGTCGTCCATTTTCAGCCGGAGAATCTGATCCTTCTCGATGCGAGCGAGGAAAATCTTTTTAAAATCCAGATGGAACTGCATCATGAAATCTATTTTAACCGCTTCAAGGCGATTTTGGGTCATGTCCAGGATGTGTCATTGATGGATGACGTTTTTCGAAAATATCAGCCTCATGTGGTTTTTCACGCGGCCGCCTATAAACATGTCCCCATGCTGGAGAAAAATCCTTGGGAGGCGGTTTTAAATAATATCATAGGCAGCTCCGTTATGATGGAAACGGCGTTGAAGCACGGCGTCGAATGCTTTGTTCTCGTATCGACGGATAAAGCCGTGCGTCCGACGAATGTCATGGGCGCAAGCAAGCGCATTACCGAGCTCATGCTGCAATCCTACAAAAAGAATGACGGACGATTCATGGCCGTGCGTTTCGGCAATGTGGTGGGTTCATCCGGTTCGGTGATTCCCATATTCCGGCGACAGATTGAGCAGGGTGGACCGGTGACGGTGACCCATCCAGATGTCACACGCTATTTCATGACCATCCCGGAAGCGGTGCAATTGATCATCCAAGCGGGTGCCATGGGCGAAGGGGGGGAAGTTTTCATCCTCGAGATGGGCACGCCCGTGAAAATTGCCGATATGGCAAGAGACCTGATCAGGCTTTCCGGAAAAGAACCGGATAAGGATATCCAGATCGTTTACATTGGCCTTCGGGAAGGCGAGAAACTCTATGAAGAGCTCATCACCGTGGGTGAAGGCATCGTTACAACCAGGCATGAAAAAATCATGGTGCTTAGACCTGACGAACAGGATGGTCGCTCACAAGATGCACCCTTTTCTCGGGAATGGCTTGCCGTCAAACTTGAATCATTATATGATGCGGCGAGAAGGCATGATGCAAATGCGATAAAGAAGACCCTTCGGGAAATTGTTCCGGAGTACAAACCGCAGGATGGGGAAAGCATCTTGTAAAAGAAAGGTGGAATTCCCATGATTCTTATTGCCGGCGGGGCGGGCTACATCGGCTCACATGCCAATAAGATGTTCAGCCAGCGCGGGTGCGCCACTGTTGTCTTCGACAACTTGATCTATGGGCACCGGTCATTTGTAAAGTGGGGTGAGTTCGTCCTGGGCCAACCTCGCCGACCGTGATCAAGGCAGGCTTTGCTTCCAGCAGTACCCCATCAAGGCCGTCATGCACTTCTGCGCATTCGCCTACGTCGGAGAATCGGTCACCGACCCGGCAAAGTACTACCGAAACAATTTCATGAACACCCTGAACCTTCTCGACGCCATGCGCGAATTTCACGTCCCCTACATTATTTTTTCGTCCACCTGCTCCACCTATAGCGTGCCGCAGCGCATCCCGGTGCCAAGGTGGGTGAGCGCCACGACCCGGAGACTCACCTGATCCCGCTGATCCTCGACGTCGCCTCCGGCAAGCGGCCCAACGTGAAGATTTTCGGCACCGATTACGAAACCCACGACGGGACTTGCATCCACATCACCGACCTGGCCGATTCCCACATCCTGGCCCTGGAATACCTGCGCGGCGGAGGATCGAGTGACTCCTTCAACCTCGGCAACGGGAACGGTTTTTCGGTACGCGAGGTCATCCGGATGGCCGAACAAATCACCGGTACCGCCATTGAATGCGTCGAAACGAAACGCCGCGCCGGCAACCCGCCCGTTTTGATCGGCAGCTCCTCGAAGGTCCGGAACATTCTGGGATGGCGCCCCCGATGTGACGACCTCGCAAAGATCATCGAAACAGCCTGGCACTGGCACAAAAAACAATCACTCCTGTGACTTCGCTTCATCAATTAGCATGATCGGGATGCCGTCCCTGATTTCATACAGCAGTCTGCAGCGATCGCAGATCAAACCATCCTGTGTTTCATTCAGGTGAATATCGCCCTTGCATTTTGGGCATGCCAGGATATCCAGCAATTCCTTACTGATCGTCATCTTTAATCCTCCCTTTTATTCCTGATAGGAACACTTCTTTTCCGCTTCGAGCAAAACCCACAGATATTTGTAAAATTCAATTCCAAGCCACCACCGATTCTATTTCGAGACCTGCAAAACGCTTTGCTGTCCGTTCTTCTGCCTCTGAGAACTTTGAAAAATGGCCGCGCCGCGGCTCAAAAATCTTTTTCGCTACAAGTAACCTAATGAATAATGATGTTTTAAATATCTGGCAATTGGCCTCACTCCCGTACAGGCAAAAAACATTTAAATCGCCGCTCGCGAATCATTGTTTCACCGGCTATGCAAAGCCCTACCTCTGTGGTTTGATGAGCCTTGTGAGGCCGTCATAAAGGGAAACAGAGGATGCGAACTCCCGGAATTGCCGGGCACGGGCATTCTACGCCCAAGAATGACGGATATCCCCCTTGCGGGCTTCAGAGAACCGGGGAGCTGTATCGACGTTGAGGATGGCCTTCAGGGCGTCAATAAATTTTGGGATCACGGCGGCGTATTCCGATGCATGGTCCTGCCGCGGTCCGAAGACGTTAAAATAGCGCAGGCAGACCGTTTCGAGACCGTAAAGGTCATGGAAGATCCGGCAGTAGTTTCCGCCGACCCATTTACTCACTGTACAAGGCGTCATGGGGGCAACAGGCATGTCCTCGCGACAGGCCTCGGAAGGTATCGTGGAATCGGGGGTGATTTCTTCTTCTCCGTCACCGTAGACCGCCGATGACGAGGCCAGAACAAAATGCTTGACACCCTCGTCCCTGGCGGCGATGAGCATATTCAAGGTACCCATAACGTTGATGGCGTTGCAAAGCAGGGGTTCGAGAACGGGCTGGGACACGGCAGAGACCATGGATGGCATGGTGGAGGACATAATGGACGCCACACATGGCTCGTTGGCACGTCTCCAGGTCGCGGATGTCCTCTTCGATAATTTCGACATTATGTTCTGGGTCCCTTTTAGAAACGGATTGAAGGGTGGCAAGGTTATCCCGTTTACCCGTGGAGAAATTATCGAGAATACGAACCTTTTCGCCTCTCTTCGCAAGCATCTCAGCAATATTGGAGCCGATGAATCCACCTCCCCCGGTAATCAAATAGCTCATGGCGCATCTCCTTTAAGATTCCGACTATCACCGGCTTCACCTATGAATGATTCTTTCACATACATGTGCTCATAGCGGGTTCACCTCATCTTAACTATCGTTTTTGTTTTCCAACAACTGTCCGTCATGACAAAGCACTTCAAACCTTTCACTTTACCCCCGCAAAGACATAAAATGTCTGATTCGACGCCTGCAAACCCTTTTGCACCTGTTGTGAAAAGCTCTTTCAAACCCGTCAACAATTTTATCCCTCGTTTAATGGACCCATTTTCCTCCAGACCGCTTCAAAAACCTCTTCCACTGTAATGTCCCGCATGCAACGCTTCGTCTCGCATGTCTTGGAAAAACAGGGACTGCAAGGCAATTCCCTGCGAACGACAATATGCCCATCCCCATAGGGACCCGTCCTTTGAGGGTCTGTGGGACCGAAAAGGGCGACAACTGGCGTTTTCATGGCCGCCGCCAGATGCATGGGACCGGAGTCCGTCGTGATCAGAAGCGCTGCCTTCTGGTACAGCTGGGCCAGATCCCGGAGGCTTGTCCGGCCGGCCAGATTGACGGAAGGCATGGTCATGAATGTTTGAATGCCTTCAATGGCTTTTTCTTCGCTGCCCGTAAAAACCACCGGCACTTTCATGTCCCGGATAATCCGATCACACAACCAGGCAAACTGATGATTGCTCCAGAGTTTCGTCTCCCAGAGGGCCACGGGACTTACGGCCACAAAGGGCTTTTCGATGTCGATCCCCTCGGCCTGGAGAAGGCTGGCAGCACTGGTTTGACGGTCTTTACCGATCGGAATGGTAAATTCAGGCCCCCCGACATTGGCGCCGAGATAATGGAGAAAGTCCAGATATCGATCGACGGCGTGCTTCTTCATGTCTTCGGGAATTTTCTCATTATAAAAAAGACCGCTCAGCTCCTGCATGCTGTCGTAACCAAGTTTCCGCCTGCCGCCGCTCAGAAGAACGATGACGGCACTTTTGAATAGTCCATGAAAATCAATAACCAGGTCATAGGGGCGGTCTCGCAAGGTCTGCACAAACTCGATGAATTCTTTGACGGGCCTGCCGAAACGGCCCGTTTTCAGATCATTGAGCCAGCTTTTCCGGCGGGAAATGATCACCCGGTCCAGAGCGGGATGGTCCATGATCAGATCCGCGGCAGCCTCTTCAATGACCCAGGTGATGTGGGCATCGGGGAATTTTTTTCTCAGTGCGGCCAGAGCGGGCAGGGTATGAATCACATCGCCGATGGCGCTCAATTTGATCATGAGAATGTTCATTTTCCCCGGTCCTTGAGAATCCAGCGCACGGCGTCCAGGATGTTCCCGGCGATATAATCCGGTTCAACATCAAAGGCGCGATGTTCTTGTCCATAACCTGTCCGCACGAGAATGCCTTTTGCCCCGGCCCTTTTCGCGGCTTCTACATCCTTCGGCATATCTCCGATCATATAGGACTGTCCCAGATCGATTTCCATTTCATCTGCTGCCTTAAACAGCAGCCCCGGAGCAGGTTTCCGGCAATTGCACGTTTGAAGATACACCCCCTGTCCTTCGGTGGGATGGTGGGGACAGTGATAGAAGGCATCGATAAAAGCCTGTCCGGCCTTTAACTGTTCCTGGATGATGGCATGCACCGTCTGCACAAACTCTTCACTGAAGAGACCCCTCGCCACACCGGATTGATTGGTGATGACCACAGCCTTCATGCCGTTCTGATTGATCAGGCGGATCGCTTCAAAGGCCTCGGGAATAATCTTCAGCTTCTCGAGGCTGTCCATATATCCAACCTCCTCATTGATCGTTCCATCCCGGTCCAGAAAAACCGCCGCATACTTTTTCATCAATTCATCGCTCCATCCTGCCTTAACCAGCCCATCACCCTCCATTCCATCTCTTATCCACTTCCCGCTGAAGGATTTTCCTTCAGGACCTTTCTGGCGGTTTCATAAACGTCATCCACCGTGATCAGATCCATGCACCGGAAATCTGTTGGGCAGGTTTCTTTCAGACAGGGGCTGCAGGCCACGTCCCTGTGGACAATCACACTTTTATTTCCCGCGGGACCTGTCGTCACCGGATTGGTGGAGCCGAAGATGGCAATCGTCGGAATGCCCAAGGCACTGGCCACATGCATCAATCCGGAATCGTTTGAAATAAAAAGTCTGCACCGGGCGATGAGCGCGATGGTCTCCTTCAGGTTCGTCTTTCCCGCCAGATCGATCAATGGACGCTGGGTGTGCTGCCGAACAGCATTGGTGCTTGCTTTGTCACCGTTGCTGCCGAAAAGAAATACCTGTGCGCCAAACCCGTCGATCAATTTTTCAGCGACAGCCGCAAATCTTTCGGGAAACCACTTTTTTGCCGGTCCGTAGGTCGCCCCCGGCGCCATGCCGATCATCAGGGGCGTATCAATCAAACCGAGAGATTGAAGCACATGACCGGCTGCGGTGTCATCATCCGGTCCTGGCTTCAGCAAGATCTCCCGGCCGTCAGACTGACAGCCCAGAGCTTTGACCATTTTCAGGTAATAATCGATCTGATGTACTTCTCGGATCGCCGCTGTACGCAGGACCGAATGGGTCAGCAGCCAGCCCCGGCCATCGCTGTTGTATCCCGCACGATTCGTGATGCCGGCCAGCCACACGATCAGCGCCGCTTCGATGGCATTCTGCAGAAGGATCGCCATGTCAAACTTCCTCGCCCTCAGTTCGCCGACCAGTCTGAAGAGTCCGGAAACGCCCTGATGAATTCCGGGGCGCTGGTAGAGCATCACCTCATCCACGTCCGGTGATAGACGGTAAATGTCCGCAACCCAGGGCTTTGCCAGGACGGTTATTCCGGCGCCGGAAAAAGTCTTCCGGACCGCAGCGACGGCAGGCAGGGTCAGGACCGCATCGCCGATCCAGTTGGTGCCCCGGATGAGGATATTGTTGACCTGGCCGGGAAGGAGTCGTCTGCTCCCCCTGACCTTCAATAATATTTCCATTGTTTCGCTGGGTGTGTGCTTCATGTTGTCTGCAATTTCCCTAATAACAGCGCCTCAAAAGCCTCCCGTGTAGAAAGGATATCCACCTCAATGGTCAATATCAGGAGGCCTTTCAGGAAAAGGGGGAACGGATCTAGCTTTATGGCGTCCTTTTCCGTCGTCACCATGAATTCAGCCCCGGCACGGACGAAAGCGTCCTGAAGCTGCTTCACATCGGTGTTATTATAATGATGATGGTCGGGAAAGGCAATGAAGCGGACAACGTCGGCGCCAAGAAACATCAGCGTCTTTTTAAAAGCCGCCGGGTTGGCGATGCCGCTGAAAGCGCAGATCTTTTTCCCTTTCAGATCCCCCGGGGGATAGACCGATCCGGCGCCGCCCTGACGGAGAGCCGTCGGCTTCCGGATCGCATAAAACACGGGGGCGGATTTGTTGAACGGGCGGATTTTGTTCTCGAATTCAGTCAGGTCGAAAGACTTGCTTCCGCCATGATCAACGGTTCCCACGGCGATGACGATATCGGCCCTTTCCAGGGCACTTAAAGGCTCCCGAAGGGGTCCCGCCGGCAGCAGGAAACCATTGCCGAAGGGTCTGGCAGCATCAATCAGAACGATGTTGATGTCTCTCATCACGTCCCGGTGCTGGAAAGCGTCGTCAAGAATCAGGACATTGGCGCCCATCTGCCGAATGGCTGCCCCCCCTGTCAGGATTCTTCGGGGACCCGTCAGGACAGGGACGTCCAGAGCGGATTTCGCGATGAGCACCGGTTCATCTCCTCCTTCGGTGGCGCTCATCAGGACATTCTTTCCGTCGGAAACGATATTCACCGGCGCGATCGATGTCCCACCGTATCCGCGGCTGAGGACCGCCGGCTGCATCCCCTTTTCCCGCAAGAGTCTGGCCAGCATAATCACCATGGGCGTTTTCCCCGTTCCGCCGACGGTGATATTGCCGACGCTGATCACCCCGGCTGCGAGTTTCTGCTGCTTGAAGACGCCAAGATTGTACAGGCTGTTTCTCAGACAGATGACCAATCCATAGATCAGCGAACAGGGGATGAGAAAAAGAAGGAGGGGGGATTGGACACCGCCGGCGCGGCCGTTATCCCATATTCTTTGGAGGATCGTCTTGAAATTAAACATGTCCGGTAAGGTTCAGGGGTTAAGGACGACAGGTTAATCCCGGTCGCCGTTCTTGAACTGCATCTGATAAAGCCGGAAATACTCGCCTTTTTTATCAAGCAGGGCCTCGTGCGTCCCCTCTTCAACAATCTCACCGTCCACCAGGACGACAATCCGGTCGGCATTCCGGATGGTGGAGAGCCGGTGAGCAATCACCAGCGTCGTTCTGCCCTTCATCAGATTTTCCAAGGCTTCCTGAACTTCGATTTCCGCTTCCGTATCCAGGGAGGAGGTGGCTTCGTCAAGGACCAGGATGGGGGCATCCTTCAGAAGCGCCCGGGCAATGGAGATCCGCTGACGTTCACCCCCGGAAAGTTTGGTCCCCTGCTCTCCGATGACCGTATCGTAACCCTCTGGCAGATTCATAATAAAGTGATGGGCATTGGCCGCTTTCGCTGCCCGAATGATATCTGCCTCAGTCTTTTCAACATCCCCGTAGATGATATTATTTCTGACCGTATCGTTAAAAAGGATGGTCTGCTGAGTGACGATACCGATTTGTGCCCGCAGCGACTCCATGGTGACGTCACGGATATCCCGGCCATCGATCAGAATCTGTCCCTCCGAGACATCGTAAAACCGGGGGATGAGATTGACCAGGGTGGTTTTTCCGCCGCCGCTCATCCCCACAAAGGCTACGGCCTCGCCGGCCCGAACGGTCAGATTGATCTGTTTCAGAACCGGCGTATCCTCATAACGGAATGTAACGTTGCGGATGTCGATGGCTTTCGAGATCGCCGGCAGGGGAATCGCCTCGGGTTTGTTCCGTATTTCCGGAACGGCATCAATGATGCTGAACACCCGCTGGGCGCCGGCAATGCCCTGCTGGATGGTATTGTTGACATTGGTCAGACGCTTGATCGGCTCATAGAGCAAAATAAGCGCCGCCAGAAATGAAAAGAACGTGCCCGGCGTGGACACGCCCTGGATCACCTGGTAGCCGCCGTAAAAGATAATCGCGGCAATGCCGACTCCACCCAGAAATTCCATAAAGGGACTGGATACGGCGCTGATGGTCACGGATTTTAAGGTCAGCTTCAGAAGGTTCTCATTTTCCCTGGAGAATCGGCTGCTTTCATAATCCTCCCTTCCGAAGGCTTTGACAATTCTCGCACCGGAAATCGTCTCCTGCAACAGGGTGGTCAGACTTCCCATCGTCACCTGCGTTCTGGTCGCCAACTTTCTCATTTTCCGGCCGAAGGTCGCAATGGGATAGATCGTCACGGGAAAGATCACCATGGCGACGAAGGCCAACTGCCAGTCCCGGTAAAAAATCACGAACATCAGACAGATGAGGGTGAAGGAATCCTTCAGGAGGCTGGTCACCGCTTCCGAGACGGCTCCCTGCATAGAGTTGACATCATTGGTGATTCTCGACATGAGGATCCCGGTTGGATTTTTTGTGAAAAAGGACATCGATTGCGTCTGGATGACCTGATAGAGTCGATTACGTATATCGGCAACAACGCGCTGGCCGATAAAGTTCATGAGAATGGTCTGCACGTAAGTGCACAACCCTTTGAGCATATAGATCGCAACGACGGCAATGGGAATCCACTTCAGCATCGCCGCATTTTTTTTCATAAAAATGTCATCGAGAACCGGTTTGACAAGAAATGCCAGAACAGAGGTCAGGCCCCCGACGACAAGCATACAGAGCATGGCCAGGATAAACTTGGGGAGGTGCGGTTTCGCGAGTTTTATGAGACGTTTATAGATATCCATTTACAAACCATTTTTCAGGGGTTATACAAAGTTTCCCCTTTGTATTAAACTGCCAAGTTATAACATATCATAGGCAAGACGGGCCGCTTTTTCTGACGCGCCGGGGCTGCCCAGTTTCTCCCGGATCTGATTCAGTTCCTCTTTGATACTCTGCATCCGCGATTCATCAGCCAGGATGCCGATCACCTCCGCGGCGATTCGGTTGGGATTGGCATCATCCTGGATTAATTCGGGAACAATGGTTTTCCCGGCGATGAGGTTCGCCAGACCGATATGAGTCACGTTGATCACCTTCGTCCCGACATAATACGAAAGTGGAGAAACTTTGTAAATAATGACCATGGGTGTCCCCAGCAGGGCTGTTTCCAGGGTTGCTGTGCCGGAAGCGACAATGACAATATCAGAAACACCGATGACATCATAGATTTCATTCGGGACGACCCTGACCGGCACAGCTTCCTGTCGGATCATTTCTTCCACAAAATCCCGGTCCAATGCATCCGCCAAGGGGAGAACGAACTGCACAGGCGGCCGGCTTTGCATCAAAATTCTGGCCGCTTTCAGCATGACGGGCAGGAGCTTGGAAACTTCCACCTCCCGGCTTCCGGGGAGCAGTCCTACGGTGGTGATTCCATCCTGAAGATCAAATTTTCTTAACGCCTCCTGCCGTGCGTATTTTGTTTTCACCACGTCAAGGAGGGGGTGTCCGACAAAAGAAACATCCATGCTGACCTGACGGTAGACCTGCTCTTCAAAGGGGAGGATTACTGCCATTTTATCAACGATTTCCCTTATTTTATGGATTCTTCCCTTCCGCCATGCCCAGATCTGCGGACTGATGTAATAAAAGACCCTGACACCATTTTTTTTGGCTGCTTTTCCCAGGCGCAGGTTAAAGTCCGGGTAATCGATGAGAATCAATAGTGCCGGTTTGAGCTTTTTCAGGGCCAATTTCATCCGGCGCATGACGCTCAGGATCATCCCCAATTTCCCGACTACTTCCGTCAAACCGACCACCGCCATATCCGCCGCATCCGCGATCAGTTCAACCCCGGCTTCCCTCATCTTCCGGCCTCCGATGCCGTAAAATCGGAGGTCAGGATCGATGCGGTGCATGGCCCTGACGAGATTGGAACCATGAAGATCCCCCGATTGTTCGCCGGCCACAATCATGATTTTTTTTGAATCCGGAGGCCGGCTTGCCGGTATGCCTCCGCAGGATATGATCTTTTCAGGAGACATGATTGATGACGTCACTGATGAGCTGGATTTCCTCCTGTTTCAATTCCGGAAACATGGGGAGGGAAAGGACCTCCGCGGTACAGGTCTCGGCATGGGGCAATATTTCACCGGCAGATCCGTAGCCGGCAAAGACCTCCTGCCGGTGCAGGGGAACGGGATAATAGATCGCCGATGCGATACCCTGGTTGTGCAGAGATGCCATGATCTGATCCCGGTATTTCGACCGAAGGGTAAACTGATGGTAAACGTGATGACATCCGGATCGTTCCAGCGGCAGGAGGATATCATGCCTCGTTATTAAGGTCCGGTACAGGTCTGCATGCCGGCGGCGTGCGGCGTTAAAGTCGTCAATATGTTTGAATTTGACGCGGATGATCGCTGCCTGGATTTCATCAAGGCGACTGTTATAGCCCAGCACACTATGGTAGTATTTAACCTTACTGCCGTGGTTTCTCAGCATCTTGATCGATTGTCCCATCTCCTGATTCTGCGTGATCACCATGCCGCCATCGCCACAACCGGCGAGATTCTTACTCGGAAAGAAACTGAAACAGCCGCAGTCACCCAGGGTGCCGACCTTTTTTCCGCGGTAAACAGCGCCGAAAGCCTGCGCGCAGTCTTCAATGACTTTTAAGTGATATTTCCGGGCCAGTTCAAGAATGGGATCCATTTCGGCCGGATGGCCGAAGAGGTGAACCGGAATGATGGCCCTGGTTTTTTTTGTGATTTTCGCTTCAATTTTCCGGGGATCCATATTGAAGGTGTCCGGAACGATATCAACAAAAACAGGGGCCGCCTGCAGGAGTGCAATCACCTCTGCCGTGGCAATAAAGGTAAAAGGGGTGGTGATGACCTCATCACCCGGGCCGATCCCGCAAGCCCGCAGGGCCAGCAGCAGGGCATCTGTTCCGCTGGCCACACCCGCAGCAAAGGAAACGCCATGATAGGAGGCGATTTCATTTTCTAGGGCGGAGACCTGTGGCCCAAGGATAAACTGGCACTGATTCAAGACCTCCTGAATAGCTTCATCCATTTCGGGTTTCAGGCGTTGATATTGCCTCTGCAGGTCCACCATGGGAATCATAATACTTTATCCTGAGCCTTTTTGATTTCATCTAAAATACGCAGGGCAACGTCGAGCGCCCGTCTGCCCTCCCTGCCCGGAACAACCGATGGGGTCCCCTGAACCACCGCATCGATAAAAGACCGTATCTCTTCTTCCAGCGGATCCTTCTGAATGATTTCGACGTGATTCTGAACAATTTCAATCTGACCTTGCGGTCCCTTCAGTCTTTGGAGAGAAAGCAGGTCACGCTTTGCAAAATCCACGGCGTGGTACCCTTCCAATCCGAAAAATCGAACCTTCTGCATCGTTTTTATGCTGATCCGGCTGGCGGTTATATTGGCCGCGCAACCGTTCTGGAAACGCAGGCGGGCATTGGCGATATCCACTTTATCCGACAAAACGGCTGTGCCCACCGCGTCAACATCCTGGAGGGGCGAATTGACAAAATGCAAAATGATGTCAAGGTCATGAACCATGAGATCCAGGATGACATCTACATCGGTCCCCCGCTCGAAGAAAGGATGAAGGCGGTGTGACTCAATAAAAAGGGGCCGGCCGATCACCTCGCGCAGGGCGACCACCGCAGGATTGAACCGCTCCACAAAACCGATCTGGAAAACCAGTCTGCTTTTGTCAGCCAAAGCGATCAGTTCATCGGCCTGGGCAAGCGTTTCCGCAATCGGTTTTTCCAGAAGGACGTGCACACCCGCTTTGAGAAAGGCCTTGGCGACGGCATGGTGACACTGGGTGGGTACCGCAATACTCACGGCGTCAACGGAACCGATCATTTTCCGGCAATCCGTCATGGCTTGACAACCGTAAAGTGCGGCGGCGTTCGCGGCACGCTCCTCTAATACATCCGAAGCCCCGACGATTTCACAATTTTCCAATTTTGCATATTTTTGCAAGTGAAACTGACCGAGATGACCAATCCCCACCACACCGATTCTGACTTTTTCCATTTTCATCCTGTCCGCAATCTCCCATGAGGCCCTGTGCAGCGCTGTAGCTGAACCGCTTCAGGCAAGATCTTTTTTCCCGAAGACTCGTTTCTGAAGATTTGATGGAGGAGGCTTATCTGCAGATTCCCCGTTTTGATTGTTCGATAAATTCGACAAAGTGTCTCACTTCAGGACAATCTTCCACTTCACTCCGGACTTTTTCAAGGGCCGTATGGAGAAGCAGCGCTGAGCGGAAGATCAGGCGGTAGGCTTCTTTCAGGGACCTGATGGTGTCTTCCTTGAAGCCCCTGCGTTTCAATCCGATGAGATTGAGCCCGTGGGTTTTGGCACGGTTACCGGATACCAGAAGATAGGGGGCAACATCTTTCGAGATCGCGGAAGCGCCCCCGATGATACAGTGGGCCCCGATGCGGGTAAATTGATGAACACCGGTCAAGCCGCCGATAATCGCGTAATCTTCCACATGGATATGGCCGGCCAGATTGGCCGCATTGACCATGATGATATGATGACCCAACTTGCAGTTGTGAGCGATGTGACAATAGGCCATAATCAAGTTATGGTCGCCCATGATCGTGACCCCGATATCCGACATTGTGGCGCGATGGATCGTGACAAATTCCCGAATGGTATTATAATTCCCGATCACAACCCTGGTGGCCTCCCCTCTGAACTTCAGGTCCTGGGGTTGAACACCGATCGAAGCAAACTGAAAGATACGGCATCCCTCGCCGATATCGGTATGGGCCTCAATGACGACATGAGGACTGATGATGGTATTTTTCCCGATATGGACATCCGGACCGATAACCGTATAGGGACCAATTTCAACCCCCTCCGCCAGTTCGGCATCCGGCGCAATGATTGCTGTCGGATGAATTTTCATGCTGTTCAATCCCCCTTCTCATCTCTTGCCTGCAATCTTGCTTCCAGTATTTTCACGCGTTTCAGGAGGGCCGTCATGGTATGGCGCATTTCCGGCAGTTTGGAAATGCAGGCCTCCGTGCGCAGCCAGTCCCGGTGAGGCTTGTGCGGTGATCCGGCCACCACCTGCCCAGGCGGAATATCCTTGTGAACACCGGACCGTGCAGCAACCATTACATAATCACCGATCTGAATATGTCCCACCAGCGCTGACTGACCCCCCAGCATGACACCTTTCCCTACCTTGGTACTGCCGGAAATGCCCACCTGTGATACGATGATTGAATATTCACCGATGATTACATTATGCCCGATCTGGACCAGATTGTCGATTTTGACCCCTCTCTGAATCCAGGTTCGGCCGATGGCGGCCCGGTCAATCGTTGTGTTAGCGCCCACTTCGACATCATCATCAATCTGAACAATACCGACCTGAGGAATTTTCACATTTTCCTGTCCGGGCCGGGCAAAACCAAAACCGTCACTGCCAACAACGACACCGGCATGGAGAATCACCCGCCTGCCGATGAGACACCGCCGGTAGACCGACACATTGGCATAGAGGATGGCATCCTCGGCAATGACAGCATTATGCCCGATGTAAACCCCCGGATAGAGGACGACGCCCCTTTCGATCCTGGCATGGCGGCCGACATACACGCCCGGGTAGATGGTCACATTCCCATCCCCGGCAACAGTGGCACTTTTCTCAATGACGGCAAGAGGGCTGATCCCGGTGAACCCGTGATCCTCGGGATGGAAAAGGGCCAGTGCTCTGCCGAAGGCGACATAAGGGTCATCTACGACGAGCAAGTTCTTCCCGAGAGATTCCATTCCGGGAGACACTAGGATTGCCGAGGCGGAAGTCGCCTTTATTTTTTTCAGATATTTCGGATTGGCGATAAAAGTCAGGTCGCCCTTTTCCGCTTCTTCTATTCCCCGGACCCGGCCGATGATCACGGCGCCGTCTCCGATGACCTTGCCTTTCAGGAGGACCGCAAGTTCATGCAGTGTCTTTTGCACGGTTCATTCTCTTCTCTGGCTCTTCTCTGACTCTTCTCTGAAATGCCTACTTTTTCGCTTTGTAGACCTTGTTGAATTCATCGATCACCTTTTTCGTGATGTCATTCTTCTTGTCATAAAAGGCCAAGGGAACACTGCTGATATCCACAATCATCGTATACTGTTCCCGTTCACCGATTTCCGTGATCACCTTGAGCAGTACAGGAATAAGCGGTTTAAATACTTCCTGTTCCTTTGCCTGCAATTCTTCGTTGGCATCTTTCAACATCAACTGGTAATCCCGGAATTTTTTCTGATAGTCTAACTCCTTGGCTTTCAAAGTTGCTTCTTTCAGGACCTGCCTTTGATTTTCTATTTCATCTTTGAGTTTCTGCAACTCCTTTTCTTTAGCCTGCACGGAGTTCCTGTCTTTTTCAAAAATCTTCGTTAACTGACCTGCAGCATTTTTGCCGGCTTCAGTATTGATCATTGCCTCCCGAACCATCACAAAACCTGTTTTTTCAGCGGCCCAGACAAAAGATCCGTTCAGCAAGAATAACGTTGTTACCACAGTACCCAAAATCAAAAAACTATATTTTCTCATGACTCCCCCCTTCATTGAACTATTTTGTAGAATAAGGATTGTAATCCCTTCATTTTTACGATTTATTCCCTGTTCCCCATTCCAAACTCGTGATTTTTCATAGACCCATGCCCAGCGTAAATTCAAATCGACCACCGGACTCTCCTGCCCTCTGGTCCAGTACAAAGCCGTATTCCAGTCTCAGGGGTCCGATCGGTGAGTACCAACGGACGCCCGCTCCCGCTGTCTGCCTCATGTTATCAAAGTGGTAGCCGCTGTTCCAGGCGTTTCCGGTATCATAGAACAGGACAGCTTTCATTCCCGCATTCCGAATCAGGGGGAATACGAGCTCCCCGCTGAAACCCATCCACGTCAACCCTCCAATAAGGTCGCCGGTGACAGGATCTCTCGGTCCGATGTCCCTTTGTCCCCTCAGGGTGCTCATGCCACCCAGCGTATATCTTTCGTAAATGGGGACATCCTTTCCGTCATTGCTGGACAGATAACCCGCCTTCCCGTAAAGACCCAATACCGTTTCCAAAGGCAGCGAATAGTACCAGGAGGTATTCACATTGGTTTTGGTGAAACTCGTCGTCCCTTGAAGGAATCCACCGGCATAGGTCACGGAGACGCTGTTTTTTGAACCCATTGATGGAAACATGCTGTCATCCAGCGTGTTTCTCACCAGGGTGGCGGTCAGACCACTGGTGGTGGTCACTCCGGCCTGCCACTTGATGTAATTGGATGCAGTCAGCAGAACATCTTTTATATTATCGTCAGAAAGCCGGTATCCGATGTAACCGGTAACATATTCCCATAGACGATAGCCCAGCGTTGCTCCCGCGCCAGAAGAGTTGAGACTATAGGTATCATATATCCGATAGTAATTCCAGAGATCGAACTTGCTCCATAGCGGAACATCAAAAAGCCAGGGTTCGACAAAAGAAAGCTCATAGTTTTGTGAGCTTCCACCGATACTCGCCTTCAAAGTCAATGTCTGGCCCCTGCCGAACAGATTCTGCTGAGAAATGGATGCTGTAACGACGGCATTGTCCAGAGCACTGTAACCGGCACCCACGCTGAACATACCCGTCGATTTCTCCTTGACACGAATCAGGACGTCGGTCAGGTTTTCCGACGCCCCCTTTTCCGTCTGGAAATCCACCTCTTCAAAATACCGGAGGCCACCGAGAGCATTATAGCTATTTTTCAAGGCGCTTTTGCTGTATAAATCGCCCTCCATGATGGAAAGCTGCCGCCGGATCACCTTGTCCCGGGTCTTGTTGTTGCCGGCAATGAGAATCCTGCTGAAATAGACCTCATTCCCTTTCTTGATCTGGTAAGTCACATCCACGGTCTGGGTCTTTTCCTGTGGCATGGTTTCAAGCAGGGCATCGGCATAGGCAAACCCTTCATCATTACACATCTGAACCAGGTAATCGATGTCTTTGATCATCGCTTCTCTGCTGAAGTACTCCTGCTTACCGATCTTTAAATTCTCTTTGAGCGTGGCACGGGAAACCTTCAGCGTGTCACCGGTGATCTCGACTTTACCGACCTTGAATTGTTTGCCTTCCGTGATCAGGATCTTAAGATAAATTCCCTTTTTATCGTGGGTGATTTCCGGCTCACCCACCTGGGCATTAATAAAACCATTATTGAGATAAAAAGCATTAATTTTACTGACATCCTGTTTCAATTGATCTTCTTTCAGGACACCGGAGTCGTTAAAGAAATGAAGGATACCCCACTCCGTGGTCTTCATGATATTTCGAAGCTCTTTGTCGCTGAAAGTCCGGTTCCCCTCAAAACTGATCCTTTCAACATAAAGCTTTTCATTCTCTACAATGGTGAACAGGACGACAACTTCCTTATCTCCCCGTTTTTCTAAAACATCCGATATCTCTACATTATAATAGCCTTTGGCATGATAAAGTCCCCTGATTTTTTCAATATCCGCGCTTAATTTATCCGAATTCACAACTTGACGGGGTTTTGTCGTCAGGACTCCATGGATATCTCCGACGTCCATGGCCTTGTTCCCCTGAATTTTTATCTCTGAAATAAGAGCCTTCTCTACCACGGTAAAAGTGATGATCTTGCCCTCGGGAGAGTCCGTCATATCGGCGCTTGCATCATCAAAATAGCCCATTTTATAGATCGCCTTGATATCAGCGGTCACATCGGCTTCAGAATAAAGAGCCCCCTTGACGCTTTTTAAAACCTGAAGGATGGCCGGTGTTTCTATCTTCCGGTTGCCTTTAAATTCTATGCGCGCAACCTTCAGATCTGCGTAGGCCCGGCCCAGGATATCCCGTTTCAACTGCGCCTGGATCGATTCGATGCTTTTCAGACCCCGACCCTGAATAAAAATGCCGGAGATGGTTTTCCCCTGTTTGACATCAATCACCTTGGTGTCAATGCTGATCAATTCCCCGAATTCAGTGATACTCCCGATTACGACAAGATCTGCAGCCAGTGCTCTGCCGGCAGAAAGAGCCAGGGCTTCATCCATTTTCCTGCCCACGGTAGCCTTCTCGATCGCATTTTTATCAACAACCTGGATGTTCTTCGATTTCAGCATCTCAGAAGTAAGCCCTTTGACCAAGGCTTCCTGAAGAAGGGCAGCATTCGCACGACTGTGAACTTCAAAGGGAAAGACCGCGATTTTCTTGATATCCTGAGCAGCGGCCCCGGGTAAGAAAAACAGGGCCAGAGCCATCATCATGCAAGTCACGATCAAAGTGGATTTATGATTCACAGAAATATATCTTCCCGTCCTGAAGTCCGATCCTTCGGGACATTTGCTTCGCCAGCAATGGATTATGGGTTACAACGACCAGGGTAATTTGTCTGGTTTTGTTCAACTGAACCAGGATATCACCGATTCTGATACCGGTTTCTGAATCCAAATTGCCCGTGGGCTCATCCGCAAGGAGAATCTCCGGCTCCATTATTAGCGCTCTGGCGACAGCAACCCGCTGCTGTTCTCCACCCGAAAGCTCCCCCGGCTTATGGGTCATCCTATCACGAAGCCCCAGATCATTCAAGATGGCTTCCGCCCGCTTTCGCGCCTCACTTTTTGACAGACCATGAATCAGAGCCGGCATCATGGTATTTTCCAGGCTGCTGAATTCCGGAAGCAGGTTATGAAACTGAAACACAAACCCGATCCTTTCATTCCTGAACGCAGCCAGTTTCTTTTCCGGCCATTCGAAGACATTCTTTTCCTCGAACAGGAGAACGCCGGACGTCGGGTGATCCAATGTTCCCAGGATATGAATCAATGTGCTTTTCCCTGATCCGGAAACACCGACAACAGCGAGGGATTCACCCTTCCGAATCTCCAGATCCAAGCCCTTCAGCACATCGATCCTATTTCCATCTTTGATAAATGTTTTACTCAACTGCTTCAATTTGATCATGGCATACCCAACTTTGCATCCGGATCTCTAAACATTGAACAACCCTGACATGCCGGTCGATAGGATCCGCCGTAGAATTCTAAAATGCTCGCGAAATGGCATAGACCTTCTCATTCGTATCGCAGTGCCTCTGCCGGATCCAGCTTTGAAGCCCGCCAGGATGGGTAGATGGTGGATAGAAAGCAGATCAGGATCGTACCGATAACAATAATAGTGACATCGCTGTAATTGACACGCGAGGGGAGCTCGTTCAGATAATAGACATCCCCTGGAAGGATTTTGATCCCCAGAAGTCGTTCGACGTATATGGAAATTTTTGACAGGTGAGTTGCAATGGTGAGCCCACCGATACAACCCAGCAAGGTGCCGATGGTGCCGATGGTCACCCCCTGCAAAATAAAAATTTTCATGATGCTCTTGGAGGTGGCCCCCATAGATTTCAAGACAGCAATATCCTTATTCTTTTCCATGACGACCATAATCAGCGTCGTAATAATGTTAAAGGCAGCCACGAGAACAATGAGACTCAGGATGATAAACATGACTCTCTTTTCAAGCCTGAGGGCCGAGAAGAGGTTTTTGTTCATCTGCATCCAGTTCCGGGCCCAGTAGGGAAACCCCAGCTTTCTTTCAATGGCTTTTCCAATGAAATCAGCCTTGTAGATGTCATCTACCTTGATTTCGATACCCGTCACCTGTTCGCCCATATTCAGGAATTCCTGACAGTCTTTCAAGGAGATATAGGCCAGGGTTGAATCATACTCGTAGAATCCTGAATCGAAGATTCCGACGACCAGAAACCTTTTCATCCGGGGGATCATCCCCATCGGGGTCGATATTCCCATGGGGGAGACGATCATCGCCGTATCAAAAAGCATGATACCCAGATTTTTCGCCAGTTCTTTTCCCACAATGAGTCCGGGAAGATCGATCAAATTTTTATCAATCCTGGCCGCAGGACGGCTACCCTGGGTCAGGTAATCCATTCGCCCCTCCTGCATTTTACCCAGATTAATCACCTTGGATGCGCTTTCTGTTGCCAGGCCTCTCAAGACGACCCCGCCGGCATTATTCCCGTTTTTCAACAGGGCCTGGCTGTAAATGAAGGGTGTGGCGGCGACAATCCCTGGAATCTGTTCGATATTTTTTAACACCTGGGTGTGATTCTTCATGGCCCCCGCATATTCCATGAGAACAATATGAGAATTGATCCCCAGGATTTTGTTACGAAGATCGGTTTCAAAGCCGTTCATCACGGCCAGGACAATAATCAGTGCGGCCACACCCAGAAAAATACCGGCAATGGAAATAAATGTAATAATGGAAACAAAGACCTGCTTCCGCTTGGCCCGGAGATAACGCAAGCCGATAAAGAGTTCGTAGGGCATCAGTGTCCGCCTTCTTCCTTTGTTCTCATGTGGGGAAAAAGGATAACATCGCGGATGGAGGCGCTGTCTGTTAAAAGCATGACCAGCCGGTCAATACCGATCCCTTCACCGGCAGTGGGAGGCATGGCATATTCCAGGGTGCGGATATAGTCTTCGTCCATTTCATGGGCTTCTTCGTTTCCCGCCTCTCTGTCCCTGAGCTGCATCATAAATCGATCCCGCTGATCAACAGGATCATTCAGTTCTGAAAAAGCGTTGGCGATTTCTTTACCACAGATATAGAGTTCAAATCGATCCGTCAAGGCAGAATCAACCGCGTTTTTCCTGGAAAGGGGGGACACTTCGACCGGGTAATGGGTAATAAACGTGGGTTGAACAAGGCTGGCCTCGACGGCTTCATCAAAGATAGCCATGATGACTTTACCCAGCGGATCGGTGTCCTTTATCTCTATTCTCATCGCTCTCGCACAGGCCGCGGTCTGCGTTAGATTTTCAAGGTTGCTCGGATCGATGTTGCAGTTTTGCACAATGGCATCTTTTACCGAGATGCGTTTCCAGGGAGGCGTCAGATCAATCTGCCGACCCTGATAGGGAAAGGACAGACCCCCCGAAAGGTTCTGGGCAATGAAGACAAACAGATCTTCGGTCATCGTCATCAGATCTTCGTAGGTGGCATAGGCCTGGTAAAATTCCATCATGGTGAATTCAGGATTATGAAACGTGGAAATCCCCTCATTGCGAAAGTTCCGGTTGATTTCATAAACCCTCTCCATGCCACCGGTGACCAAGCGTTTCAGATAAAGCTCCGGGGCAATCCTGAGATAAAAATCCATCCCCAGCGCGTTATGATAGGTTTTAAAAGGTCGCGCCACGGCCCCGCCCGCTTTGGGCTGCATCATCGGTGTTTCGACTTCAAGAAAATCGCGATCCTCCATGAAACGACGGACCAGCTGGATAATTTTGCTTCTCTTATAAAACACCTCTTTGACCTTCGGATTGGCAATCAGGTCGAGATGGCGCTGGCGGTAGCGGGTTTCAATATCGGTCAGGCCGTGCCATTTCTCCGGAAGCGTCCGGATGGCTTTGGACAGCAGGCGCAACTGACCTGCCTCGATGGTCAATTCACCGGTCCGGGTCCGAAAAATTCTCCCTTCGATATAGATAATATCTCCCACATCGAGTTTTTTAAAAAGTTGAAAGGAGGCTTCCCCGATAATCTGCTTGTGGATATAGCCCTGAATTCGCCCTTTCCGGTCCTGGAGACTGATGAAAGAGGCTTTGCCAAAATCCCGGATGGCCATGATCCGTCCGGCAAGATTGAATCGCTCCTCCACTTGCGCAAGCTGATCATGATCCATTTCAGAAAAACGTGACAGGATATCCTCTGTGGTATCCTTAACTTTCACATCATTCGGATAAAGATCAATTCCTTCCGCCTTCAAGGAATCGATTTTCTCCTTTCTTTTTTTCAGAAGTTCACTTTCTTCCATAGGCCACCGTTCCCCTGATTAATATAAGGTCGATTTCACTATATTTATTTTCCTCATTAGTCAAGAAAGATTTCAAATAAAGTCTGCACCGGTGTGCCTTCCCAAGGGCGCTAAAAATTCAATTGCCATTGATAGTTAAGTTGTGTATGCTCTACTCCATCATTGGGTCCAGGAAAGGGGGAGAATATGGTAAACAAAGTATTTCTGATCGGCAGGCTCGGGGCTGATCCTGAAGTTCGCTATACACCGGATGGAACCATGGTGACCAGCTTCAGGTTGGCGACAGACGAACAATGGAAGGATAAGAGCGGACAGAAGGTCCAAAGGACGGAGTGGCACCGGATTGTGACATTCGGAAAGCTTGCCGAGATTTGCGGCAATTTCCTGTCGAAAGGAAAATTGATCTTTGTGGATGGCCGGATCAGAACGCAATCCTGGGAAGATAAAGAAGGCAACAAGCGGTATACGACGGAAATCGTTGCCGCAAATATGCAGATGCTGGATTCAAAGGGACAGGGTAAGGGCCAGGAGCCTGCAGGATCTGCAGGAGAGGATCGTTTTCCGTCAGAACCTAACCCGGGCGTCATCCCCGAAGATGATGTGCCGTTCTGAAATGCTGCGGTCTGTCGTTACTTCGGCCCGATTTTCTTGTTCTCGGGTGTGACATCAATTTCATCCGGCTCTTTGGACGCCTTTTTGAAATTTTTGATGCCTTTTCCGATGGCACCACCGATTTCCGGAAGTTTGCCCGCGCCAAAGATAATCAGGATGATCACAAGGATGACGATCAATTCAGGCATGCCGATTCCAAACATATAGCTATAACCTCAATTAAATAAACATTTTTGGTTCTCTTCAATCACAACTTGATGTCATTTTAAAACAAGAGAGAACCCCTGTCAATTAAATCTTAACGACCTTTCTTCTTATGGCAGGGTCAGCTGCACAACCTGCCCTTGTTCCCCGAGATTTCCCATGGATCGGCCTTGAAAGGTCACGTCAATCCCGGCTGCATTACCCACATCAACAACAAAACGGTCAGAGGCAAAACGTTCAATCTTTTTACCGGGCTTCAGGATCATTTGAGATGATGGGTTATGGTCAGCCTTGATCCTTATCCAGGTTAATTCTCTGGCCTCAATGATCAAGTGATAAGTTTTTTCCGGCGCTGCTGTCTGCTGGTCCTCTGGAACGGCCTGATCCCGTTCCATGGCGGGCTTTGTTGTTGTTACCCCTGTTTGAAATTCTGTCCGGGGTGGCAGCGTGGTTGGGTCGGTCATGACCTGCCCGCTTTGAGCCCCCATTTCCGGCTTGGTTTGATCCGTTTTTTCAGCCTGAATAGTCGGGTTGGTGGGTTTGGCGGAATCAATGGCAGTTGCGTCTGTCTTCTGCTGGACGGGTTGAGGTGTCTGACTTCGAAAAATATCAAAATCACTCTGATAGTGAAGGGACAATGCCACGATCACGCCGCCGACGATGGCGATCAGCAAGATAAACCAAATCAATAGATGATAGCACTTACGGTTTTTCTGGGTTGCTTTTCTGCGGACCTTTTCATGTTCCTCTGCGATATTAAGGGATTGAAGATAATTCTCGTAAGCACCGAGGAGGATTTTGCTGTCTATGCCGATGGCTTCTGCATAGGCTTTGATAAAGGTCTTTGCGTAGGCCGGCGCTGACAGTAAGTGAAAATTTTCAGTTTCAATGGCTTCAAGATTAACCACACTGACACGAGTCTGTTTATAGATATCCCGCAAAGAAAGCCCTCTGGCCTCTCTCAACGCCTTCAAATCAAGACCCGACGGTTTTATCTCGCTTGTTAATTTTTCAGAATCCGGGCTGTTTTTATCGCCTGTCATTTCCGTTCATCCACTTCATGATGGTTGGAGAATCTAACACTAATTTCTGCATCAGGCAATAAAAATAAGCTTTTGTTACCAGCGCTTTCAAATCACTTGCACAAAGAAAAGCTATGAAAAAAACACCCCATGTAAATTGTTTTTTATTGTCAATCCATGATAGACATCTATACATCTTCTATGATCAATTTTTGAGGAGGAATATCGATGGATGACTACAGGACCTTTGCCATGACCATCGCAAGAGAAGCAGGAGGCTTATTAAAGAAAAATATCCATGATATTCATATGATTTCCTTCAAAGGGGAAATCAACATTGTCACCGAGGCCGACCGGATGTCTGAAGATATGATCCTGTCCGCCATTCGCGACCGTTTTCCTCATCATGATATCCTGTCGGAAGAATCTTCGGCAACGGAGACCGGATCAGCATTCCGCTGGATTGTTGATCCCCTGGATGGAACGACAAATTATGCCCATGGGTATCCTGTTTTCTGTGTATCCATCGCCCTGGAAAGGGAAGGTGACGTTTTGCTGGGTGTGGTTTATAATCCCATGCTCAATGAAATGTTTGTAGCCGAAAAACAACGGGGTGCCTATTTAAATGGTCACAAGCTTTCTGTTTCCGGGATCTCCGTCCTTTCTCACAGTCTCCTGGCCACAGGCTTTCCCTACGACATTCGGGAAGACAAGAATAACAACATCAACTATTTTACAGAAATGGCCCGGAAAGTTCAGGCGATCCGACGCGCAGGTTCTGCCGCGCTGGACCTGGCCTATGTTGCTGCCGGCCGATTTGACGGCTTCTGGGAACTGAAATTGATGCCTTGGGATACCGCAGCCGGATGCCTCATGATTCGGGAAGCCGGAGGCGTCGTGACCGACCTTTTCGGTGCGCCTTTCCATCTCGCATCCCCGCATGTCCTTGCATCCAACGGCACCCTGCATCAGGATATGATGGCGGTCTTCCGGAGCCTTAACCCTGTTCCGAAGATGTGACCTTCACCAAAACCTTTCTTGTCCGCGGTCCGTCAAATTCACAGAAAAATACAGATTGCCAGGTGCCGAGAATCAGGTTCCCATCCTCAATCAGAACCACCACCGAGGCGCCCACCAGAGAGGATTTGACATGGGCGGCGGCGTTGCCTTCCTGGTGGCGGTACTGATCGTGCCAGGGGATTGCTTTATCCAGCGCCATGAGCATGTCCCGGGGGACGTCGGGATCGGCGTTTTCATTGATGGTGACGGCGGCCGTCGTATGGGGAACAAAAACATGACAGAAACCATTCTGGATGTTGCTTTCCCTGACAACGGACCGTATCATCCCCGTAATATCAATCATATCCGATCTCGCACCGGTCTTGATGGTCAGTTTCTTTATCCTATCTTTCCATCCCTGCTTATTTGAAAAGGTTTCCATAAAAATATGCCATCCAAAGCACTGTGAAAAATAGTTTATCCCGTCTCAAAAATCTTTCCCGGCTTCATCGGACGGTCTGGGTCATTTCAGCGTAAAATCGTCTGCCAATCTCCAGTCCCCGGTCAATAAAATCCGGTCCATAAGCTTTACCGGTTGGCGTTCTGAAGGTTTCACGGATCTGCCTGATCCCCTCAAGACCGGAAAGAAAGCGGGGAAGAACCCTGGAAAGGGGAACTTTGCGGGAAGTGAGCATGGCCCAAAGGGTCTCCGTAAAATTATCCGGTCCCCAGCGAAATTTATCGGCGTCATAAAGGGCATCCGACAGGAGCTGATCGGCAGGGTCATCCAGTGAATTCTGGGGCTGAAAGGCCTCATGATTGGCGATGGCCCGGGTAATCGCTGAACGTTCGCACGCTTTCAGAGCGAAATCCCTCAGAATCTTCGCGGCTTCCCGCGCGCCCTGCTGCGCATGATCTTTTTCCCTTCGCTTGACATCGTGCAGAAGGCCGGCCAGATGGCCAAGCAAAACCAATCGTTTGGGATTGACCATCCGGGAGGCACTTTTCACTTCAATTAAAATGATGGCGCCGGCATCCAGGGCTACCTTTCGGATGTGAGAAAAGCCATGTCCGTAACAGTCGCCATAGTCCGCAACGATCCTGAGGCAGTCTTTGACCATCGGTGACTGATCAAACCATCGCTGTGATCTCTCCAACTCTCTGTTATTTTGAAGATAAAATTCGGCATCCCCTATCTCAGCAGCAATTTTTTCAATCAGCTTTTTCGCTTGAAGATACTCTGAATCTTCCAAGTTCAGCGCCTCCCGACCCATCTTTGACGTTCAGATTATTTCTTCTATAACCCCTATCCTCTGTCAAGCACTTTTTTACAGAAACAATTTTGTAAAGCCGCTTCAATGACTAAACATTATTGTTACAATATTGTATCGATTTATAAACCATCTCTTTATTAAAGTAATGAATATCAATGGCTTACAGTATCTTGGCTTGCTGGCATTATAATTGCTGAACTTAAGATCAAACACAACGAGCATACTTTATTAATCAGGAGGTATCTAAGATGAATTCAGGAGATACAGCGTGGGTATTGACGTCCACAGCACTGGTCATGCTGATGACGATTCCGGGGCTGGCTTTCTTTTACGGGGGTCTGGTCCGCCGGAAGAATGTTTTGTCCATTCTGATGCAATGTTTCATCATTATGTGCGTCATCAGTCTGCAATGGGTCTTATTCGGTTATTCTCTGGCCTTTGGTCCGGATACGGGCCAAGGGATTATCGGCAGTCTCGATTGGGCCGGTCTCAGGCATGTCGGCGGACTACCCTTTAAGGATTACGCGGAGACTATCCCCCATTCGGTCTTCATGATCTTTCAGTGCATGTTCGCCGTGATCACGCCGGCGCTGATGATCGGGGCCTTTGCCGAGCGGATTAAATTTTCATCCTTTCTCGTATTTACGATTCTCTGGGCGACGTTTGTGTACGACCCTCTGGCCCACTGGTTATGGGGAACCGGCGGCTGGCTGAAAAATCTGGGCGCCCTTGACTTTGCGGGTGGCATTGTCGTCCATACAAGTTCCGGCGTATCGGCCTTGGTGATGTGCATCCTTCTGGGGAAACGTGTGGGTTATAAGAAGGAACCCTTCCGGCCGCACAACCTGCCCTTTACCGTTCTGGGGGCCGCCTTGCTGTGGTTCGGATGGTTTGGTTTTAATGCGGGGAGCGCCCTGGCCGCCAACGATCTGGCCGCCAACGCTTTTGTGGCGACACACGTCGCGACGGCCGCTGCCGGCCTGACCTGGGCACTGATCGAATGGCAGCAGCATGGGAAGCCGACCGTGCTGGGTGTCTCAACGGGCGCCGTGGCCGGGCTGGTTGCCATCACCCCGGCCTGCGGTTTCGTCAATCCGATGAATGCGATATTCATCGGCATGCTGGTGAGTTTGTTTTGCTATATTGCCATTGCCTATATCAAAGGGAAGCTAGGCTATGACGACGCACTGGATGTCTTCGGCGTCCATGGCGTGGGAGGCATGTGGGGAACCATCGCCACCGGGATTTTTGCAGAGAAGGCGGTAAACGCGGCCGGGGCGGACGGTTTGTTCCTGGGCGGTTCCCACCAGTTTCTGGTTCAATGTCTGCTGATTCTGGTAGCCCCTGTATTTGCAGGATTGGTGACATGGATTCTTTTCAAGGTGGTGGATGCCCTGATGGGAATGCGGGTGGAGAAGAAAGATGAAATCGTCGGCCTCGATTTGACGCAGCAGAGTGAAGCGGCCTATACCGTGATCGAGTAAGGAGGAATCAGAAATGAAATATATTATTGCAATCATCCAGCCACACAAGCTGGAGGAAGTGAAGCAGGCCCTGGAGGATGTTGAGGTCAATTTAATGACCGTGTCGAATGTTTTGGGAAGGGGCCGGCAGAAGGGACTGACGGAATACTATCGGGGCGCCAAAGAAGTCGGCAGCCTTTTGAAAAAGGTCAAGCTGGAGATTGCCGTCAATGAAGATTTCGTGGAACCCGCCGTCAATGCCATTGTCAAGAGTGCCCGGTCGGGCGAGGTGGGAGACGGGAAGATATTCATCCTGGACCTTCCGGGTGTGATCCGTATCCGCACGGGCGAACGCGGAAGTGCCGCCATCGGATAGGTGGATCAGGCAGGCCGGTAAAAGCCATCGGAACGAAGGACACGCCGATGAAAGCTCGACAAACAGAAGAAATAAAAAAGATAGGGACAGCGCTCCTATTCATCAGAATAACAGGTGCTGTCCCTATCTTTTTCACAAACTTCCGGGGTAAGGTCACTTGAACCTAAAGTCTTGACAATTTGAGGCGATATGGTTAGAGTCCACCCGTCTTATACAAAAAACACCTTCCGGTGGAGTCATCATCCCTGGGTGAACCCTTACAAACCAGGATAACGGCATAGGCGAACCTGGTGAAATCTGGTGCGGAGAAACAGGACAACGGCATTGGAAGTGAAATGATATTATCCCAAATCAAAAAATACGTGATTGCAACCCGTCCCTGGTCATTTACAATGTCCCTCATCTCGGTGACGGTAGGAACGCTTCTCGCCGCCGAGGAGGGTCCCATTGGCTGGACATGGTTTGCCGTCACCGCCCTCGGTATCACCATTTTCCATGCAGCCGCCAACGTCATCAATGACTATTACGACACATTGTATAAGATTGATCAACCGGATTCACCCACTGCGAAATACCGGCCCCAGCCCATCCTGTCGGGAATGCTCACCCCACGCCAGCTTTTATGGGAAGCGGTTATCCTCTTTGCTTTAACTTTCACCATCGGCCTGACAACAGCTTTTATTCGTTCTTACCATATCCTATGGATCGGCATCATCGGGCTTCTGACAAGCATTTATTACACCGCCGGTCCCGTTAAGTTCAAATATCGTGCCCTCGGTGAATTTGCAGTTTTTATGATGTGGGGACCTCTGATGGTGGAGGGGGCCTACGCGGTCCAGCGCCAGGCGCTCTCGGTTAAAGCGCTGTATATATCCATTCCCTTCGGAATTCTCGTCGCGCTCGTACTCTTTGCCAACAACATGAGGGATATTGACTATGATTCCCGGCACAATGTGAAGACATTGAGTATCGTACTGGGAAGTCATAAAAGTTATATTCTTTTTGCCGTTCTGATCATGACCGCTTATGCCTCTGTTCTGGGAATGATTGCACTGGGCATCATGAGCCTGTGGGGTTTTCTGATTTTTCTGTCGCTGCCAAAGGCCCTGAGTCTTCTAAAAACCTTCAAAGAAAAAATTCCGGATATGGCCGATGCTTTAACAGCCCAGTTTGATACTGTTTTCGGGATTCTTCTCATCACCGCCATTCTTCTGGAATCCATGATACTTCCATGATTTCCGGCGCAATCTTGCTGACTGTTCTTTGCTGGGCTTTCACCTTCGGGTTAGCCTGGGGAAATTTCTGGGTCAAGATAGGTCTCTCTGTGACCGTCATCTGTCTATATTCCTTCCTGTGGCAGAGACCTCATTTCCGCTTCAATTTCTACTCCGTCATCCTCGGAATTGTTTCCGCGGTTATCCTGTACGGCATTTTCTTCCTGGGAAATGTACTGGCACCCTATATGGTTTCCGCTGCAGGTTCTCAAGTCGGCGGGATCTATGACTTGGGAACGGGAACAAACCGGTTCCTCATCTTCCTGTTGCTATGCTTCATTACAGGACCCGGTGAAGAAATTTTCTGGAGGGGATTTCTTCAGGAAAACCTTATGAAGAAATTCGGGAATTTCCAGGGATTTGGCCTGGGGACGCTCATCTACGCCGGGGTGCATGTCTTTTCATTTAATTTTATGCTCATTATGGCTGCACTGGTGGCAGGGGCCTTCTGGGGAGGACTCTATCTCTGGAAAAGAGACCTGGAACTGGTCATGGTATCCCATTCTCTCTGGAGCGCTTTCATTTTCGCTGTCTTTCCCATTCACTGAGCTTTTTTAACCATTCCATGTGCATTCTAACACAAAGTGAAAAATCTGTTGTAGAACATAATAAGAGTATAAAAAGTAATAATAAGTAATTATTAGTAACTATTTGTCTTGAAAAACCTGTGACGCTCCTGTATTAGGAAGCTCTCATCATCAAGGAGCAGATGTCATGTCCGTCGAACTGATGAATACGAAGGAAGTGGCCAGCTATCTCGATATCCACGAGAAGCAGGTTTATACCCTCATCAAATCGGGCCGGATTCCCGCCACAAGAGTAACCGGGAAATGGATCTTTCCGAAAAAAATGATCGACGAATGGATTGAAAGCCGGGCCAAGGCTGGATTCGACGAGGCCAGGCAGAAGGGCACACGGATAGAAGGAGCGCTGCTGGCAGCGGGGAGCAACGACCCTATCCTCGATATGCTTCTGACCACCATGAAATCTTCCCATCCCGATTTCTATATTTTTACGGCCAGCACGGGAAGCACGGGGGGACTGAAGGCCCTGAGCCGGGGATATACGGATGTCGCCTGGTCCCATCTTCTCGATCCTGCCAGCGGCCAGTATAATACGCCGCAAATCCTGTCCCCCTACCTTCAACACATCAAGGGCGTGGTGGTCCACCTCTTCAACCGGGAGCTTGGTCTTCTTGTCATTCATGGGAATCCTTTAAATATTCATGGGTTCGACGATGTCATCCGGGAGCGGCCACGCATTGTGAACCGCCAGCCCGGGTCCGGCACGCGCATCCTGCTGGATCGCGCTCTGCAAAATGCCGGCATGGCGGACGTTCTGCCAGGTTATGACCTAGAAGTCTCCACGCATATGGAAGTGGGCCTTACCATCCTGACCGGAGAAGCGGACACGGGGATCGCATCCGCCGCTGTGGCCAGGCTCCTGGGACTTGAATTTATCCCCCTGACTACAGAAAGCTTCGACATGATCCTTGATCAGGCTACTTTTTTCATGAAAGGGGTGCAGACCTTCATCGCGGGACTGCAAAGCCCGGCCTTCCAACGGAAGGTTGATCAATTAGGGGGATACGATTTTAATCAGGCGGGCCGAATCTTGCACGCCGCCTGTTGAGAAAGGAGAAGCATCATGAAAAAACTTTCTGTGTTGATTGCTCTGACTCTTTTGCTGCTTATCCCCGGATTGATCCGTGCGGATGGCGGCGGCTTCATTCTTCTGGCCAGCACGATCGGACCGATTGACGCCGGTATTGTGTCCGCCCTGGAGGACCCCTTCGAAAAGGAGACCGGCATCCGGGTGAGACATGTAGGAGCCGGCACCGGCGCCGCTCTGGATATTGCCAAGAAGGGCACGGTCGATCTGGTCATGGTGCATGCCAGATCCCTCGAGGAAAAATTCGTGAAGGAAGGCTATGGCACTGTGAGAATTCCCCTCATGTATAATGATTTTGTCATTGTCGGCCCGACGGAGGATCCCGCAGAAATCAAAGGATTCAAATCGGCCGTCGAAGCACTGAGGACAATTTCACGGAAGAATGCCCCCTTTATCAGTCGGGGAGACAAATCGGGAACTTATGTTGCGGAGATGGAATTATGGGAAAAGGCCGGGATCCAGCCAGGCGGCGCCTGGTACAAGATCTACGAGAAAGGGGCGGAAGGAAATGTCCCGACCCTGCGCTACACCGACCAGCAAAAGGCCTATACGGTTATCGACCGGGCAACCTATCTTTCCATGAAGGGTCAAATCAAACTGGCCATTCTGGTGGAAGGGGATGAAACCTTTCTGAACTATATCTCGCTGATTCCCGTCAATCCTCAGAAATTCCCCCGAGTCAACGCCAAGGATACGAAAGCCTTCGTCCAGTGGCTGACCTCGCCTGCGAATGGCCAGAAAATTATCCGGGATTTCGGCAAGGACAAATACGGCAGCCCCCTTTTCTTTCCCAACTCTGATGAATGGAGAAAACACCCGCAATAAATCCCCCAGGAGGTTATCATCATGAAAAAAAAGAACCTGTTATTTATTACCCTGTGCGCCGTTGTCCTGTCGCTGGCCTTGACCGTCAGCGGGATCAATCCCTGCCATGCCGTCGGGGCGCAACAGAAGAATGTCATTCTGGCCACCACGACAAGCACCCAGGACTCCGGTCTCTTAGACATCCTGATTCCCATCTTTGAGAAAAAAACCGGTTACTTCGTCAAGACAATCGCCGTCGGTTCCGGTCAGGCTATGGCCATGGGCCAAAAGGGCGAAGCGGATGTGCTGCTCGTCCACTCCCAGGAGGCGGAAAAGAAATTCATGGCCGAAGGCAACGGCATGAACCGGCGGCTGGTGATGCACAATGACTTTATCATCCTGGGACCTCCGGTGGACCCGGCGACAGCAAAGATGTCCAAATCATCCATGGAGGCTTTCAAAAAGATCGCCCTTTCCAGGTCTCTCTTCATGTCCAGGGGAGACAATTCGGGCACCCATGCAAAGGAGAAGTCTATCTGGAAGGCCGCCGGCATCAATCCCGAAGGGCAGAAATGGTACCAGCAGACCGGTCTCGGCATGGGTCAGACTCTGAGTGTCGCTGCGGAGAAGAAGGCTTACACCCTGGCAGACCGGGGGACTTATCTGGCCCTGAAAAAGACTCTGGGGCTGGACATCCTGAACGAGGGGGACACCCTGCTTCTGAATGTATATTCCGTGATCCAGGTCAACCCGGCTAAATTCCCAAAACTCAACACCGCTGGCGCCAAGGCTTTCGCCGATTTCATGGTGGCCAAAGACACCCAGAAACTGATCGGCAAATTTGGCATCGAGAAATTCGGTTCTCCCCTGTTCTTCCCGGATGCCGGCAAGAAAGAGGAAGCTCTAGGTAAAAAATAATGGACCTGATTCTTGAAGGCATTCAAAAGGCCTTCTCTCTTTTATTCACCCTTGATCCGGAAGTTTTGGGGATCACCTGGCTTTCCCTGGCAGTCTCCGGAGCGGCTACTCTGATCAGCCTGTTCATCGGCATATCCATAGGAACAGCTGTCGCCCTGGTGGAGTTCCCGGGCAAGCGGATCGTGATCAGTCTCATCAACACGGGGATGGGACTGCCGCCCGTCGTCGTGGGGCTCTTTGTGTCGATTTTCCTCTGGCGAAACGGTCCCTTCGGTTTTCTGGAGATCCTCTATACGCCCACAGCTATTATCATTGCCCAGGCCATCATCGCCACGCCCATCGTGATGGGCATCACCCTGGCGGCCATTCAGCATCTGCCAAAAAATCTCCGCCTCCAGATCCTGGCCCTGGGGGCGACGCGCCTGCAGATGGTCTGGCTGCTGATGAAGGAGGCCCGGCTACCGCTGCTGGCCGCCGTCATGGCGGGATTTGGCGGGGTAATCTCTGAAGTCGGCGCTTCCATCATGGTCGGCGGTAACATCAAGGGATACACCCGGGTTCTGACGACCGCCACAGTCATGGAAACGGGCAAAGGAAACTTCGATGTCGCCATTGCCCTGGGGATCATCCTGCTGCTGCTGGCCTTTATGGTCAACGCCCTCCTCACCCAGATCCAGCAGAAACAGAGACCGAGATGAATTCTGCCAGCCCTATTCTGGAAATTAAGGACCTCCAGGCCAAAAGGGGGGGAGTTCCCGTCCTGGACATCCCGGATCTGGACATCCGGGGCGGAGAGGTCTTTTCCCTCATTGGACCAAACGGATCGGGAAAATCCAGCCTGCTCCTTGTCCTTGCATGTCTTCTGCCCTGGCGCCGGGGGTTTCTGCTCTTCAAGGGAAGCTCCATTACGCCCGGCAACGGTCTGATGGCTTACCGGCGAAAGATTGCCATGGTATTCCAGGAACCCCTCCTCTTCGATGCGACAGTCAGCGACAATGTGGCTGCCGGCCTGAAGATCCGCGCCATGAGCAGGGCTGATATCCACAGGATTGTGACGGAATGCCTGGACCGTTTCGGTATTGGCCATTTAGGCGAACGTCACGCCCGGAAACTATCGGGGGGAGAGGCGCAGCGGACCAGCCTGGCCAGGGCCTTCGCCATTCATCCGGAAATCATCTTCCTCGACGAGCCCTTCTCTTCCCTCGATCCGCCTACCCGGGAAGGCCTGATCGACGACCTCCAGCGGATTTTGAAGGAAACCAGGACTACGGCGGTGATGGCCACCCACGACCGTCTTGAGGCCCTGCGCTTGTCCGACCGGATGGCGGTCATGAAAGATGGAAAGATCGTCCAGACCGGTTCCCCCGAAGCGGTCATGAATCATCCCTTGGATGAATTTGTCGCCTCTTTCGTCGGGATGGAAACCATTCTCAGCGGTGAGATTATCAAGACGGGTTCCGGCACGGTGATGGTTCATCTTCAGGGTGGAGATATTGAAGCCATTGGGTCGGCAAGGCCGGGAGATAGGGTCATCTGCTGTATCCGTCCCGAGCAGGTCACTCTCAGCACGGGTCTTTCCCAGGAAAGCGTAAGCACCCGGAATACCTTTGCCGGAAGGGTCACCCGGATCGTCCCCCTGGGTCTGTTCCACAAGGTTTCCTTGGACTGCGGATTTTTTCTCACCGCCTATGTGACGTCTGCCTCCGTAGAAAATCTTGACCTCAAGGAGGGCAAACCGGTTTTTGCCTCTTTTAAGGCGACGGCCGTGCACCTCATCAGGAAGTAAATCCCTTCATTTTATCGTTGCTGAAAAAAGAAAAGATCCTTAAGATGTCACCATTCATAGATCTGAAGAATGGTAAGGAGGAGGCCATGTCACAGCAGGATTTGTACGGGGAGCTGTCGAAAAAGGTTGGGACGGAAAATTCGCGCATCGTTCCAGAGATATGGAAAACCGTCTGTACTCTTGAAGAGGCTGAGATCCTCAACGTCCTGCCGGCGACCCTGGAGGAACTGGTCCAGCGTTCGGGAAAGTCCTCCGAAGACATCAGCCGCATGATTCAGATTTTGTTCCACAAGGGGCTGGTCTTTGAAGCGACCCGGGAGGGAAAGACCACTTACCGCCTGCCCAGACATATCATCCAGTTCCATGACGCCTCGACGCTCTGGGCGGAGGCACCGCCGGTGCTCATGGAACTCTGGCGCCAATACATGGAAGAGGAATACCCCCAGGTCCCGGCCGCGCTGGCCGCCATGAAGATTCCCCCCTTTTTCCGGGTTGTCCCCATCAACGAAAAAATCGAAACGAAAAGCCAGGTCCTCGCATACGAAGACGCCGCTAGGATCGTCGAAAACGCATCCGTCATCGCCGTTACGAACTGCCCCTGCCGGATGATCATGCGCAAGTGCGACAAACCGATCGATGTCTGCCTCCAGATCAACAAGGGCGCGCAATATGCCCTCAAACGGGGCACCGGTCGCCGGATTAATGCCGAAGAGGCCAAAACCATCCTGCGCAGGGCGGAGGAAGCCGGCCTGGTTCATCTCACGGAAAACAAAGCCGGTATCGGGACGGTCATCTGCAATTGCTGCAATTGCTGTTGCATCGGCCTGCCCTATGCAAGAAACGCCGACACCAACGGCCTGCTCGTTCCCAGCCGTTACCGGGCGGTTGTTGATGAAAATGCCTGTACAGGCTGCGGTATTTGCGTGGATGATTGTCCCATGGATGCCATGATCCTGAACGAATCAAATCTGGCAGAGGTCAACGTGGAAGCATGCATCGGGTGCGGGGTCTGTACGCATGCCTGCCCCACCGATGCGATTGGCCTGAAGGTGGTCAGAACAGCAGATTTCATTCCCGCTTGAAGGCTCGTCAAGCGGGATCAGGATGAAGAAATCTTGACCTTAATTCTTCCATCCTTTTCCGGTTGACGCCAAAATCGGAATGTCCGATCCGGGAAGCAGACCGCACATGCAGGGTTTTAGCCCTGTCGTCAAAATAGAACTCGACGTCATCAACAAAGCGGAAAAAGGCGGAGGTGAATTCCGCGTGGATGTATTGATCCGTGACCGTCACGATCTTCGACCGCTTCATTCCCTGAATCACAGCCATTAACCGGTCTTTGGCCTGCTGCTGCGTTCCTTCATAGCGGATCGGTTCGATGAAATGTTTTTTATCCGGGCTTTGCGAAGAGACGCAATTGGGCGAATCCGGGCACGGCTGGAATTTTCCATCGGTCATTCCCAAATGAGCAGGCCGGCTGGCCGAGCAGCCAAACACCATGGCCGACAGCAATAGGATGGTCATCTCCATTATTTTTTCCATAACTGTAGATATTGGCCGTAGCCCTCCTTTTCCAAATCTTCCCTGGGGATGAATCTCAGCGCCGCCGAGTTCATGCAATAGCGAAGTCCCGTCGGCTTGGGTCCGTCCGGGAAGACATGACCGACATGCGAATCGGCATTTCTGCTTCTGACCTCGGTGCGGTTCGAAAAAAAGCCCCGATCCTCCTTTTCAACGATATTCGCAGGTTCAAGGGGTTTGGTAAAACTGGGCCACCCTGTACCGGAATCATATTTATCCAATGAACTGAAAAGAGGTTCAGCGGAGACGATATCGACATAAATGCCCTCCCTCTTGTTTTTATCGTATTCGTTCCGGAAAGGCGGCTCCGTGCCGTTTTTTTGCGTCACCTCGTATTGTATGGGCGTCAGTTTCTTCTTTAACGTCAGATCATCGGGCTTTTTGTAGGCGTTACCCGAAGAAGGGCGGATATCACTTTTGCTGCTTCCCCAGACCTTCTCTAAAAACTGGTCACGTCCCGATCCATGCCGATAGTAATTATATCGAAGAGGATTCTTCTTGTAGTAATCCTGATGATAATCCTCAGCATTAAAGAATTTATTGAATTTGATGATTTCCGTCACGATCGGTTTGGCAAACCGCCCGGATTTTCCCAATGCTTCTTTGGATTTTTCCGCGAGCCGCCGCTCCTCTTCATCCTGATAAAAAATGGCGCTTCGGTATTGAGGTCCCCGGTCTACAAACTGTCCTCCCACGTCCGTGGGGTCCATGTGTCTCCAGAGGAAGTCGAGCAGTTGCTCATAGCTGATTTTTGAAGGGTCGTAGAAAATCTGAACGGCCTCAATATGTCCGGTCTTGCTGTAGGATTCATAGGATGGATTATCCCCTGATCCACCCGTATAACCGGATATGACCTGAATGACGCCCGGTATTTTTTCAAAATCTGATTCTACACACCAGAAACAGCCGCCGGCAAAAGTGGCTGTTTGGGTCATGGCACTCGTCTCCATCGCTTTATTTTTCACCTCCCGTTGATCGCTGTTGCCTGTTCCGCAACCCAGTACAAGAAACATCATTATATACAAGAGTATATTTCTCATGATTGTCCCCCTTTAGGCCAGAATCAAAATTCTATGTGATTAGTATAGCGATGATTTTCAGATTGTCAAATAGCGGATCTGCGAATAGACGGAACCGTTATTTTGCTTTGCTGGTAAAGGGGAGGACGAGTAGCCACCATAAATTCTGGCTCTTAAAATCCCGGAAGTTGGCAAGGCCGATGGTCATTCTTTCCTGCCCCTTATCGGGATGAGCACGATAGGTTCCAAAAAGACGATCCCACCAGGATAGGTTGGCTGAAAAGTTGCTGTTTCTCTCTTTAATAATGACAGAGTGATGAATGCGGTGCATATCCGGTGTGACCGCCATGAATCGCAGCCAATGATCGATTCTCAAAGGGAGGCGGATATTGCTGTGACTCAGCATGGACGTACGATTCAGTACGGCCTCATACAGAAGGACCCCTAAGGCGGGAATACCGAAAATGTAAACGACCGCTATCTTGATGCCCGTAGACAGGATAATCTCAAGGGGGTGAAAACGGACACCCGTGGTGATATCAAAATCCAGATCCGTATGGTGGATCATATGAAGTCGCCAGAACACAGGAACAAAATGCAGCATAACATGCTGAAAATAAATAAAAATATCTAAGATAACCAAGCCAAGAACGACGGCAATTCCTCGGGGTAAATCATAGGAATTCAGCAGTCCCCAGCCCTGTTCCTGAGCCAGCACGGCCATCCCGATGGGAAGGATGGGAAGTGTCAGCCGCACAAAGATGGTGTCCAGGGCCACGATGGAGATGTTCATCAACCAGCGTGACGATTTCGATTCCGTCAGGATTCGGCGAGGCGCCCTCCACTCCAGAAGAGCCAGGACAAGAAAAGTCGAAAGGAAAAAGATGAATCTGAAAACGGGCTCATTATTGAACATGTTTTTCTATCCGCATCATTGAATATATATTATACTATGGCTCGACCGCGGCTTCACTAATAAACATCGTCAATAAGATGTGCGAATCATAAGCAGAAGAGAAAATCAAAAAGTTGAAAATAAAAAGAAAGGAGGTTCATCCGGTTCTTACGTACTTCTTCCTGTAATGTTGTTTTTCTTATTTTCCCAATTCTAACAACATTTCAATCGGAAATAATCAAAAAACTACAGAACTCTAACTCTAAATGTGGTATATGTTTCGGGGGCAGATCAATCCAAAGTCGGAAGCTGAAGGCACTGGTGAAAAGATGGCCGGTAAAGTTCAGGAAAAGATCAGTCAGGTCAAGAAGGTTTTTTGGAAGTAGTGAGAGCAAGGCATGCGGTCTTCGGAGTAAATGAGTTCAAAAAACAACAGCAACAACAATAATAAGGAGAACATACAAATGAAAACAATGTATAGCCTGTTAGTAATGATGGTGGCGGTTATCACTCTGCTAATGACCAGTGTGCCCATGCATGCGTTCACGATGGATGACCGCATCGAATCATCAGCCAAAAAGTCGTATGTGTTCAAGACCTACCTCAAGGACGATGATATTAAGATTCAGTCCATAGACGGTGCCGTCATCTTGACAGGGAATGTCTCCGAGGAATCCCACAAGTCATTGGCCCAGGAGACCGTAGCAGACCTCCCCGGTGTCAAAAGTGTGGACAACAGGCTGGAAATTAAAGGTACATCCCCCACCGCAAACTCAGATGCGTGGATCATGACGAAAGTGAAAACCACACTCCTGTTCCATCGCAGCGTGAGTGCCGGCACAACCGAGGTTGACGTCAAAGACGGCATCGTGACCCTGCGAGGCGATGCTGCCAATCAGGCACAAAAGGAATTAACAACTGAATACGTCAAGGATGTCGAGGGAGTCAAAGATGTGAATAATTTAATGATAGTATCCCAGATTTCTACAAAGACAACCCTAGGAGAAGATATTGATGATGCTTCGATCACCGCCCAAGTCAAGATGACGTTGCTATCTCACCGCTCGACCAGCGCCCTCAATACCAAGGTCGAGACGAAGAGTGGCGTGGTCACATTATCTGGCAAGGCCAGAAACGCAGCCGAACTGGATCTGGTCACCAAACTCGCCAACGACATAAACGGTGTGAAGGATGTAAAGAACCGGATGACAATCGAGTAGTCCGAGTCTAAAACCAAAGAGACTGTATGATCACAACTGGCTGGTATGATGATGTAATAGCCGGCAGTGGGAATGAGAAATCAGGAAGGAGGATCACATGTTGTGGACGATTGCTGTGGTCCTGGTAATTTTGTGGATGGAAGGTATGAAGAACGACATTAGGAAAGAAAGAAGAGCATCACTACGACAAATGTTACATGAGATTAAATTGCTAGAACTTTAAATAACATGAAATGGAGGAGCGGTGAAAATGCATAGAGAAAGATTAAAAGAAGCTGCCTTGGTGTTTGCTTTGGCATTTTTTTTCGGAATTACGCCAATGTCTTTTGCTGACCAAACTTCCGCAGCCACGGATACGGACAAAACCGCAACACAGAAAATCAAAGAGGAGGGCACAGATGTTGCCCGGACAATTAAAAATTATACAGTCAAACAGAGAGATGAGGCAGTGAGAAAGGCAAAAGAGGCGCTTGCTGACCTAGATACACGTATCGATCGCATGGAAAGTCGGTTTGACAAGAAGTGGAACCAGATGGATGAGTCCGCTCGCGAAAAGGCGCGGGCCACCATGCATTCCCTCCGAAAACAACGCACTGAGGTAGCCGAGTGGTATGGCAGTCTAAAGCATAGTTCGGTTGCTGCATGGAAAGATGTAAAAAAAGGCTTTTCGAAGAGTTATGAAGATCTCAGCGCTACCTTCAAGAAAGCGGAACGCGAATATTAATTTATGTGCTGCCTAATCTGGTAAGGGGGAGTTATCCTTTCCCCCTCCTCACACAATCCTGCATGACTGTCCGCACCAGACGGTTCATAACACACATCTAGCCATGGTTAGGTAGTTTCCGATAATAGTATCGATTAAGCAACACGGATACTCGCTTTCAGATGGTAATATGCAACAAAACCTTTATTCAAAATCATTTAGTTGTAGGTACAAGTCTTATAAGGCTTAATTCAACAAATTATCAACTCAAAAGCACGCATAAACCAGAAAAGAGATATCCTAACTCAAAAGTTAACGTGATCCAAACCCTTCAATCCCAGGATCTGTCTGGCTTCGTCGGGGGTAGCCGGCTCGATCCCCAACTCTCTGGCGATCCGGACGATCTTCGCCACCTGTTCTGCATTACTTTTGGCCATCTGCCCCTTCTCCAGGTACAGATTGTCTTCAAGACCCACACGGGCGTTGCCACCGATCAGGAGGGACTGGGTGCAGATGGGGAACTGGGCCCGGCCGGCCACACAAACGGAAAACTGGAAATCACCGATCAGTTTCCGGGCATAATCCACGAGAAAAATCAGATTTTCGGAGCTCGGCGTTATGCCACCGAGGACGCCCATGACAAACTGGATGTAGACGGGTTTCTTAATGTAGCCGGCCTGGATCATGAAGGCGACGTTGTTCACCATGCCGGCATCGTAGATCTCAAACTCGGGCTTGGTCCCCATCTCGTTGAACTTGGCGCAGAACTCCTTCATGGACTTGAAGGTATTGGCAAAGATGAAGTCCTCCGTCATGCCGAGATACTGTTTCTCCCATTCAAATTTCCACTCTTTGTATCTTGGGATCACGGGGAAGAGGGCGAAGTTGATGGAGCCGGCATTGAAGGAGGCGAGTTCCGGCTTGTAGAGGGTCACCGGGGCCACACGCTGCTCCACTGTCATTCCCAAGCCACCGCCCGTCGTGATGCAGACGACTATGTTGCAGCGGCTCTTGATCTCCGTAATGATCTCCTTCATGAGGTTGACATCGGGAACGGGAACGCCCGTCTCGGGATTGCGAGCATGAAGATGGCAGACCGCCGCCCCCGCTTCATAAGCCCGGACAGCTTCATCGGCAATCTGTTGAGGTGTGATGGGGAGATGGGGGGACATGGTCGGGGTGTGAATGCTTCCCGTTACGGCCGCCGTGATAATGGCTTTATCTTTCATCATGGTAACCCTCCTTACCGGACACAAAAAATTGATAACTCTTAAAACAGACTGGCGGTCTCCTGTCTCTCGAAACAGAACTTTCCAATATTTGCCGGAGGTTTCAGGGGGTAATGACCTGAATAGCAGGCCAGACAGAAATGGTCGGGATTCATGTTGGTCGCGGCCACCATCCCTTCGAGACTCAAATAATGCAGCGAATCCAGCCCGATGAATTTGGCAATCTCCGCCACCTCACCCTTTTGCGCGGCAATCAGTTCGCCTTTCGAGGAAAAATCAATCCCATAGGGACAGGGATGGCGCGTGGGCGGACAACTCACCACCATATGAATGGCACTGGCGCCGCTTTCCCGGAGGTTCCTGACCCGGTTCCGGCTGGTCGTCCCTCGAATAATGGAATCCTCCACAATCAGGACCTTCTTCCCGGCAAGCAGGGGCCGGACGGGGTTCAGCTTGACACGCACGCCGAAATCCCGCATCGCCTGAGTCGGCTGGATAAAGGTCCGGCCTACATAGTGATTGCGGATCATCCCCATTTCAAAGGGAAGTCTGCTCTCCTCGGCATATCCCAGGGCAGCGTAGTTGCCGGAATCCGGGAAGGGCATGACCAGGTCGACATCGGGCCGGTATTCTTTGGCCAGGCTGTGACCGAGGCGTTTCCGGCAGAGATAGACATTCTCCCCGAAAATCTGGCTGTCGGGGCGGGCAAAATAGATCAGTTCAAAAATACAATGGGCTGGTTTCACCTCGGGGAAAGGCATGAGGCTGTGCAGTCCCGCTTCATCAATGACGATGATTTCACCAGGTTTTACATCACGGAGATATTTGGCGCCCACCAGATCAAGCGCGCAGGTCTCGGAAGCGACCACCCATCCCCCGTTGAATTCGCCAAGACAGAGGGGCCGGAATCCTCTCGGATCACGGACGGCGATCACCTTGTCGCGTGTCAGCATGACCAGGCTGTAAGCACCCTGGACACGCTCAAGGGCATGAGTCAGGGCCACTTCAAAACCATATTTCAAATGCGGCGCCATGAGATGAATGAAGACCTCGCTGTCCATGGTGGACTGGAAAATGGAACCCCGGTCTTCCAGCTCCGCCCGTAACTCCTGGGCATTGATCAGGTTGCCATTATGGCCTAGGGCGTAATACTCGTCGGCATGATGAACCAGAAACGGCTGGGCATTGGAGATGACGGAGGAGCCTGTCGTGGAATAGCGGACATGGCCGATGGCCAGACGGCCGGGCAGTTTGGACAGGGTGTCCTCCCGGAAAACCTCGGAAACCAAGCCCATGCCCTTGCGCTCCCAGATCTGGCAGCCGTCCGCCGTGGCGATCCCGGCGCTTTCCTGCCCCCGGTGCTGGAGGGCAAAGAGACCGAAGAAGGCCACCCGCGACGCCTCCTCGTGTCCGTAAACGGCAAAGACGCCGCATTCCTCTCGGGGTTTGTCCCCGGTGATATTTAATCGGTATTCCTTCCCCATGGGTTTCATCATCTTTCTGCCATTTCTGATCGGTCTGCGCTATCTGCCGCATTCCGAACCTGAGGGTGCATTACTCCGTTTTCAGCACTTTTTTATGATACTCCTGCAAGGAAGTTACTCCCCAATTTTCCTGCTGCATGGCCATGACGGCTTCGCTCAGCGCCCGGGCGCCGGCAACGGTGGTGGTGTAAAGTACATTATACTTCAATGTCCCCTGGCGGATATGGTAGGCATCCCGGGAAGACTGGCGGCCGACCGTTGTGTTAATCACCACCTGGATATCCCCGTTCTTAATACGATCCACCACATGGGGACGGCCTTCGCTGACCTTCCATACGATTTCCGTCTTTACCCCATGACGCTGTAAGTGGGCGGCTGTACCGCTCGTCGCTAAAATTTGAAAACCCATCCTGTGGAAAGATTCGGCGACCGGCACGATTCTATCCTTATGCAGATCATGAACGCTGATAAAAACCCGTCCTTCCGTGGGTAAGCTGAAACCCGCGGCCATCTGGGATTTGGCGAAAGCCATGCCGAAGGAATGATCAATCCCCATGACTTCTCCGGTGGATTTCATCTCCGGCCCCAGGAGAATATCCACATTGGGAAAGCGGCTGAAGGGGAAGACCGCTTCCTTGACGGAAATGTGATCCGGATGGAGGGTCGACATGAAGTTGAGGTCTTTCAAGGATTTTCCCAGCATGACCTTCGTAGCCAGTTTCGCCAGCGGCACGCCAATGGCCTTGCTGACAAAGGGTATGGTCCGGGAGGCACGGGGGTTCACTTCCAGAACATAGAGCACTCCGTCCTTGACGGCATACTGAATATTCATGAGACCGACCACCCTCAGCTCTTTCGCGATCATCTTTGTCTGTTTTTCAATAAGATCGAGAAGGTCCTGTGAAAAAGTGATGGGGGGCAGGACACAGGCGCTGTCTCCGGAATGGATGCCCGCCTCTTCGATATGCTCCATGATCCCGGCCACGACAGTATCGATCCCGTCACTGATGGCGTCCACATCCACTTCGATCGCATCTTCCAGGAACTTATCGATCAGGATGGGATGGCCGGGTGAGACATGGATTGCCTTTTCCATGAATTTCCGCAGGGCATCGGAGTCATAAACGATTTCCATAGACCGTCCACCCAGGACGTAGGAGGGGCGGACCACAACCGGGTAACCGATGCGTTCCGCCGCCCGGACGGCCTCGCTCACATCCATGGCTGTTTCATTGTCCGGCTGTTTCAGATTCAGCAGGTTGACAATCTCCTGAAAACGCTTCCGGTCTTCTGCCCGGTCGATGGCATCGGGTGACGTCCCCAGAATAGGCGCCCCGGCGGCCTCCAGACCCTTCGCCAGATTCAGGGGGGTCTGACCGCCGAACTGGACGATGACACCATAAGGATTTTCCGTTTTCAGGATATGCAGGACATCTTCCAGCGTCACCGGTTCGAAGAACAACTTGTCCGACGTATCATAATCGGTACTAACCGTCTCCGGATTGGAATTGACCATAATGCTCTCATAACCTTCTTCCCGGAGGGCAAAGGAGGCATGGACGCAGCAGTAGTCGAATTCAATGCCCTGGCCGATACGATTCGGCCCGCCGCCCAGGATAACCACCTTGGGTTTTGCTGAAGGCCGGGCTTCATTTTCGACTTCATAGGTTGAGTAATAGTAAGGCGTATAGGCCTCAAATTCGGCAGCGCAAGTGTCGACGAGCTTGTAAACGGGCAGGATATTCCGGTCAAAGCGCCGCTGACGGATGTCCTCTTCCGTGGTCTTCCAGAGCTGGGCCAGACGGCGATCGGAGAAACCCCATTGCTTTGCTTCCCGGAGCAGGTCATCAGAGGGGGGCGCTGTTTCCAGAAATTTTTCCGCTTCCACGATCTGCCAGATCTGATCCAGAAACCAGGGATCGATCCGGGTCAGTTGCTGGATCTCGGTAATGGTCATCTCCTGATGGAAGGCGGCAGCAATATAAAAGAGGCGCAGGGAGTTGGGTGTCGTCAACCGGGTGGCAATCAGCTCTCTGGATTCGCGAATGCTGACCGGTACCACCTCGGTGATCCCGAACCGCCCGATTTCCAGTGACCGGATGGCCTTCTGGAGAGCTTCTTTGAAGGTCCGGCCGATGGCCATGGTCTCCCCCACGGATTTCATAGAAGTGGTCAGGATATCATCGGTCTCAGGAAATTTTTCAAAGGTCCAGCGGGGGATCTTGACTACACAGTAGTCGATGGTGGGTTCAAAAGAGGCCATCGTCTCCCGTGTGATATCGTTTGGAATTTCATCGAGGGTATAGCCTACGGCCAGCTTGGCGGCTATTTTGGCGATGGGAAAGCCCGTCGCCTTGGAAGCCAAGGCCGAAGAACGGGAGACCCGCGGATTCATTTCAATCACCATCAGCTCCCCGGTGTCGGGGTGGACGGCGAACTGCACATTTGATCCTCCCGTTTCCACGCCGATTTCCCGCATGATGGCAATCGCCGCATCCCGCATGTTCTGATATTCCACATCCGTGAGGGTCTGGGCCGGAGCGACGGTAATGGACTCGCCCGTATGGACACCCATGGGGTCGAAATTTTCGATAGAACAAATGATGACGACATTGTCAGCCTTGTCGCGCATCACTTCCAGTTCGTATTCCTTCCAGCCGAGAATCGATTCTTCCAGCATAATTTCATGGATCATACTGGCATCAAGGCCGTTTTTGGCAATCACGGCAAGTTCTTCCCGGTTGTAGGCGACCCCGCTTCCTGTCCCGCCGAGAGTAAAGGAGGGGCGGATGATGATCGGAAATCCGATATCTGCGGCGATGGTAAAGACTTCGTCCATGGCTCTGGCAAAGCCGCTGCGGGGCACCCGGAGGCCGATATTCTCCATGGCCGTTCGGAACTTCTCCCGGTCTTCGGCCTTGTGAATCACTTCCAGGGAAGCGCCGATCATTTCCACGCCGTACTGTTCCAGAACGCCGCTTTCGGCAAGAGCCACCGCCGTGTTCAGACCCGTCTGACCGCCAACGGTCGGCAGAAGTGCATCGGGCCGTTCCCTGGCAATAATTTTCGCCACCGCCTCCGGCGTGATGGGTTCCACATAGGTCCGATCCGCCATATCCGGGTCCGTCATGATGGTCGCCGGATTGCTGTTGATCAGCACAACCTCATAACCCTCTTCCTTCAAAGCCTTGCAGGCCTGTGTGCCGGAATAATCGAACTCGCAGGCCTGGCTGATGATAATGGGACCGGCGCCGATGATCAGGATTTTTTTCAGGTCATTTCTTTTTGGCATGGGCTGGTGTTACTCCCACTCAATGGTGCTGGGAGGCTTGGAACTTATGTCATAGACCACGCGGTTGACACCCCGGACCTCATTGATGATACGGTTGGAAATCCGGCCGAGGATCTCATGGGGCAGCTTCGCCCAATCGGCCGTCATGGCATCGTCACTGGTGACGGCCCGGATGGACAGAATGTGTTCATAGGTCCGCTGATCTCCCATAATTCCCACGCTCTTGAGTGGCAGGAGAACGGCAAAGGACTGCCACAACTTCCGGTAAAGGTTGGCCGCCCGGATTTCCTCCAGGAGAATGAAGTCTGCCTTGCGCAGAATGGCCAGACGCTTTTCCGTGACCTCTCCGATAATCCGGATGGCAAGGCCCGGTCCCGGAAAGGGTTGACGCCAGACCAGTTCATCGGGCAGTCCCAGTTCCTTGCCCAGAAGCCGGACTTCATCCTTGAAGAGGTGTTTGAGGGGCTCCACCAGATGGAGATTCATTTTTTTCGGGAGACCACCGACGTTATGGTGGGATTTAATCACCGCGCTGGGACCGCCGAAGGCCGATCGTGATTCGATGATGTCCGGATACAGGGTCCCCTGAGACAGGAATCGAACCCCCGTGATTTTCCTGGCCTCCTTTTCAAAGACCTCGATGAAGGTGCGGCCGATGATCTTTCTTTTCTTCTCAGGATCTTCAACCCCTTTCAAGCGTTCCAGAAATATTTTTTTTGCCCGGGCAAAGCGCAAATTCATGCGGAAATGTCGCTTAAAAACTTCCTGGACCTTCTCGGCTTCTCCCTGTCTTAACACGCCATTATCGACAAAAACGCAGACCAGTTGCGGACCAATGGCCTGATGAAGCAATGCGGCGGCCACGGATGAATCGACGCCACCGCTCAAACCAAGGATGACTCGACCGTCACCACCCACCTGGGCGCGGATTTCCTCCACAGCATCCCGGACGAAGGATTTCATTGTCCAGTTTTTTTTACAGCCGCAAATCCGGAAGAGGAAATTCCCGAGCATCTTTTTCCCCTCTGGCGTATGGATAACCTCGGGATGAAACTGGAGGCCGTAGAAATGTCTGGTCTGATGTTCCGCTGCTGCGACTTTCGTATTGGGCGTGGACGCGGTCACCCGGAAACCCTTCGGAAGCCTTCCGATCGTATCCCCATGGCTCATCCAGCACCGGGTCTTTTTTTCGATACCGGCGAAAATCCCCTCCGGACGCCTGATCTGAAGCCCGGCAAAGCCGTATTCACGTTTCTCCGCCCGGACCACTTCCCCACCAAGGGCATCCATCATGAATTGCAGGCCATAGCAGATCCCCAGGATGGGGATGTTCAGATCAAAAATCCGCTTGTCCACCCGCGGGCTGCCCTTTTCATAAATACTCGCCGGACCTCCGGACAGGATGATCCCTTCCGGCTGGAGAGATTTGATCCTGGCCAGTTCGAAATCAGGCGGTTCAATCTGACAGTAAACGTGGTGTTCACGCACCCGCCGGGCAATCAGCTGATTGTACTGGGAACCGAAGTCAATGATCAGGATCAATGTTTTTTCTTCCTTTCCTTCTCCATCATCCGGATGAATTCGTCAAAAAGATAGGTCACGTCATGGGGACCCGGGGCCGCTTCGGGATGGTATTGCACGCTGAAGGCCTTGAGATCAGGGCAGGCGATGCCTTCAGAGGTATGATCATTCAGATTGTCGTGAGACGTTTTCAAATCGGCGGGCAGAGATTCCGTCAGAACATAAAACCCGTGATTCTGCGAAGTGATTTCAATCCGCCCGGTTTGCATGTTTTTGACAGGCTGGTTAATGCCGTGATGACCGAATTTCAGTTTACCGGTGGTTCCGCCCACAGCCTGACCCAGGATCTGATGACCCAGACAGATGCCGAACAGGGGGATTTTGCCCAGCACCTGACGGGCCGCATCCACAATGTAGGGCAAAGCGGCCGGATCTCCGGGACCGTTGGAAAAAAGGACGCCGTCAGGTTGATCGGATAGAATATCTTCACCCGTCGCCGTCGCAGGCAGCACCGAAACATCGCATCCCCGTTGTTCCAGGTGCCGCAGAATATTGTACTTCACACCGCAATCGATCACAACGACGCGCAATGGACTGCTTTTATCCCGTTTTTTCGAATCCTGAGGGGGCTTGGGGGTGTTGTTTTTCCAGCGATAAGGCTTTTGACAGGTCACTTCCTTGATCAGGTCGCGCCCTACCAGACCTGGATAGGCACGGACCCGCTCCAGCAAGAGATCCATGTCCTGCGTTTCTGTCGTCAGGATTCCCCGCATCGCACCCTGCAGACGCAGACGCCGTGTCAGAGCCCGGGTATCCATCCCCTCCACACCCAGTTTGTCGCGTGCTTCCAGAAAATTTTTTAAGGTCTTCCGGCTGCGCCAGTTGCTGGGATAATCCTGATATTCCTTGACGATAAATCCCTCCAGGTGGATATTGCCGGATTCCATGTCCTCTTCATTGATCCCGTAATTGCCGATCAAAGGATAGGTCATGGTCACCATCTGACCCTTGTAGGAGGGATCGGTGAGGATTTCCTGATAGCCGGTCATACCCGTATTGAAGACGACTTCTCCCAGAACTTCACCCCTGCCAGCAAAGGCATATCCGGAGAAAACACTCCCGTCCTCGAGAACTAAAAGCGCTGATGGTTGCTGCTTCAACAGGGGCAAGGGTCAACTCCTCAGAAATTTCTACGCACTATTAATGATGAATCCATAAAAAGTCAAGAACTGGACAGCAAAATAAAAAGCGCCAGAGGCAAGGCGCGCGCGTCCTGAGGAATGAGGCGTATATGAAAATACGTTGCCATGACGGAGGATGAAGCGCAACAAAGCATAGGGCCTTTTGACAAGGCCATTATAAACGAATTCCCCCCTTTTTGTAAGGGGGGAATTCCGATTGTTTTGATAGTACCGTTAAATCGGGATGTTAAATCATGGGCAAATAGCGATCGATTTCATACTGGCTCACGTGAATCCGGAAACGATCCCATTCCAGTTTTTTGTTTTCAATGAACTTCTCGAAAATATGATCCCCCAGCGTTTCCCGGACGAGCTTGCTCTTTTCCGTCAGGGTCATGGCCTGGTGGAGACTGCCCGGCAGGGAAATGATCCCGGCCTTTTCGCGGGCCTTTTCATCCATTTCAAAAATATCCTCTTCCACCGGCTCGGGCAGTTTATATCCCTTTTCCACCCCCTTCATCCCTGCGGCCAGCATGACGGCAAAGGCTAAATAAGGATTGCAGGCCGGATCAGGCGACCGGAACTCGATACGCGTGGCCTTTTCCTTACCCGGTTTGTACATGGGGACGCGAATCAGGGCGGACCGGTTGCGTCGGGCCCAGGAGACATAGACCGGCGCCTCGTAACCCGGGACCAGCCGTTTGTAGGAGTTGACCCACTGGTTGCACACAACTGTAATTTCCGGGGCATGAGCCATCAAACCGGCGATGTAGCTTTTAGCCATTTTGGACAGGTTGTATTTGTCCTTCCCGTCGAAAAAGGCGTTCCTGCCGCCCTTGAACAGGGACTGGTGGGTATGCATGCCGCTGCCGTTCTGGCCGAAGATGGGCTTGGGCATAAACGTGGCATAGACGCCGTTCTGACGGGCAATCTCCTTGACGGCGGTGCGATAGGTCATGACCTTGTCGGCCATCTTCAGGGCTTCGTCGTAACGGAGATCTATTTCGTGCTGGCTGGGCGCCACTTCATGGTGTGAATATTCCACCCGGATCCCCAGATCCTGCAGCGCGAAGATGGTCTGGCGGCGCAGATCCGTGGCCCGGTCGATGGGAAGACCGTCAAAGTATCCGCCCTGGTCGAGGATCTCCGTTCCCTTTTCATTCGCAAAATAAAAATATTCAAGCTCCGGTCCCACAAAGTAGGTGTACCCCTGATCGGCAATCTTCTTGATCGTCCGTTTCAGGACATAGCGGGGATCGCCTTCATAGGGGCTCCCGTCCGGATTCTGAATATCGCAGATGACCCGTGCCACCGGCCGGTCGGTGGGACGCCAGGGAATCATCTGGAAGGTCGTCGGATCGGCCATGGCGATCATGTCGCTCTCTTCGATCCTTGCGAACCCCTGAATCGACGACCCGTCAAAACCCATGCCTTCTTCCAGCCCCTCCTCCAGTTCGGACGGCGTGATGCTGAAAATTTTCTGCATCCCCAGAACATCGGTAAACCAGAACTGAATAAAACTCACCTTGTGATCCTTCACCGCTTTCAACACATCCTTCTTCGTCTTACATTCAAACATAATAAACCCCTTTCTTTTTTTGATTTTTTTTATTCAATACACCCGCTATTCAAGCGGCTCATTTTCGACGAGCTGCCAGATCCCGCAGGGGCAGGTCCCGACACAGAAGCCGCAACCAATGCATTTTCCCGCATCAACAACATACTCATAGGCCTCTCCTTCCAGTCGACGTCGCGAGATAGCCGCCTGCGGACAGATCGTTTCACAGAGAACGCAATTTCGGCAGGCACCACAAGGGGCGCAACTGGATGCGCAGGACAGGGTATCCTCAAAGCGGTTGACACGGGGATCGTAATATTTCGAGATGAACCCGTCCCGCTTCGGCGTTCCCACCGGCGGCTTTGTTGCCGGCCGGATGGACAACTTGTATTTCACCATGAAGTCCATTTCCATCATGCAACGATCCAGTGTCCGGATACCTTCGTTGGAAAAGATACCGGACAGAATGGGCGCCCCTTTGAACCGCTCGAAGCTGCCGCCCAAATCAGTGAGAAAGAGACCCACGCCGGAACCATCATGGCCTTCCTTCATGACATTCAATGCATGAATCGCCGTCATCGGGGAAAGGGGTTCACGGCTTGTGATGGCAAATAAACGGCACATATATAATCGTTGTCTATATGAATGCCCGATAAATATCCGGTTTGATTTATTAGGAGCTTCGGGCCTCGGCAAAACAGTTATTTCTTGCGAAAAATATGCCACAGCTGGCGTTCTATTCCTCCCCGGTCAGCCCGGCGTTCCTAAAAGGCCTCTTCACGAGGGGACGCAATCCAGAAACAATATTGTTCTTGTCGAGGTTTTAAAAAACCGTGAAATTTTCTTATTATGACTATGAGAGGTTGATTACAGGAGATGTCCGGTTCTTTGTGCGGAATTTAGCCGGATCAATGCCCAATTTCTGAATTTTATACTGAATGATTCGTTTTGTGGTACCCAGAAGCCTTGCCGCCTGGCTCTGATTCCCCCGGGTTTCCTTCAGGGCTTCCAGGATCAGGGACCTCTCCTGAGATAGGATCACCGTACTGAGCCGACCCTTTTCCGTTGGGTCTCCTTCCCTCATTTTAGCCTGCAAGGATGGAGGCAGATGAATCATTTCTATGGCATCCCCTTCTGTCAGAAGAATGGCCCTCTCAATACAGTTTTCCAGCTCCCGGACGTTTCCGGGCCACTGATGAGACAGAAAAACCTCAATCACCGATGTGGATATCCGCTTCACCGGTTTTCCCATTTCTTTTGAATATTTAAGGACAAAATGATCGGCTAAAAGGATAATGTCATTGCCCCGGTCCCGTAAGGGTGGAAGATAAATGGGAAAGACGCTAAGCCTGTAATAGAGATCATTACGGAAACGACCGGCGGTAATGCACTCCTCCAGGTGCCGGTTTGTGGCGGCAATGACCCGGGCGTTCGTGGTGATAACCCGGGAGGAGCCCAGGGGCTGAAATTGTTTTTCCTGGAGAACCCGCAGGAGCTTGGCCTGGGCTGATGCTGACAATTCTGACACCTCATCAAGAAAAATCGTTCCGTTATGGGCTTCTTCGAACCGTCCCCGCCGCTGTCTCATGGCGCCAGTAAAGGCCCCTCTTTCATGGCCGAAAAGCTCGCTTTCAATCAGGGTATCAGGAATTGCGGCGCAATTGAACTGGATCAGCGGGCCCTTGCTGCGGGGGCTATTCATGTGAATCGCTCTGGCGACAAGTTCCTTGCCCGTACCCGTTTCCCCCTGTACCAGCACGGTCGTGCCGGAATCGGCCACATGGCTGATTAGGCCGAAGACCTCCTGCATCCCCTTGGAATGCCCGATCATATCGACGGAAGGCGCCCGGCCCTGATTGACAATGCGCCGGAGCCGCCGGTTTTCTTCCTCCAGTGCGAGAATATGGACCGCCTTTGCGATCAGTTCCGCCACGGAGGACAAGATGGCCAGTTCGCCGTCCAAATCCGTTACATTTTTGGTACCTTTGTCTGCCGAGAGGATTCCGACGACCTTGGAATCGTACATGATGGGAACACACAGGAAAGACAGCTCCTCCCGGTTCAGAAAACGCCTCGCCCCCGTCCGGTCCAGAAAAAGCGCCTCCTTGCCGAGGTTGGGAACGGCCATGGGGCGGCCGGTCTGGGCCACCTTGCCCGTAATGCCTTCCCCCATCTGGTAGGAAATTTCGAGGCCTTCCAGGTTGACGCCATGAGCGACCTCCAGCCAAGATTCGCCGCTGTCGCGATCGAGCAGCGATATCATGCCCCGCTGCATACCCAGGCGTACTTTCATCTCATTGAGAACCTGCTCAAGCTGATCTCTCAGATCCCAGGGCTGGGCCAGGGCCTTGGCAATGGCGTGCAAGGCCGCTAAATCTTCGTAATTATGCGTGTTCAAAATTGTTCCTCGTTCAATATTTGATACAATTTAGAGCAAAGTTTATACCAAGAAAATGTTTTGATCAAACAATATTAAACAAAAATGATCGAAAAACAAATTTGGTGAAATACGCTGAAATACACATTTTCCCGATTCCCACCTATCTGGTATGAAATTTGAGATAGAATCATATATTGAGATTCTTTAGAAATGCTTTATTCTTCATTGTGGGCAGCATTGCAATCTTACCGGTTATTGACAGGCGCCGAGACAGCCCTGTCGCCTCGTGCCCCGCAGTGAGAGGATATGGAAATCTCCAAGGGTCTCGAAAAACAGGGAACGAGGTCGAATCATGATATCTTTCTCCCGTGTCAGCAGCGGCGTCAAGGGACTGGATGAGATTTTGAATTATCAGCAGACCGACGATAATGTGGTCATGCAGGTGGATGACACCCCAGACGCTGGCGCTTTCGATTCAGCAGGTGTTGTATTTATCAGCATATTCTTTGATGCGGCCCCGTTTAATGTTCTTCAGTTCCATAACGAAGTCGCACAGTCATTTTTCGGGAGGTATTAAACTTCAGTCAAATGGACGGCATGTGTTGTTTGGGTGACGTTAAGATTTAAGTCTATCTCCTCGGAGACAGGACGGAACAAATATGTTTAGAAATTTTGGAAAAAGCACAATATTGTCGTCTACTGCACCTGGAAAAGCATAACCCGTCTTAGGCATCAAATGTTTTTAGAAAAAAAGCGGCTTTTAGTTGATTCTTAACGAAAATAAAATTGCGAATATTTAGCCATATTAGGTCTATTTGACTTTGGATGAAACGAAACAAAAGGCCAATTTTTTAAGTATGTGCTTGACATTTTCTTTCCCCTCGCTTAAGTGGCATACATTTGGCTTAAAAGACTAAACCCTAATCTAAGGTGTAACATTTTTGTTGTTTGAGGTTCTGGCTTTTGAACCTATTCTATGGGAATCGCTATTTAAAAAAAGGCCTGATTTTCGCGTTTTAAGAAAGGTCATGAATAAGAGCGAAACCTATTATCACTTGATAATTGAGTTCATATATCTTCGACATGATAAGATAATAATAATATGGATATAAAATACAATAATACATTAAAATTATATGTATTATACTGTTCAAACTGTATGGCTGGAGATGAACTTAGCCGGCTTTTAAATGAAGAAGCAGGATGTGAGTATAAAATCATCAGTCTTCCCTGTTCAGGTAAGGCCGATCTCCTTTATTTACTCAAGGCGTTTGAAACGGGAGCGGACGGCCTTGCTTTAGTCACCTGTTCTAAAAATGAATGCCATTACCTTGAAGGTAATCTGCGGGCTCCTAAAAGAGTGGAACAGGCCAATGCCCTCCTTGAAGAGGCGGGGATGGGTGACAATCGTGTAACCGTTCTGCCTATGAATGGAAAGGGAATAGAAGAAATTGTTTCAAAGTTAAAAGTATTTCGTGAAAAAATTCGCGGTATGTCGTAATACGCCCCGGCAACATAGATGAGGGACTTCAGTTAATGCATTATTGCCCGGGTACGGGTAAAACATAATCGTCTGGTGAGCATAGTGAAAAACGAAAAAAGGTTTCATGATCAATTGAAAAGTGGAGATTTCGTCGTTACGGCTGAGTACCTGCCAAAGGCGGAAACAGAGGGATCGGCGATTAAGGCTGCCCTGCAAGCGCTGAAAGAAGTGCCTTCAGCGGTCAATGTAGCGGATAATCCTTTCGGAGTTGGCATGTCAAGCTTGGCTGCATCGGTTATCCTCGCCCAATCGGGGATCGAGCCCGTTTACCAGGTTGTTACCCGTGACAGAAACCGTATCGCCATCCAGTCCGACTTGCTGGGTGCGGCAGCTTTGGGGATCAGGAACATCCTTTGCCTTTCGGGTTATCATCAGACTTTAACGGATCATCCCGAGTCCGCGAATGTATATGACCTCGATTCTACGCAGTTGCTCAAAGTCTTAAAAAAGATGCGTGAACAAGGTGAACTTCTGAACGGTGAAAAGATAAACGGCGCCTTCCCCGTCATGACGGGCGCCGTCGCCAATCCTTATCTGAAGCCCATTGACCTAAACATTATCAGGCTTACGCAAAAAGTCGAAGCCGGGGCTGAATTTATACAGACTCACGCTGTCTTCGACATTGACGAGTTCCAGCAATGGTTGGATGCGGTAAAGCAGGCCGGCCTTGCCGACAAGACAGCGATAATCGCCGGTGTCTTTTCTTTGGACAGCGCTGAAGAAGCAGAGTTGCTCCTGAATAAATACACCGAGTTCCAAATACCTCCCCGCATCATTGAAAGATTGAAATTGGCCGGAGACAGGCAAGCCCAGAAAAAAGAGGGTCTGTCTATTTGCGTGGAAATCATTAATAAACTTAAAAACATGAATGGATTGCGGGGGATACATATTCTCTCCGGCGGGAAAGAAGAAACGTTACCAGATATTTTATCGGCCTCCGGATTGTCCGGCAAGCGCTAATATGACACCGGAGAACTGATTCTATGCCGGAAAAATATCACATAGCAACAAAACCTGTCCCTCCCAGACGTCCGCGTATCGGCAAATACGGCATTGTCGATTGGCGGGAAGATTGCGCAAGGTGCCACAACTGTGTCAAGAAGGCTTGCGTTTACGACCGACACCGCGATGAGATAAAATATATCCGGAATCTCGATAGTGTTGATTCCCTATTCTTTGATTGCATGGGCTGCTTTTCCTGTGTTCAGGATTGTACCAAAAACCTTTTATGCCTCTCTATTAATCCTGAATATGAAAAACTCGGGAACAGCTATTGGACGCCCGAGATTATTCAAACAACGTGGGCTCAGGCTGAGACGGCTAAAATTCCCGTTTCCGGAGCAGGTTATGGCGGGAAATTTTCCGGTTACGGTTTTGATTCGATGTGGACCGATATGTCGGAAATCGTTCGGCCGACCCGGGACGGAATTCACGGACGCGAGTATATCAGTTCCGCCGTCGACATCGGGCATAATTCATCTTTTCTCGTCTTGAACGGTGATGAAGTGGTTTCGCCTCTGTCTCCTATCCTGTCCATTCCCATGCCCCTCGTTATTGATAGAATACCGGATAAGTATGCCCTCCCGAAGCTCGATGCGATCATCGTTGAAACAGCGGTCAAGACCGGTCTCATTGCCCTGGTGGATGCGCGAAAATGGCCCCTCACAGACGTTGATGCTGACAAATACCTGCCCCACATCGCCTTTTATTTCGCTTCCGACGCCGCGATGCTTCCCGAAGAAATTTTGAAAAAAACGAGGTTGGCCGAAATAGAAGATGACCGGAACGTTAAAAGCCATATCCGTGAACTAAAAAAAATCCATCCCGGTATTGTCGTTGCCGTGCGAGTCGAATTGACTGCCGGCGGAATTCAACGGGCCATCGATCTTGCCGATGAGGATGTCGAGGTTATTCATATCGCAGCGGACAGCAACGGCCAGGAGATCGGATCGGAACACCCCATGTTCATTAAGGATATGATCCGTAAGGTGCACAGGTCCCTGATCGAAAACGGCCGGAGAGATGACGTGACCATCATCGCCGGAGGCGGCATAGCCCTTCCGGAACATATGGCAAAAGGTGTTCTGTGCGGCGCCGATCTCGTATCGATTGAACTGCCCCTGCTGGTAGGACTTGAGTGTCACCTGTGCCATCAATGCGGGGATAGCCATACCTGTCCTGCTAAAATTCAGGAAATCAGTTTAAGTTACGGCGTAGGAAGAATGACCAATTTAATCAGCGCCTGGCATGACCAGTTGATTGAACTGATGGGCGCCATGGGTATGCGTGATGCCCGGCGTCTTAGAGGAGACGTAGGACGGGCGATGTTTTTTGAGCAACTCGAGGAGGAAGCTTTTGGCAGACTTTTTGGAAATAGATTGCAAGCTTGAAGATATCATCCCGGAAAAAACGCTGAAGACCCGTACGCCTCAATTCAAACAGACGCGTACGATACGGCCTGCTCCGCCCAGATACCGGAATGAGATCTCCAAATATATTATTCTGAGAAACGAAGAACGATGTATTAAATGCGGCCAATGCGTTGAAATGTGTCCCCAGGGCGTGCATATAAAAAGTCCCGGGTATAAATATTTTGCCCAGCCGAAAAGTCATCTCTGTTTTGGCCCGGTATGCGAGAAAAAAGGATGTTATTGCATTACGGCATGTCCTCAGGGCGCGTTGCGCATCCAGGAAAACCCGATGATGAAATCCCTTGGCGATTACCGCTGGCCTGCCGAGATGATTCTCGCCACATGGAAGATGGCGGAAAACGGTGAATGCCCTTCCGAGGATTACGGGTATGAATTCGAGACGGGAAACTCCGATGGAGGATTCGACCGCATCCGGTTTAAATTTCCGGACCGACCGCCCATCGAACTTAAAGAAGAAGAAATCGATACGAGTATTGAACTGAATCGCCGCCACGACGGACGTGCCAGGATCAGGATCGATGTCCCGTGGTATGGCGGAGGCATGTCCTTCGGCTCCGTCAGCAATACGACACAGCTTTCAAAGGCACGAGCAGCAGTGGCATGGAATACCTTCTCGTGCACGGGCGAGGGCGGTTTCATGGAACGGATGAGGCCTTACGACGATCATATGATCACACAGGTCGCCACAGGCCTTTTTGGCGTCCGGGAAGAAACCATCCAACGCGTTCCTATTGTGGAATTCAAATACGCCCAAGGCGCCAAACCGGGCTTGGGAGGACACCTGCTGGGAGATAAAAATACACAGGCCGTCGCCAAGATGCGCGAGACCGTCATCGGGATATCCTTGTTCTCCCCCTTTCCGTTCCACAGCGTCTATTCCATCGAAGACCATATGAAGCATATCGACTGGATAAAGCATATCAACAGGCGAGCACTGATCTCGACAAAGGTATCGACACCCAACGATGTAGACATGGTTGCCGTAGGAAGCTACTCCGCGGGAACGCATATCATTCACCTGGACGGCGGTTACGGCGGTACGGGCGCCGCACCAGACATTGCCAAGAAAAATATCGCCATGCCGATAGAATACGCCATTCCCAGGGTGCATAATTTCCTTGTAGCTGAAGGCGCAAGGGATCAGGTGACACTTGTGGCCAGCGGAGGGATACGCAACCCTTACGACGTCGCCAAGGCCATCGCCCTCGGCGCCGACGGCGTTGTCATCGGCACGATGGAAATGGTGGCCCTGGGATGCGTAAGATGCAATCGCTGCTCGACGGGTCGTGGATGTCCCCGCGGTATCGCAACGACAGATAAGGTGCTGGCAGCAAAAATAGATCTTGAATGGGGAGCCCAGAGGTTGATTAACACCTATAATGCCTGGAGAAACGAAATCGTCAGTATTCTCCGTCGATTGGGTGTGAGAAGCGTATCCGAGCTCAGGGGACGTTCCGATCTCCTGATGCATCTTGATTATACGAATGCGGTTGTGGAGCATGAAGCGTGAACAGCGACCTGATACGACGACTGATAGACTCTAAAAAGAAACTGATCGATGGATTCGATCTGCCGGCAACGGTCAGGAAGAGCGAAGAAGAGGGAGGGTGCGGTGTTGTCGGTTTCTGCTGTACCGAACCTGTTCCCGGCAAGCATATCTATGAGCCCTCAAAGCAGATGCACAACCGTGGGAATGGAAAAGGCGGCGGCATCGCGGCAGTCGGATTCGTACCGGAGCAACTGGGCGTCAGCCGCGAACTTCTGGAAGATCATTACATGCTGCATATTGCCTTCCTTGAGCAGGATGCCAAGGACGACGTCGAAAATGGCTTTATCCAGCCTTATTTTGATGTTGCCGCCTCGCGCATGCTTGATACGGTTGACGACTGGAAAACGATCCCGGGGCTGGAAGTGAAACCCCCCGATGTATGCCGCTATTTCGTGCGGGTGAAGAAAGACATCCTCGATCATTTTATTCTGGATCATAAACTTGAGAACATAGACCGCCGTGAAGCCGAAGACGAGTACGTCAACCAGAACAGCTTCAAGCTCAACCAAATGAATTACTCCGCCGTCGGCGACAAAAAGGCCTTTGTCCTCTCTCACGGCCGCAACATCATGATCCTCAAGGTGGTCGGGTTTGCCGAAGCCATCGTTGATTATTATAAAGTGAGGGACCTGTGCGCCCATGTCTGGATCGCCCACCAGCGCTTCCCGACCAAGGGACGTGTTTGGCACCCGGCCGGCGCCCACCCTTTTACCGGCATCAACATCGCTCTGGTCCACAACGGGGACTTTGCCAATTATCATTCTGTTACGGAGCACCTGCTGCAGCGACACATCCGGCCGCAATTTCTCACCGATACGGAGGTATCCGTACTGCTCTTCGACCTTTTAAGCCGGACATACCATTATTCCCTCGAACACATTATCGAAGCCCTGGCCCCCACATCCGAGTTGGACTTTGACCGTCTTCCCGAGACAAAGAAGAAATTGTACCGGGCGATACAGGCTACGCATATCCATGGCTCGCCCGACGGACCCTGGTTTTTTATTATCGCCCGGAACGATATCGCTCAGGAACAGTTCCAGCTTTTAGGCATTACGGATACGGCCATGCTGCGCCCCCAGGTTTTCGCCTTTAGCGACGGGGAGGTGCAGGTCGGGCTCATCGCTTCGGAGAAACAGGCTATTGACGCGACGCTGCTCAGTCTTTCCAAAGACGATATCAGGATATGTCCCGTTGCCGACCGTTTCTGGAACGCCCGCGGCGGCAGCCATACCGACGGCGGGGCCTTCATTTTCAATCTCACCCAAGAGTCCGGCCGGCTGCGGATGACCTGCACCGACAAATTCGGTAAGCCCATTTCGTTACCGACGGGCACGGAACCGTATGACTTTGCATCGGAAACCTATCTGACTCATAAAGTCGATGCCCCGATTGAAAAGAAGATCAGGGATTTGATGGAAAGCGATGCCTCGGGTCTTTTCCGGTATCTCCGCGATCATATTGCCGCCTGGTGTTATGACGATCTGCGCGCCGTCTGCAGAATGATTACGGAGAACGCAAAAAATACGAATACCTTTGATATCGCGATAAAATCGCTGACCATGCTCAATGATTACCGCTATCCGACCGGGACAAAGAAACGAAGCCACATCCTCCATATTCTGGGAAGCGAGCTCACCAGGCTGTTTCAGGCTTCTCCCCGACTTGATCATGATCAGGATGTCCCCGGCAACAGCTACCGACTCATAGACTTCGCTACTCGCGGTGCGTTACGCGCCCCGCAGCAGCATGAAGCGACCCTGGTCATCAACGCTTTTGGTTTCCCTCCGGAAGGGGATCAGAGCGATGCGTCTCTTTTGATGGACGCTTACATGAAAGGGTGGCGGCGTTTCATTACCTTTGGATGCGTCGGCCAGAGGTATATCGGCAACGGTCTCGGACCCGAGACCGACGATGTCGTCATCGATGTTTATGGCAGTTCGGGCGACTACCTGGCTTCTGGAATCGACGGGATAACGATTACAGTGCATGGAAACGCCCAGGACCAGTTGGGGCAGATTATCAAGCGCGGGAAGCTGATCATCTACGGAGACGTCGGTCAGACATTCCTCTATGGCGCCAAAGGCGGGGAAATATATGTCATGGGCAATGCGGCGGGCAGACCTCTGATCAACTCCGTCGGAAAACCCAGGGTCGTCATCAACGGCACCTGCCTTGACTTTCTGGGCGAGTCCTTCATGGCTGGCGATCCTCATAATGACGGCGGTTTTGTCATCTTGAACGGTGTAAAATTCGACGACGATGGCGGTGTCATCCTGATGGACGAACCCTATCCGGGCAGCAATGTATTTTCCCTGGCCTCGGGAGGGGCCATCTATGTCCGTGACCCCGGAAAAACCCTGATCGACCAGCAGCTCAACGGCGGCATGATCGAGCCGTTGAATGAGAAGGACTGGGAGCTTATCCTCCCCTATCTTGAGGAAAATGAACGCCTCTTTAATATCAGAATTGAAGACCTGTTGAAAGTGAACGGCGAGAAACGAAGCCCCCAGCAGGTCTATCGAAAGGTTGTGCCGTTCGTAGCGGGAAAAAGTGCGGAAGATCTGGACGATGACTTGCTTGGCGACGAATTTCTGGAAGAAGAAGCCGCCTATGCGACCCCTATCGCCGCCGCTCAATAAATTGGGATCCAGGCCTTCTGAAGCTCCCATGATGCTAATGACCCGGAAGAGTTGAAAAACAATATGCCAATCAGAATAAAAAAAGAAGCCGTCCCTGAAGGAATCAGCCGGCGGGTGAAAGAGATATCGGGGATTGATATCAATGGCTGCCTGCAATGTAAAAAGTGCACCAATGGATGTCCCGTGTCGGGATATACAGCGTCTTCTCCCGCGGAAATAATCAAAAAGCTGCAGCTGGGCGCCGGAAAAGAGCTCCTTGACAGTGAAATCATCTGGACCTGTGTATCCTGCTCAACCTGCTACAGCCGCTGCCCCATGGAAATAAACATGGCGCAGGTGATGGACGCCCTGCGGGTCCTGGCGGAAGAAACGGGCGCCGCGACACCGGACGGGAACATGCCGCTGATGAACAAGATTTTATTGGGCACTATTAAGACCTTCGGCCGGACCTATGACTTGGGGGCCATGGCCCTTTATAAAGCAGGCACTGCATCCTATATGAAAGACATGGATAAAGTCCCCATGATTCTGAAAAAAGGAAAAATCGCCCTCCTTCCCTCGCAGGGGGCCGATAAAAAGATGGTTAAGCAGATATTCAATCATTTAGAGAAGGCAAGGAAAAAGTAAAATGAAATACGCGTATTTCCCGGGATGTTCGGCGGAATCAACGGCCCGCGACCTATATCTGTCGACCCTGGCCATTGCTCCCGTCCTGGGGATCGAATTTGTCGAACCCAAGGGCTGGTCCTGCTGCGGTACGACCATGGCTCACCAGGTCGATCACGATCTGTCCGTATCGCTTGCCGCCGCCAATCTGTTAAAAGTGAAGGATATGGGCCTTAATATGGTTGTCAGTTGCGCCTCCTGCTACAGCAGGATGAAGATCGCCAACCATGAAATATCCACCCACCCGAAAACACGGGAAAAGATCGCTGCGACCCTGGGCAGGGATTATGACGGTTCCGTTAAGGTCCGGCATTTCGTGGAGATCATTCTCGAGGACATGGGACTTGCTGCCTTCAAAAAGGCGCTGACCCATTCCCTGCAGGGGCTGAAAGTTGCGTCGTATTATGGCTGTCTCCTGGTTCGCCCTCCGGAAATAGCGAGCTTTGACGATCCGGAAAATCCTGTCTACATGGACAGGCTCATCCATGCCATGGGCGGCGTGGGGCTGGACTGGCCTCATAAGGTGGAATGCTGCGGTGGGTCGTTGACCCTGACCAGGTCAGACCTGGTCATAAAACTTTCCGAAGCGATTATCGCCATGGCCAAAGATGCGGGAGCCCAATGCATCGCCGTTGCCTGTCCCATGTGCCAGATCAATCTGGATATGCGGCAGGCCAATATTTTAAAAGCCACGGGCAAGCGTTACAATATGCCAATCATCTATATAACGCAACTCATGGGATTATGTCTGGGCATGTCAGAACAGGTGCTCGGACTGAACAAACTGATCATTTCGCCGCAAGAGACGCTGAATTTTATTCAGTCATCAATAAGGTCGTGAATCATGGAAAAAGGTAAAAAGAAAAAAATTGGCGCCGTCCTCGTCCAGGGCGGGGGAATCGCCGGTGTCCAGGCTTCCCTCGATCTAGCCAATTCCGGGTTTAAGGTCTATCTGGTCGAGAAGTCTGCCGCGATCGGCGGGATGATGGCGCACCTGGATAAAACCTTTCCCACCGGTGATTGCGCAACCTGTATCGTCTCTCCCAAGCTGGTCGAGTGTGCCAGAAATCACAACATTGAAATCCTCACCCTTTCCACCCTGGAGAAGCTGGAAGGAACGCCGGGAAACTTTAAAGCCTATGTCAAAAAGGCTCCCCGCTATATCGATGAGCGAATCTGCAATGATTGCGGTGATTGCACCAAAGTCTGCCCTGTGGAAATTGATGACCGATACAACCGCGAGCTGGGAAAAAGGAAAGGCATTCAGAAATATTCCGCCCAATCCATTCCCAACAAGCCCAGCATCCTCAAATTGGGCCATGCCCCCTGTAAAATGAAATGTCCGGCCAATATCAATGTGCAGGGCTATATCCAACTCATTAAGAAAAAGGAATATGTGAAGGCGGCAAACCTCATCAGAGAGAGAAATCCCCTTGCGGCCATCTGCGGCCGGGTTTGTCCTGCTCCCTGTGAGAGCGTTTGTACCCGTGCAACCGTGGATTCGGCGCTGGCCATCCGGCAGCTGAAAAGATTTGCCCTGGATCAGGAAATCAAACTCGTAAAATCGGGCGAACTGGCGTTGCCGGATGAGAAAACGCCGCCGGCAAATGCTCAGAAAATTGCCATTATCGGCGCCGGACCGGCCGGCCTCACGGCTGCGGGAGATCTGGCGGACAAAGGCTTCGCCGTTACCGTCTATGAAGCGTCCAATACGGCGGGCGGCATGCTCGTCTGGGGGATACCGGCATACAGACTGCCCAAAGACATCCTCGCTTACGAAGTGGATCTAATCCGACGCAAAGGCGTCCGCATCGTTTTAAACTGCCGCGTGGGCAAGGATAAAACCATCGCGGAATTGCAGAAAGAAAACGATTGCGTCTTCATCAGCGCCGGCGCCCATGTGAGCAGAAAGCTGGGTGTGGACGGCGAAGACCGGCAGGGCGTCGACTATGGCGTGGAATTCCTGCGACAGGCGGGCGATAAGGACAACCAGCCCCGCATCGGCGAACACGTCGTGGTCATCGGCGGCGGCAATGTGGCCATCGACGTGGCAAGAACGGCCCTGCGGCTCGGCGCTAAACAGGTAGAGATGGTTTCCCTGGAAAAACGCGACGAAATGCCTGCTTATCAAGAGGAAATCGCAGCCACGCTGGCCGAGGGCATTACCATCAACAACGGCTGGGGGCCGAATCGCATTATTGGGGATGGTTCCGTAAAGGGCATCGAACTCAAGCAATGTACCCGCGTCTTTGATGAAAATGGCCGGTTTAGCCCCGCCTATGATCAAAATAATTTAAAAAATATCAACGCGGATCAGATCATCGTGGCGATTGGTCAGGCCATCGACGGCGAACTGCTTGCTCACGTCTGTGTCGATATCGAGCGTGGTTGTTTCAAAACGGACCCCGTCACGCTTGAAACATCGGTTAAAGGTATTTTTGCAGGAGGCGATAACGCTTCCGGTCCGGCCAGCGTCATCCAGGCCGTTGCCGCGGGAAAGCGGGCCGTGGAATCGATTGACCGCTACCTCCACGGGAAGGACCAGCTCACTGATCGTTTTGACGATATGTTGAATCCCGTCCCGGAAAAACTCCTTCCTTCCACGTCCCATACGGAAAAGAAAGAACGGGCAAAGGCAACAGAAATCCCGGCAGAGATGAGGACCGGCAATTTCTGCGAGATTGAATGCGGATTCTCCGAAGAAGACGCCCTGGCGGAAGCTGAACGTTGCCTGAATTGCGCCATGTGTTCCGAATGTATGGAGTGTGTTGCCGCCTGCGATAAAAAGGCTGTTCTGCACGGCATGCAGGAAGAAATGATAACACTGGATGTCGGTTCCGTCATCCTGACACCGGGATTTGAAGAATATGATGCGGAACTTAAGGGAGAATATGGTTTTAACCGGTATCAGAACGTTCTGACCAGCGTGCAGTTTGAGCGGATGCTTTCTGCCGCCGGCCCCTATGGAGGGCACGTCGTACGAAAGAGCGACGGCAGGGAAGCCAAAAGAATCGCGTGGATACAGTGCGTCGGTTCCCGCGATGCCAAATGCGGAAATGAATATTGTTCTTCCATCTGCTGTATGGCCACGACAAAACAGGCGCTCGTCGCCAGTGAACACACCGACGGTCTGGAAGCGACTATTTTTTATATGGATATCAGGGCTTTTGGAAAAGACTTCGACCAGTATTACGAACGCGCCAGAAGCAAGGAAAACATAGAATATATCAAGAGCATTCCCTCCCGGGCCCTCCAGGTTCCGGGATCAATGGACATCAGGCTTCGCTATGTGGATGAGAACTTCAAACAGGTGGAGCGCGATTTTGATCTGGTTGTTCTGGCCGTCGGATTGGATCCCAAACCTGACATTTCGGCGAGCATGGCCCATCTGGGCATTGAACTCAATGAATTCGGCTTCTGTAAAACCAGTCGGTTCTTCCCCTTGGAAACGTCACGACCCGGTGTTTTCGTCGCGGGCGCCTTCCAGGAGCCCAAAGATATACCCGAAACGGTAACACAGGCGAGCGCCGCGGCTTCCATGTCGATGGAGCTGCTGTCGCAGGCCCGCAATACCCTCATTACGACGAAAAAATATCCGACGGAGCATGATGTAACGGATGAGGAGCTGAGAATTGGCGTGTTTGTCTGTCATTGCGGGATCAACATCGCGGGCACGGTGGATGTGGAAAAGGTGACCGAGGCCATTTCCAACGACCCCCATGTGGTTGTTGCCTCGCATACCATGTACACCTGTTCGGACGCGAGTCTTTCCGAGATTAAAAAGCGGATCGAAGAATACCGCCTCAACAGGGTGGTGGTGGCGTCATGCACTCCCCGGACGCATGAACCCCTTTTCCGTGAAACCTTGCGTGAGGCCGGATTGAATCCCTATCTTTTCGAGTTGGCCAATATCAGGGATCAATGTTCCTGGGTCCATTCTACCGAACCTGATGTCGCCACCATAAAGGCCATCGAACTCGTGAGAATGTCCATCACCCGCGCGAGTTTCCTGAAGCCGCTGGTCGGAGAATCCCTGGCCATCAACCAGGACGGTCTGGTCATCGGGGGAGGATTGAGCGGTATGACCGCAGCCCTTTCCCTGGCGGATCAGGGATTCCAGGTATCTCTCATTGAAAAATCAGGAACCCTGGGAGGACAGGCGCTGAATGTTCACAGCACCTTGGAAGGCGACGATATCCGCGATTTTATCGCCAATCTTTTAGACCGGACACAGAATCACGGCCGCATCAAGGTTTATCTCAACAGTGAAGTGACTAAAGTTAACGGACATATCGGTAAATTTTTAGTGACGATCGCGGAAAAAGGAAAGGGCAACGGTCAGGGCGATATCGCCAAAACCGAAATATCCTGTGGCGCTATCATTGCGGCTACGGGAGGGGAACCGGCAGAAACCCGCGAATTCCTTTACGGGGAGTCTGAAAATATCCTTACCCAGATGGAACTGGAACAGCTCCTCCACGCTGACAAGTTCAAAGGTCAGGGTAAAAACATCATCATGATCCAATGTGTAGGTTCCCGCAATGATCAACATCCCTATTGCAGCCGCATATGCTGCTCCATGGCGGTTAAGAATGCCCTTAGCATCAAGAAGAAAAGTCCGGATGCCAATATTTATATCCTTTACCGCGATATCAGGACCTATGGTTTCAGAGAGAAGTATTACCGGATGGCCCGGGAAGCCGGAATCGTCTTCATCAGGTATAACGAAGAAAAACAGCCGATTGTCTCTCACAGCAACGGTCTCCTGGTTACGGTTGATAGCCCTGATGTTAATGATATTATTGAAATTGAGGCCGACAATGTCATCCTTAGCACGGGAATCTCCGCACCCGTGAGCAACAGGCAGTTGTCGGATATGCTCAAATTGCAACTTAATGCGGACGGCTTCTTTTTAGAAGCCCATGTCAAGCTTCGTCCCGTAGATTTCGCTACCGAGGGAATATATCTGTGCGGCCTGGCCCATTCACCCAAGATGATAGACGAAAATATTTCTCAGGCCCGCGCCGCCGCATCACGGGCGGCCACGGTACTCTCGAAAACGCACCTGGACATCGGCGCGGAAGTTTCAGAGGTTGACCAGGATAAGTGTATTTCCTGCATGACCTGTGTCCATGTTTGCCCTTATAGTGCGCCTTTTGTGAATGTTGATAACAAGAGTGAGATTACCGCAGCGAAATGCATGGGTTGTGGCATATGTGTTTCCGAATGTCCTGCCTGTGCGATACAACTCAATCATTTTGAGTCCAAGCAGTTTAACATGATGCTCGATAATCTGTTGGATCATCATTTAACTGTGGACGGTAATTAAGGTAAAGACACTTATGAATCATGAAAGTTTTGAACCACTGCTTATTGCATTCTGCTGTCAGTATTGTTCATATTCCGCCGCAGACCTGGCAGGTTCCATGAGGTTGCAATATCCCACGAATGTTCGTATTGTAAGAACACCCTGTACGGGAAGGCTGGAGGTGGAGTTTTTCATGAAGGCCTTTGAAAAGGGCGCCGATGGAATTCTTGTCGCCGGATGCCTGGAAGGCGGTTGCCATTTCACGGAAGGTAATCTTCTGGCCAGGGGCAGGGTCGGTTATACGCAGAAATTCCTTTCAGAGAGTGGCCTGGAGGAGGAACGCATCCGAATGATCAACATATCGGCGGCACAGGCAAGGCCACTTGTCGATCACATCAATGATATGCTGGCGACGCTGAAGAACCTTGGGCCAAACCCGTTAAGGAGAGTTAATCCATCAAAAAATGCGGAGATGAATGTATGATAGTCGCACAAAGAAAAAGCATTCCCGAACTCATCGACATATTGAAAGGCCACAAGAAGATCCTGGTGTTAGGGTGCGGTACGTGCGTAACGGTGTGTCTGGCCGGGGGTGAACGCGAAGTCAGCATCAACGCGTCAGCGCTGCGCATATCTTCAAGGTTGAAGAACCTCTCTTTTGAGATTGAAGAACTCACGATTGAGCGGCAGTGTGATAACATTTTCATAGAAAAGGCGGCAGATGCGATCAACAGAAATGATGTCGTCCTTTCTTTTGGATGTGGTGCGGGGGTTCAAGCTATTGCCGAGCGATACAACAAATCGGTTTATGCAGGCCTTGATACGGAGTTCATCGGTATTCTCGAGGAAAGGGCTACGTGGACGGAAAAATGCATCGCCTGCGGTAAATGCGTTCTCCATGAATATGGCGGCATATGCCCTATAACCCGATGTGCAAAGCATATGCTTAACGGTCCCTGCGGTGGTTCAAGGGAAGACCGGTGCGAGGTCAGAGCCGATCGCCCCTGTGCTTGGCAACTCATATACCAGAGACTAAAAAATATCGGTGAACTCGATCGACTGAAATCCGTTAAAGCTCCCAAAAATTGGAACACAAGTATCCATGGAGGAAGCCGGGTTATTATCCGTGAAGACCACAGAATATAACAATAAAGTATCTGTGAATTATTTGAAGACTATCTTGACCAGGAACCATATCATCCGCTTTATGAATGAAGAGACAAGTCGATGGAAATAGGTTCGGGTTAGCAATTTCGCTACAATAGCGATTGCAGGTAGGTTGTTAGATTTATGTCACTGTTATTGATCTTGAGCTTTTTCCTTATGTGCTCGCGGTGCCGGTTTATGGTTGCAACGGAGACGCCCCGGAACTCTGCGATTTCCTTATTCCTCATTCCGTTCCGGATCAGATTGCAGATGCTGACTTCCGTGGGAGTCAGCGACTGAAATTTATATAAAAAACGGTTAATAAAAGGAGAGGTGATCTCTTCCAGGTTATTTTTCAGAATATCTACGTACTTCCGCTGATTCTTCGGCATTTCGATGGCGAGGGCATTCAAAATCGGCATGATAACCTTTTCGATGTTCGCCTGTACATCTTTGTAGATTCGCTGTTTCTCCTCCTCAATTTTTGCCAGCACTGTTCGTAATGCGGCGTTTGCTTCCTGCAGTGCCGTGCGTTCCACGCTCAACTGTTTATTGATCACCTGCAGTTCTTTTTCAGCGGAAATACGGATGGCAATGGCGCCGATCCGCCGAGCCACCTCGTCAATCAAAACCCGTTCCTCTTTGAGAAATGGGCCCTCATCAGCCGCCTGGCGCTCCTCCAGATAAAAGACAGCCACCTCACCTACGGGTTCATTATAGGCAAGAATCTGTGCCGACTGGCGCCACTTTGTCACTTTGAAATTCTTGCTCCGGTATGTCCGATCCTCGAAGACGATGCGCGCACAAGTGATTTCCGGGTATTGCCAGGAGGGGGGAAGGAAGTCCACAAGATATTTCAGAAAATCATCCATGGAATCGTAATAGCGCTCGGCCAGCCTCGCAATTCCGTAAAGGCAATTCAATTCCTTGATGCGCTCGCGGAGAGCAAGCTCAATCTTCTCTGGTTTCACCTCGGAATGCTGGGGGATTCGCCAGAGGTAGGAAAGCAAATCGCCTGGGTTGAACTGCTCCGGAACATCTTTTTTAAATGGAGTCATCGTCGGTCGCGACATGGCATCTTACCCCCTTTGCCAATATTATATGTGTAATGAGTAGGCAATAAAATAGGTGTATATATACCAATGAATCATTGGCATTACATGTGTATTCTAACTGCATTTACATTTATTATTTTAACAGGTAGTCAAACGCTAATCAATAATAAATTAATGAGGGAGGTCCGAATGTCCATGCCTACAATAGATCCCATCCTGGAGGGGAGGCGAAGCCAGCCCGGCCAACTCATTGAGGTCCTGCAGGACGTGCAGGAAATCTGCGGGTACATCCCGGCAGACGCCATGAAGACTGTGGCAAAGGAGCTGGGCGTTCCTCTTATGGAGGTGTACCGCGTCGCGAATTTCTACAAGGCCTTTACCCTGAAGCCACGGGGAAAGAATGTGATCACGATCTGCACGGGAACGGCCTGTCACGTGAGAGGTTCCGATCTATTGATCGACCAGGTCAAGGGACAGCTTCAGCTTGAACCCGGCGAGACAACCAAGGACGGTACTTTCACCGTTGAATGTGTCAATTGCCTGGGCGCCTGTGCCCTGGCACCCATAGTCGTTCAGAACGGATCGTACCTGGATCACATGACCCCGGGTAAGCTTCGCAGGATTATCGATAAAACCAGGGGTGCTAAGAGAAAGGAGGCATCCGATGCGTAAATTAGAACATTTTGAAGAACTGGAAACCCTTCGGAAAAAGGTTGTAGCCCAAAGAGGAAAAATCCGCTCAACCGTCATTATTTGCGGGGGTTCTGGCTGCCAGGCTACGAGATGTCTCTCGGTCATCGATGCCGTTAAAAAAGAAATTGTAAAACAGGGGCTTGATCATGAAGTTCTGCTGCGAACCACAGGCTGCCATGGTTTCTGCGAGCAGGGTCCGTTAATGGTCGTGGAGCCGGATAACTTTTTCTACTGTCATCTTACGGCAGCCGATGCCCAGGAGATTGTTTCAAGCACGCTAAAGAACGGCAAGGTCGTCGATCGACTCCTCTACACCGATCCTCTAACCGGGAAGAAGATCAAAACTGAGGCTGAGATCCCTTTTTACAGCGCACAGTACCGTCAACTTCTGAAGTACAATAAACTTTTGGATCCCTGCTCCATCGAGGATTATATTGCCGCCGGCGGATACAAGGCTCTGGCGAAGACTCTCACGGGCATATCTCCAAAGGCTGTCATTGAAGAAATCAAGTCGTCAGGTCTGAGGGGCCGCGGGGGAGGAGGATTCCCCACGGGCCGAAAATGGGCCGAGGCGCGGTCTGTGCCTGAAGACGAGAAATATGTGGTCTGTAACGCCGACGAAGGAGACCCGGGGGCTTACATGGACCGTTGCGTCCTTGAGGCAAACCCGCACCTGGTTATCGAAGGAATGATGATCGGTGCCTGGGCTTTAGGTGCCCGTCAGGGCTACGTATACGTTAGAAAAGAATACCCGCTGGCTGTGAAGCATGTAAAGCTGGCTGTGAAGCAGGCCCGGGAGATGGGAATTCTCGGCGAGAACATTCTTGGTTCTTCCTTTTGCTTTGACGTGGAGGTCGCCCGGGGCGGTGGCGCCTTCGTATGTGGCGAGTCGACGGCACTCATGGCTTCACTGGAAGGCAAAGTCGGGGAGCCGCGCCCCAAGGATATTCACACCGTCAAGGAAGGACTTTGGAATAAGCCTACCGTTCTGAACAACGTAGAGACCTGGGCGAATGTTCCTTCGATCATTTTAAACGGTTCCGGCTGGTTTGCCTCCAAGGGAACCAGGGGCAGCAAGGGCACAAAGATCTTCGCCCTCACAGGGCAAGTAAAGAACACCGGCCTTGTCGAGATTGCCATGGGAACCATGCTGCATGATATCATTTTTAAAATCGGAGGAGGACCTAAAAATGGAAAGGCCATCAAGGCGGTGCAGGCCGGTGGTCCATCCGGCGGATGCCTGCCCGTGAGCAAATTTGATATCCCTGTTGACTTCGACACACTCTACAAGATGGGCTCGATGATGGGTTCCGGCGGCATGGTTGTCATGGATGAGGGAACCTGCATGGTGGATTTGGCAAAGTATTTTCTGAAATTCCTCCAGGACGAATCCTGCGGAAAGTGTGTTCCCTGCCGTGTCGGCGTGGATCGGATGCTGGAGATCGTCACCGATATCGCTGAAGGCCGCGGCAGTCGTGAACAGATCAGCCTTCTGCAAGAGCTGGCAGAGACCGTGGCAGAGACGTCGCTGTGCGCACTGGGAAAGACCGCGCCCAATCCGGTTTTATCAACAATGAGATATTTTGCTGATGAATATGCCGCCCACGTGGACGAGAAGCGCTGTCCTGCAGGTGTATGCAAGGAGCTTATTCACTATGATATACTTGCTGATAAGTGCACCGGCTGCGGGGTCTGCCTGCGGTCCTGTCCCCACGATGCCATCAAAGGGGAAAAGAAGACGGTCCATGCCATTGATGAGCAGATATGCCGGAAATGCGGCATTTGTGTGACAGAATGTAAATTCGATGCAATCGCAGTCGTATAATGAGGTGAATGATGATGCAAACTGTAACATTGACGATTGACGGCTCTCCGGTACGAACAGCTAAAGGATCGAGCGTGCTTGACGCGGCACTTGAGTGGGGGATCTGCATTCCCCATCTGTGCCATGTTCCTTCCCTCAAGGATACGGGGGCATGCCGCATCTGCATTGTGGAGAACGTGAGAAACGGAGAGTCGAAGGTTACCGCCTCCTGCACATTGACGGCGCAGGAAGGCATGGTAATCCGCACCAATACGGAGAAAATCCAGAAGTTTCGGCGCAACATCGCAGAACTGCTTGTTGCTCAGGCGCCCAACTCCAAGGCGATCCAGGATGTTGCCGTTCGCTGTGGTGTAAAGGAAGTCCGTTACCCCTTCAGAAACGATAATTGCATCCAGTGCGGGCGCTGCGTGCGCTACTGCACGGAGATGTGGAGAGCCAATGCCTTGGGCTTTGTAGGACGGGGAAAGAACCGCCGCGTCGAGTTTCCCTTCGCCACGCGACCTGATTTCTGCAAAAACTGCGGGTCCTGCACCCTCTATTGTCCCATGTCGGTCACGCCATGCGGCGGACCTATGAAACGGGGAGAAGAGTCACTTTGCGGGAAGTGCGAATCCCAGACGGTTACGGCGCCCGGCATGATAGGCGCCTGTACCCGATGCGATCTCGGCAAGGGCTTTCAGTGTACCCGACACATGTTGTAAAATTGATTCAGACGACCCAACAAAACGAAGCCGCCCTTTTCATGCGATGGAAAAGAAGCGGCTTCGTTTTGTTATGAAAGGGCATGCCCGGACGCCGCGCCGCATAACACGTAACGGCGCCCGGGAAAAAGGTTAGATTACTTTAAGAGGATTCTTTCCGCTTCTTTTCTGTAGGCATCCATCACGTAAGGAATGCCTGAGACCTTCGCGGCTTCCTCCGTCAGCGCCATGATATCCTTGCGGCCGACGAGAGAAAGGTTGAAATTCCGGCTTCCCGCCATCATCTGCTGCAGGCCGGCTTTGAACTTCTGACTGAAAGTGTAAATACCAAGAGCTCCGGTAGGGATATTATTTATTTCCTTGCCGTATTTAGCCTTCAAATCTTCGTACGATACAAAAATTTCCTCGATAGAAGTTCCGAACCTGGAAACGGTTTTGGGCAGTTCCTTGTTTTTAATCCATTCGCCGATATTCTTGCCTACCATTCCGGGGATCATAAGCGCCCTTCCCATACAGACGGCCTTGACATAAGGAGCGCCCATGGCGATGGCTTTGAAAACCCCGTCCTCGGTGGAAAAACCGCCTGCGACCGCGATGTCGGGCACGCGGATCTTCTTTTTCTTCAGTTTCTCACAGAATTGATAGGTGAGGGCATGCAGATAGAAGGAAGGGATACCCCATTCGGCCATCATGGGCCAGGGACTCATGCCTGTTCCGCCAGGTGCGCCATCTATGGTGAGGAGATCTATCTTTGCGTCGGAGCAGTAACGAATGGCCATGGCCAGTTCCATAGCCGAATAGGCACCTGTCTTGAGGGTGATTCGCCTGAAACCCACTTTGCGGAGACGCGCCACCTCCTTCATGAAGCCTTCCTGGGTGACAAATCCGAGGCGGGAATGCCGTTCGAATTCCTTGATGGCTCCGTCCTTGAAAGCCGCCTGGTTTTCTTTGAGGGTCGGATCGGGGAGGACGATGTAGCCTCTTCTCTTGAGTTCAAGCGCCCTTTCGAGGGAATTGACCTTGATCTCGCCGCCAATATTCTTCGCGCCCTGGCCCCATTTTAGCTCAATCGTATCCAGGTTATGCTTATTGAGAACGTATTCCGCAACGCCAAATCTCGTGTCTTCCACATTCATCTGGACCAGAATCTCGCCGTAGCCTTCCTGGTAGCGCTTGTATGTCTCTATCCTGCGATCCATCTCAGGAGATTTCCTGACTTTACCATTCTTGTCTAGTTCCAGAGCGGGGTCAATACCGCAGACATTCTCACCGCAGACAATGGTGATGCCGGAGATGGCGGCGCCGGCTGCGAAATGTTCCCAGTTCCTGCGGGCTATTTCCGTTGAACCCAGGGCGCCGGTGAAGATGGGCATTTTCATTTTGACCTTTTTTGTCCAGCCATATTCCATCTCCGTGTCGACGACAGGGAAAAGGGCCGTATCGGGACTGGGCACTACGCCCTTCGGCAATCCCTTAGCGCCCACGGCGAAACCCTGTATGCTGAGATGAGAGTAGTCGATGGGGTAATTCTTATCGGCGCCGGCGGTTATCTCTCCGAAACCTATGGGGTAGAGAACCTCGCGCCCCCGGAAGGAGGATAGCCAGATCTCACAGCCGCCCCGGCAGCCGTCCACGCAGCGGGTACATATACCCGACAGCGGAGCTACGCTCTTGGAACGGTTAAAGGTACCTGTTGCTTCGTTTGCATTCGGTTGTCTCAAATTCATCCTTTCTTTCCTCCTTTACATTAAAATAAATTCGACTGCTTCAATAAGAGTTAATGGATTATGCGTAACTGCCCTCGATAGCGCTTACCACTTTTCGCGGCAGACCTCTGAAAATTTCCTAAGTTCCCGGTATTCTATGATGTTGGACATGGCGTGGGTTTCCCCTTCAATTCCTGCTCCCTGAGCGCAGGCCACAGGATTCAATCCACCGATAAGAATCATCCCGACCTTGTTCACATCCACTGGGACCTGGCAAATCGGTTCGCTTGGCTTGCCCGTGGTCATCACCCCGCTAATCCCGGTGCTTTTTAGTTTCGGGAGAATTTTTTCCACCACATTGAGGCAGAGAACGGGGAATTCTCGGAAGTTGGCAAGGATTTTCCCCTCGCCCTTTCCAGGCACTTCCCGGACAGAGGTCATCCTCGCCCGGATAAAGGCTTCCGACGGGTCCAGAGAGGTACCAGAGTAATAGATGCGGGATATCACAAAACCAATCTTATCCTGATCCCTGGCATCATCAATTTCGTTAATGCCCATGACCGTAATAGCACGTCCATCCATTTTACCCACCAGTCTAGTGATTCCCTTTTCATCCATGATTCTAAGATGACAGCGAACTGCCAATTCATTGGACATCAACTCGGTGCCCTTCATCTTCAGTGCGATCAGACATGACCCCAGAGGCCTTCCTTCTTCGTTGAGAATGCTCAGAATCAGCAGGGCTTTTCTTTCAATGTTTTCCTGATTGGAAAAAACGGGAACCATCTGAAATCGACAATCTTTTGCCGATGCTCCTATATGGAAAGTACATTTCTGTCAATAGAAAAATACAAAATTGTTTCAGGTCAGTCCCATCTTCTTCATGTGTATAAGAATCGCCGTGAGAGCGGCTTGGGTCATCCCGGGGATGCGCTGGGCTTGTCCGATCGTGGCCGGTTCGACGGCAGCGAGCTTGATTTTCAGTTCATTGGACAGACTTGGAATATCCTCATATTGGAGGCCCTGCGGAATCCTGCTTTCCTCGAGTGTTTTCATTTTCTTGACTGCATCCTGCTGCCGCTTGATATAACCTTCATATTTCGCTTCGATCTCAATCTGTTTTTTAACCATCCGGTCGGAAATGGGCACCCATCCGGCGAAGGGCTTCAGGTCATCATAGGCCACTTCATCGCGCTTGAGGAGCTGGTAAAGGTTTATCGGGTTTTTTATCGGTGTTGTCCCCATCTCTGCAAGAATGCCGTTGACGTCCGCAGCAGGGTATATCTTTGATGAAGACAGGCGATTCAGACCCTCCTGAATCTGCCGGATCCGCTCCTGAAGCCGCCCATGATCTTCATTGGAAATCAAACCCAGTTCATGACCCTTTCCCATCAAACGGATCACCGCATTGTCTTCCCGAAGGATCAAGCGGTACTCCGCCCTTGAAGTGAACATCCGGTAAGGCTCGTCGACGCCGCGTGTCACCAGATCATCGATCATGACGCCCATATAGGCATCAGAACGATCGAGGATAAACGACGGTCTTCCCTGAACAGCAAGGGCAGCATTAATTCCCGCCCAGAGCCCTTGTGCGGCGGCTTCTTCATAACCGGAGGTCCCATTGATTTGGCCTGCCAGATATAAACCTGATATCTTTTTTGTTTCAAGGGTCTGACGGAGTTGTGTGGGTTGGACGAAATCATACTCGATGGCATAGGCCGACCGCATGATCTCCGCTTGTTCAAGGCCGGGAACACTGTGAACGATCTTTTCCTGAAGCTCCGGCGGCATGCTGTTGCCCAGTCCCTTGGCGTATATCTCCTCCGTATCCAGCCCTTCGAACTCCAGCACGACCGGATGCCTCTCCTTATCAGCAAAGCGCATAACCTTGTCTTCCAGCGACGGGCAGTAACGGGCACTGATGCCCTTGATGGCGCCGGAATAGAGGGGAGACAGCCGGATATTTTCACCAATGAGACGGTGCGTTTCCGCTGTTGTATAACTGAAATAGGACGGCAATCGTTCATCGCGGAGTTTTTCCGTTTTAAAGGAAAATGGCTCCGGATCAGGATCACTGTCCTGACGTTCCAGAACAGAAAAATTGATCGAAGAGGCCCGCAGTCTGGGCGGCGTCCCCGTCTTCATCCGCCCCATCTCGAAGCATTGGGCGCGGAGTGATTCAGCCAGTTCGATGGAAGCCATTTCCCCGGCTCGCCCCGCCGGATAGCGGGTTGTGCCGATGTGGATGAGACCGTTCAGAAAGGTCCCCGTAGTGATAATCACCGTCTTGCCACCATAAAAGATTCCTGTCTGATCTTCGACACCGACAATTTTTTTGTCTTCCACAATGAGACGGTTTACAAGACCCTGCCGGAGGTGAAGGCGCTTCTCTTTTTCCACAACGGCTTTCATGGCCAGCCGGTAGAGCTGCTTGTCGCATTGAAAACGGGAGGATTGAACGGCCGGTCCCTTGGAGGCGTTGAGCAGACGGAAATGCACTGCCGTCTGATCGGCGATTTTGCCCATCTCACCCCCCAGCGCATCAACTTCTTTGACAAGCTGACCCTTAGCCAAACCTCCTATCGCCGGATTACAGGACATCAGGGCTATAGAATCCAGATTGATATTAAAAAGGACTGTTTCACAACCCATGCGTGCCGCTGCCAGCGCCGCTTCACAACCAGCATGCCCGCCCCCAACAACGATAACATCATAACAATGAGGCACCCTTAACCTCCAAAAGCTGTTTTGATTTAACCGTTACACCCTGCTCAGCCAAAAGCCGTTCAATCCATAGAAAAAGTTGCAGTGTTGGCAATAATTTAATAGGATCAAGCGGAAAAAACAACAGAAAAAGAGGTTTCCTTGTTAAAACCGGTATTCTGGAACAATAAAAAAAGATACTATGACTTGAAGAGTTACTGGCGCAACTGCTTCGGCTGCAATGTCTTTAAATTGCCCATTGATGCTGGGTTTACCTGTCCAAACCGGGATGGAACGGTTTCCATGGGGGGATGTATCTATTGTGATGGTCGTGGATCAAAGCTGCGCCAAGAAGGTCCTCTACCATCGGTAACCGAACAGATCCAACAGGGAAAAACATTTTACCAAAAAAACAGGCGGGCAGAAAAATATATTGCTTATTTTCAAACATTTACAAATACTTATGGACCATATGACACCCTGAAAAAGCTCTACGATGAAGCCCTGAGCCAGAGAGATATCGTCGGACTGTCCATCGGAACCCGACCCGACTGTGTTCCTGAAGAGGTGATTGCGCTCCTGCAGGCTTATGCGGAACAATATCATGTCTGGCTGGAATTTGGTCTTCAGTCTATTCATGATCAAACCCTCAAAGCTATCAACCGTGGCCACTCCAGAGATGTCTTTCTTGATGCCGTACACAGGGCTGCGGGCGGAAAAGTAAAAATTTGCATCCACATCATCATCGGACTGCCGGGAGAAACGCACGACAATATCCTTGAAACGGCAAAACTCCTGTCAACACTTCCCATCCAAGGCATCAAGATCCATGCGCTGCTTGCCCTGAAAGGCACAGTCTTGGGAAACCTTTATGAAACGGGCCGGATTGAAATGATGACGAAGGAAGACTATATCCAGTCTGTATGTGACATTCTGGAAATTTTGCCTCCGGAACTGATCATCCAACGCCTGACTGCTGACGGTTACCGGGATATCTTCCTGGCTCCTCAGTGGGCAGTCAATAAAATGGGTGTACTCAATGCTATCGACAGGGAACTGGAGAGGCGGGATACCCATCAGGGGTGCTTTTATTCAAGGATTCCAGATGAATAATGAGTCTGAGCCCTTGTGGCAACAGCACTGAAAATATCCTTGTGAAGGAACAGGTGATTTATATGCGCACAATATTTGCATAGATAAATCATCCTGTGATATGTGTTTCACGTGAAACAATATGGAGATTTTTGGAAATGATTGCCATCGTCGATTATCGAGCAGGAAATCTGACCAGCGTGGCCCGGGCCCTCCAGTACCTGAACCAGCCTTATCAAATTACGGACGACCCAGTAGCATTGGAGCTGGCCAGCCATGTTATTTTCCCTGGGGTGGGAGCAGCCGGGGAAGCCATGGCCTATCTTAGGAAAACACACTTGGACCGGCGGATTCAGGAGTATGTGAGAGCAGGCAAGCCGATGCTGGGGATATGTCTTGGCACCCAGGTTATCTTCGAATACAGCGAGGAAAACGATACCCGTTGTTTGGGGATCGTCCCTGGTTCAGTCAAGCGATTTCCCATGGATTTACAGCAAGACGGCCAGCCGCTGAAAATCCCCCACATGGGATGGAATCATGTGGCGTTCCAAAAAAATCACCCTGTTTTTAGAGGATTGCCGGGAGCTGCCGAGTTCTATTTTGTCCATTCCTTCTATCCGGCTCCTTCCGATGAAAGCTGGGTGATCGGATGGACAAATTATGGGATCAACTTCTGTGCTGCCGTTGCCCATCAAAACCTGGTCGCCGTTCAGTTTCATCCCGAAAAGAGCGGAAACCCAGGATTGCAGATATTGGCGAATTTCTGCCGCTGGGGAGGAACCCATGCTGAGTAAACGGATCATTCCCTGTCTGGATGTTCGTAATGGTTTACTGACGAAGGGAATCAAATTTGAGGGTAATGTCGACATTGGAGATCCTGTGGAGGCCGCCCGGACCTATTACGAGCAGGGTGCCGATGAAATCGTTTTTTATGATATCACAGCCTCATCCGATCAACGTGACATCATGATCGACGTCGTCAGAAGGGTAGCAGAAACGATTTTCATCCCCTTTTCCGTGGGTGGAGGGATACGCACCGTGGAGGACATGAGACGCGTCATTCTGGCCGGTGCCGAAAAAATCAGTGTCAACTCCGAAGCCGTTCAAAATCCATCGATCATCTCAGAAGGAGCAACGGCCTTTGGCAGCCAGTGTATTGTGCTGGGCATGGATGTCAAAAAAGTGACACCCAGCGCAGGGATCCCATCCGGTTACGAAATAGTCATTCATGGCGGCAGAAAATATACCGGTATTGACGCCCTGTGGTGGGCAAAAGAGGCAGAACGTCTGGGCGCGGGCGAAATCTGCCTGAACTCGATCGATGCCGACGGTACCCAGGACGGTTATGAAATTGACTTGACTTATCTCATTTCCACAAGCGTTCATATTCCCGTTATCGCCTCGGGGGGCGCCGGAAAACCTGAACATCTCTTCGACATCCTGACAGACGGCCGGGCTGACGCCGCTCTGATCGCTTCCATGGTCCATTATAAAACCTATACGATTTCAGAGATCAAAACATTTTTAAGCCGGAAAGGTGTGAAAATCAGGATGCTATGGTAAGCGATTCAACGGCCTTGATTATTGCATCTGATGTGTATATATTATACAGAGAAAAACTGGACTTTAACATGGAGGCACGTCAACGTGGATACAAAAAGGTATGAGCTGAATGTGCAGTTGGCTCAGATGCTGAAAGGTGGCGTCATCATGGACGTCACGAATGTAGAACAGGCAAAAATCGCCGAGGAGGCAGGGGCGGTGGCCGTTATGGCCCTGGAGCGTGTACCGGCGGATATTCGCAAGCAGGGTGGGGTCGCCCGGATGTCCGATCCGGCGATGATTATGGAGATTAAAAAAGCCGTATCCATTCCGGTCATGGCGAAGGCGAGAATCGGTCATTTTGTCGAGGCCCAGATTCTGGAAGCACTCAAGGTCGATTATATTGATGAAAGTGAAGTCCTCACCCCAGCCGATGAAGAATGCCACATCGACAAAACGAAATTTTCTATTCCCTTTGTCTGCGGCGCCCGCAACCTGGGGGAGGCTCTGCGCCGGATTGCCGAAGGCGCGGCTATGATCCGGACGAAGGGAGAAGCCGGAACGGGGAATGTCGTGGAAGCCGTGCGTCATATGCGGACAATGAACCGTGAAATTCGCCAATTGATTATTATGCCCCTCGAAGAAGTGACCGGTTTTGCAAAGGTCAACGGCATTCCTTACGAACTGGCCATCAAAGTCAGGGAACTGAAGCGGCTGCCTGTCGTGAATTTTGCCGCAGGCGGTCTTGCCACACCTGCCGACGCGTCCTTGATGATGCAAATGGGTTGTGACGGTGTCTTTGTCGGGTCAGGAATATTCAAAGCGGCGAACCCGGCCCTGCGGGCCCGTGCCATCGTCATGGCAACGGCCTATTTTAATGACCCGCAAAAGATTCTCGAGGCTTCCATGGGGCTTGGTGAGGCTATGCCCGGGCTTGAAATATCGGAAATCCCTGAAGGGCAGTTGCTTGCCGGACGGGGCTGGTAGTTATGCAACGATGGCCAAAAAGAAAACCTCTGCACAACACCATATCCAGAAAACGACCATCGGCGTACTTGATCTTCAGGGTGACGTTCTTGAACATCTTGACCATCTGGCGCGTATCGGTATCCAGGGCCAACCTGTCAAGACATCCGCAGATTTCAGCAATCTCGCCGGGCTGATCATTCCCGGCGGTGAAAGCACCTGTCTTTCCCGTCTGATCCGCATTTTTGGTCTTGATGACCAAATCAAGCAAGCATTTCAAAAAGGTATGAAAATCTGGGGGACCTGCGCAGGGGCGATTCTACTGGCTAGTGCGATTGTTGGTGAAAAACCCCATCTCGGGCTGATTGACATTGAAATCGAGCGAAACAGTTTTGGAAGTCAGTTGGACAGCTTTGCTTCAGAAGCGATCATCCCAAAGATTTCCACCAATCCTCTCCCCCTGACGTTTATCCGGGCGCCAAAAATCAGACGAACAGGTCATGGCATCGAGACGCTGCTCTGGATAGATGACTATGTCGCCGCAGCAGAAAGTCCTGAGGTCCTAGTCACGGTCTTTCATCCAGAACTGACAGGATGCGTCGCATTCCACCGCTATTTTACGCGCAAATGCGGTCTGTCGCCTCTCGATGAAAACAGGGTTCCAGATGTTGATCCATACTGGAACAAGAACAGTTGGGCGCGCTTTGCCCCTGTTCCGCAAGGCTGATCCACTCCTTATCATGACAAGGACGATAGGTAAGAACGGAGATTGACTTTTTTATTATTCAAACCAAGCTTATTCCGAATATGATGTCTGTGGAGGTCCACCGCCCCTTTACCAACCTTCATCATCTTAGCAATTTCCTTAGTGGGTTTTCCTTCTTTGATCAACGTCGCTACTTGGATTTCCTTTGGCGTAAAGCTCAAATACTTTGAAGTAATTTTGAGCAAAAAAGGGGACAGAACATCATTCAAATTCGTTTCCATGATCTCCACATAGACCTGCTGATACGCATCCAGATGGGTTTCCTTCAATTTCGCAATATAAGGGAGAACCAGTTCATTGATGTTGGATAAGATTTTGTTTTCAAGTTCCTTCTTATTCTCATCCCGATGTTTCAACAACGTTTTCAGTGCGTTGTTCACCTCTTCCAAGCGGATGGTTTTCTCCCGCAATTCGTCCTCCCGCTTTTTCAACTTTTCCTCTGCATGCTTGCGGGACGTGATATCGCGAACGATACCTCGATAACCGATGAAGCGGTTGACATTGTCGTAAATCGGATTCCCGCTGGTTTCGAAAATGACCTCATGACCATCCTTATGAATGTAACGGCTTTCCATAAAAGTATAATTTTGCCTGGCTTCCATGATCGGTTTGATGATGGCTTCAACCCATTTTGCCTCATCCGGTGTCATAAAATCAAAAGGCGTTTTCCCCAGGGCTTCTTCTGGTGTGTAACCCAGAAGGTCGGTAACCCGTATGGTAACATGCGTAAACTTGAGATTCTCGTCGATTTCCCAGACCCAGTCATTGGTTAATTCGACAACATTCTGAAATCTCCGTTCCGTTTCCATGATTGCCTCCTCCATTTTCCAGAGAGGTATAGCCAAGATCGAATTCCGACCGTCTAAACTATCCAAACGTTATTCATTCATTAATTCAATATACTGCCGAATACTGGATGCTTTTTCCCGCTCCTTTTTTGCTTCATAAACAAGCTGAAGTCTTTTAAGGTGAGCCAAAAGCGGTTTTTTCCATCCCTGCTCGGAGGCCGTTTTTATGGCTGCATTTAAAATGATCTCACTGTCTTGCTTTTGTTGCACCATCAGGCCTGCAGCAATCAATCGTGACAAGGGATCGTCGATGGCGCTCACTTCCTTGTCAATGTCTCCCTGCTTTCCATTCCGAAATGCCTTGAAAACACCTCTGTATTGCGGTGGCAGCCCATTAACATCCACTTGAGCAAAGGAACCCTTCAGAAAATGATAAAAATGCGTATATTCAGGCGTCTGCTGCAAGGCTTCCAGTCTAAGATATTCCCTGTCGTCAAAGGTCTCAAGGGCTGCTGTCACGATAGCATATTTTGTCAGATAGGCTTTTTCCATAATCTGGATGTCACCACTTGTCTTGATCTCTTCAATAGCTTTTCGAAAATTCAACTCGGCAATCCGCTCTTTGCCACGCAAATAATTCTTTTTATAACTCTCAAGCTGATTAAAACTCGCACTGATCCATTCAGGTGCCGGTTTCGATCCGCATCCTCCCAGGAAAAAACATCCGATTAATATCCATAAGATTTTTTTCATGGCAGCTTTATCTGAGGTTCTTTTTTCAAGGGAATCAGTTTATCAATGTCATTAACCAAACCATTAATGGCATTTACCGTTTCATCAAGATCATTTCTCAATATCTTCAAATCTCGAGTTGAATCTGCGGTATCAGCACTGATTTTTGTCACATTATCAAATGCTGGATCAAGTTTCTTGAGCTTGACAATCAAATCTTTAAGGATGATCCTGAGCGATGGGAGCAGACCGTCCTGATTGAAAATATTCTCGTCAGTTTTTGAAGCCATCATATCGACTTTTTTGAGAATAGAGCCTGCCTGCTGTGTAATATCTCTCGCATTACTTAAAATTTTGTTCAAGTCCCCCCGTGGATCAGAGAGATTTGCCGTTATTCTTTCAACATTATCGGCAATTTTATTGACCTTTTCAACTATTGGCCTAATATTTTTAACGGTTTCATTAATATCATTGGCTTCAATGACCTGAGGAATGATTTTATTTGTCAGAGGCGTGGCATTCAAGTTTGCTGTTGAGATATTTATTCTTGCCGAGCCGATCAGAGGTTTTTCGAGAATAAAAATGCTGTCTGACCGGATCCATTTGACATGACGACCGGGTACTTTGATATTAATCATAACAACGCCGTCGGAGTTCAGTTCGAGAGAATAGACTCTACCGATCTTGAAACCTGAAAAGACAACCGGCATTCCTTCCGTTAAATTTTCACCTGATTTTGAAGACAGAGTAAAGGCATGCTCTTTTGCAAAAAAACCCTTCTTGTAGGCGACATAGCCCAAGGATGAAATGATGAGCAATGTCGTGATGATGATAAATAATCCAACTTTGAATTGAATTTTATGTGGCATCGATTATCCTGTATCTGTCTTTAAACCAAATATAATCGAAAATACGGCTTTCCCTATATAAATCATCAATGACCCTGATGCTATCGAAAATAAACTGGCTATTCTGAAGTTCCGGTAATATCTTAAACGGTCGATCGATAACAATGATAGCGTCAACAACCATGGCTGCCCGCAACAGCATGACACAAAAACGTTCTTCATCGGTTAAAACAGAACCCCGCCTATGGGCAATTTTTTCAAGATGATATCTCTGGAGATATCTCACCACCTCTTTTTCTGCCTCTTCTTGCGGCAGGTTCTGGTGATATTGCCTAATCAGGGCAATATTGATCCAGACATCAAGGTTCGAAATGAGTGGTATATCCAGCGAAACCAGGCCCAGGTTCTTTTTATTTTTTATCGCAAAATCGTTGAGTTCCTTTTCCAGGCTGTCTTCGCTATTAAAAAACTTCAAATCATCCTTAAGATTAATGACAGCACCTCGATCATCAAAATGGCGATAAAAACTTTAACCATACCATGTAAAACTGACACAGGGATACTTGTCAGCTCATGGGTTGCATTTAAGCCAGATCTTATGGGAATCATGGTAATAAAAAATCCGAAGGCAGCAGCTTTAACAATGGAAAGAATAATATCGGCAAGATTCGTGGAGTTTAACAATACATTGGCATAAGCATCGAAACTCATCCCGAATATGAAATTTGAAAACAATAGGCCACTGATCAAAACGACAACAGAAAAAAGACTCGTCAGCAAGGAGACGGAAAGAACACCATTGATAATCCTGGGAACAAAGAGGTAGTCGATCACATCAATATTAAATACTTCCAGTGTCTTCAATTCCTGATTCACTTTCATGACGGCAATTTCGGCATTGATGGCGGAACCGGAACGAAGGGCAATGAGTAACGCCGTAATCAGGGGGGCCAATTCGATCACCAGAAGACCCATCAGGATATTGCCCAGATAATCCGCCAAACCCAGATCGGTTATGATCTGAAAGACAACACCGATGAGCAGTGTACCAAATACAATCGACCCCACGAGAAATAAAGGCAGAATTTGAACAGCGGTAAAGTATATCTGATTCAGAAGGACTTCCCTTGTCGCACTGTTGTAAGTTTCTCTATCAAATATCCGCATGATAACCCGACCGGCAAAGGAAAGGGTATCCAGGAGAGAATTGGTCGTATCCAAGCCGACCCGACCAATATTTTCTATAACTGAAACCATTGATTTACTTTCATCTTTATGATAGAGAGTTAGCGTAAGGAAGCAGTACGGGCAGTCGTTTTTTCATAATTATATATAATTATATCATGGACTATTAGGGAGTGCAAATCTATTTGTTGCTAACAATCTATTTTATAAGAAACAAAAGGAGAAAAAATGAAGATCATTCGTTTTCTTTCGGACAATCACCAGATATTTCATGGACTATTTAAAGTTGATGAACCAGACCAAGCCAACATCATTGAAGGAGACATTTTCCAAGACTTTAACGTGACCCCCAAAAAAGCAAAAATCAAGCAGGTGCTGTCGCCCATTTTGCCATCCAACATCCTTGCCTTAGGCTTCAACTATCGCAAACACGCAGATGAAATTAAAATGGAAGCCCCTGAGTTTCCTGTCCTGTTTATCAAAGCAACCAACAGCGTGATCGGACACGAGGCCCCTATCGTGCTCCCTATAGCCGGCCCCGACAAAGTCGACTACGAAGCAGAACTCGCTGTTATCATATCTAAAATTGCTAAAAATATTCCACCTGATAAGGTCTTTGACTACATCCTCGGGTACACCTGTGCAAACGACGTGAGTGCACGAGACTGGCAATTCGAAAAGCAGAAAGGACAGTGGGCCCGTGGTAAAAGCTTCGATACCTTCTGTCCTCTGGGACCTTATCTGGTCACGAAAGATGAGATAACCGAGCCAGATCATCTTTGTATCAGGACAACAATCAATAACAAAATCCTTCAGGATTCCAATACATCCAGTATGATTTTTAATATTGCCGAAATCGTCAGCAATCTCAGTCAATCGATGACCCTTCTGCCGGCAACCGTGATCCTGACCGGAACGCCGGAAGGGGTTGGTTTTACAAGACAACCACCGATCTTCCTGAAAGAAGGAGATAAAATCACCGTTGAAATAGAGAAAATTGGACTATTGAGCAATCCGGTCAGAAAAGAATAGCTGAACAGAACAGCAAACAGATCATTTAACAGCATGATGAAGTTGTTGGTCTTAAGAATTGGTTTCAGCTATGACTTGAGATTTTTTTCGATCCATCTATCACTCTCTAAAATCAATGCTCAGAGCTGAAGTAATTTCAAATTTATTTGATGAAAAGAATCTCGATTCAAGTTGACAAAAACATGCGAAAGGTTATATTAAACAGCAAGAGATCACGGTTAATCACGGCCTTTTATAAAGGCCTGTATTATTTTGTGCACATGGCGATATCACCTGATATCTTCCTCCGGAGGATTATATGAAAAAGGATAACCAAAACAGAAGAACCTTCATCATGTTTCTACTGGCCTGTCTGATTGGGTTTTTCATCGTGTCTTTTGTTGAAGTCCTGCGTTCTTCTTTAGCACCCATAGGTCCTGGCCCGAATGTTCAAACCGCTGCGGCCGTCTCTCCAGGGGACGGTGCCAGAGCTCCTTATTCTTTTGCAGACCTGGCAGAACGGCTAAAACCCACCGTCGTCAACATCAGCACCACAAAAACTGTTCGTACCAGCGGCATGAGATCTCCCTTTGGCGGCGGATCGCCCTTCGACAGGTATTTTGGGGGTGATGACTTTTTTGATCGATTCTTTGGAGACATTCCGCGGAGGGAATTCAAACAGAGAAGTCTCGGATCAGGTTTTATTATCAGCCCCGACGGTTATATTTTTACTAATAATCATGTGGTTGAACAAGCTGACAAAATACTGGTCAAACTTTCTGACGGAAAAGAATATAAAGCGGATGTGATTGGCAGGGATGCAAAAACGGATATCGCCCTGATCAAAATCAAACCCAGTAACAGCCTTCCTGTCGCGGATATCGGCGATTCAGAAAAACTGAGAGTTGGCGAATGGGTCATGGCCATAGGAAATCCTTTTGGTCTTGAGCAGACAGTGACAGCCGGAATTGTCAGTGCCAAGGGACGTGTTATCGGAGCAGGTCCCTATGACAATTTTATTCAAACGGATGCTTCCATCAACCCCGGCAACAGCGGCGGGCCCCTTTTTAATATGGAAGGTAAGGTAATCGGCATCAATACAGCAATCGTTGCTCAGGGACAGGGAATCGGTTTTGCCATCCCGAGCAGCATGGCTAAGAGTATCCTGCCCGATCTCAAATCCAAGGGAAAGGTGACACGGGGCTGGATGGGCATTTCTGTCCAGGATGTTTCAGAAGATATTGCTAAAAACCTCAAGCTCAAGGAAAGAAGCGGTGCTCTGATTTCTGAGGTATTCAAGGGAGATCCGGCAGATAAGGCCGGTCTACAGCCAGGGGATGTGGTCATTGAAGTCAATGGAACAAAGATTAAAGATAGCCATCAGCTTCTAATCGTCATCGCATCTTTTCACGTCGGAGAAAAGGTCAATATTAAAATTCTCAGGGATAGCCAGGAAAAGACGTTTCAGGTCACCGTCGCTGAAAGAAAAGACAAACCCGAAGTCGCCGTGGAAAAGGGTGCCTGGAAAGAGGGATCGGGAATGACGGTTCAGGATATTACGCCTCAGATTGCACGACAGATGGATATACCAAGGACAAAAGGGGTCATTGTTACTGATGTGGAAGAAGGCAGTCCTGCGGATGAGGTGGGTATCCAGCCCCGGGATATCATTCTTCAGATCAATAAAGTCACCATCAATTCGATGAAAGATTATCAGAGGGAGATGTCTAAAAAAAGTGCGAAAAACAGCATCATGTTTCTGATCAAGCGGGGAAAATCCACCTTTTATGTCGCGCTTCGTCGATAACACCACCTAGAAATGGAATCCTTTTGCCAACCTTGATGCGCGGACACACCAGCCTTTTACAGATCTATAACATGTTGAATGGTCACTTCGGAAATCTTCAGTGGTGGCCGGGGGAGTCTCCCTTCGAGGTTATTGTCGGTGCAATTCTGACCCAGAACACGACCTGGCGTAATGTGGAAATCGCGATTGCCAATCTCAAGTCAAAAAATCTGCTCGATCCAAAAAGGCTTTTCAAAACGCGGGATGATATCCTGGCCAGCCTGATCCGGCCATCGGGTTATTACCGTGTTAAAACAAAACGGTTAAAAGCCTTCCTGACCTTTCTGAATGATGGATACCAAGATAGCCTTGACAGACTTTTTGCCGAAGAGCTTTGGATTTTAAGGGAAAAATTATTGACCGTCAGGGGCATTGGAGAGGAAACCGCTGACAGCATTCTTCTGTATGCCGGACAAAAACCAATATTTGTTGTTGATGCCTACACACGGAGAATCTTACAAAGGCATGATTTCATTTCCAGCGAAACCCCTTATGCAGATATTCAGAGCCTTTTCATGACCAATCTTCCCCCAAGTGTGCCTCTGTTCAACCAGTATCATGCCCTGCTGGTGAATACGGGCAAACAATTCTGTACAAAAAAATATTCACGGTGCACTGAATGTCCGCTGTCCACCATCGTTGATCATGCACCATTGAGCGCTTTGCATAAACCATAATAATGGTTTGTAAGCGGCGAATCAGATTTTCTCTGCAAATTAGCAAGTAGACATAATGGTTGAGCATTTGTGTTTGTTTTAAGGATCATTGTGGCAGCAAAAAAGATTTTTTAGCTGTGAACCGCTGCAAACCTATTTTTCAAAGATTTCCCATGATCATGACCATGCAGGGAGGTACGTTTATCTCACTGACTCTTTTGACGGCAACATAGCCGTTACAGAATTATTGAAGGCAATCCGGAAAAATCACGAGACACTGTAATGTTTCACGTGAAACACTGTTCTGATTAAAAGCCAAAAAAGAAATCAGGATGGGGAAATACACAGCCGCTCGTATCGCGGACCGACTGTGTCGCAGGTAGGATCAGTCAAGTCAAGTCGAGACAGCCCCTGGACACTAAGGCGCTTATTCTTTAAAATAAAATTGAAGTTTGATACCTCCGATTTCGACAATATCACCGTCTTTCAGATCATAACGATGATCAATTTCCCGGCCATTGATCTTCATTGATTTTCCACCGGAGGGGGTAATAAAATACCCTTCCTTTCTCCTATTCACCAGAGCAGCCACCTTGGGGGAAAAAAAACCTTTCAGATGGATGGCGGCACCATCCTCTTTGCCGATGGTGGAAACCCACTCCTTCAATTCATAATCCCGTTTATCCGTCGAGCCGTCAAGCACCATGAACCCACCGAGCACATCCGGTTTTTCCTTATCCTGGGAGGTCAATATCCGTTTCTGATCCCGGGGATCGATCACCATCGTCTCATCCATGGAACGGCCGCGAACCGTAAAACTTTTTTTATCCTCCTCAGGTCTGACCTTGTCAGATAGAAAATCCATGCTGTGCAGGCCCACCAGAATCGTATCACCCTTAAATAACTCGCATTTCGTAATTTTATACCCGTTTAAGAAGGTCCCATTCAGGCTGCTTAAATCTTCAATAAAAAAGGAACCTCCCTCCTGCATAATTTTCGCATGATGGCCCGATACTGCCTGATTATCAATGACGATATCATTTTCCTCTTTCCTGCCAATTGTTGTCGCCTCCTTCTCAAGGGGGATCTCCTTCAGCACGGCCTCTTTGAATTTTAACAAAACCTTCGCCATATCATCACCTCCCGAACCATTTGAAAATATTAGACATAAAGGAAAATAACCCCTTTTTCTTCCCGATGCAGGCGACGACGACCGTAATGTTGTCCTTGCCGCCGTTTGCATTGGCCAGACTGACCAACTGTCCACAGGCTGCCGCCGGATCATCGTTGGCTTCAACCACGGAGAGCATCGTGTCATCATCCACCATACCATTTAAACCATCGCTGCAGAGGAGCAGGATATCATTTGGCACCAGGGTCAACTCATCCAGGTCGACCTCTGCCTCTGCAGAAATACCCAAAGCCCTCGTGAGAATATTTCTCATCTCCGACTTGGCCGCTTCCTCCTTCGTGATCATCTCCCTTTTGACCTGTTCATAAACGATAGAGTGATCATCCGTCAGTTGCTCGATATTTCCCGCTCTGATGAGATAGACACGGCTGTCACCCACGTGGGCAATACTCAGCCTATTGCCATCGACCCTGACTGCCACCACTGTCGTTCCCATACCCTGCCACTGGGGATTATTTTGTGATGCTTCATAGATGGCCAGATTGGCAAGGCGGATCGCTGAGCCGAGTTGGTTGGTCATATCCGCACAGTCCTTGCGATATGCGCCGATCTGTGCCGGGCGGTTTTTGCTCATGCCTTTGAAAAAATCCCGGATGATATCAACCGCCATTTTGCTGGCCACTTCACCAGAGGCATGTCCCCCCATTCCATCGGCAACCACAAAAAGTCCTGTGGCTTCATCCATGTAATAATTATCTTCGTTATTCGACCGGACAAGCCCTATATCTGTTCTGGCGGCAGCGAGAATCTTCACAGTCATCTCCTATGTTTTCAGACACTGACTGAGTGCATCAACCAGTTCTTTCCCGTGCTGATAGCGTGACTCTCGGTCTTTGACCAGTAAATGATCAATCACGGTGACGCATGGCTCAGGAATACCCGGAGATAAATCTTTCAGAGGCAGAGGAGCCGTGGTGGTAATATTGAACATCAAGGTGGCAATACTGTCTCCCTGGAAGGGTTTTTCTCCGGTTAGAAGTTCATAAAATACAACCCCCAGCGAAAAGAGATCCGATCGTCCGTCCACCTTCTGCCCCGCGATCTGCTCCGGCGACATGTAACTGGGGGTACCGAGGACCACACCGGTTTGAGTCTTGGATGAAGTCATGACCCGTGCGATTCCAAAGTCTGCCACTCTGACTTCACCATTTTTCAGGACCATAATGTTGGCAGGCTTAATATCCCGGTGCACCACGCCATTCTCATGAGCATAATCAAGGGCATTGGCAACTGAGCTGATAATTCTGACCACTTCGGGCAGGGGCAGGAGATTGTCCTTCTGGCAGTACTTTGCCAGGTCGGTTCCTTCCAGAAGCTCCATGGCCATGTAGGCAATGTCATAATCTTCCCCGACATCATAGATGGTTACGATATTGGGATGGGAAAGTTTCCCGGCCGCTTCGGCTTCACGGAAAAACCGCTTTTTGACTTCGGCAAGCTGTTCTTCATCAATCTCCTCGTACCGCAGGGTCTTGATTGCCACCTCCCGGTTTATTTTGGGATCTTTTCCCAAGTAAACCGTACCCATCGCGCCGCGACCCAGCTCCTTGACGATTTCATAACGACCCAAGGTTGGCTTGGTATCGGCACTATCCATCAGCACGGTCGCGTCCTTTCTGCCTCCACTGAAACCGAAGATCATGGTATCACCAGCCACCTTGAGCTTTTTCATTCGGTCTTCTATATCCTTAAAACTGCCCGCCTGAGAGATATGCTCATAAACGGCCACGGCTTTGTTAAACATCCGCTTTCTTTCAAAATCCAGCCCCAGATTATACAGAAGTTCCCGAACGGACTCATCTTCCACCGGGCATTTCCTTAATTTCTCAAAAGCCATATCCAGCAGACCCTGCCCCTGGAAGGACAGGCCCAGCATCTTGTTGGTTTCTACGCTGTCCGCTTCGAAGCGCTCTTTGCTCCGCTCCGTCAGGAAGTAGCGCTTAGAGACAATCACGATATAACCCAGAATAAGGAGCAGGGAAGGGTAAACCACTTTAATCCAGTATCCATCGGACACTAAAAGATATTCGCCCACACCGATCCAAACGATTAGCAGGGTCAGGGAAACAATGGCGCTGATCCTCGCCTTCAACAGCGGAATGCCGATGGCCAGAAAAACCCCAAAAAGGATGATCACGCCAGCCTCAAGAGGAAAAGCCCATTCGGGTCTTACGATGTGATCCTGGTTGAGGATATTATCGACCACATTGGCAATGATGCCCCAGGACGGCACATTGACACCGATGGGTGTCGTCAACAACGTTCCCAGACCCACGGCACTCTGGACAATAATAACGATCTTGTTCTTAAACGTCGCGGGAGGAACCTTGTTACTCACCACATCAACAAAAGAATAATAGGGGAAACGTTTGTTAAAGCTGATCAGCATCCTGCTTTTTTCATCGGTCGGAATTATGGCATTTCCGATTTTCAAATTCCTGGAAAGCTGAATATCCTTGGTGTCGTGATTCAGATATTTAAGGGTCAATTGCAGGGCATAGGAAGGGTAAAGCCGGTTTTCATAACTGACCAGCAGGGGTTCTGTTCTGACGGTCCCATCGCTGTCCGCAACGACATTGATATGACCGAGGGCAAGGGCATTCTTGGCAAAATCAGAAATGGGGGGTACGATTTCACGGGCAGTTATCGCTTGCCCCGGACTGCTGGCCGCCAGAGAGTTCAGTTTCAAGTAATCCGGAATTTCCATCCCTCCCCCGACAGGATTTCCCAGCGCAAAGAAGAGGGGCAGAACAACTTTCTTGCTCTCTGCCATGGCAGCGGCCAGGATGGCATCGTTGTCCAGCCGTTTTTCGCTTTCCTTTAGGGACGCATAGAGGGTATTGACCTGTGTGCTCTTCAGCAGGCGAGGGTCGGCTTCAATGCCCTTGATGATATCACGAACTTCCAGCAATCCCTGGCTCAAATCATTTTCCGAATAAATGATATCGACACCGATGACTTTGGCTTCAGACTGTCCAAGGAAATGGATCATCTGGGCAATGTAGCCCCGGGGCCAGGGCCAGCGTCCTATCCCGGTAATGCTATCATCATCGATGGCGACAATGACGATGGGAGAGGTCGGAGTTCTTTCTCTAAGGTTCGAACCAAGATCATAAAACCGGTATTCCAGCTCCTCGAGGGGGGTCCAGGAAAAATAGAAGGCAGATAGCGTCAAGAGGGTCAGCAAGAGACCGATAAGAGAATCCAGCATCAGCGATGTTCGAATCTTTCTCATACCACCTCCCGACACGGTTAAGGATATGCGCCGATTGATCCATCACCAGACCACCTGCATAGCTTAGTGTATGGTATAAAAAAAAACCAACACAAACAAGTATTATTTTTAGTTTAACCCAGAATCTGCTCTTGACTTTCTTTTGTTATCTCTACGCCAGCATCCCCCCATCTGCGATTATGCAGGTCCCTGTCACATAGGAGGCGGCATCGGAAACCAGATAGAGCACGGCGCCGGCCATTTCCTCGGGTTTTGCGGCCCGTCCCAGGGGAATCATGGGCAGAATCATTTTCATCATATCGGGATTGTTGATCATCATGGACGAAAATTTCGTATCCGTCAGGCCCGGTAACAGGGCGTTGACACGGATATTCAGGGAAGCAAGTTCCTTGGCAAAGGATTTGGTCATGGCGACGATACCTGCCTTCGTGATCGAGTAAATACCCTGAAAGGGCGCTGGCCGGATCGCGTTCACCGAGGCCACATTGACGATGGCTCCGCCGCCTGTCTCCTTCATCATTTTTGCCGCCTGCTGACTGATGAAAAAAACGCCCTTCATGTTGACGGCGAAGGTTTTATCCCAGGCCTTTTCATCAGCGCTCAGGACATCGCCAAAGAATGGATTGGTTGCGGCATTATTGACCAGGATATCCAACCGCTTAAATTTAAGTCTGATTTCATCAAATAAGTGATCGATCTGGGCCATCTCTCCCGTATGGCAGGCTATACTGAATGCCTGTCCACCCGCCTTGATAATATCTTCTTCTACACGCTTCAGATCGTCGATCTTCCGGCTGGCCAGGATCACCTGGGCGCCGTGAGCGGCCAGTGTTTTTGCGATGGCCTCGCCGATCCCCCGGCTGGCACCGGTAATCAAAGCGATCTTATGATCCAGACAGAATAGGTCCTGTGGCATTATTATTACCCTCCTTTAAAGATCGGAATGTGCGATGACTTTCCTGGCCGTCTCTTCCAGAACATGTACGGCAAAAATCATGAGTTTAAAACGCTCGTCTTTTGTCTGGCCGTGATAAAAGCGGTAATAGATCTGCTGCGCAATCACCGCCAGACGAAAGAGCCCGAAGCAATAGTAAAAATCGATATGCGCAACGGGAATACCCATCTTTTCTGCATAACGGCCCGTCAGCTCTTTCCGGGTCATCATGCCGTCGATATTTGTCGGCACCATCCGTATGGCCTGCATATTCGGGGGATCATCCCGGTCCACCCAGTAAGCTAGCGCTCCGCCCAGATCCATCAGCGGATCTCCGATGGTCGCCATTTCCCAGTCCAGGACGCCGATAATCTTCAACGGTTCATGCGGGTCCAGGACCACGTTATCAAAACGGTAATCGTTATGGATAATGGAGACCGTCCCACTTTCACCGGGCATCGTCTCCTGCAGCCACGCCATCACGATCTCAAAATCCGGCGCATCATCGGTCCGGGCATTTCGGTAGCGTTCCGACCAGCCGCCAACCTGACGCTTCACATATCCCTCCGGCTTGCCGAAGGTTTCCAAACCGACCTGGTTATAACGGATGGCATGAAGTTCCACATAAACATCCATCAGCTTTTCACAGAGGGTTCTTGCCTCCGCCGGCGTAAAGGTGAGCCCTTTGGGCAGATCCTTTCTCAAAATGATCCCCCTGATCCGTTCCATCACATAAAAGGGACAGCCGATGATGGATTCATCCTCTGTATAGGCCAGTGGCTCCGGACAGTAGGGAAAAAAGGGTTTCAGGGCTTTCTGAATCCGGTATTCCCGCCCCATGTCATGGGCCGTCTTCGCTTTCCTGCCAAAGGGAGGACGACGGAAGACCATTTCCCGGTCGCCCATTTTCAGCAGGTAGGTCAGATTGGAATGGCCGCCGGGGAACTGTCCCACGGTCAGTTTTCCCTGAAGTCCCGGGATGGAGTCCTTCAGGAAGGCTTCCACCTTCACCAGATCAAATTCTTCACCTTCCCGGATCGGTTGGGTCTTATCAATATATTCCATGGATTGATCTCCTCGTTGAGAGCTTTATATGAACCATGAAAAATGGTTCGCAAGCGGTGAAACCTTTTTTTAAAAAACCCGGATTTACCGCACAGGCCGGCCGGCATAACCTTTGATGATCCGTCTGGCCACGGACATCTTGTGTACCTCGTCGGGACCGTCATAGATCCGGGCCGCCCGTTCATGCCGGTAAAAGAATGAGATGATCGTATCGTCGGTCATCCCCAAACCGCCATGGACCTGTAGAGCCCGGTCAATAACATTCTGCATGACGCCGGCAACAAAAAACTTGATCAGCGCGATGTCCTCCCGGGCTTCCTTGACGCCCAGATTCTCAATTTTCCAGGCGGCATGGAGGGTCATCAGCCGGGCTGCCTGAATGTCGGCAGCGCATTCGGCGATCCAGGACTGAATAATCTGCTGAGTCGCCAGCGTTTTACGATCCGGAGCAATGATCCGCTGGGAAGCCCTGGCACACATGAGGTCAAAAACCCGGTGGCAGATGCCGATCCAGCGCATGCAGTGATGAATACGGCCCGGACCCAGCCTTTCCTGAGCAATCACAAAACCGAATCCTTCCGGACCCAGCAGATTTTCCTGAGGCACCCGGCAGGACTGATACAGGATTTCGGCATGGCTGAAATAATCACTGCCTGTATGACCCATGACCGAGATATTTCTGACTAGGTTAAAACCTGGCGTATCGGTTGGCACGATGATCATGCTGGCCCGAAGATGGGGCGCCGCTTCCGGGTTGGTTACTGCCATCACGATGGCAAAGGCAGAGCCATCGGCGGAACTGGAATACCACTTTTGTCCATTGATCACATAATCAGGACCGTCTTTGACAGCGGTCGTATCCATCATGACGGGATTGGAGCCCGGCAATTCCACCTCTGTCATGGAGAAGCAACTCCGGATCTGTCCGTCTACAAGGGGCTTGAGATATTTTTTCTTTTGTGCTTCCGTCCCGTATTTGTGGAGAATTTCGATATTTCCCGCATCAGGCGCCTGACAGCCGAAGACATAATGCCCCAGGGGCGACCGGCCCAGAACTTCCGACACCAGGGCGTGTTCCATCAGGTCCAGTCCCATTCCTCCACATTCCTTCGGATGGTTGGGGGCCCAGAGCTCCATCTGTTTCACCATCCGCCGCTTTTCGGCCAATTCGGGAATCATCGTTTTGAAATCTTTCGTCAAAAATTCCGGCTCCAGCGGAATCAGTTCTCTTTCGATGAATTCCGACATCATGCCGATAACGGCCTGCATTTTTTCAGATATGGTAAAATCCATCATCAACCTCCCCTTAAGTTATGCAAAACGGGGTCGCCTTTCGCAACCCGATTTTCGTGGCTCGAGCGGAGCATTCTTGTCTGATTCCCGTCACCGGTAAGTGACCCATCCGGGATCATTCAGAAGCTCCAGATGGGCAGCCTGATTGAACAGCGTCAGTGCCACCCGCTCGTCATCATAGACAAATTTTGTCAACGACGTATTGACGATATGCCAGGCGATGCGCAGGGCCCTCTCGTCGGACAGGCCCAGGGCCATCTGCACCGCTGCGGAAATAGGACCACCGGAAGAAAAAATAATGATCCTCTTTTTGCGCCCGTTGTCCGCCATGACCTTACGAAGCCCAGACTGCACACGGCCGCAAAAATCCTGCCAGCGGACGACTCCCTCCTTATCGGCATCGCCGGAGATCCACCGCATCATGATCTTTTCGAAGACCCGCTGAAAAGCCTTTTTATCGGCATAGATGTTCTCCAGATCTGTTTTCAGGGCCGGTTCCTCTTTCGCCACATCACGAATATGGGCCATGATGATATCCCGGGAACTGTACTCATTGAATTCGCTCATAACGCGCAGTTCCGGCAGGCTGCAGCCGCGTTCCCGATATACCGCCATCACCTCATGGGCGGTATCCTTCTGACGTACCATATCCCCGGAGTAGACCGCGTCAAAGGATAAGCCGGTCCGGATCAGGTATTCTGCCAGGATCTGCGACTGACGGCGGCCCTTTTCCGAGAGCTGATCGTAGTTGTCCTGGCCGAAAGAGGCCTGGCCATGCCTTGCCATGTAAATGGTACTCATGAAGAAGCGCTCCTATCCATTTTCCCTCTGCAGCCAGCACTGATAACTGACCATTTTAGCCAGAGCTTTGACGGTGCGCTCCGGCGTCAGGAACGACACACTCTTGTAAGGGCTCCCTTCGATTTCCATCACGGTCCGCGTCTGTTCATCCGCCATCAGACTGACTCCCAGCACGGGCTTGCCATATTTTTCCATCAGCTTCACGACGAACCGCATGTATTCAGTCTCAAACCGACGAAGCTGAATGGGGATTTCATCAAGCAGCGCCCGGTTCATGGTCGGATCGGCCGCCAGGACGGACCGGATCAGGGGTCCGATGAAGATCATGCGCCCCAGGATACCCAGATGGATCACAGCGTCGCAGCGATCCCATTTCAACAGCTCCTCAGTCGCCGTCATCGCCACCTGGGGATTCATTTCGGCCACCAGGTCAATGGGATTCGAACGGCTCCAGTAGGGGGGAAGGATCTGATCGATCCGGGCAATCATGTCCGGCTCAAGATCAGGCACTTCCAAACCCTGCTCAACACAGAGGTCCGTGGCGACAACACCCCAGCCGCCGCCCAGCGTCACGATGCCGACCCGGTTTCCCCGGGGCAGGGGAAGCGAAGAGAAGGCCGCGGAAAGATCAAGCAACTCCATGGGCTGTTCCACGAGAACAATGCCCGCCTGGCGGCAGGCAGCATCGAAGATCCGGATGTTGGACGCCAGTGCCCCGGTATGGCTCGCAGCGGCACGGTGCCCCGCTTCGGTACGGCCACCCTTGAGGACGACTACGGGTTTTTTCCGGCCCACCCGGCGGGCGGAATGCAGAAAACGGCGACCATTCTTGACGCTTTCAATATAAAGAACCACGGTCCGGGTCAGAGCATCGATCTCAAAGCCATCCAGATAGTCTTCCATGGTGATCATCGCCTCATTGCCGGAACCGCTGAAGGCGCGAATCCCGATGCCCTCGCTTTCCGCAAAGGCCAGAAGCTGCGTACCCAGGTTCCCTGACTGGGCGACCAGGGCAATGGAGCCTGGCTTCGGCAACGCGTGGGTGCCTGTACAGTAGAAAGAAAGATGGGGATTGCAGATGCCCATGGTATTGGGCCCCAGGATCAGAATTCCCGCCGCCCGGGCTTCCCGAACCAGGACTTCCTCCAGTTGCCGTCCCTTCTCGCCCGTCTCGCTGAATCCCGAACTGATCAGGAGCATATTTTTAATACCCTTTGCCTTCAGCTCCGGAATCAGATCCCTGACTGCGGCGGCGGGAATGGTAACGACCGCGAGATCCACGGAATCTGGAATATCGATCACGGTTTTATAAACCGGCCGGCCGGCAATATCGGCGCCCTTGGGATTAACCAGATAAATTCGGCCTTCGTAATGACCGGCTACCAGAATGGAAAAAAGATTGTGGCCCCATTTGCCGAATTTGGAAGAAGCCCCGACAAAGGCAATGGACCGGGGATAAAAGAGGTTTTCGATTGCCCGGGGATCTACCGGTGGACGGACTGTTTTCGGCAAGAGCCGTTCCCCGAGAATGATGAGGGCGTCCACAGCGGTGACCCGCCCGTCCGCGCCGATCAGCAATGGATTGATGTCCACTTCCGTCGCATCTTGCAGTTCCACGGCCAGACGGGACAACCCGACCAGCGTCTGGAGGAGTTGCTGCCGGTCCGCCGGCTGCTCACCGCGGAACGGACCCAGCAGCTTTATCGATCGAAGTTCATCCAGCATCTGCCCGGCCTGCGCTTCATCCACCGGGGTGATGCGGAAGACCACGTCATTGAGCGCCTCCGTGAAAACACCGCCCAGCCCGAACATGACAACCGGACCGAACTGCGCATCGTTAAAGAGTCCGGCGACGAATTCACGCTTCCCGGAGAGCATGGGCTGGATCAGCAATCCTTCCAGATCCTGACCCGCCACTCGTACAATCTGCCGGGCGGCTTTCCGGACATCGGTCCTGTTTTTCAGATTCAACTTGACCAGGCCGCGCTCCGTCTTGTGGGTCAGCTTTGTTCCCAGCCCTTTCAATACCACGGGGAAACCTGCTGCCTGGGCCTGTCGAACCGCATCCTCTTCCGTCTTGACCACCCACTCTTCCACCACGGGGATTCCATAGTGTTTCAGGATCTGCTTGGATTCCGCCTCCGTCAGGGCTGTTCTTCCCACAGCCTTTGCTTTTTTAATCAAATCAAATGGTTCCATATCAATAAAGTCTCTTCTTTCCTGAAAATCTGCGCGGACATTATCACAGGTTCACCGGAAGCGCAAACCGGAGAAGCCCTTCAACGGATGGCCCCATAAAAACTAAGATCTTCACGCATTTCTTCCTCAATCAGCCCCTCATGGACCAGTTCCACGAGATGGACATAGGTTTCATTGATGGCGAGAAACTGATCAAATTCAGGAAGATTCGGCCCGAAGAGATCGATGGACACCTCATAAGCCGTTTTCGGATTTTTCCTGACCGAGGCAAAAGTTAGCCCTTTTCTTTCACGATGATGGTCTATGATTTCATCGATCCGCTCCTGGAAATTTACAAAAGGCTGGCCGTGGGCCGGACAGACCATGCGGACCGGCAGATCCCGCATTTCCGACAATGATTCCAAGAAGCGCTTCAGAGGACGGAAAGATGGTTCAAAAAGGTCCGGACTGAGGTTCGGCGTGATGTCCGGCAGGATATGATCACCGGCCAGCAAAAGGCCCTGCTCCCGGAAGAAGAAGCAGGTATGACCTGAGCTGTGTCCGGGCGCGGACAGAACTTCACAGGTCCAGTCGCCCATCCTGTGGCATTCTCCCTGTTTTAGTGGCCGGTCCAGCGTGAAAGAACCGGTCATCTTTTTAAAGCTCTTTAATATCGAGGCCAGCACGACCAAGGCTTCCTTCCCAAGTCCGTGCCGGAGATAGAACAGGTTCATCTCCCGGATCATGCGATCCTCCTGGTCCGTTATCCGGATGAAGGCATGGTCCAGATCGGACATCAGAATCTCTGCTCCGGATGCTGCCTTGATTCTGCCGGCCATACCGCAATGATCGCCATGGCGGTGGCTGATGAAAATCCTGTCGATATCCTGAATCGACCGGTTGATTCGCTTCATTGCGGTTTCAAGGATGGAAAAGGTCTCCGGGGTATTGAGGCCCGTATCAAAAAGAGTGACCTTGCCGTCATGCACCAGTGCGTAGACATGCACATGCTTCAGACGGAAGGGCATGGGCAGGGTGATCATATATAGATTGCTGATGATTTCCTTGATCATATCAAAAGATTCAGATGATCTTCCATATCCATAGTTTTATTGTCAAGTGAAAAGGGGATGTTTTTTATTGACAGGCCCTCCCGCTTATGAAAGAAGGCCCCTAATAAATTAAGGGAATTCCTGATGGCGACCCTCATTAAAATCATGAAAGATATCGAAACGCCCTAAAGATCCCCCCATGGTTCAATACAACACATTGATGCTCCTTTTCCTGGTGACTTTTTTCGCCAGTGCCCTGCTCCGTCGTTTCCTGACAGCTATCAATATCCGCCACCTCCGGCGTCACGGTCATGAAGTGCCGGAACTGTTTGCCGGAGAAATTGACAGCGAAACGCTCACCCGGATGAGCCGCTATACGATCGAATCGGCCCGCTTCGGTTCCCTGGAAGGTCTCTGTGATGATCTGATCACGCTGGCGATTCTGCTGAGCGGATTTCTCCCCTGCCTGATCGGCCACATTCTCCGGTGGAAGGCTCCTTTCGTTGTTTCAGGTCTGATCTTCTTCGGGGCACTGGCTTTGATCAGTTTCATCCTGGGCCTTCCGTTCAACCTTTATCGGACCTTTGCTATCGAAAAAAAGTATGGCTTCAGCACCATTACCCCGGGATTGTGGATCATGGATCTTTTGAAAAATCTTCTGATTTCCACTTTCTTGCTGGGCCTTCTTCTGGGAGCGCTCCTGACGTTGATGCACTATACCGAAAAGACTTGGTGGTTCTGGGCTTGGGCAGTCTTTGCCACTTTTCAACTGCTCATGCTCTGGCTCTATCCGATCGTGATTGCCCCGCTGTTCAACAAGTATGAGCCGGTCAAGGATGAAACACTGGAGGAAGCCATGATCGCTATGATGGCGAAGGTCGGTCTAAAAACAGAAGGTGTCTATCAGGTGGATGAGGGCAAACGGAGCCGACATACCAATGCCTATTTTACCGGCATCGGCAAAACCAAGCGAATCGTCCTGTATGATACCCTCCTCAACTCACACAGCCACGATGAGATTCTGGCAATCCTAGCCCACGAGATCGGACACTGGAAAAAGAAACACCTCCTCATGCAACTGGCCTTTATGGAAGTGGTCTCCCTCATCACGCTCTATCTGGCTTACCAGATCCTCGGCTGGCCCCTGCTCTATCAGACCTTCGGCTTTGCCCAGCCGCTTTCCTACGTGGGGCTGCTGCTCCTGGCGGCGCTTTTCGGACCGCTCATGTTTTTCCTGACCCCTTTGGGAGCGGCTCTGCTGCGAAAATTTGAACGGGATGCAGATGATTACAGCTACAAACTTACGGGCTCCACACAGGCACTTTGCAGCGCTCTGAAGCGCCTGGCGAAGGACAACCTGGCTAACCTCCACCCCCATCCCTTCTATTCCTGGTTTTATTATTCCCACCCACCGCTGACGGAGCGGATCAGGCATCTTCAAGCCCTGGAAGTCCCTCAAAATGAGGCTTGATTTTCCTTCAGGAATCATTAAACTATCGCCAGATTCTTGAGACCAGATTCTTGAGAGAGGATGATCCATGCCCATTTACGAGTTTTATTGTCACAAATGCAATACGGTCTATAATTTCTTTGCTAAATCGGCAAAGACCGACAGGATTCCGAACTGTCCGAGATGCAAAAGGGTTAAATTAAAGCGGCAGATGTCGCTTTTTGCCAAGGTTTCGGGAAACAGGGACGAAGATCCCGGCAACGATATGCCACCGATTGACGAGGCTAAAATGGAAAAGGCAATGGCTCTGCTGGCCAGTGAAGCTGATAAGATCAAGGAAGATGACCCCCGCCAGGCAGCCAATCTGATGAGGAAACTCTCCGAAACCACGGGTATGAACTTAGGATCGGGCATGGAAGAGGCTCTGAGACGAATGGAACGGGGAGAAGATCCGGAACAGATCGAAGCCGAAATGGGCGATCTGCTGGAAGGGGAAGAACCCCTGACATTTGAGTCGAAAGGAAAAAAGGGAATCAGGAAGCCGAAACCGCAGGTGGATGAAACCCTTTATGACTTATAATGCTGTCATCGCCAGGCCCAAAGGGCTGTGGCGATTTCATGATCTTGTGATTGTTTTGCTTTACCCGTAGTAACCGATCATAAGAACTTACCCGGGGTTTTATCGTGAGAATCAAAATCAATAAAAAACTCTGCACCGGATGCGAAACCTGCATCAATCACTGCCCGGATGTTTTCATGGCCTGGGGGATGTATATGAAGGCAGATTTTGAAGTCGCCGACCCCGACAAGTATCAAAAAGCTGTCCAGGAAGCCGCCGGCCTGTGCCCGAAACGGGCGATAGCCATTGACTAAATGAGAGGTGAACCGCTCAATCGTCCCTTCCCCCCTATCATGTTCTTACATATTTTCCGTTGGAATAATCAATCATACCCTGTGCCATAAGGTGGTCGAGATGCTTTTTAACCGTCAGGGCATCCCAGGCGCGCACCCAATCATCGATTAGAAATTTCTTTCCGTAAATCAGCCCCATTGCGCACAGGTTTTCTAAAGAAACCGGTTCGGAGAGTACCGCCAATATGCGTTCCTCCCGTTTGTCAAATATCTCAATATATTTTTTTATGGCCATCTTGAAATCGTCGCGATTCACAATGCCCGCTTCATGGCCGGTAATATAGGTTTCAACGTCCAAATCAGCGATGGCTTCAGATGACCTGATGAATTGCTCCATGTCGCCATCAGCGCCAAAGTACCAGGGTCCAAAAGAGGTCAAATCAATATCACCGGTATAAACGACGCCCTCATTCGGAAAGTGAAGGCAGCAAAATCCCGCGGAATGACCGGGTGTCCCAATAACTTCCATCCTGGTTGCACCAAAATCCATGATATCGCCCCACCGGTAGGTACCGTCCACTCTGGCTGTGGAAAGCCACCATTCATGACGATTCTGCGGAGTATAGGGGCTCTGGACGCTATCGGGCCGCGAGATCCTGTCCAGCCAACCCTCCGCCCAGTCATCACCATAATAATCCGTCATGCCGAGGCGTTTCAGGATTTTCCTGCGATCGCGGTAACACTCGCTTTCGATGTCATTGATATAAATCCTGGCCTGATCAAAAAGATAATTATAGGCAATATGATCAAAATGAAAATGGCTGTTGACGACCAGATCGACATCCACAGTGTCTTTGATCTGCGCCATGACGTCCTTGCCGGCTCCGGGATCGATGACGACCTTCACGCTGTCATCAATGAGGAGCGAATTGCAGAAGGGGAACCGTCCGTTATTTTGGCCTTGGATGACTTTAATTTTTCCGAATTCAATTGGTTTCATGATACCCCCATGGGCAAACCATTCCGTCTTATTACTTTGCCGGCTAATATTTTGCATACCATATATATATTGTCAAGAATTTTTCATATCAGGAGATTCCCAAATTTCATTTGTGCAATTTCGATGTGCTCCCGTTGGGTCCCGGGGAAGGGTCTCAGAAAAAATGAACAGAATAGGCGATCATGAACTGGGCCGCGTAGTATATGGGGAGGCCGATAAGCCGGTTCATGTATTCCTTCTTCACGAACCGGTGGCGCGCGACAAAAATATCCGAAAAATAAAAAAGGATCGCTCCGCAAAAGGCGAGCGCCCTCCCGGTATAATCCAGTTGTCCATTCCCGATGAGCGATGCGGCACCGATCACCATGACCGAAATAATCACCACATAAGCGATCACCGGAATCGTCATCATTTCCAGGTGGGGCCTGAGCCAGACAAAGACCCTGCCGCTGATCACGAGGCAAAGTGTCGCGATGATCAAGCTCATCGTCCCTGGAGATGCCATGGTGAAAAACGCGATACTGTACAGGACGTGCCCGGTCAGAAATGAAACCAGTCCGGCCATGAAGAGTTTTTTCGACGAGAAGAAGATGAGGAAAATATCGCCCACCAGGCAGAACAGCAACCCGGTAAGCACCAGGACGAAGTATTTCTGATCGCCATGGGGACCGAGGAGCGCCGCGATGATGAACAGCGCTGAAAGTAAGGGTTTGGTCATGATCGTCCCCGGAATGGATTCCTTTTTAGCGAAATAAAGGAGCCCGGCAAGGAGTGACAAGGCTAACATGAAGATGGCGATGTTCAATATCTTTTCCTCTAAATACCCAGCAATTCCTCAGGGGTATCCACCAGAAAATCCGGTTGCGTCGCCGCCAGCTTTTCCCGGCTGTGCCAGCCCCAGGTCACGGCCACCGTTCGCACTCCGGCCGCACGCCCTTCCCGGATATCTCCCGCGGTATCGCCAATATAGTATGTCCTGTCCCGGCCGATTTGAAATCTGTCCACGGCATAGTCGATTTTTTCCGTTTTGCTGAACCGGAAATCCGATCCCAGAATTTCCCGGAAGCAGGGATTGAATTGAAAATGGATAAGGATGTTTTGAACGGCCTGCGTAAAATTTGATGAAATGACCAAAAGAATATGATGCTTACAGAGTTCGGCCAACACCGGGATGATCGGATAGAATGGTTTCATCTTTTCATAATCGACAAAATCACGAAGGTCATCGGCTGCCTTCATGAATGCTGCCAGATCGACTCCCTTTGCCGCCATGGCCTCATAAAAGTTATGGTCAAACAACTCCAGGTAATCGGCCCGGTCCTTGATAATCGGCGTACCGATTTTTTCCAGACATAACCGGACTGACTGTTCATAGATATCCAGGGAATCCACCAGGACACCGTCAAAATCAAAAAGAAAAAGCTTCTGTTCCATCATTTATTTGAAACGGATTTCGTCGATGCCGGCGCTACCATTTTGCCATGGTCGCCGGCAAAAAAAGGGCAATCTGCGGGAAGACGATCAACAGGAACATACAGAGGACCATGGCCAAAAAAAACGGCCAGATCCCCCGAAAAATCGTATACATGGGAACATCCCGGGCTATGCCGCTGATCACAAAGACATTCAGACCCACAGGCGGCGTGATCAGACCCATTTCCAAAAGCAAAGTCATCATGACGCCGAACCAGATGGGATCAAATCCCAGTCCCATGACTAAAGGGTAAACGATCGGCAGGGTGAGGATCATGATGGCCAGGCCATCCATCAGACAACCCAGAATAATGTAAACCAGGCAGATGAGCAGCATGACCGCATACCGACTGATTCCCAATCCGGCAACCCAGGTGGAGAGCTGATCCGTCATCTGACTGATCGTCAGGAAATATCCGAAGATATTGGCGCCGATCAATATCGTGAAAATCATACCGGTGGTCAGGGTGGTCTCCAACAGGGCATCGGTCAGGTTCTGCCGTGTCAGGCGTCTTTTGATCAGGGTGATCACAAAAGCCCCAAAGGCCCCCATACCCGCTGCTTCGGTGGCGGTGAACCAGCCCGCGTACAAACCGCCGATGATCAATAAAAAAAGGGTAATCACCCCCCAGGTATCCTTCAGGGAGTAGATTTTTTCCTTCAGGGAAAATCGCGGTCCCGGCGGACCCAGAGCGGGGTTCCGTTTGGTCACAATATAAATAGCCGCCATAAAGAGACCGCTCAGAATCAGGCCCGGGATAATCCCGGCGATAAAGAGCGTGCCGATGGACTGTTCGGTCAAAATCCCGTAAATGATCATCACTGTGCTGGGGGGAATCAAAATCCCCAGCGTCCCGCCGGCGGCGACACAGCCTGTCGCCAGGGCGTCGTCATATTTGAAGCGTTTCATCTCGGGCAGGGCCACCATCCCCATGGTCGCCGCTGTAGCCATCGAGGAACCCGATATGGCCGCAAAGCAGGCACAGGCCCCGATACTCGCCATCGCCAGCCCGCCGGGCAGAAAACCGAGCCAGCGATAGGCCGTCTGATAAAGGTCAAACCCCATCCGGGAGTGATTGGCGAACTGTCCCATGAGAATGAACAGCGGGATGACCGTCAGCGTATAAGAGGCCGCTGTCTTATAGGTCACCATCGCCAGCATGGAAAATCCGGCTGAAAAAGTGGACAACAGGGAAAATCCCAGTAACCCCACCAGCGCCATACTGAAACCAATGGGCACGCGGACCATCAGCAGCAGGATCATGCAGGCAATGCCGATCAGTCCGAGGGTTAGGGGTTCCACGTTTTTTTTATCTCCATGATGTCCGTTACACATTTCATCAGCAGAACAAGCGCCAGGACGGCACAGCCCGCGGCAGCAGCATAAACAAAGGGGTAGCGGGGAATCAAGAGATCCACCGTGACCTCATTGGACACCTTCATCACCTGTGCGTAGACGAAAACGGAAATCGTCACCAGGCTGAAGAGGCCAAAACAGATCAGCCGGGTGATCATCCCGACAATCAGCCGGGTCCGCCGACTCATGTGTTTCACAACGAGATCGACGGAAATATTACGATCCAGCACTTCGATCCGGGCCAGAGCGAAAAAGACCAGGCCAACCATCATAAACTCGGTCAGTTCAAGCGCCCCCAGTATCCCCTTGCTGAAGACCTTTCTCAACACCACATCCGTCACCGTCAGCATCATCATCGCAAAGAGGATGCCGTAAGCGCATCGGTTCATGAGGTTCGTGATGGTATCGACCCACTTCATTTCGGTCTGTTCCTGATGGCTGACTGATGAACCGCCGTGAGCAATTCCCGGGCGGGCACGCCTTTCTGCGCGGTTTTTTCTATCCAATCGGTTTCCATTATTTTCACCTGATTCATAAACTTCTGCTTCTCTGCCGCCGGGAGTCGGTAGATCTGCATGGCTCCCGGAAGATTGACTTTTTTGACGGTATCGGCATCCAGGGTATCATAGATCTTTGCTGCGCGCAGTCCCCAGGCTTTGCCCGACGCCTTTTCAATGGCCTTCTTCGCGTAGTCCGGCAGACTGTTGAACTTCTCCTTGTTCATGACGACGATCATCGGCGCCGTATAGATATTCAGACGGGTACTATGCTTGATCAGATCGGTAATTTTGAAATCATAGATGGCGGAAGTCGGCGCGAGCATCCCGTCAATGACTTTCTTGTCAAGCGCCATATGCAGTTCCGAAAGGGGCATTCCGACCGGATTTGCGCCCAGCAGCTTCAGGGCTTTGCTCATATCAGCCGAGGACGCTCTGATCTTCATGCCCTTGAGTTCTTCCAGGTTGCGGATGGGTTTGGAAACGGAAAAAAACTGGCCGGGATCGCAACTGTAAAGCCATAAAACCTTGTAGTCTTTATAGTCTTCGGCGAGATACCGGTCATAAAGATCATAAAAAACCCGGGTGGTATGCTCGGCGCTGTCAAAAAGAAAGGGAAGATCAAGCGCCGATGTCCTGGGAAAACGTCCCGGTGTGTAAGAAGGCACAATAAAAGCAATGTCGGTGATACCCGCTTTGACCGAATCCGCCAGTTGTGCGGCGCTGCCCAGTGTCTCGCTGGGATAGATCTTGATTTTTACCCTGCCCCCGGTCAGCTCTTCTACTTTCTTTGCAAAGGGCAAGAAAGACTGCTGATGCTGAATGTGCATCGGCGGCATGAAATGGGCCATTTTCAGCTCAATGGTCTGGGCCTGTACAGCCTCTGATCCGCCGGCCAGCCACAGAACCGGGGCCAGAATCATAAGAATGAATATGAAGATGTTTTTTTTCATTTTGCACCCTCCTGTTATAACTTTCAAAAGGATTCTTTCGATGGTAGAAGGGCTCTCTTTAAACATTTTTTGAAATTTTACAACAGGAAAAATAAAGCCGGAAAGAAATCCTTGCATTCCGCCCATGAAATATCTACACAGAACATATTGACAAACGTGATGGGGATGGGAGTGGCATGATCAGGATCAACAGTTACCTGCACCGCACCGATCTGAGCGATCTCATCCGACGCTGGATGTACCATGAGATCTATCCTTCCGATGCGGATCTGATCACCCGGCTGATTAATTTCAATCACGTGTATGTCTCCCGTTATCTGCGCCAGTTTTCTGACAAGATTTTTCAGGAACTGTATCCATCCGGTTTGAAACGTCAGCATGCTTTACGAAAGGGAGAGCTGAAGGATGCGCTGGTCGCCCATCCGCCATACCGCAATCAACGCATTGACGAGCTGATCCTCAACTACCGCGCCAATCCGGAGCACTTTTACCGCGAGACCCCTTTTCACGGCGCTCTTTTTTTCACATCCCGCAGCGGAGTAGATAAATGCGTCGGCGCCAGCCGGATCAAACGGGTCCGAAGGCTTGCGGAAAAAGCGGCAAGGCGGATCACCGACCGGATATTTGACGCCATCAAGAAACACGCCGATACCCTTGCAGATGACCGCGCCCGCCGCCTGGGCATCCCCCGCCGGCAACTGGTGACCCTGCCGGAGGAGATGCTGGATGAATTCCTCGAAGCCGAGAGCCGTCTGCTGGAAGACCTGCAACACCATCGGCCGATTCAGGATGGTGAAGACATTATGATCAACGACGTGGCGGGGATCAAGATGATTCTGGAAGAGTCCCGGCAGAAGCAACTGATGACGTTATTGCAGCAAATGCCGGATTGCACGGTCATAGAAGAGGAGCACCACAGCGGCATCTACAATGCCACCAACCTGATTGTCCGTTATGGTCCCGACTGTGAACAAATCCTCGCCCAACCGATCCGTGGCAGAATCCTGACCGTCATGCAGACCCGGGGCATACCTCCGGATCAATTGCAACGGACCTTTGCCGAATTTGTGCGCTCCGGCGAGGAAGGTATTGTTCTGGAAATAATCATTTCGAATTATCAGGAAACACTTGAAAGCGAGATCGGCCGATGCATCCACGAAGATCGGATTATCAAACAGCGGCTGAATAAGCAATACCGTGGGCATCTGTCCAAGAATATCGAATATCTCATGGAATACCTGTTTGCTTTTCCGGCGTCATCGCAACGCGAACTGCTCGAGCTGCCCATACGTGTCTGGAACCGCTATCTTCCGGACTATTTTGACGAGGTCCTGAAGGAACTTTTCCAGATCCCGTCGAACGGTCTGCTGGATGAAACCATCAGCTAAAGATCACGTCGCGCCCCCTGCGGGCAAAAACTCTTTGACACACCAAACCGTCTTCCCTATACTTCGGGCACTGAAAACGAATTTTTCGATACCTGAACAACGAGTTCTTATCATAAGGGAATGAGGGTATGCCGGTAACTTGAACAGACTGGTTTCCGCCCGGTGGAGGCCTCTTGCGGCACTGATTCTGCTGGCGGTCATCTGGGGCTATAACTGGGTCGTCATGAAGAAATCCCTGCAATACATGGGGCCCTTCGATTTCAACGCCCTCCGCATGGTTCTCGGGGGCGTGATCCTCCTTTTCTTCATGCGCTGCCAGGGGATGTCTGTCCGGCCGAAGGCAGTTCCCCTGACTATCCTGCTGGGGCTAACCCAGACGGCGGCGGGTACGGGATTGATCCTCTGGGCCCTGGTGAGCGGCGGCGCGGGGAAAACATCCATCCTGGTTTACACCATGCCGTTCTGGATATTGATCTTTGCCTGGCCGGTTCTCTCCGAGAAAATCCGCGGACTGAACTGGATTCCCGTCGTCACGGCCTTTGCCGGAATGGTCCTGCTGCTGGAGCCCTGGTCACTGAAAAGCACGCTCTTCAGTGAAATCCTCGCGGTCATCGCGGGAATGTTCTGGGCGCTCGGCGCCATCATCATCAAGGTGATGCAGAAAAGACCGGATTTCGATCTCGTATCGGTGACGGCATGGCAATTCGTCTATGGATCCATCCCCCTGGTGATGGCCGCACTCCTCGTACCGCAGTCGCCCGTGCAGTGGACACCGTACCTGATCATGGCCCTGTTCTACAACACCGTGCTGGTTTGCGCCTTTGCCTTTCTTCTCTGGACCTTTATCATGAAGAGGCTGCCGGCCGGCGTGGCCGGGATGGGAACCCTCGCCGTTCCCGTGATCGGGATCACGGCTTCCCTCATCGAACTCGGCGAGCGTCCGGACACCTGGGAGACTCTGGGCATGATGCTCATCCTGGCCGCGATCTCCATCCTGACAGCCCTCAGGTTCCGGGAAAACAGGAGAAACGCGTAGTCCTCAAGAACAGATCCGGAACCCGGCATGGAAAGGACATCCTGAATGAGACGAAACAAAAAAGAAATAAAAGATCCCCAGATCATCAGCGAATTACTTGAAACCGCGCAGGTGGGAAGGCTCGGCACCATTGACTGCCACGGATACCCGATGATCAAACCCCTCAACTTCGTCTATGCGGATGGAAAAATATACTTTCACACCGCGCTTTCCGGAGAAAAAATAGACGATATCAGAAGAAACAACCACGTTGTTTTCGAATTGGACTTGCCAATCGCCTATGTCAAAGGGGATAATAACCCCTGCAGTGCCAAATACCTTTATAGAAGTGTGATTATAAAAGGCAGGGCGACCCTTATCGAGGATAGGACGCAGAGAATTTCCGCCCTCAAACGCCTCATGGAGAAATACCAGCCGGAAGGCGGGTATGGAGATTTCCCCGCAGAAAAACTGGACATCACCGGGATCGTGAGAATCGACATTGACGAGATGACGGGAAAGCAGGATATATAATTTCGGTCACCTGTACAAAACGGAGGTTAAAGGATGCAAAACATCGAAGCAGATCGAAAACAACTCATTAAGAAATTGAAAAGTGTGAAAGATCCCCGGGAACGGGACAGAATCATCTGGGCTCTCGCCGGCCATGAACAGAAGTCCTTTGATGACACAAACCCAACACCCGCTGCCCAGACGGGCAAGATGACCCCCGGAAAACCGATGGATCTGAGAAATTTTCCCAAAATAATCATCGACGCCAAACGCATAATCGGTTTTGTGGTTCCCGGCTTCTTTACGATTTTCGGCATTGCCTATATCGCACAGTCCATTATGAATTATCTGGCTACCCGACGGATTGAACCGGAAATACCCCGTCTGATCACCGGGGGTATTTTTGTGATCATTGGCCTGGCGAGCTTCCTGAAAGCCATAAAGATTAAAGCGCTGTTGAATGAGGGCAAGGGGGCTCCATCCCAGCGGGATCAAACGAAAAAAGACGGTATGGCATCAAGGTGATGCAGAGATTTCCAGGATCCGGTCCACGTTGAAAACGCGCTTCTCCCGGCGCGTCAGGCAGAAGGCCGTGAGCCCCGTGAAGGGATGGCCTTTGTATTCCATTTCTCCCATCAAAAGCGGCCGGATGGTCCGTCGGGATTTTTCGTCCTTCGCCTTCAGGTAGACGATTTCCAGGTTTTGTTTATCTTTAATGGCCTCCGCAAGACGCTGCATCTTGTCCTCTTTCGGCAGTTGCCGGTCCGACTGGGCATACTGAAATCGCGTTAGAAACTTCACGACCTGCCAGTCCATCAGGATATGGCTCTTCCGTAACGGTTGCTTCAGGACAATCCCATCCAGCGTGGTGCAGCGGGAAAGGGCCACATACATCTGCCCATGGGCGAAGGTGCCCCGGCCCACATCGATGATCGCCTTTTCGAAGGTCTTGCCCTGGCTCTTGTGAATCGTGACGGCGAAGGCCAGGCGCACCGGGTATTGGGTGAAGCTGCCGACCACCTCCGAAGCCAGTTCGCCCTCCTTCAGGAAAAACCGGTAAATCTCCCAGGTGTTCGGGGCGATTTCCACCTTTTCACCGTTGTCCAGTTTCGCCTGAATCAGCGTCTCTCCCTCCTTATCCTTTTTGAAGCCCGTTACCCGGCCGATGGTCCCGTTGACCCATCGTCCAGAGCTGTCGTTATTGAGCATCATGATCTGGGCGTTTTTCCTGAGCTTCAGATCCAGGGCCGTCGGCAGGTATTCCCGGCCGAATTCCCCTTCGATGAGCCCCTTGAATTTCCGGGATCGGCCGGGCAGTCCGGCAAGCTGCTCCTCATTGATGCCGTCGGCCAGGGCGTTCGTGCTGGTCAGATGGATGTAGAAATCCCCGGAAGGCGCGGCAAAATCCGGATCGTGGCGCTGATTGAACAGGGCCAGATCATTGTCCGTGACGGTGCGGTTGCGGATGGTATTGAGCAGGCGGATGAACTCGCCGTCCTGCTGGCGGTAGATTTTCTCCAGCTCCACGAAGGCGATGTCCAGGCCGTCGAAGACCTGGGCGCTGAAAAAATAGGGGGTGGCGTAGTGGGTCCGGAAAATCTCCCGTGCGTGGCTGCTGACGACGGGCGGCAACTGGTAGAGATCTCCGATGAAGATCATCTGCACGCCGCCGAAGGGCAGCGTCTCGTCAGGGCCGTTCAGGCGCAGGAATTTATCCACACAGTCGAGGAGATCCGCCCGCACCATGGAGACCTCATCGATGAGGATCGTTTTCAACTTCTTGAAGATATTCTTTTTCTCATCCCCGCTCCGGCGCTTGATGGCCGAGGGGATGACGTCAGGCTTAAATCTAAAGAAGGAATGAATCGTCTGCCCGCCCACATTGATGGCTGCCACACCCGTCGGCGCCAGGATAACCACGGCCTTTCCCGTATGTTCGCAGAAATAGTTGAGCAGCGTGGACTTCCCCGTCCCTGCCCGCCCCGTGATGAAGACGTGCCGACCTGAATCCTCCATCAAGTCCAGGGCCTTTTGAAATTCCGGGTTGATTTCGATGACCGGGGAGCCGGTATTTTCTTTCCTGATCATTTCCTATCTTCTTTCTTCTGTATCGCCGATACTGTTATGACTAATAAATCATGAAGGTCAAGCAGAATTTATCTAACGATAATAGTTGAAAATTATTTGAATGTTTGGCACTGTAATCCACTATTTGGGTGGATTAAGTCTTTTCGTATATTATTTGTTGCCACCGCGCTGCGCGCGACGGCAACGGCAGAGTCAATTACGAATGAAGATCGTCCGAGAAATTACATCCCATGAAATGTTGAGGCGCTTTGCCATTGGCGAAGTGTTCTCTGAATTCTATGACACCCCCACTGATGAACATCGAAATAAAACGCTTCTTCTTTTGAAGTCAGGAGAACAAAATAAAGAAATTGAGGGTATTAAACGGGCCCTTGCGAAACGCCAATGTCTTGTGAAATCCTTACCACCGGCTAAGTGGTACCTTGCTAATTTGCCTCTAACCCACAACCAATTTTCCGCAATCCATACTATCAATGATCCTGGCTGGGTTAGTTATTCGGGTGGAACTCACAAATTAATCGATGCCGCCAACAACTTGCGTGATGCCCCTGGTAAAGACAAGAGAGTTGATGCTATTATGTCCACATTCAAGCAGGGAAATGTTGAAATGCAGGGTATAACTCTTATAGGGCAATCGAAGGAAGGACCCTTTACAATTGTCGAAGGCAATGCAAGGCTTGTGTCCGTGTATCTTTGTTGCATGTATGAGCACTCCAGTCCAATACGTCAAAGTAATATAGAAGTTGTCTTAGGAATAACAGCAATTCGCATGAGCGAACGGGAACATAGGTAACAGATTGTTCTGGGTACATAGGTAACACTTTTAAATGAAAGCCTAACAAAAGCAATACAGCCGTCGCTACGCTCCTGTTGATTTTTTCGTTATGCCTAAGAAGGAATGCAGAGATGCCTATTGAGGTTAACAAAGCAGCGCCAGCGATTTGGGCGGCGGAGAGTGCGATCAGCGAACCGATCGGAACAGTATGGCAGGTCTTAAGCTATTTCGAAGGCTGGCCGAGTTGGAACAAGAGTGTTTCGAAAATCAAATTGGATGGCCCTCGCAGAGCTGGTACTTTATTCGTTTGGGTTGCTGATGGTTCAAAGATTGTTTCCCGTATTGAAGCTCTAATGCGGAGGATGGCAGAACAGAGGCGACAGGAGTTTATTGCCCGGGGCCTTTTGGATCACTGACAATCTGCCCGTGTTACGTCTACGTTCCATACATGTCGCTCCGCTCCGGGAAGGCATGGGTGATGCAGGACGTTGGAAATGGCGGAGGGATCAATGGCTAAGAAAATACTCGGAATCGTCGGGAGCTACCGAAAAAACGGGATCATTGACTGCTTGGTGACAGAAACACTGTCGAACGCAGAGGCCTTAGGCGCTGCGACGAAGAAAATTTACCTATCGGACGCACACATCGAGTTCTGCAAGAATTGCCGCCAATGTACGCAAGAACCCGGCGCTGAACCGGGCAAGTGTGTTCACTCTGATGACTTCAACGCCATCCTGGGCGAATGGAAAGAATGTGACGGACTGGTAATCGGCGCTCCCGTGAACTTCTTCAACGTCACCGCGGTAACACGCAAGTTCATGGAAAGGCTGGCCTGCTTCTCATACTGGCCTTGGGGGCAGTACGGCCCCAAAATGAGGACCAAGAACAAAGACAAGAGGGCGGTCTTGATCACGGCGTCCGCCATGCCCTCATTCATGGGCCGACTCGTCACGGGGGCTCCTCGTGCATTGCGGCTCATCGCCGAGACGATGGGTGCCAAACCTGTTAAGACCATATTTTCCGGTCTGGCTGCTCAGGAGGAACACGCTGCACCGTCGGAGAAGGCGATTCGGCAAGCTCGAGCGGCAGGCCGTCAACTTGCCGCAGGGAAATGAGAATTATTTCCAACAACCAAATACAGCGTACGTCACAATTACTCCACTGCTGATATTTGTGTTCACTTCAAAAAGATAACGGAGGAAAAAAATGGACCGCATTTTAATGCATCTCGCTTTTTGGTCTTTTCAAATCATTAATACATTAACTGCATGTTTAATGACTTTTATCCCACAGCAGTTTCATGAAAGCTTGTTTAAGAATCCAGAGATAGTATATGATAAGCTTGGTTTCTCAAGCATAGCTGTTGAAATGTTTCATAATGTTATAAGGGGACATGGCACTGTCCTTCTTGCGGTTTCCATTTTTATCTTCATCAAAGGAATAAAATCGCGATCTGTCTATTTGCTGATTGCCATAGTCTGCACCCTTTCTGTTTATGCACACGTCATGACCTTAAGCCAACATTTGAGAACTGAAGACATTGTAAGGGTGATCGGTAACTTCGGAAGCCTGTATGTTACGATACTCATCACGGCTGCTGTTGGTATTATGAACTGTGTTGTATATTACAAATGGAAAAATTAGTTTCATTAAAAGGAGAACCACAATGGCACAGAATCCCGTTAGGTGGTTCGAGATCTATGTTCAAGACATGAGGCGAGTATGGAGGAAAGAAACCGATGATCAGAAAAGTGATCGTAGTATCAATCCTTGTGGCCGGGCTATTGATAGCTGGGTTATCACAGGCATCGAACGCAGTTATAGAAACCCAGCACCTTATCATAAGCGATGCCACCGGCAAATTATCGAATGATCAACTGAAAAGCTTGGCCGATCAAGCGCAAGTCATGTTGGAGCGCATTTTTGCATTCTGGTCTGCCGATTCCGGAATAGACCGATTGGGAAAAATACGGGTTGTTTTCGATGTACCACGCAGGGATGTCTATTCTAGTGTCTTTTACTGGGAAAAAAAGGATGGTGAACGTATACGCGTTGTTCGGGTCTTCAGTTCTGAAGGATCGCCGCAAATGATGGCGCATAAGCTTACAAGCGCGGTATTTCCCCAAAAGGATAAATTGATTCGGAACATGATGGGTATTCTTACAGAGGCGCAGGTAGGCAATCCGCTAACATTTCCCATGTGTGGATTTGGCAGTGACGAATGGGTATTGGCTCTGCTGGAAACGAAATCATATATCCCTCTCAGCGAATTGGGACCTGATCATGAGTCATGGGGTATGAAGGACGCCGGGGGCGGCAAACTTTCGATTCTTGATAAAGCCAAACAACACAAGGCCTACGCCGAAACAGGGTCCTTCGGTAACTATTTGTTTAAGACCTATGGAATCAACAAGGTAAAGCAGCTACAACGACTCTCCCAGCAGAAGGATAGGCCATGGCGGGACGTATTCGGGAGTAGTTTGCAGGAACTTGAGGCCAATTGGCTTAAGCATCTGAGGACGAATGGAAAAACAAGAGAGGAAAATGTTTCGATAGTATTTAAGTTGTTTGAAAGAAACCCCGGTACAGCCTGTGCGGCGGCGCAGAAGCTTGTCCCCAGGAAATAGTAGACAACCAAGGCAGTATGATTCAATTGTTTACTGTATTTTCCGCCCAACCTACCACTCCAGCGGACGGCTAAAAGCCGCCGCTGAGGTCCGCCGTTATGCATTACAATGTGACAGGGTATTGAATATGAGGGTCATTTATCTATTCCTTATAATTATACTAACGTTGTTAATTGTAAGCTGCACAAGTACATCGATGAAAATTTACCGTGCGGCTGGAAAGCCAACAATTTGTGACGGTAAAAATGAAGGTCTTGGGCACATAGTTGTTTTGCCTGAAACGGCATGGAGAAATGATCAAAAAGAACCAGCCAAGAGAGCATCAATGGCGTTAGAAGAAATCAAAAATGCATTTCAAGGTTTTCCTTGTGGGAGTCTTTCTGTACCTGGCGGCATTAAAAATTTTTCCAGTTGGTCAAGTAAACTTGAATCTGAATTACTGAAACAGTTTTCTATTGAAGGCGTTGATACAATCATCCTCTTGCGCTTTGAAGAATTGACACCGTACATATATTTTACCTTTTCATTGCCTATCCTTTGGGCTGGTTCAAATGAAGCTGACTTTCGTATTAGGATGCTTTCCGTAAAAACCGGCGATGTTTTAACTGATATGCGTGTTAGAAGAACTACTGGTGGGCCTTTCAATATTAGACCAGCGGAATGGTCGAGAGATGAACTTAAGGCGGCTTTACATGATATTATAGGAAAGGGAAAAACTGAGTAGCCACATTGCCTGAATCCAAATTAAGCACATAACAAAGTCAATCCAGCCGATCGCTACGCTCCGGCTGATTTTTGTGTTGTGGGTCAAGATAAATATAGTAATTCATGATATTAACAGGAAAAGGTGTAAGCGATGCCTAATGTGACAGCTAATGGAATCCAAATTGAATATGATACTTTCGGTGATAGTTCATTCCCTGCATTATTATTCGTTGCAGGTAATGGTGCTCAGATGATTTTTTGGGATGTCGAATTCTGCGAGTTATTAGCAAAAAATGGTTACTTTGTGATTCGGTTTGACAACCGAGATGCAGGTCTTTCGACAAAATTTGAAGAAGCAGGAATTCCTGACTTTCTGGCTGCAATCAAAGCTGCAATGGAAGGTAAGCCTGTGGAATCAGCATATTCTCTTGATGATATGGCAGATGACGCCGTTGGTTTAATTAATGCTTTAGGCATTGAAAAGGCACATATTTGCGGCGCTTCAATGGGCGGTATGATAGCCCAGGTTATCTCCTATCGACATCCAAAACATGTCCTGAGTCTGACTTCAATAATGTCGACCACAGGAAATCCTGACCTTCCACAGGGGAAACCGGATGCACTTGCCGCTGTTCTCGCGCCTCCACCAGAGGAACGCGGAGCATATGTTGAACACAATATGAATATATGGCGGAGGATTTGGAGTCCCGGATTTCCATTTGAGGAAAAGAGAGCTCGAACGTTCATAGAGAAGAGCTATGATCGTTCATACTACCCACAGGGAATGGCACGTCAAAACATAGCTCTTATCGCCAACGGCGATCGAAGACCGTCGCTTTCAACAATTGCGGTTCCAGCACTTGTAATTCATGGGGCTGATGATCCGCTGATACCGGTCGAAGGAGGAAAAGATACAGCTCGAGTAATACCGGGAGCAAGATTATTTATAATTAATGGAATGGGGCATGACATGCCAAAAGGGGTTTGGGCAGAAATAGTAGACGCCATTTCTAAGCATGCTGTGCAAGCCAACGTTTGAAATAAATAGAAATAAATGAGTCTGTGCTATTTAAAAAAACCACAACAAGCCGCTCAAGCCGATCGCGGCCCACTGGGCCGCTCCGGCTTAGCTTTTCGTTAGAGCCTCACGACAATTTGTAGTGCCGTCCATTAATCTTTAATGAGGATGATATGGAAATATTTAATAAGAAAAATTCACGAAATACGGGCAAGTTAGAAATCCTAACATCTTATATGCTCATCAGCCCGCAAAACTCATCAACCAAGAATCTATCAATCCAAATCTCTGAGGTGCCGATAGGATCAGAGCAGCCAATTCATGCTCATGAGCCAGAACAATGCTATTATATTATCAAGGGAAAGGGGCTGATGATTATTGAAAATGAGACCAAGGAAGTAGTTTCAGGAGATGCAATTTATATCTCCTCGAATAAAAAACATGGAATTAAAAATATAGGAGCTGATGTTTTAGAGTACTTGACAGCAAATTCACCGGTATTCATCAAAGAGTACGAAGACTTCTTGTGGCCATCAGATCCAGTTTAAGAAGTGCAGGGCTCTAAGCAATGGTTCCAGCGGATGGCTAATAGCCACCGCCGATTTCCGTCGTTATCTGGAAATAACTTGACATGTATGCATCATATAGGCATTCTTATGCATACATTCCTGAGAGGTGAAATCATGAGAACCACTCTGAATATTGAGGATAGCCTGATTGAGAAGGCATCAAAAATGACCGGGGTTAAAGAGAAAACTGCACTGGTCAAGCTCGGGCTGGAGGCGCTGATTGCGAGAGAAAGTGGAAAAAGGCTTGCCAAACTGGGAGGGACAGAAAAGCAGTTGAAACCGATTCCGAGAAGAGGCGCTCTGTAAAGTGGTCCTTGTTGATACATCAGTCTGGGTTTCGCATTTTCGAGAAACACAAATCGACCTTGTAAGGCTGCTTAATGATGGAGAAGTGGCATGTCATCCCTTTATTGCAGGTGAGCTTGCCTGTGGAAATCTCCGAAACAGGACGATCATACTTTCCCTGCTGGAAGCGCTTCCGATGGCGGCTGCAGTTGAGCACGGAGAAGTGCTTGCATTTATTGAGAGTCATAAACTTATGGAGAAAGGGCTTGGATACATAGATATTCACCTCCTTGCTTCTGCCGTATTATCACAACTACCCCTCTGGACACTCGACAAAAGACTGGGGCAGGCTGCCGACATACTCCATCACAACTATGAAAAGACGTCCTGATAACAGTTAGCTGCACCGGACGTGGCAAAATGGCGCGCCACGCCGGTGAGCATCGTGTTTGGCATGGTGGATCTATACATCAATGAGGTTATAATAACAGAGTATTGAAGGAGGAAAAATCATGGATACGAAGCAGATTGTGACAAGTTATCATCATGCCTGGACCAGCGGTGATGTGGCAAAAGCACGTGTTTACCTGGCAGATGATTTAGATTTTCAAGGAAGCATTGATACTTTCCGCAGGGCTGACGACTTTATCGTTGCGCTCACTATGTTCCAGAAGATGCTTCGGGGAATCAACTTAATTCAAAGCTTTTTTTCTGAAAGTGGCGCTGCGTTGCTCTATGATTGCGACACGATGAGCCCTGCCGGGGTGCTTAGAACAGCCGAGTTCTTTACGGTTGCAGATGGTAAGATTAAATCTATTCGCCTGGTTTTTGATGCGACTGAGCTTCGAAAACTTATGGGCTGAATGAACGATCGATCGTGTTACAGTAGAGGAACATTCCCGTAAAAGGGTAACACATCAAAGCCCAACAAACAAATCCAGCGGACTGCTTTCAGCCGCCGCTGACCTTTGCGTTCGCTCAAGAAAAAAAATGAAATGATTCGCACCCCATGATATAATTCCTGCAATATAATTTTGACGGAGGTTTTCAAAGATGACCAGAGAATTCAATGTGGTAATAGAAAGGGATGAAGACGGCTATTTTGTTGCCTCTGTCCCCGAGCTGCGAGGATGCCATACACAAGCTAAATCTCTTGATGTGCTAATGAAGCGAGTGAAAGAAGCTATACAGCTCTGTCTTGAGGTTGAGGAACCCGTATCAAACGAATTCATTGGCATTCAACGTGTGGCCGTCACCTCATGAGTAGATTTCCCTCAGTCACTGGTTCCCAAATTATCAAAGCCCTTCGGAAACTTGGTTTTGAAGTGATCCGTACGAAGGGTAGTCACCATTTCTTGCGCCATCCAGATGGCAGGAGCACAGTCATACCGGTACACCGCGGCGAAACGATTGGGCGTGGACTCCTTGCTCAAATCCTGCGAGATTGCGAACTCTCCCGGGATGAGTTCCAGGAAATACTCTGATCGATCAAATCCTTTTATCCGATACTTAACAGCACACATTGGGGCTGCCATTCACTTAAGAGAGATTGCATGGAGAAACCATGCCAACGCAAATGGGCAGAAAGTAATACGCGGGTTGGTCGTGATTTTGCGGCCAAGGCTCAGAATTTCTTCGCTCCAACGAGGTAGATACATAAACTGGATACCATGACGGTAAAAGAAATTCGTACGCGATTGCAGAAACTTCAGGATAAGCAAAAAGCGCAGCTCCTGCAGGGATTTTTCAAGACGGGGGCTGGAGAGTACGGTGAAGGAGATATTTTTCTTGGCATTCGCGTTCCTGAACTAAGGAAACTATCAAACGAATATAAGAGCTTAAAAGCCAAAGAAGTCTTGCCGCTGCTGAGATCTCCTATTCACGAGGAAAGACTGTTTGCGCTTCTTATCCTTGTTCGCGCCTTTTCAAAAGGAGATGAGTCTGTCCGAAAGCAAATCTACGGGATGTACCTGGATAACACTCGGTATATTAATAACTGGGACCTCGTGGATATCTCGGCGCCTCATATTGTGGGTGCATTCCTGATAGATAAGAGCAGAAAACCTCTATACCAACTGGCAAAATCAAACAATCTGTGGGAGCGCCGCATCGCTGTGATGGCCACATTCTACTTTATCAGATATAATCAGTTTTCAGAAACGCTGAAGGTTGCAAAGATATTACTCCTGGATAAAGAGGATTTGATACACAAAGCGGTGGGGTGGATGCTTCGCGAGCTTGGAAAGCGAGACATCGGATGTGAAGAATTATTCTTGAAAGAGCACTGCAAACAAATGCCAAGGACCATGCTTCGATATGCGATAGAAAAGTTTTCGCCATCGAAGCGACGAATGTACCTGGATGGTACGATCTAACGCGAGGAAAGCCGGGACTGACAAAGGATAGAGGCGGACGGGATAACGCGCCACTGAACTTAACATTGAGCAACCGGGTGTGAGGTGAAGATGTTTGAGCGAAAATATGAAAAGCTGGCTCCGGTATCCGTTTTTGTCAAAAGGATGGCCGCGTCTGTTGTCATGGCAGGCCTTCTGATCTCCGTTGTTTTATTCATTGGAATTTCAGGATACCATTGGATCGCCGGATTTGATTGGGTTGATGCTCTTTTAGAGGCGTCCATGATTCTCGGGGGTATGGGGCCCGCCAATCCACTGAAGACGTCAGGAGCAAAGATCTTCGCTTCAGGCTATGCGCTTTTTTGCGGACTGATATTTATCGCTGTGATGGGAATTGTTCTCGCTCCGATTACCCATCGGATGCTGCATAAATTTCATATAGATGAGGAGGATGAGAAAAAATGACCACCCCAAAGAAATCAAAACCTATGCCCAAATGGCGACCATCGCCTCCTGAGCTTGTGAAATTTTTTGAGATGGCGCTGAAGCCTTTCTCTGAAATCCAGACCCGCAAAATGTTTGGTTATCCGGTAGCGTTCGTAAAAGGCCATATGTTTGCCGGTCTTCATCAAGACAATATGATTCTAAGACTGTCCGGCGATGATCGGACCGGTTTCCTGCAACAGGACGGTGCGAAGATTTTTGAGCCGATGCCAGGTCGCCTCATGCGCGAATATGTGGTTGTTCCTGCCCCCATGCTCCGTTCGGCCAAACCTTTAGATGTCTGGCTAAGAAAAGCATTGGCCTATGCTCGATCCCTGCCACCGAAAGCGGCAGCATCTCGAAACGGAAAAGGGTAAAGCATCGCCTGCCTTCAGCGGTGGCTGAATTCAGTCGCCAGGTCGAACCTGCGTTAAAGGCAGTTGTTGGCAAATTGGCATTCAATAACCATTAAATATAGGAGGAACCATATGGCCGGGAAACAATGGGGTAGCCCACCGGAAACGCAGATCGATCCGAAGAAAGTGTATCGAGTCACGATTGAAACCAACCGAGGGATCATTGAATTAGAACTCTCTCCTCATCATGCACCCAAGACAGTGAACAACTTTGTCTTTCTGGTGCGGGAAGGTTTCTATGACGGGGTCATCTTCCACCGTGTGATCAGCGACTTTGTCATTCAGGGAGGCGATCCGACCGGAACAGGCCGGGGCGGACCCGGATACCAATTTGAGGATGAATTGAAGGGAAACCCGCTAAAACACGAGCGGGGAGCGATTTCGATGGCAAACTCCGGACCGAACACAAATGGGAGTCAGTTCTTCATCACACACTCGCCGCAGCCGCATCTGAATGGGAAGCACACGGTTTTTGGAAAGGTTGTGAACGGGCAGGAAGTCGTGGATGCTATTCAGCAGGGTGACCGGATGGAGCGTGTGTCGGCGTGTGAGATATAGTAATCCGAATCGTTAAAAAACACCTGACCGGTCGCTGACTTTTTACCGAACCGTGATTTCAACCCGGCGATTCCTTGGTTCTGGAACCCCTTGAGGTTTTTCTATCAGCGGTTTTTCCTTGCCGAAATAATCAATTTCAATAATCGCGGGATCAACGCCTTTCGAAACAAGAATATCGGCAATCCTCCTGGCACGCCTGAGGGAAAGACCGAGATTATAATCAGCGGTCCCGGTGCTGTCGGTGTGGCCCACAACGCTGATATCCGTTGATTCATGAGATTTTATCGATTCTAAAACATCCGGCAGCAACTTCAGAGACTCGGCTGTCGGCTCCGTGCTCTGACGCTGAAAATATAACAAGAAGGTAACCGAGGGTTTAGGCTGCGCGGCAAGGGCTTCCCTGAAAATAGACCGGACCTCCGCTTCCTCCATTATCTTCGGCTCACTGGGAGCTTTGTCAGGGCTGACCACCTCTGCAGATTGCCAGGGCTGGTCGAGTGTTTGTGCCCCTTTCGGATTGGTCAACTCAAGCCTGCCAACCTTCCCATCCGGATCAGGCAAAAGCACGATCTGCGTTTTGGGACTGCACCCGAGAGAAAGGAAAGTTAAAAAAGAACATATCAGAATGATCTTAACTGATCTCAACAGCCTACGGCCAGAAAGATAAGCAGACATGGACATTTCTCCTGTTGATTTTGCCGGACCCTTTCAACTGGCCTGTCCAGCCCAGTTGATCAACTTTTTATCGGTCGAAATGCTTGAGGCTAACTTTCGTCAACTTTTATGGCAAAATGCGTCCCTCTAACACCGCAGACGGCCACCGGTGTTTCGAAGCGGATGGCATTCGGGTTGAGTTTTGCCATGACGCCCGTCAGGTAGGTCAAAGTACCCTGTCTTATTCTTGCAACCATGGAAAGTTTTTTCTCAGCGGGCTCAAAAACGAATTTGGAAATGATCAGTCGCGTATTGGAACCAACGGATAATACGCTGTTGTCGCGCAGAATCAAACCCATTGAACCACCGCGGCCTGTTACAATGGTATCGTTTTCATACAGCTTGTCGCCAACCTTCACTGGGATCAATGCATTATTGCGCTCAACAAATACAGATCCGTTCGCATTTTTTATAACGCCTATTCTTATTTCTGCTCCGATCGCCAGATTAGCACCACATATGAGAAGAAAACAGACAAGAGAAATAAAGGTTTTCATGGTTCCTCCTATGGCTTGTACGCTTTGAAATTGGAATCAATAATCAACTGACGGCTATGGCTTTAATGATTTTACAGTTTATTGATCAGTCCATGGGCAAAGCAACTGTTCGGCATTCACGCTTTGCCTCTGGCGGCCATTTGATAGAGATTTATTTCGGGGATAACCGTTTAAGCGAAACACATTTACGGATTAGTTATAGATGGTTGCTCTCCCCGTTGTCAAGCTAAAAAACTGAGCTGCTCTTCAAAGGGAGGCCGGACGACCCTGACTTCGGTGATAATGGCTGTGATGTACCGGTTCGGGGTGATGTCAAAGGCAGGATTATAGACCTGGATGCCCATCGGTGCCGTCCGGACGCCACGGAACAGGGTGACTTCTTCGCTGTCGCGTTCTTCGATGGGGATATCGTCCCCGGTTTTGATGGACAGGTCGATGGTGGACAGGGGAGCGGCAATGTAGAATGGAATATGGGTTTCCTTCGCCAGGACTGCCAGGGTATAGGTGCCGATTTTGTTGGCCGTATCGCCGTTGGCGGCAATGCGGTCCGCCCCGGTGATGACCAGATTGACTTTTCCCTGCTGCATGAGAAAGCCGGCCATGTTGTCCGTAATCAGTGTGGCCGGGATGCCTTCCTTCATCAGTTCCCAAGCCGTCAGCCTCGCCCCCTGCAAAAGCGGCCTCGTCTCATCCACAAAGACGTGGATGTTCTTCCCTTCCTCACAGGCCGCCCGGATAACACCGAGGGCGGTGCCGTAGCCCGCAGTCGCCAAGGCGCCGGCGTTGCAGTGGGTGAGGATATGATCACCGTCCTTGATCAGGGAGCGGCCGTTGAGGCCCATCCGGCGGTTGATGGCGATATCTTCCTCGCCGATTTTAATGGCCTCGGCAACGAGGATCTGCCTGATTTTTTCGTGAGGAAATGCCCCCTGATCTTCTTGAGCAGGTGAGTGCACAGACAGGTCGGATGCCAGTGCTTTTTCAAAGCACCTCTTCATCCGTTCGATGGCCCAGAAGAGGTTGCGGGCCGTGGGGCGGGTTTTGGCAAAGCGGTCGCAGATGCGGTAGAATTCGGCTTTCAGGTTTTCGGCGGACGTGGTGGAAATCTGGAGGGTCCCCAGGGCGATGCCCATGGCAGCGGCCACGCCGATGGCTGGGGCGCCACGCACGGTGAGATCCTTGATGGCCGTGATGACGTCTTCGTATCTTTTGCAGGTAAGGGTGCGTTCCTCGAGAGGCAGAGCCTTCTGGTCGATCATGACAACCGCGTCGCTTTCCCAGAAGATGGTCCGGATACTCATCACCCCGCCAGCATTTTCTTCAGCAGATCGTTGATCAATTGAGGGTTGGCCTTGCCCTGTGTGGCCTTCATGACCTGGCCGACAAAGAATCCGAAAAGTTTGTCCTTCCCGCCCCGGTACTGGGCGAGCTGGTTGGGATTGGCCGCCATGACTTCGGTGACCACCTGCGCCAGCGCGCCTTCGTCGGTAATCTGGACCAGTCCCTTCTCTTCGATAATGGCTTTTGCAGGCTTGCCCGTCTTGTACATCTCTTCGATCACCTCTTTGGCGATCTTGCCGCTGATGGTGCCCTCTTCGATGAGCCGGATCATGTCCGCCAGCGCCTGCGGCGTGACCGGGCAGGCCGTGATGTCGCGTTTTTCCTCATTGATGAATCTCAGAATGTCGCCCATGATCCAGTTGCTGGCGACCTTCGGCTGTCCCGACAGTTTTACGACCTCTTCGTAATAGTCCGCCAGCGCCCGGCTGGTCGTCAGGACGCCAGCATCGTAGGCGGGGATCTGATAATCCCGGATAAAGCGCTCCCGCTTCTCCAAGGGGAGTTCGGGCAGGCCTTTGTGGATTTCCTCCACCCATTCCCGGCTGATGGCCACCGCCACCAGGTCAGGATCAGGGAAATACCGGTAGTCGTGGGCCTCTTCCTTGCTGCGCATGGAGTGGGTCACACCGCCCGTATCGTCCCAGAGCCGTGTTTCCTGGACCACCTCACCGCCGCCCTCCAGGATATACTGCTGGCGCTTGATCTCGTATTCCAGGGCACGCTGGACATTCCGGAACGAGTTCATGTTCTTCAGCTCCGCCCGGGTGCCGAAGGCCTCCTGCCCTTTCGGCCGGATGGACACGTTGGCATCGCAGCGGAAACTGCCCTCTTCCATGTTGCCGTCGCAGATCCCGAGATAAACCAGGATCTCGTGGAGCCTGCGGAGATAAGCCGACGCCTCTTCGGCGCTGCGGATGTCCGGCTCGCTGACGATCTCGATGAGCGGCACTCCGGTCCGGTTCAGATCGATATAACTCGACGGATTGTGCTCATCATGCATCAACTTGCCCGCATCTTCCTCCATGTGAATCCGGGTAATCCCGATCCGCTTCCTGCCCTCTTCCAGTTCAAGGTCCACGTAGCCCTGTTCCGCCAGAGGATAGGCATACTGGGAGATTTGATAGCCCTTGGGAAGATCAGGGTAGAAATAGTTTTTCCGGGCAAAACTGCATTCGGCGTTGATCCGGCAGTGCGTGGCCAACCCCATTTTAATCGTATATTCCACAACCTTCTTATTTAAAACGGGCAGAACACCGGGCATGCCGAGGCAGATCTGGCAGGTAAGGGTATTGGGCGATGCTCCGAACTTTGTGGAGCAGCCGCAGAATATTTTTGAATCTGTAAGCAACTGGGCATGAATTTCCAGCCCGATGACCGGGTCGTATTCCATTAAAGCTTCGGTCTCCTTTTTCCAAGATTTGCATTTTTTTCGTAGGCCGCGGCGATTTGAATGAGTTTCCCCTCCTCGAAGTGCCCGGCCAGGAACTGGACGCCGACAGGCAGGCCGGCGCGAGTGAAACCGCAGGGAACAACCATCCCCGGAATACCGGCCAGATTCGTAGAAATCGTGAAAATGTCAGATAAATACATCTGTAAGGGATCGTCGGTCTTCTCGCCGATCTTGAAGGCCGGCGTGGGAGTCGTGGGGGTTAAAAGGACATCACATTGTTTGAAGGCTTCGTCGAAATCCTGCTTGATCAGGGCCCGCACCTGCGACGCCTTTTTATAATAGGCATCATAGTAACCCGATGAAAGTACATAAGTTCCTAACATGATACGCCTTTTTACCTCGGCACCGAACCCCGCGGAACGGGACTTCTTGTACATTTCCATGAGATCCCGGCCGTCCAGGGAACGGAAACCGTATTTCACGCCGTCGTAACGCGCCAGATTGGAGCTCGCTTCCGCCGGGGCGATGATATAATAAACAGCCAGACAGTATTCCGTATGGGGGAGGGACACCTCGATACATTTTGCCCCCATTCCCTCAATGACCTTGATGGTTTGCTGGATGGCGTCCTTCACTTCTGCGTCAATTCCTTCAATAAAATACTCCTTGGGGATGCCGACTTTCCAGCCGCCGATACCCCGCGAAAGAAACTGCCGGTAATCGGGAACATCGGCAGGGACAGAGGTGGATTCCCGCGGGTCATAACCGGCCAGGATATTCATCATAATGGCGCAGTCTTCCACGTCTTTGGTAAAGGGGCCGATCTGGTCCAGCGAAGAGGCAAAGGCCACCAGACCGTAACGGGAAACGCGCCCGTAAGTGGGTTTCATCCCCACGACCCCGCAGAGGGCCGCCGGCTGCCGGATGGAACCGCCCGTGTCGGAACCGATGGCCGCAATACACTCGTCAGCCACTACCGCCGCCGCGGAACCGCCGCTGGAACCGCCGGGGATCCGCTCCAGGTCCCAGGGGTTTTTCGTGATGCCGAAATAGGAGGTCTCTGTGGAAGATCCCATGGCGAATTCGTCCATGTTCGTTTTGCCTGTAAAGACAGCGCCGGCATCTCTGAGTTTTTCGACCACCGTGGCATCATAAGGCGGCACATAGTTATGGAGGATATGGGACGCGCAGGTCGTCGTGACCCCTTTCGTGCAGAGAAGATCTTTCAGGGCAATCGGAATACCGGTAAGGGTCTTGATGTTGCCCTTTTTGATCTCCTCATCGGCACGTGCTGCTCCTTCCAGGGCCATTTCTCTCGTCAGAAGAATGTAGGCATGGACGTCCTTTTCCACGGCATCGATTCTCCGGAAGACCGCCTGGACAATTTCCGTGGAAGTGGTTTCCCCGGCTTTGATTTTTTCCTGCAATTCGTGAATGGTCAGTTGATTCAGTTCCATATCTTCCTCTATTCAATGACCTTTGGTACCCGGAAGAAGTCGCCACGGGCATCAGGGGCATTGGCCAGCGTCGCCTCCCGGCTGAGCGATTCTTTCACCAGATCCTCACGAAAGGCATTCTTCTGGGCAATGGCATGGGTCATGGGTTCCACGCCGGTGGTGTCCGCCCGGTTTAACATATCCATATAGATGAGAATATTATTCAGTTGAGCGGTGAATTTCTCCGTCTCCGCTTCTGTGAATTCCAGGCGCGCCAGATGGGCGACGTGGGTCACTTCATCCTTTTGAATTTTCAAGACTTTTCTCCTGATGTTCTCTAAAAAAATCCATATTCTGACGACGTAAGAAGCTTCAGCGGCAAGACGCACAACGCAGCATATGGACTTTTTACGATGTCGTCATTTAAAGACCCGCCAGAGGGGTTCGATCTGCTCAATAACGCTGTTGATCACCGGATTGGTCGGGCTGAACCGCTCCTCGACTTCATTTTCGATCCGGAACAGCTCCTCATCCGTCACATGGCTTTCATCGCGAAGTTCCTTCAGGACCTCCTTCACGGAATCCGTCAACCCTTCGATATGATAACCGCCCTCGAGAGTCAAAACCAGTCTGCCCTGGCAGCAGGCATCGGCAATATCCATCAGGATGCGCGTCAGATAAGCAAAGCCCCGGGGTGTAACCTTCATTTCGCCCAGGGGATCCTGGTAATAGATATCAAAACCGGCAGAAACCAGGATCAGTTCCGGTTTGAAGGCCAGCGCCACCGGCACCAGCAGCCTTCGGTAAATCTTGACATATTGCGCATTATCCGTGCCGGGCCTCAGGGGGACATTGATCGTATAACCCTTCCCCGGTCCCCGGCCGATTTCCTTGATGGCGCCCGTTCCGGGATAGGCCGGGGATTGGTGCGTGGAAAAGTATAACACCCTGTTATCATTGTAAAAGCTATCGGCTGTGCCATTGCCGTGGTGCAGATCCCAATCGACGATCAGAATGCGATTCAAATGGTACTTGGCAATCGCGTGCATGGCGCCCAGGGCAACATTGTTGAACAAACAGAAACCTGCTGCTTCATGCTCTCCGGCATGGTGACCCGGGGGCCGGACAAAGGCAAAGGCATTATCGACCTGACCGGTCATGACGTTGTCAATGGCGTTGAAGAGACCCCCGACAGCCAGTCTCGCCGTATCATAGGATTCAGGAGTGGTTTCCGTATCGGGATCCAGGTAAAAATGCGATTTCCCAACGGTACTGGCAACCAGTTCGATATAGGCCGGATTGTGAATCCGCTCAATTTCCTTCCCGTCGGCGTAGCGAGGGGCAATCTCCGTAAAATGACCAGCCATATCGGGCCGTTCGATCATCGCGTAGATGGCTTCCAGCCTCGCGGGACTTTCCGGATGATAACGCAGGCCATGACTTAAATAACGCTGATCTTTGACAATCCCTGTTCTTCTCAAAAATACGGCCTTTCATTCCCTGAAAAAACGGGGAAAAAGCATCTACCACAGCCCCCTATAAAATGCAAAACATTTATCATTCCTGAGGTTCTGCCCCGGGGTCCTACAAAAACAATTGACAAACATTTAGAACAATATGTATATTCGCGTCGAATAAAATCGTTGGGGGAAATCATGTTCGGTATTGGCATGCCTGAGCTTATTGTGATCGCGGTCGTTGCGCTACTCGTCGTCGGTCCCAAAAAGTTGCCCGATCTGGCAAAATCCCTGGGAAAAGGATTCCAGGAATTTAAGAAGGCCACAGATGGAGTGACGGATAGCATCAAGAAATCATTAAACCCCGATGACCTGAAAAATGATGTAGAGGATATAAAAAATTCGCTCCTTTATGGAAAAAAGGACGAAGTCGCGGATCATGAAACGTCTCCTTCACCCCCTAAGGATGCCACTTCCAAAGTTCAATCTTGACCCATCGATTCAGAATCAGGAAACGATAGAGCATAAGGAATAAATCATCATTTATGGATGAGTCCGCAGAAGAAAAACAGCCGCTTACCATGCATCTGGAAGAGTTGAGAAAACGACTGGTCCGCGCCCTGATCGTCATCGGGATCGGCTTTGGCGCCTGCTATTACTTCAAGGAATGGTTGTTTAAAATCATCACGAAGCCTCTCATGGACGTCATGCCCAAGAACAGCTATATGATCTATACGAGCCTGCCGGAAGCTTTTTTTACCTACATGAAAATCGCTTTTTATGCCTCGCTGTTTCTGACGGCTCCCTTTACACTGTATCAGATCTGGAAATTCATATCCCCCGGACTTTTTCCCCGTGAGAAGAAATACGTCGTCCCCTTTGTGTTGACGTCCACCCTTTTGTTTATCGGAGGGGTGACCTTCGGTTATTACCTGGCCCTGCCGCCGGCGTTCGGTTTTTTTGTAGAATTCTCCTCCGATACCCTCCGGCCGATGTTCACCATGAAAGAATACCTTTCTTTCGCGTTGAAACTGCTTTTGGCCTTCGGGGTATCCTTTGAACTGCCGGTCTTTATCTTTTTCATGGCCAAGCTGGGGATTATCAATTCCCGGATGATGTCAAAGCAAAGGCGATACGCCATTCTGATTATTTTTATCGTTGCGGCGATTCTGACACCGTCACCCGATGCGTTTACCCAGTGTATCATGGCCATCCCTCTGATCGTTCTCTACGAACTGAGCATCTACGTGGCAAAATTCGCGGAAAAGAAAAAAAGCGGTCCAGGTGAAGAAGCAGCATGAACCCCTTGAAAAGATCTTTTCAATATACACTCAACAGAAAGCTCCTCGGTCATTCCGGTCTGGGGACTGTCATGATCATCCTGCTGCTGTCCTTTATCTTTCTGGCGGTTGCTGCCAGCAGTTTTCTCTATTATGTGCTGCTGAAAGAGTTGCCGTCTGTGGCCGCACTTAAGGACTATCGTCCCAGTATTGCCACCCGGGTCTACGATGATCATAACGAACTCATCGATGAATTCTTTTTAGAAGACCGGAAAATTATCAAATATGAGGATGTGCCCAAGGTGGCCATTCAGGCTTTTGTGGCTGCAGAGGATGCGAGATTTTTCTACCACAAGGGCTTCGACATGCAAAGCATTTCCAGGGCCTTTTTTAAGAATCTTGCGGCGGGACATATCGTCCAGGGGGGAAGCACGATCACCCAGCAGGTCGCCAAATCTCTTTTCCTGTCATCGGAGAAGAGCTATATCCGGAAAATTCGGGAAGCCATTTTAGCCTACAAGATCGACCACTATCTCACGAAGGAAGAAATCCTGACCCTTTATTTGAATCATATCTATCTTGGCCATGGCACCTATGGCATAGAAGCCGCTTCACAGGGTTATTTCGGAAAAAGTGCAAGATATTTGACCTTGTCCGAAGCGGCGCTTCTGGCCGGTCTGCCCAAAGCGCCCAGTAATTATTCTCCCTTCCTGTATATGGAAAAAGCCCGCCAGAGACAGGCCTATGTTCTGGAAAGAATGGTAGAAGACCTGTACATTACGGTGCAGGAGAAAAACCAGGTCCTGGCGGTCCCGGTCAGACTGCGTTCTATCCGGCCGAAGGAAAAAGTCGCCCCTTATTTTATTGAGCATGTCCGCCGCTATATTCAGGAAAAGTATGGCAGTGATGTCCTCTATAAAGAGGGGCTTGAGGTTTACACAACGCTGAACATTCCCATGCAGAAAGCCGCCAGGGATGCCGTGGAGCGAGGCCTTCAGGAACTGGATGCCCGGGAAGGATATACCTCGGGACGGGTTCAGGGCGCGCTTCTGTGCATGGAAGCCAAAACGGGCGCCATCCAAGCGATGGTCGGGGGCCGCGATTTCGGCAAAAGCGAATTCAACCGGACTACCCAGTCCAAGCGCCAACCCGGTTCTGCCTTTAAACCTTTTATTTATACCGCAGCTTTCGACAAGGGAATGACCCCGGTAACCAAGTTTGTCGATGCCCCCATCGTATATCAGGATAGTGCTGGCAACGTCTGGAACCCGCAAAACTTCGACGGTAAATTTCTGGGACCGACAACGTTGCGGTACGCGCTGGCTCATTCACGGAACATCATTACGATTAAAGTCCTTCAGGACCTTGGCATGGATTACGCCATCGCCTATGCCCACAATATGGGGATCAGCTCTCCCCTCGGCAGAAACCTCTCCCTCGCCCTCGGGACCTCCGTGGTGACCCTTCAGGAGATGGTCAGGGCTTATGGTGTTCTGGCCAACCAGGGCAGGAAAGTGACACCTTTTTTCATCAAAAAAATCATCGACCGGACCGGTCATAATTTTGAAGAAAGCCAGATCAAGGTCGAACAGGTTATCGATCCGCGCATTGCCTTCCTGTCCACCTATGTCATGCAGGATGTCGTAGAAGTCGGGACAGGCCGGCGGGTCAAGAGTATCGGCAGACCTGTCGCCGCAAAAACCGGAACAACGGATGATGTGCGTGACGCCTGGTTCATTGGCTATACCCCTTCCCTCGTGACCGGGGTCTGGGTCGGATTTGACCAGGAAAGAACCCTGGGAAAACAGGAAGTCGGGGGCCGGGCGGCCGCTCCAATCTGGCTGTATTTCATGGAAAAAGCCATTCAGGGCACCCCTGTCGAACTCTTTCCCGTTCCTGAAGGCATCGTCTTCAGTAAAGTCGATGCTCGGTCAGGTCAGCCGTTGCGTAAATCATCCAAGGGCGGTCTCTACGAGGCGTTCCTGGAAGGAACCATACCCAACGATGGAACTCCTGTGCAGCCCAGTGAGCTTCAGGAATCCCTGCCTGATCGTGAAGAGACAGACGAATGACCGCGTGGGGATAAAAAATCGTCTTGACAAAACCATTTTTTCGTCGTATAAAGTACCATATTTTTTCTAAAGGTATTATTTTCATGAACCATCACAAACTGATCAGCCGCATACCGATTGTATGGAATGGCGTATCTGTAGTCATCGTACAGACGGGGTCTGCTGCTCGGTTTCAATGATGGACAGACATAGAAACTGAGAGCCGCGGGCCCCGTCACAGTCCGCGGCTTTTTTGTACATAAAAGCCGCATTCAAAACATTTTGCGGCTTTTTTATTTTCCGGCCAACAAGAAAGATTTCAATAGAACAGGAGGGTATCGTGAAGCTCAAAGGAACACAGATTTTATTGAAAATGCTCAAGGAAGAAAATGTGGACACCATTTTCGGCTATCCCGGTGGTTCTGTCATTGACATCTATGACGAACTTTACCGAAGCGATATCAGACACGTCCTGGTCCGCCATGAACAGGGAGCGGTTCACGCCGCCGACGGCTATGCCCGGGCATCGGGTAAAGTAGGTGTCGCCCTGGTGACATCAGGCCCGGGGGCAACGAATACCGTCACGGGCATTGCCACCGCCCACTCCGACTCGATTCCCATTGTCGTTTTCACGGGGCAGGTGCCGACAACGCTGATTGGCAATGACGCCTTCCAGGAAAGCGATATCACCGGCATCACCCGGCCCTGCACCAAGCACAACTTCCTGGTCCGGAATGTCGAGGAACTGGCCGCCACGATCAAGGAGGCCTTCCATATCGCCCGGTCGGGGCGTCCCGGTCCGGTGCTCGTAGATCTGCCGAAAAACGTCATGGCTTCGATGGCGGAGTATGATCCGTCCTCCATCGTCATCAAGACGGTTGAGCCTCTGCATAAGGCCTCATCAAAAAAATATCTCCAAGCCATGGACTTTCTCAAGGAATCCAAGTGTCCGGTGGTTTTGATCGGCGGCGGAGTCCTGCTGGGCAAAGCCCCGGAAGAATTGCGGACATTTATTGAAAAAACCCGCATTCCCGTCACCTCCACCCTGATGGGACTGGGCGGCTTTCCCGGGACCCACCCTTTATGGCTCGGGATGCTGGGCATGCACGGTACCTACTACGCCAACATGGCCATCAGCCATTGCGATCTACTGATCGCCATGGGTGTGCGTTTTTCCGATCGGGTAACAGGCAAGATCGAAACCTTTGCGGCGAATGCCAAAATCATTCACATCGATGTGGACCCGTCATCCATCAATAAGAACGTGGTTGTCGACCTGCCGATCGTGAGTGATATCAAAGTCGCCCTGCAGCATATCGCCCGCCTGCTGGAGGAACAGCAGTTTAAGCTGAATGAAGCCGAGCGCCAGAAATGGCTGGATCAGATCGATGCCTGGAAAAAGGAGGTGCCCCTGACGTATTGCCAGAACGGGGATATCATCAAACCCCAGTTTGTGATTGAAAAACTCTTTGAACTGACCCGTGGCAAGGCGATCATCACCACGGAAGTCGGCCAGAATCAGATGTGGGCGGCCCAGTTCTACCGGTATGAGAATCCCTATACTTTTATTTCGTCAGGGGGTCTGGGCACGATGGGCTACGGTTTCCCGGCCGCAATCGGCGTGCAGTGTGCCTTCCCGGACGCGCTGGTTGTGGATATCGCCGGAGACGGCAGCATCCAGATGAATATCCAGGAAATGGCCACTGCCGTTCAGTATAACCTGCCCGTAAAGATTGTGCTCCTGAACAACGGTTATCTGGGGATGGTGCGCCAGTGGCAGGAACTGTTCTATGACAAGCGTTATTCCCACACGGAAATGATGTATGCTCCGGATTTCGTGAAGGTAGCGGAAGCCTACGGCTTCGTCGGCCTGAGGGCAACCAAACCGGAAGAGGTGGAACCCATCCTCAAACAGGGTCTGGCTACTCCGAAACCGGTCCTGATGGAATTCCGTGTGGCCCGGGAAGAATGCGTCTACCCGATGGTTCGGCCCGGCGGTTCCCTCAGCGAGATGACCCTGGGAACACGGGAGATGATCAATTAAAATATAAATTTATCGAGAAAGGTGCAACAGTTATGGAAAAAGCGGACAAAAAAGAATACATACTTTCCCTGCTGGTGAACAACAAACCGGATGTGCTGGCCCGGATTGCCGGGACCCTGGGTGGCAAAGGCTACAACATCGACAGCCTCTGTGTCGATGTCACCATGAATCCTGAGATTTCAAAAATCATCCTGACGACCAGAGCCTCAAAAATCATGATCGGAAGGGTTGTCAATGCTCTGAGCAAGCTGGTGGACGTGGTCCGGGTAGACAACCTTTCCGAAGTGGAATCCATCAAGCGGGAAATGATCCTCATCCGGATGAATCTCCTGAAGGAAACGAAACCGGAGTTGATGAAAACGATCGACACCCTGAACTGCAAGATTCTGACTTTTAACACGGACCACTGTGTGCTTCAGTTCACGGGCAGCCGAGAGGACATAGACAAGGTGCTGGCAACTCTCAAACCGCTGGGCATCGACGATATCGCCCGAACCGGTGCGGCGGCGATGGAACGCAAATATTAAGAAGCGGCGTGAATCCCATGCCGTTAAATGACCGGGAGGGTTTTTAACCCACCCCATAAGGGATATCATGATCCATTCACTGTAAGGAGGGAAACCATGTCAAAGATCAACATCGGTGGCATCATGGAAGAGGTGATTACCTCTGACGAATTTACACTTGACAACGCCCGGACGGTGCTCAAAAACGAAATCGTGGCTGTGGTCGGCTACGGTGTCCAGGGCCGGGGACAGGCCCTGAATATGCGGGACAACGGGATCCAGGTCATTGTCGGTGAAGGGGAATTTAACTGGCAAAAAGCCAAAGATGAAGGCTTCATCCCCGGTGAGACGCTTTTCCCGCCCATCGAAGCGGCCAAGCGGGGGACGATCATCCAGTACCTTCAGTCCGATGCGGGCCAGAAGGCCATGTGGCCGGACCTTAAACCGACCCTGACCCAGGGTAAGGCCCTTTATTTTTCCCACGGCTTTTCCATCGTTTATAAAGAACAGACCGGCGTCATACCGCCGCCTGATATCGACGTGATCCTGGTCGCCCCCAAAGGTGCGGGACGCACGGTGCGGGATAACTATCTGGCCGGCAGCGGCATCAACTCAAGCTATGCCGTTTTCCAGGACTATACGAAAAAAGCACGGGAGCGGACACTGGCCGTGGGCATCGCCATCGGCTCAGGATACCTCTTCCCCACCACCTTTGAACAGGAGGTTTACAGCGACCTGACGGGGGAACGCGGCGTCCTTATGGGCTGTCTGGCCGGGATCCTGGAGGCCCAGTACAACGAACTGCGCAAACACGGCCACAGCCCCAGCGAAGCCTTTAATGAAACGGTGGAAGAGCTGACCCAGAGCCTTATGCCGCTCGTCGCTCAAAATGGCATGGACTGGATGTATGCCAACTGCAGCACCACGGCCCAGCGCGGCGCATTGGACTGGAAAAACCGTTTCCGCGATGCCGTCGCCCCCGTCTTTACGGAGCTCTACGACCGGGTTGCTTCCGGCAAAGAGACGGAAATCGTCCTCAGGGTGAACAGCGCCCCGGATTACCGCGAAAAGCTCCAGGCGGAACTGGATACCATTAAAAACAGCGAGATGTGGCTGGCCGGCGCCGCTGTGCGCGCCCTGCGTCCGGAACGCCGGAAAAAATAGGGGGGAGAGAAACAATGCGAAGCGATTTGATGAAGAAAGGTTATGAGCGGGCGCCCCACCGGTCCCTTTTCAAGGCCATGGGCTATACCAATGAGGAGATCGCACGGCCCATGATCGGCGTGGTCAATTCCTATAATGAAATCATTCCGGGGCACATCCATCTCAATATCATCACCCAGGACGTAAAAGCCGGTATCCGCATGGCCGGTGGAACGCCCATCGAATTTCCCGCCATCGGGATCTGTGACGGGATCGCCATGGGCCACACGGGGATGAAATATTCCCTGGCCAGCCGTGAACTGATAGCCGATTCCGTCGAGGCCATGGTCATGGCCCATCCTTTTGATGCCATGGTCATGATCCCCAACTGCGACAAGATCATCCCCGGCATGCTTATGGCGGCACTCCGTCTGAATATCCCCACCATCGTTGTAAGCGGCGGCCCCATGCTGGCCGGCAAGCTGGAGGGAAAAACCGTCGATCTGATCAGTGTTTTTGAAGGGGTGGGCAAGGTCAAGGCCGGCCGGATGCCCCTGAAGGAGCTCAAGGCCCTCGAGGATTGCGCCTGTCCGGGGTGCGGCTCCTGTTCAGGAATGTATACGGCCAATTCCATGAACTGCGTCACCGAGGCCCTCGGTCTCGGCCTGCCCGGAAACGGCACCATCCTGGCGGTTCATGCCGCCCGGCGTCGCCTGGCCAAGGAAGCGGGCATGAAAATCATGCAGCTTTTGAAAAAGGATATCAAACCGCGGGATATTGCTACCCTCGCCGCCTTTAAAAATGCGATTGCCGTGGATATGGCCCTCGGCTGCTCGACCAATACCGTTCTCCACATCCCGGCCATTGCCCACGAAGCAGGCATCAAGGTGGATCTCGATCTGTTTAACACCCTCAGCAAAAAAACACCCAACCTCTGCAAACTTTCTCCGGCAGGCGCCCATCATATTGAGGATCTTGACGCAGCCGGCGGCATTCAGGCGGTAATGAAGCGGATCAGTCCATTGGGTGTCATCGATCAGAAAACCATGACCGTCACCGGTAAAACGGTCGGTGAAAATCTGAAGTCGGCGCGAATCCTGAACGAAGAGGTCATCCGGCCTCTCGATAATCCCTATACGAAGGAGGGCGGAATCGCCATCCTTCGCGGGAATCTGGCCCCGGATGGTGCGGTGGTCAAGCAGTCGGCCGTGGCCGGTAACATGCTGGTCAATGAGGGCAAAGCCCGTGTCTTCGACTCCGAGGACAACGCGATTGCAGCCATTCTGGGTGGAAAGATCCAGCCCGGAGATATTGTTATCATCCGCTATGAAGGTCCCAAAGGCGGACCGGGCATGCGGGAGATGCTGGCCCCGACGTCCGTCATCGCCGGCATGGGTCTCGATACAACCGTTTCCCTGCTGACCGATGGACGGTTCAGCGGCGGTACACGGGGGGCGGCCATCGGGCACATTTCGCCGGAAGCGGCGGAAGGCGGCCCCATCGGTCTTGTCCGGGAAGGGGATCGGATTGCCATTGACATTCCCGGCAAGAAGATCACCCTCAAGGTCAGCCCGGAAGAATTGAAAAAACGTAAGAAGGCATTTAAACCCCGTCCACCGGTGATTAAAAGCGGCTACCTGGCCCGTTATGCCAGACTGGTGACATCAGCCAGCACCGGGGCCGTTTTTAAAGACTAAATCATGACATGCAGGGGGCTGCCATCAACCCCCTGCCATGATCCCCTCTCGCAACGACTTCCCACCTGTCCGATCGTCGGGCAAATCGTATCTAAATACTTAATATATAAAGTGAATATGTAAATTCTGTATTTAAGGCTTGCATTTCATTGTATCCTGTGGCATGGAGTATTCGCTCTTTTAACATACGTTTCTCGCGGACGCCCTCTTTCGCATTCTCAGCCTGATTTTGACCTGATTTAAATTGAATAGCATTGGATGTCGGTTGTTACTCTGTAGGGGTATCGATCCGGATGAATGCTTTTTTGTAAAGTCGCTTCAGATCATTGTCGATTATGCAACCGTTTGTTGATGGCCTTTCCCTGGTGCATCTGATGTATCGGTTGATCTCTGCCAAATATCCTGAAGCTTCTTGATGTGATTGCACCCGTTTCCAGTGGTGTCGTCCTGCTTCAGCGGGAGGTATGACATGTTAAAAAAAGAGAAGATCAAAGCCATTCTCAAGCGGGCGATTGCACCCGTCACCATTATGTTCATCCCCCACAGCAATACCCGAAGAACTCTGAACCTGAATATTCCGGCGGCCGGCATCATGATTTCCGCCGTTTTATGCTGTTTCGGTATCCTCTATCTTTCTTCCTTGATCCTGGATGTCATCCGATACCAGGCCATGGGAAAACAGATCCGCGATTATTCCCAGAAGGTCACTGATTTCAACGCCACCCTGCTGTCTTTAAAAAAAGCGGAAAAAGATCTTCATCAACTGATCTCCCTGGGCTCCAAAGAAAAAATTCTTGAAACGATTGACACGTCCGATATGGGTGCCATCGACATCAACCAGATTCAGAAGCAGATTACGTCATCTATGCAAACCGTCGGCGCCATCAAGGACTACCTCCGTGCCCAGAAGGATCTCTATCTGGCCACACCCAGGGGCATGCCGATCCAGCAGGGTACCATCACTTCGCCTTTTGGCATGCGGACGAATCCGATTACCCACCGAAGGGAGTTTCATCGGGGACTGGATATGTCGACAGCCGCCGGCAACCCCGTTCGCGCAACAGCGGATGGCATCGTCAGTTACTCGGGCTGGAACGGCAGTGGCGGCAACGTGGTGGTGGTTGAGCACGGTTACGGGTTTTCAACCTATTATGCCCATAATAGAATGAATATTGTTGAAGTAGGTCAGAAGGTTAAAAGAGGGGCGGTACTGGGTTATGTCGGCTCCACCGGAAATGCCACGGGGAGTCATGTTCATTATGAAGTATGGCAGGACGGTAAAAACGTGAATCCGATCGGCTATATTCAGGGGGGTGCCTAATGTTTTCCAAGAAAGCGGACAGATTGAATTTAGTCCTGGGGGAAAATTCAAAAATCACCGGGGATGTGGAATCACCCGGAACGGTTTTCGTGGAAGGTTGTATTATCGGGAATGTATTGGGCGGAAAAGTCATCCTGAATGACAAAGCCTATGTTCGGGGCGACATTGCCGCCAACAGCATTATCGTCGGCGGAAAAATCGACGGCCACCTGAAAGGCAAGGAAAGGGTGGAACTCAAGGCGACCGGTCAGGTTTTTGGAGACATTATGACGAGTCGCCTGTCTATCTCCGAAGGTGCCATCTTTAACGGAACTGCTCATATGGAAGAGGCGGAGATAAAACCGGCCAAAAAATCGGAAAACAAAGTTGTGGAGTTTTTCTCCAAGGAAATTATCAAGGGATAATGCCGACGAGAAAGGTCTGCGCCGTCATTTTTCAGGAATTGCTGAAAGCCCGGCGGTATTTTTCATCCAGAAGCTGGTTGATGCTCTGCATGACCAGTCGCGTGACCCCTTCAAATTGCTCCCTGTATTTGATCTGCGATTCTTTCGACAGCAAGTTGAATTTTTCTGTAATTCTGAATTCTTTCAACTGGTTATCAATGGATAAAGGCTCACCGATCCGGTAGATGATCCGGCCGCTTCTGGCGATCGGGCTGCTGCCGGGGTAAATCTGTTCGGAATTATTACAGCCGACAGGCACAATCTTGGCCCCGGTATGAAGCGCCAACTGGGCAATGCCGGTCCGCCCTTCTCCCAACTGTGTCGACCGCGTTCCCTCTGGAAAAACGATGATATTCAGATTTCTCTCAAAGAGGGCAAAACGACTCAGGTCAGCCACCCGTTCCATGACGGCCTCGTAGTAATCCTTGACGAAAGAGATAAACGGTTCTCCCAATGCACTCAAAACATCTCGAGCCTCTCGGGAAGCTTCACCCACTTCAGACTTGCCGTCCACCATGTCCTTGATGGCCCGGTACGCCTTTTTGTCTATCCGCCGGTTTGTCTTTTTCTTGTAAAATTCCTCAATCAGATAACCCATGGAAGGCACGGGAATGAGGTTGCAGAGATCAAGCCCCTTGGCCAGAAGGGCATTCCGGTAATACTTGCCTTTGACCCAGACCGTCGTCCAGGGCAGGTCCTTCATCCGCCACATCTTATACTGGAAAGGCCAGTAATTAAAACGGTCGGTGTGATTCATGGCAAAAATCACATTTTCACCACGCGGGATCCGCTCCACATTTTCGATCCGGATATCGACCTTCGCAAAAATATTATAGTTGAGGCCTAAAAAAAACGTGCCCATCAGCTTCTGGCCCAGCGGAGCGGAGACCAGCTTGATGTGTTTCAGATATTCAATGTCAACCATGCCTGAGTTTTTACTCCCTTCCGGCGATCATCCGTGCCACCCGTTCAAGCTCTTCACGGGTGTCCACTTCGACAGAATCATGCCGGGTTTCAACGACCTTTATTTTATAGCCGTGCTCGATGGCCCGCAATTGTTCCAGGGCTTCCCACTTCTCCAGAATTCCTTCCGGAAGCCTGGTAAAGGTGGTGAGGAAGGACCTTCGGTAAGCATAGATCCCGTGATGCTTATAGTAAACCGCCTGCTGGCCTTTATCTCTTACAAAGGGAATGGTCGCCCTGGAAAAATAGATGGCAAAATGGCTTTGATCGAAGACGACCTTCACCGCGTGGGGATGAGTGATTTCCTCTTCCCTTTGAATGCGGTAGATCAATGTAGCCATGGGCAGCGATGGATCATCCAGCAGAGGCTGGGCCACCTCGTCGATCTGGCCGGGCTCGAAAAGCGGCTGATCCCCCTGGATATTGACCACGACGTCTTCATCACGAAGATCCAGCGTGGAGACCGCCTCCGCGATGCGGTCCGTTCCCGATTTATGATCGGGGGAAGTCATGATGGCCTGCCCGCCGAAATTCAGGATCGTCCTGTAAATGCGGTCATCATCGGTGGCGACCGCAGCATAAGAAACGGTCCTGGCTTTCAGCACCCGTTCATAGACATGCTGAATCATCGGCTTGCCGCAGAGGTCTGCCAGCGGTTTTCCTTCAAATCGTGTCGATTGGTAACGGGCCGGGATAATACAGACGACTTTCATAAGCGGGGGTCGGATTTCTGCAAGTAATGAACGACATAATCATGAACCGAATCTTCGAGGGACTTGAATGCCACGGGACATCCGGCAGAGCGGAGCTTATCCACTTTTGCTTCCGTATAATACTGGTACTGATCACGCAAATCCGGCGGCATGTCGATATATTCGATGTCCGGCTTCACCTTCATGGCCGAAAAAACGGCACGAACCAGATCATTCCATGTTCTCGCTTTTCCCGCACCCAGGTTGAAGATGCCGTTCACTTCGATATGTTCCAAAAGCCACCACATCACCTCCACACAGTCCTTCACGTAAACAAAATCACGGACCTGCTCCCCGTCGCCATATTCTTTTTTATAGGACTTGAAAAGCCGGACCTTGCCCGTTTCCCGGATCTGGTGGAAGGCTTTAAAGATCACACTGGTCATGTCGCCCTTGTGGTACTCATTGGGACCGAAGACATTGAAGAATTTGATGCCTGCGATCTTCTTTTCCGCCTGCTGTTTCAGCACCCACAGATCGAAAACCTGCTTGGAATAGCCGTACATGTTGATGGGACGAAGCTTGGGAATCAACCTGTCGTCATCGGAAAAGCCCTGTGAGCCGTCACCATAGGTCGCCGCCGAGCTGGCATAGATAAGGCGGATCTGGTTCCGCAGGGTCCAGTCGGCCAGACGGCAGGAATAGAGGTAGTTATTCATCCACAGATAATCGGCATCTCGCTCCGTGGTCGAAGAGCAGGCCCCCATATGGATGACCGCCCTGGCCTTGAAGGGAACCTGATCCGCATAGATCATCTGGAGAAAATCATCTTTTTTGATATATTCGATGAAGCGCAGGTTGACGAGATTCTTCCATTTGTCTGATGTCCCCAAGTGATCGACGATGACGATATCGTCAATTCCCTCCTGATTCAGTTTCCAGATAAAGGCACTGCCGATAAATCCCGCTCCACCGGTGACGACAATCATGAAATGCTCTCCTATAAAGTTTCTGCGGCCTTTTCAATCGCCGCCTTGATGCCAGCCATTCTCTCCTCCGACATTTTCACAGATAGCCCCATCACCAGCGTCCGTCCCAGGATATCTTCGGCCTGGGGAATCAGATGGCGGCCGTAATCGATCTGGCCCCGGTATAGCGGATTGGTAAAGGGGAAGCGCTGGGAGTTTGCCGTGGACCAGGCCTGGAAGTGCTCCCAGTTGGGCACATAGTGCCAGGCATTGTTCTTAAAGCAGACCGTATCGACGCCGTTTTCGCCGAGAGCCTTCTGGAACCTTGCCGCCGTGGCTTGATCGGGCAGGTTAAAGGCCAGGAAGGTTGCCGTATCGCCGTCAGGATCGGGAAGTTCCCGGAATTTGACACCCGGAACGGCACTGAGCATACCCTGGATCACCTGCTTGTTTTTCTTCTGCTCGGCGATGAGCCAGTCAAGCTTGCGAAGCTGTGCCAGGCCCAGCGCGCCCTGGAGTTCGTTCATCCGGTAATTGAAACCGAGAATCGTCCGGCCTTCCATGGCGCGGCTGACCTTGGGATTATGATCATGGCCGTGGTCGTGATACCATTCGGCCCGGTCGTACAGGTGTTTATTATCCGTCACCACCATCCCGCCTTCACCGGTCGTCAGTGTTTTATAATAATCAAAGCTGAATATCCCCATATCACCAAAGGTTCCCAGCTTCTTGCTCCTGTAGCTGCCGCCGCAGCCCTGGGCGTTGTCCTCCAGCACCATCAGGTGGTAAACTTTGGCCAGTTCCATGATTTGATCGATGTGCGCCCCGGAACCGCACATGTGAACAGGCATGATCGCCTTGGTACGGGGCGTTATCCTCTTCTCGATACTGGCGGGATCGATATTCAGCGTCGCGTCAATATCGGCCATTACGGGAATGGCCCCAACTTCCAGGACCGCTTCATAGGACGCCAGAAAGGTAAAAGCCGGGACAATCACTTCATCGCCGGGGCAGATATCCATCGCCGTCAACGCAACCTTGAGGGCCGACGAACCGGACGTGACACCCAGGGTGTACCGGGCCCCGCAGTATTTTGCGAAGTCCTCTTCAAATTGCCGGACCTTGAAAATCCCCTTCCGTTCCTTGTCAAAACCATATCGCATCAGGACGCCCGTCTCCATGACGTCCATGACTTCTTTCATCTCTTCTTTACCGATCAGTTCCGCACCCGCCATACCCTTTCCTCCATATTTCTTTATGATTTCAGACGACGAAGTAAAAAGCGCCAGAGGCGAGGCGCGCGAATCCTGAGGAATAAGGCGTACTGTGTCGCACGCCGCAACGACGAAGGATGAAGCGCAACAAAGCATATGGCCTTTTTGCAATGTCGTCAATAAGCTTCTTCGTATATTTCAATCGCGTCGTCCAGGGTCAGTTTCCGGGGGTTGTTCGCCAGGGGTCTGGCCACCGTCATGGCCACTTTCGCCAGTTCCGGAAAGGCTTCCTTGGGAATGTTGAGATCCTCCAGGGTCGTATAGACACCGCAGTCCTCAATCAGCGATGTCACAGCTTCCACGGCCAGCCAGGCTGCTTCCCGCAGGGGCAGGCCATCGATTATCTCACCCATCACCTCCGCGATGACGGCAAATTTTTCAAGATTCCCCGGCAGGTTGAAGGCCATCACATGGGGCAGCAGGAGCGTATTGGCCAGACCATGGGGAACGCCGTATTTCCCACCCAGAGGATAGGACAGGGAATGAACGGCAGTGACACCGCCATTCGCCAGCCCGAGACCGGCATACAGGCTGCCGAGCAGCATCTGCTCTCTGGCCTCTAAATCACGGCCGTTATGAACACAAGCTCTCAGGTTGTCTGAGATCAACTGGATCGCCTCCAGCGAGATCATCTCACTCATGGGCGAGGCGTTGGTCGAGGTATAGGATTCAATGGCGTGGCAGAGGGCGTCCAACCCCGTCGTAGCCGTCGGTTCGGGCGGCAGTGTCAAAGTCAATTCCGGATCAAGAAGGGCGACATCAGGATAGAGATAGGGACTGTTCATCCCTTCCTTTTTTTTCAGATTCTGACGGACGAACACGGCCGTGAAGGTCACTTCGCTGCCCGTTCCGGCCGTCGTGGGAATCATAATGGTGGGTAAACCAGGACCGGGCACTTTATTCAAGCCGATGTAATCCACTGCTTTTCCCTCGTTACCGGCCACAGCGGCGATGGCCTTGGCCAGATCCATGGCGCTTCCCCCGCCAATGCCCACGACCAGGTCGCATTTTCCCTTCCGGGCGATTCTCGCTCCTTCATCGGCCAGTTCCAGCCTCGGCTCGGGTTCAGCCTTGTCGAAAAAGCTGACCTTCAGGCCACTTTGACCGAGAACGTCGGCCACCTTTTTATGGAATCCGGCCTCTGCCAGATTTTTATCAAGCACAACCAGGGGACGACGGCTCCTCAAGGCCTGGATATGTTCCGCCAGTTTTGCAAAGGACCCCATTCCGAAAACAATCTTTCTGGCCCCCGTAAATGTAAAAGGTTTGATCATGGCCACTCCCCTATAGTTTTTAATTGCTTATAACCGATTCCCGGCAGAGAAGTCAAAATATTCTGTTGACAATTACACCAAAACACGAAAAAGGAGCGCATGGATTTCATCACCGCATTCATCCTTGGAATCGTGCAGGGCATTTCCGAGTTTCTGCCCATTTCCTCCACGGGCCACATGATTCTGGCATCCCATCTCATGGGTCTCAAGCACACAGAATTTCTGAAAAGTTTTGAGATCGCCATCCAGGCGGGAACCATCTTATCCGTGGTGGTTCTTTACTGGCGGAGCCTGCTGGTGGATTTTGAGGTGATCAAGAGGCTGGCGGTGGCCTTTATCCCCACCGGGGTTCTGGGTTTGACGCTATACAAGTTGATCAAAGGCTATCTGCTGGGCTCAGAAACCGTGGTTCTCTGTTCCCTGCTGATCGGCGGCATTTTCATCGTTGCCTTTGAATTCTGGTACCGGGAAAAGGAAGATGCCACCAGTGAAATCCGCGAGATATCTTACAAGCATGCCGTGATCATCGGCCTGTTCCAGTCCATTGCCATGATTCCGGGAGTGTCCCGTTCCGCCTCGACGATTCTGGGCGGGTTGTGGCTCGGCCTGAAAAGAAAAACCATTGTGGAATTTACCTTTCTGCTGGCCGTTCCCACCATGCTGGCGGCGACAGGTTATGATCTGATCAAGAGCGGCTCACAATTTTCCTTCGACCAGATTCAATATCTCCTGATTGGCTTCGTCACGGCCTTTGTCGTGGCTTTGCTGACCATCAAATTTCTGCTCCAGTTTATCAAAACGCACACCTTCATCCCCTTCGGGATCTACCGCATCGTCCTGGTTGTCTTCTGGTTTCTGCTCCTGAAATAAAGAGAAAATATTCACGCGAAGAGAGGAATATTTGAAATGTGATAGCTTTTCGACGTAATCCCTGATACATGTATCCGCAAAATTCATCCACCCGGCAGGAAAGTGAAAACTCTGCATACTCTATGCACTGCCGGAGAAAAACAAGTAAATCGGAGAGGGAGAAAAAAATATGGGCTCAAAGCACAAGCAGTCGCGAATGGAACAAAAAGCATCTTTCGAACGAAGGCTGGAAGATCGCCTGTCTTACCTGTCTAAAAAGGGGATCGAATCTCCTAAGATCAACAAAGATGTTCTCGTTAAAAAATTGCGTGCAGATATAAAGGCCGTAAATACCAGGCTGAAGGCGATTGCCGACAACGAAAAGAGGACCGAAGACCTGGCCAGGATCAAGGCGGAAAAGGCGGCGGCTCCCAAGGAAGATCAGAAAGGCAGTAAAGACAAGAAATCAAAGGAAGCCCCTGCTGAGGGCAAGGAAAAAGCGGCCGCTCCCAAGAAAGATCAGGAAGGCGGAAAAGTCAAGAAGTCAAAGGAAGCCCCCGCTGAGGGCAAGGAAAAGGCGGACACTCCCAAGGAAGATCAGGAAAGCGAAAAAGTCAAGAAGTCAAAGGAAACCCCTGCTGAGGACAAGGAAAAGGCGGCGGCTCTCAAGGAAGATCAGAAAGGCGGAAAAGACAAGAAATCAAAGGAAGTCTCCGCTGAGGGCAAGGAAAAAGCGGCCGCTCCCAAGAAAGATCAGGAAGGCGGAAAAGTCAAGAAGTCAAAGGAAGCCCCCGCTGAGGGCAAGGAAAAAAAGAAAAAGAAGGAAGATAATCCTCCTGAAGCGACGGAATGACAGTTCCCCCTCCCCTTGTCCTGATCCAAAGGGATCATCCACTGATCTAGACAAGGGGGGGACCTTATATCCCGCAAAAAATCCTCACACAAAATGACTCAGGATTTCCAGCGACTGATGGAAGGACACTTCATCAAATATTTCCAGCGTCAACACCCGGGATTTTGGCGGCCCGCTGCCCAGCCGGTCTATGAGGGTGGTCAGTAAACCGGCGGGCAGGAAGGCCAGGCTGCGGTGGTCATGCCCCTTCTCCACCCCATGGAGATGGAGCACCCGGGTCCGCGGCAGGTAACGATCGAGATAATCTTCCGGCGCAACCCCGTAAAGAAGGAGATGTCCGATATCCAGACAGACGCTTAGTTGATAGTCCCTGACAATATCTTCGATCAGATCATAAGGATAATCGAGCTGCTCCACGCACAGGCTCTGAGCATCAACGGCCTGGAGGAGCCTCTCCACAGAACACCGATGGCCCTCAATCCAGCGCGCCAGGTCCGGCGACGGGTTTTCCCCCTGCTGATCTCCATGAAAATGAATGACATAGGCAAAGGGCGAAAGCGGGGCGGTGCGCTCGATGACGCGGAGGCATTTGTCCACAGATTGCTGACGGACCGAAGTCTCTTTGTGTCCCATCCAGGTGTCGAGAGGCAGATGGACGGTGTAGGTCAGATCAAAACGGTCTGCCGCCTCCTTCAGCGCCCTCACCGTGGCGGCATCCGGCAGATTGGTGATTTCATCCGATTCAAACAGCACCAGCTCAATGTCATCCACTTTGTCTGCCAGAAAGTTGACGTTCGGCAGGAGTTCCGCCGGAATGATGTAAGAGGTCGTCCCCAGGCGGAAGGGAAAACGGTTTTTCAGAGATCCGCATCCCTTAGAAGGCAAAGGAAAGCCCTCCTTTATAGGTGATCCCCGGCATGGGATAAAAGGTATTGATGCCCCCAAATGCGCCATTATAAGAGCCAAATGACGAATATTTCACATCGGCCAGATTATCCACACCGAAGAATGCCGTCATGCTGACTTTACCAAAAGACGGCTTGTAAGACAGATAAAGGCTGAGGAGGGTATAATTGTCTAACTTCTCGGCAATGTTATTGAAGTCCTGGGACAGAAAAGCATCTCCCACATAACGCACTTCCGGACGTAACATCAAGTCATAGGGCAGATAGATCTCCACGCCGGCATTCGCCATCCGGCTGGGTACCAGAGCCATCTCCTTTTTATTATAGATTCCATCCTCAACGGTAGCCAGATGATAGGTGAAATTGCCGTAGAGCCTGGCCCGTTTTTCCCACAGCCAGGAGAGGGAAAACTCCGCCCCATCATGGCGCGTCTTTCCGGCATTTTGATTATACCCTGTCGGAAACACCCCAACATACTGGATTTCATCCTCCATATCAATCCTGAACAGGGTCAGTCCTATTTTCAGGTTATCCAGAGGATAAAATTGCGTACCCACCTCCATGCTGATTCCTCTTTCTTTTTCAAGGCTCGTTAAAAACCCACCGCCACCACCGTTAAAAGAAGCCACTTCATCTAGAAAAGGGATGCGATAGACGGAGGCATATTTTGCGAAGACTTTTGATTTCTTGCCTACGAGCCAGGTCAGACCCGCTTCATAGGCCTCGGCATTGTAAGTTTTATCCCGGTCTGTGAAATCATTGGCCGGCGTCGCCATATCCCTATTGGACCCCTTAATGCTTGCCCGCTCCGATCGATACCCGGCACTTAGAATCAGAGTTTTCAGGAGACTGAATTCATCACGGGCATAGTAGCCAAAGCTGTCCCTTGTAAAATCGGCCATACTGGTTTTTGCGGTTCTCTCGCGGCTGCTGAAAAAGTCCTTCTTGTAGGGTTCGTTGTAATAATCCAGCCCCAGAATCAATTTGTTATTAAAACCGAAGATTTCCTTCGTCAGAATATATTTCGGGGTGATACCGTACGTATCCATCCTGGTATTTGAGAACACAGACCAGGATTTCATGTCCGTTTGAATATCTTTATTCCCATAAAGAAAATGGATATCGATCTCACCCAGGGAACCCAAAAGAGACTTGATGCTCAGATTAGCATTCGTATATTTATCCGAACCGTCATCATCCGGTGCAGCATTGGCCCAGTTTGCCGGTGTGGCCGGTTGATACTGCCGCCTATCCTGTTCCATCTGGGCCTTCGTAAGAGCACCCGGCATTTGATAGTCTGTTTTGTTGAAGGAGAGACCGAAGGAAACATTGAGCAACTCGCTTGCGTCATACTCCACATCAAGGCCTCCTCCCTGCGACGAGAATTTTGATCGCTCCCGGTAGCCGAAGTTGAAATTGTTTTCCCCGGTCAACGCGTAGGTCCATTTGTCCGCGGAACCGGTAACGCCGGCCCGTTCATTGTTGAGACCGTAGCTTCCCAACAGGACTGAGGCATTGAATTTCGGTTCGCCCTTGCCCTTCTTGGTGATGATGTTGATGACGCCGCCGATGGCCGCATCGCCATAGAGGACGCTGCTCGCACCACGAACGACCTCGATTCTCTCGATGTTATTCAAGGGAATCTGCATCCAGTTAATGGAAGACATGTCGGGCCGGTTCAGCCGCCTGCCATCCAGCATGACCAGGGTCTTGCCGTAAGGATTGTCTCCCCCGAAGCCACGCATGTCGATGAGCGATTGAGAGGAATTGCCGCTGTAATCGCGAAATTGAATGCTCTCCAGCTTATCCAGAACTTCCACAACCGTGGTGGCACCCGACTGTTCAATCTGTCGGGCTGTGATGACAGAAACATTGGCGGGAACCTGGCGGATTTCTTCCCGGTCCCGGGTGGCCGTCACAACCACCTCTTCCAGGGTTACGGCCGTTTCCGGCCCCGGATCTTTCGCTTCACCAAAAACGGTTGCGGGCATGAACAGGATGGACAGGAAGAGGGCACAAATTTGGAAATATTTCGAATAAAGCATCATAGGACGTTTCTCCTTTTCCCCCTCGGGAATATGGTGATTTGTTCCGTCAGATCCATTTCCTGGCTTGCGGCTCAAAACCTACTCTCCACACCTTCCCGATCTTCCTTAAAGAAAACCAGTGGTCTGCCGTGGATTTCGTTCCGCTCACAGTTGCGGGGCAGCGCCGGTCTTTTACCGGCTTCCGGTTTCTGACAGATTCTCTCTTTTCGGAGTTACTCTCGGTAAACCCGTGACGGGATGCTGATCCACCGTCACCGGGGTGTCATAAACGGCCTGAATGTGATCTTCCGTAATCACCTCCGCAGGACGGCCGCTCACGCGAATCCGCCCCTCCTTCAGGAGGATGATCCGGTCACAATACAGGGACGCCAGATTGATATCATGGGTCACGGCCATGACCGTCAGGCTCTGGTTCCTGTTCAGGGTCTTAATCAGGTTAAAGAATTCAACCTGATGGCGGATGTCCAGAAAGGCCGTCGGTTCATCGAGAAGCATCAGTTGCGGCTCCTGGGCCAGTGCCCGGGCGATCAGAACCCTTTGCCGCTCACCGCCGCTCAAACGGTTCATGTTCCGGCCTGCAAGTGCCAGGGTGTCCGTCATTTCCATGGCCCTGCGCATGATGGCAAAGTCTTTTTCCCCTTCGAAACGCCATTTCCCCAGATGCGGCGCCCGTCCCATGAGAACCACCTCCTGCACCATAAAAGGAAAAATCATCGGGGATTCCTGGGGAACGACGGAAACGATTTTGGCCAGGGCTTCGCGCTTCATCTGCCGGACAGGCGTGCCGTGAATACGGATCGTCCCCTCCAGAGGCTTCAGAATGTCGTCGATCAGCTTGAGCAGCGTAGTTTTGCCCGATCCATTGGGACCGATCAATCCGACGAAATCTCCCGCCTGAATTTCAAAGGTGACGTCCCGGAGGACCCAGTTCCCGTTGTAAGAGAAACCAATTTTGTCCGCTTGCAGAATGGACATGGGTTAAACGGCCCTCCTGCGCAGAAGATAGATAAAATAAGGAGCTCCACAGAGCGCCGTCACGACGCCGACCGGCAATTCAACCGGTGCCATAACGGTTCGTGCGATGGTATCGGCCGCCACCAGAAAGGATGCCCCGAAAAGAACGGAAGCCGGCAGCAGCAGACGGTGATCCGGCCCCAGGATCAACCGAAGCAAATGGGGAATCATCAAACCGACGAACCCGATCGTGCCGCTCATCGAGACAGCAACGGCGGTCACCATGGAAGCGGTTGTAAAAAGGATTTTTTTCGTTTTTTCCACGTCGACGCCGAGCTGCATGGCGGTTTCCTCCCCGGTCACGATCAGGTTCAGGGATCTGGCGTGGAGGATCATGACCAGAAAACCGGCCATCAGAAAAAAACCGGTGAAAAGAACCTCGCCTCCTTCGGCGAAACTCAGATCACCCATCAGCCAGAAGATCACGCTGTGCAGATGGTCGTCGCTGCTTGTGGAAACCAGAAAGAGAATGACAGCGGAAAAAAAAGCGTTAATGATGACCCCGGTCAGCAGCAGGGTGTTGGTTTGAATATCGGTCCTCGTTCCCGAGACACCGAAAACCAGGATAATGGTAACCAGCGCCCCCAGAAAAGCCAGCCCGGAGATGCCAAAGGGGACCGCACCGGCACCGATCATAATCCCGATGATCGCCCCCACCGCAGCACCCCCGGAAATGCCGAGGATGTACGGATCAGCCAGAGGGTTCCGGAGAAGAGACTGAAAGATCACGCCGGCCGTGGCAAGAGACGCTCCGACGATACCCGCAAACAGGATCCGGGGAAGACGAATGGAGAACAGAATAGTATTTTCCGGAACATCGATACCGGCGCCGGCACCCTGCCGGAGCGACAGGATACGCTTGATCAGCCAGAGCGGGTCGACATTTCCCGGACCCATCATCAGGGAAACAAAGCAAACCACCAGAAAAACAGCAAATAGAAGGAGGGCCATCCGGATGATGCGGGTCAGCGTAACGATCGGACGGGCCTGACGCTGATGATCCGGAACAGCGGCTGAAGCCGACAGCGTCAGAAAAGACAGGATAGATAACCGGAACATAAATCTCCCCCCGCGAGGAACTTTGATGGATCGGTCTTCCGGCTTCGGGCGGCCTACTCACCCGCCTTCCCATCATGATTTCCTCATGACAGTGGCGCTCTGGGCTTTCGTTCCCTTCACGGCTGCGGGGCAGCGGGGGCATTGAACCCCTCTTCCCAACATCCATCTGTGTTAGAAAATATCAATGAAACTTTTCGATGCGGACTGTAGAAAAGAAATCTGTTTTTGTCAAGATGCAATTTAAGAAAGGGCTGCCCGGGAGTGCTCGACGGTCTTCAGAGCCTGGATATCGGGCCACTGTTCCAGCGCATGGGACAGGCGCCATTCGCTCGTGGCCAGGTAGATCAGGTTTCCCTCGGCATCGAGGGCCAGGTTCGCCCGATTGTTTTTTTGAAATTCCTCGTGCCGTTTCCGGTCGGCGCAGCTGATCCACCGTGCCACAGTGAATTCCACCGGTTCGGTAACCGCGTCGACGCCGTATTCGCTCTTGAGGCGCGCCATGATGACGTCAAACTGGAGCATCCCGACGGCCCCCAGGATAAAATCGCTGTTGATCAGGGGGCGGAGGACCTGGATGGCCCCTTCTTCGGCCAGTTGGCTCAGGCCTTTTTGCAATGATTTGGTCTTCATCGGATCCTTCAGACGGACCCGGCAGAAATGCTCCGGGGCGAAACTGGGGATGCCGGTGAACTGCAGCGGCTCCACTTCCGTAAAGGTATCGCCGATCTTGATCGTGCCGTGGTTATGAATGCCGATGATGTCGCCCGGGTAGGCCTCATCCACATGGAAACGGTCCTGGGCCATGAAAATGGTTGCGTTGGCCAGGGTGATGTCCTTGCCGATGCGGTGATGGCGCACTTTCATACCGCGGGTGAACCCCCCGGAACAGATGCGGACGAATGCGATGCGGTCCCGGTGAGCCGGATCCATGTTGGCCTGAATCTTAAAGGCAAAACTGGAAAAGGCGGCCTCGGAGGGCTTCACCTCCCGGGTGACGGTCATCCGGGGGCCGGGCGGCGGCGCCAGTTCCACGAAGGCGTCGAGGAGTTCGCGGACGCCGAAGTTGTTGATGGCGCTGCCAAAAAAGACAGGCGTCTGACTGGCCTTGAGGAATTCGCGCTGATCGAAAGGATCGGCGGCGCCCTCCATCAGTTCAATGTCCGCCCGCAGTTCCCTGGCCTGGCTGCCCAGAAGGGTGTCCAGCTTCGCGTCGCCGAGGTCGGCGATGACGATGCCCGCCTCCTTGCGGGGATCCCGTCCGGGGGTGAAGAGGTGGATCTGCCGGCTGTAGAGATCATAGACCCCCCGGAAACCCTTGCCCATGCCGATGGGCCATGACAGGGGCGTGCATTCGATCTGGAGCGTGTCTTCAATATCGGCTAGGAGATCGAGGGGAGGCTTTCCGTCGCGGTCCAGCTTGTTGATGAAGGTGATGACGGGCGTATTGCGCATGCGGCAGACCTCCATGAGCTTCTTCGTCTGGGGCTCAACACCCTTGCCGCTGTCGATGACCATCAGGGCGCTATCCACCGCCGTCAGAACCCGGTAGGTGTCTTCGGAAAAATCCTGATGGCCCGGCGTATCCAGGAGATTGATCTCATAATCCCGATAGGTGAAATTCATCACGGAGGTAGAAACGGAGATGCCCCGTTCCTTTTCGATCGCCATCCAGTCGCTGGCGGCATAACGCCCCGCCTTGCGGGCCTTGATAGCCCCCGCCATCTGGATGGCCCCGCCAAAGAGCAGGAGTTTTTCCGTTAGGGTCGTCTTCCCGGCATCGGGGTGACTGATGATGCCAAAGGTGCGGCGTCTGGCGATTTCCTTTTGATGATGCACTGCTTTATTTCTCCTTCCGGTGGTTTCCGGCAACAAAAAAAGGGCCTACCGGCCCGTTTGCGGCGTTTCCGTACACTGAAAGGATGCCCTTGTCAACCCCTATTTTCCCCGGCTTCTCTTAGCGAGACCTCGCGATGACCTTCCTACATGGAATAACTGCTGCGCTGTTGCGTCATGGATATTGCGGGAAATACCTTGCCAGATTTGGTGTAGTGGCAAGCTCGACCACTCGCTTCTGATAAATCATAGCTTCCTGAAGTCTGCAAAATCACATCTCTGGAAAAGACACAAAATTACAATTAGTAATGCTTATCATGTGGTCAGAATCTTGTTGACATTCAAAGGGTTCTGTCTTACTTCTTGAAAAAGACAAATTGCAGGAGGTTTTTGTGAAAACCATCCTCACCACGTTTTTGGTTCTTTTGTTACTCATTCCCGTTTCAGCCATCGGGGAAATCCAGACAATCACACATACCGTCAAACAGCCCTTCGCTGGCAGCCACTCCCCCGATGATGCCAGGATTTCAGCTATGGCCAAGGCAAAACGAGAGGCACTGGAAATTGCGGGTACCTATATCGAGAGCCTCACTGTGGTGAAAAACAGCCAGGTCGATAAAGACGAAATTCTTGCATTGGCTTCCAGTGTGTTGAAGGCGGAGGGACTGATAACGGAGTAGTCTGATTGCAGGGAGGATCTTATGTATTTTATTACTTTTTCCAGGAAGATAGGCACAAAAGGAACAGAAATTGCGAAGATCGTGGCGAAGGAACTGCAGTATGACTTCTATGATACAGAAGACATCGAAAAAAAAGCCGAAGAGATGGGATTTCTTGATGACATCAGAGAGGTAAACGATACGGCTCCGCCTCTGTTGAAGAGGTTTTTTTCATTACGCCCTGAGATCTGCCTGAACCGCCTGAATACCGTCATTTATGAGCTCGCGCGCTTGGGGAGTGCAGTAATTCTCGGACGGGGAGGCAATATGCTTTTTCGGTCTCTCCCCTATACGCTTCATGTCCGAGTAATCGCATCGAAGGAAAAGCGTGTACACAATCTTGTGGAGAGGGGTTATAAGAGGGAGACCGCTGTTATGGTCATGGAGAAGAGTGATCACGAGAGAGAAAGTTTTATCAAGTTTGCCTTCCATCGGGATTGGGACAATCCTGAACTGTATGATATTGTCCTCAATATGGACAAATTTACCGTCAATATCGCGGCTGATATGCTCTTGTGCGCAGCCAGAGCAGATGAAGTCCGAGGGCGCTCCGATGATGTGATGAACTCCTTGGATATGATGGAACTTGCAGTAAAAGTGGGGGCAGCTCTTGCAGAAGCCGGTTTTCCATCAAGTTACGTTTCCGCGTTCGTTAATGCGCCAGGAAAAGTCCGGTTAACAGGGGTTGTGCAAGTTCCCCGGGATAAATCGGCCGCGGAACGGACTGCACTAAAAGTTAAAGGCGTTGAATCCGTGGAAAACAAAATTAAGATAGCCAGCAGATAGAATTCTATCCTTCAATTATTGGTGAAGGGGGGCTTACATGGGAAGCCATTCAGACAGTGCAAGAGAGAGGATTATTGCTACGGCGGAACAGGTGGTTATTAAAGCAGGGGCCAGACATCTGACGTTCCGCTGAATTCAGCCGTATTTTCTTTCGATCAGTAATACCCAGTTCAAATTAGTGTATGTTGTCGGTTCCTCTATTGAGATGCGAGGTGTGTTTCTTGTCCTGGTCCGAGGCAATCTTATTGTCCGCCTCTATGACCCAGCCGCCGCCTATCGCCTTGTAAAGGTTCACCAGCGCTTGGAAGAGAACTCCTTTCGTTTGCGCCCGGGCGAGTTCCGAGTTGAAAAGGCTTCGTTCCGCATCAAGCACCTCGATATAGCTTGTGTAGCCGTTATCAAACCGCAAACGTGCGAAGCGTGCGTATGTGCTGAGAGACTCTACCTGCCGCGTTTGAATCTCAAGCTCTTCTCTTGATCTCTTCTGGTCAATAAGGGCGTCTTCGACCTCGCGAAAAGCGATCTGGATGGATTGTTGGTACCGAAGAAGAGCCTGCCGCTGCAACGCCTCCGCCGATTTGACCTGTCCCCCGATGGCGCCCCCGGTGAAAATAGGCATATTCAGCGGAACAGCCCAACTCCAGATCCTCGATGGTCCTTGGAAGAGTGTTGAGAGATCGGTGCTGGCGAATCCAAGCGTGCCGGTTAGAGATATTGTCGGGAAGTATAGAGATCTCGCTACGCCGATCCTCGCATTGGCCGCGATCAGGGTCTGTTCCGCCTGACGTATATCCGGACGTTTGGCGAGGAGCTCTGACGGCAAACCCGCCGGTACAGCAGGAAGGACAAGGTCATCGATCTTCTTCCCCCGGGGAATAGGACCCGGATTTCGTCCGAGGAGTATGGAGAGGGCGTTTTCCTGCTTAGCTGTAGCCTTTTCGAGAAACGGGATTATTGAGAGAGCCTGCTCGTACTCTGATTTCACCTGGCTCAATTCCAGCTCTGAGATCACACCTCCCCGGAAGCGCAACTGGAAAAGATCGTAAGACTCTTTGCGACTCTGGGCGGTTCGTCTGGCAATCTCAAGCTGTTTATCCAGATTGCGGAGATTTACATAGGCGCTCGCCATTGATGTGACGAGGGTGAGAATGACTCCTCTTCGAATCTCCTCCTGGCTCATGAGATCGGCACGGGAGGCTTCTGTCGCCCGTCTCAGCTTGCCCCAGACGTCTATTTCCCAGTTTGCGTTGAGGAAGGCCGAATAGCTGTCAGCAGGGTTCTCGGTGGCGGATGTTAGGGGAGTCGGGCCGTTATCAGTGACCCGGCTTCTGCCGGCGATCCCCCCTGCACCTGCCTGCGGAAAAAGGACGGCGCGGGTTGTACCGTATCGACCGACAAATTCCTCAACTCTTGCGGTAGCGATCATGATATCCTTATTCTCCATGAGCGCCGCTTGAATAAGTTCGTTCAGGACAGGGTCGCCGAACTGCTCCCACCATACGGTATTACCGATTTCCCTGGCTTCTTTTTCTTCAAAGCGCCACGATGCGGGTGTTTCGACAGCCGGTCTCCGGTAGTCGGGACCTATCATGCAGCCGAAAAGGACCATCGTAAGGAGCGAGCAAACTACAGTTTTACGCATCCTTTCCTCCCTCACTTTCCGGCTGTTTATGTTTTTTACTCTTGCGGGAGAGAGTCATGACTACGTAGAAAGCCACGGGAATAAGAAAGATAGCGATCAGCGATGCAGTCAAAGTTCCGCCCATGACGGCGGTTCCCATGGTCTGTCTTGCAATTGCGCCTGCACCTGTGGATATGGCGAGCGGCAAAACGCCGAAGAGGAACGCAAATGACGTCATGAGAATCGGCCTGAGTCTCAGCCGGGCACCCTCAAGCGCAGCCTCGGTAATGGACATCCCCTCTTCATATTTTGCTTTCGCGAATTCGACAATAAGGATGGCGTTCTTGGCGGTAAGACCGATCAGCACAATCATACCGATCTGGGCATAGATATTGTTCACCTGGCCGCGAAGCCATATCGCCATGAAAGCGCCGAAAACAGCAACGGGCGTACTCAGGAGAACACTGACAGGCAAAGACCAGCTTTCATACAGCGCCGCAAGGATGAGAAAGACACATAAGAGCGAAAATCCGAAAATGACATAGGTCGGTATCCCTTCCTGGGCTTTCTTTTCCTGGAAGCTCATGCCCATATAATCGAGACCCATCTCCTTCGGCATCGTCTGTGCAAAGACCTCTTCAAGGGCCTTCATTGCCTGGGCGGAGCTATAGCCGGGTTTAGCGATAGCGTTGATCTGCGCCGAGCGATACAGGTTATACCGCATGGTAAACTCGGGACCGGAGCGCGACTCGATCGTCGTAATCGCCGAGAGCGGTACGGGGTCGCCCTTTGCATTCTGCACATAGAATTGTCCGACCTTTTCCGCCTTGTCACGGTATTCGCCCTCCGCCTGGACATAGACTTGCCACTGGCGGCCAAAGCGATTGAAATAATTTACAAAGTATCCTCCCATAAAGGTCTGAAGCGTCTGGTAAACCTGCCTCAAATCGACGCCCTGCTTGAGCACTTTGTCCCTGTCTACATTGATGAAGACCTGAGGAACACCGGGCAGGAAGGTCGTTGTAACGCGCTCCAGTTCGGGCCTCTGACGAGCCGCCTCAAGAAACTTGCTGACGTTCTCCGCAAGATAGGGAATATCCTTGCCGGCCCGATCCTCAAGAACCAGGGTGACACCGCCGGCAGTGCCGATTCCGGGGATGGCCGGAGGCGAAAAGGCAAAGGCAATGCCTTCCGGTAATTTGCTTAGTTCACGATTCAGATGGGCCATGATCGCCTCGTACTGCTCTTCAGGTTTTTGCCGATCTTTCCATTCTTTCAGGTTCACAAAGAAGAACCCGCTGTAAGTATTCTGGACAATGCTCAGCAGGCTCACGCCCACGACGGTCGTATAGTATTTCACCCCGGGAGCATTCTTGAGTATCTCCTCAATTTTTTTGCAGATTGTATCGGTACGCTGCAGCGACGCGGCATCAGGCAGAGATAAGTTAATAAACATGTATCCCTGATCCTCTTCCGGCAAGAAACCCGATGGAATCCCCTTGCCGATACCGGCGGAAATCATTGTGACCCCGGCAAGGAAGATGAGGCTGAGGACGCTCTTGCGAATGAGTGTGCCGGAGAAGGAAACATAACCGTTTGTGGCTCGACCGAAAGCGCGGTTGAACCGGCTGAAAAATATTCCCAGCAGTCCGTGTGACTCTGTCCTCGGCTTGAGCAGCAGTACGCACAGTGCAGGACTCAGGGACAACGCATTGAATGTCGAGATGAGAACCGAGATGGCGATTGTCGCGGCAAACTGCTGGTAGAGCCTGCCGGTAATTCCCGGTATGAATACCGTGGGAATAAAGACCGCCGAAAGGACGAGCGCGATGGCGATCATCGGCCCGGAGACTTCTTCCATCGTCTTCAGAGCCGCCTCTTTCGGGGACATACCCTCCTCCATGTGCCGTTCAACCCCCTCCACGACAATGATCGCATTATCCACAACCAGGCCTATGGCCAGAACCAACCCAAAGATGGACAGGGTATTAATCGAGAAACCGAGAAGAGGGAAGAAGGCAAATGTGCCAATGAGGGAGACTGGAACTGCGATAGTTGGAATGAGCGTCGGTCTCCATCCCTGAAGAAAAATGAAGACCACGATGATGACAAGGATTATCGCGATGAAAAGCGTCTTGACAATCTCATTGATGCCCTCGGTGATCGCCCTTGTCGTATCGAGGCCGAGCGCATAGTCGAGATCGGCGGGAAACCGTTCCCTGGCCCCTTCCATGACCTTTCTGGCGCTTTCGGCCGTCGCAATGGCATTCGTACCGGGCAACTGGTAGACGGCAATATTAGCGGCCGGTTTGCCGTTTAGCCGACCCTTGATGTTATAAACTTGGGCCCCCAGATCGATGCGGGCGACGTCCCTCAGACGGACAATGGATCCGTCACGGTTGGCGCGGATAACAATCTGGCCGAATTCTTCCTCGGAAATGAGACGGCCCTGAGCCCGGACTGCATAAGTGAATTCCTGGCCTGGTGGTGACGGCTCAGCGCCAATCTGACCGGCCGGATTTACTGCATTCTGCTTCTGGATGGCTTCAATGATTTGGGGGACGGTGATACTGAGCTTTGCCAAGGTGTCGGGCTTGACCCAGATGCGTATGGCATACTGTCCTGCCCCGAAGACCGAAACCATGGCGATACCGGGGACGCGGAGCAACTGATCACTGAGATTAATGTAGGCATAATTTGAAAGAAAAGTGGCATCGCGCGTTCCATTCGGTGCATACAGGGAGAAGATCATCAACGGTGCAAACCTGGATTTTTGAACCGTAACTCCATAGTTGCGTACATCCGTAGGAAGCATAGGGTCTGCCTGATTCTGCCGTATCTGTGTAAGTACCTGGTCTATATTCGGATTGGTTGCGACGTCAAAGGATACAATCAGCCTCATGATACCGATGTTGGAGTTCAGGGAAAACATGTAATTCATGTTGTCCACACCGCTCAGCTGCTGCTCGATGGGGGTGGCGACCGACTGTTCTACCGTTAACGCATCGGCTCCTACATACATGGTGTTGATCTGAATCTCCGGCGGTACGATCTCAGGGAATTGTGAGACGGGCAATTGTACGAGCGCGACGCCGCCGAGGATGACAAACATGATGGATATGACCATGGCAACGATGGGACGGTTAATAAAGAACTTTGCCACGTGGGTCTACCTCTTCTTAGTCTTGGGTTCAGTCGGCGGTGTTCCTGCGGCTTTTGAGGCTTGCGCAGTACCTGACTGCGTATCAGGTCCATAGCGGACCGGATTTACGGTAGTTCCCTGCCGGACCTTCTGGATACCTTCTGCTACAACCTGTTCTCCCGGCTTCAGCCCCTCGTCAATCACCCAGAGGTTGTCAATGCGCTCAGCCACTTTCACCGGCCGGATATCCACTTTGTTCTCTGCATTCACCACTGCGATCTGATAGCTGCCCTGGAGCTCCATGACCGCCCGCTGGGGCACCAGTAGTGCGTTCTTGATCTTGATTTGGGCACGAATCTTCGCAAATTGCCCGGGTCGAAGAATATTGCCGGGATTCTTGAAGATGGCTGCCACCCTGATGGTGCCTGTATTCACATCCACCTGGCGGTCGGCAAGGATGAATTTGCCCTGATAAGGATAAACACTCCCATCGGAGAGAATCAATTCAAGAGGGTTGTCTTTGAAACCATTCCGGCCTTTTCCTGTAGCTATGAGATATTCCTGCTCGCCTACGGAAATATAGACCTTGATGGGGTCCACTGTGGAGACCGTTGTCAGTTCCTCTGTCACCCCGGGACCGACCAGGTTCCCGATCTGCGTCTTGGCGATGCCGGCGATGCCGTCAACAGGTGAAACAATCTTTGTGAAGTCAATGTCCAGCCTCGCTTTCTCAACCACTGCCTCTGCAGAAATCACCCCGGCATGTGCTGCCTGCTCCTGGCCGGTGGCATCATCCAGGTCTTTTTTGCTCATGGCATTTTGCTCTGCAAGGGGTATGATTCTGGCAAGATTTGCCTTAGTTGTTAACTGCCGGGCCTTCTGTTCGCCCAGTTGTCCCTTTGCCTGATTAAGAGCAGCCTGAAAAGTGCGCGGATCAATCTCGAAGAGGATCTGTCCTTTCCTGACAAAATCGCCTTCATGGTAGTTTTGTTTTATAAGGTAACCCTGAACCTGGGCACGAATCGTAGCGTTAACTATTCCATCCGTAGTGCCGATCCATTCCGAGTGCACTGGGACATTTCGTTGGATGACTTCTGCCACCTGCACGGTGGGTGGCGTTGGATTGTTGCTTTTCTGCTCTCTATTGCAACCTGAAATAAAGAAAGAGATCGAGCCAAAGGCTATAACTGCAAGAGCACAAGCATGGCGTAATTTTACCTTTTTATCTTTCATTGACATAAAAAATTCCTCAATGCCTCTCTCGGACTGGAAAAATGTAATTTCAGGATTGAACTTTGTGCAAATTCCGATAGGCATCTGATCGTACTGATCAGAATGATGGATAAGAGCCGCCTATTAAGGGTGGGGAGTATATTTGAACGTGTTCTTTTATGTCAAGACAATTTGGCTACAGACCGTAATGGAAATCAATATCAGGTTTAGCAATCACGGTATTATGTTATCGCAAAAGGGCTATCCGTTCATTTTCTTCTTTTAGCCTACCGGGACATGACTGACGTACATCCGGATGCGTCCCTCGTCGAGCCAAGGAACTTGACAGACAATAATAGCCTGAATTTTCAACAGTACTGCCCGTATTCAATGAATTAATAAAATTGTATTTCTAAGGACTTGTAGATCAAGTCAAGTAGCGACAATGTTCATTCCTGTTTCTTTCTTTGCTAAAGTTCGATTGAGATAACAGATGTGGACTGAAATGTTTCTTCTGCTGTTTGTTTTTTTGTACGATTGCCCATTTGAACGGCGAGGTGTTCAAGAACGCCCGGGTGCGTTATCTCACCAAGCCAGCACTGATGCCCCTCCTGGCATCGTATTACATGGCTACGGCGGAAACCGTTAATCATCAACGCCTTCGGTAAGTTTGTCCGTGAAATACCCAATGAACGTTTTTATACGATGATCACCTATCTGGCGGGACAGTTCCTGCTGGTCCAGGGATACCTGATTTTTTAGAACCCTTTATTCCCTGATTTTCATATATCCGGCAATTTCGGAAATGCCGTCGGTAATCCGCGGCCCCATCCGAAAAAGGGGATCACCGATGTAATAGACCCTCCCTTTGCGGACCGCTTCGAGGTGACTTAATCTTTTCAGCAGACGCCGGGATTGGGCTTTCATGTCGCCATAACCCATCCCGATGAAAATAACGTCGGGGTTCTGCCGGATCACCTCTTCCAGAGAATATCGAGGGTATTCCGTTTGCGCATTCACAACGATATTCTGCAATCCCAGCAATTTCAAGACATCATCAATGGCCGTACCGGGCCCGGCCACCATCAGCGGATCCGGCTGAACGACAAAGAGGATTTTCCTTCCGGTGCGATCCGGGGCGGCTTCAACTTTTTTGGCATAGCTGCGGACAATCTTTTCAATCCGTTCGGCGCGCCGGTCCGCGCGTTTCGGGATATCGAGCGCTTTGCCCAGGATCCTGATTTCGCGGGGGAGATCGTCAAGCCGCTTCGCCCGGAAGATATGGACGCGGATGCCCAGCTTCCGGAGCCGCTGCTCAATCTCACGGGGATTGCCGTCATCGGTCAGAACCACCATATCGGGCTTCATGGCGACAATGGCCTCCAGGGACGGGTTGGACATGCCGCCGATTTTTGGTTTCTTTTTTACCGCCGGCGGGTAGTTGCAATAGCTGCTCACGGCGATGACCTGTTCTCCCAGCCCCAGGTCATAGAGGATCTCCGTTACATTGGGTGCCAGGGAAATAATCCTCCTGGGCGTCTCTGCCAGGGCGGGACCGGTAAGAAGCACCCATGAGAGAATCACGACAAAAAGATGTTTCATGAATTGGTTTCCTTCAAAGCCTTCAGGTGTTGTCAGTTCTTGACAACCCTTCCGGTTCTGTGATTATCATCACCGCCGAATAATAGGCAAGAAATTTGATCAGGCGGCATCAGGAGAAAGCAGGGCATGGCACAAATCATTCTCATTACCGGCGGCAGCCGGAGCGGCAAGAGCACCTATGCCCAGACCCTCGCCGAATCCATCCCCGGGTCGCGGACCTATATCGCCACCTGTCCGCCTCTGGATGAGGAAATGGCCGCCAGGATTCAAAAACACCGGGCGCAACGTCAGGCTTCCCTCTGGCAGACGATTGAGGAAACCATCGACCTTGCCGGCGCCCTTCTTAAAACACGGGAAAGTCAGGTTCGTCTGGTGGACTGTCTGACCCTGTGGATTAACAATCTTCTCTATGAAGCCGAAAAGCAGGGGCAGGAAATCACCGAAGAGGATATGATGGAGCGGTGTACCCAACTCCTGACTGCTTGTAAAGAACTTCCGGGGACCGTGATTTTCGTCACGAATGAAGTGGGGATGGGCATCGTCCCCGACAATCTCCTCTCCAGGCATTACCGGGATCTTGCCGGAAGGTGCAACCAGATCATGGCGGCCAGTGCTGACCGGGTCATTTTTATGGTCAGCGGTCTGCCTTTAAACATGAAGTGAATTTTCCGATCAGGAGCCTGCGGATGACATTACTTGCATCGACCTTACAGAACATCAGCCCTCAGAATGCCGAGGCTCGTCACCGCGCCAGGACCAGACTGGAGATGCTCACCATGCCCTACTGGGCATTGGGCCGGATCATGGATCTGGCCGAAGAGCTGGCCGGCATGACCGGTTCCCTTCACCCGCCGGTGGCCAGGAAGACCGTCATCACCATGGCGGCGGATCACGGCATCACAGCCCAGGGCGTGAGCAAATACCCGCGCGAGGTGACCGCCCAGATGGTTTACAACTTTGTACAGGGCGGCGCCGCGATCAACGCCCTGGCCCGGCTGGCCGGGGCCCAGGTCCTTGTCGTTGATATGGGTGTGGCCGGCGATTTGAGCGCTTTGGCGAAGGAAGGAAAAATTATTTCCAAGCGGATCGGCGCCGGCACCAAGGATATGACAACCGGCCCGGCCATGACGCATGAGGAGGCTGTACGCTCTATCGAGGCAGGGATCGAGGTGGCCCTGTCGTTGAGCGATTCCACGGATATCATCGGGACAGGAGAAATGGGGATTGGCAATACAACCTCCAGCAGCGCCCTGGTGTCTGTCTTCAGCGGCACATCCGTTGCGGAAGTCACGGGACGGGGGACGGGGATCGATGAGGAACAGTATCAGCGCAAGGTCCGGATGATCGAAAAGGCCCTGGCGATCAACCGGCCCGATCCCGATGATCCCCTGGATGTTCTGACAAAAGTCGGTGGTTTTGAAATCGGCGGGATTGCCGGTCTGATCCTTGGCGCGGCATCGCTCAAAAAACCTGTTCTGGTCGATGGCTTTATTTCGACGGCCGGGGCCCTGATTGCAGCGCATCTGGCGCCCAAAGCACGGGATTATATGATTGCCTCTCACCGCAGCATGGAGTCGGGACATCGGATCGCCCTGGCCTGCCTCGGCAAGAAGCCCCTGCTGGACCTGGATCTCCGGCTGGGGGAAGGCACCGGCGCCGCGCTGGCCATGCACCTGGTGGAAGCGGCCGTCCGTATCCTGACCGAAGTGGCTACCTTTGAAGAGGCCGCCGTCTCCAAGGCGGACCCATGAAACCCTTCTTTGCCGCGATTCAATTCTTAACGATTCTGCCCGTACCTGCGGCCCTCACAGGAAATGGCAGGGCGCTGGAACGGAGTGTCCCCTTTTTCCCGGTGGTCGGCCTGCTGATCGGAATGGCTGCCGCGGGTTTCGACCTGGCCATCAGCCGGCTCCTGCCTCCGCTGTCGGCCAGTGCCTTTACCGTTATTCTGCTGGTGGCGCTGTCGGGTGGGTTGCATATGGATGGCCTCGCCGATACGGCGGATGGTTTTTTCAGTGCGAGACCCCGGGAGAAGATGCTGGAAATCATGAGAGACAGCCGGACCGGAGTGATGGGCGTCATCGCCGTCCTGGCCGTTCTGATCCTGAAGATTACCCTTTTGACTGCCGTCCTTCCGGAATGGCGCTGGCGTTTAATCCTCTTGATGCCCCTGGCAGGCCGCAGCGCCATCGTGACACTGATGACCGCGCTCCCCTATGTCCGGCAGGAAGGAGGACTGGCCACCCTTTTTGATAAAAACCGCTCCTGGCTCTCTGTCTTTTGGACCTGGGGGCTGATGATGATGGCGGGGTGGTGGTCCGCCCGGGAAATCGGATTGGCCATTCTGTTCTTTTCCGCGGTTACGGCCATCCTGTTCGCCCTTTACAGTTCCCGGAAAATCGGTGGATTTACGGGAGATACTCTTGGCGCCGGCTGTGAATTAACCGAGATTGCCCCGCTGTTGGTCGGCGCAATCTGCCATCATGCCGGACTGACCCTTCTCTGAGGAGCAAGCCCTTTCAACTCTTCGGTTTGAACGGTGAAAACCCGTACTTCTTGTCTTTGACCCGGAATACCACGCGCTCCTCGTTATTCTCAATCAGTTTTCCTTCGACGATTCTTTTGCAGCCAAAATCATAAAAGGTAATTTGATGGCTGGGCATGTCGTTTTTATCGATGCCTTTATAGGCGTGCGCCTGCTCTTCCGCAGCCAACGCCCGGATCGTCAGCTTCTGACATCGTTCCCGGTTTTCTGAGTCGCCGGAACTGATCGAAACCACATAATTTCCATGAAATTTGATCGGCATTTTGATTTCCATCGAAACTTCTCCTTGATATTTTAAAAGCGGGCTCCTTATAGCATATCTTCATTTCATTATCCAGATTGTCGTGCATTACCGTCCTCCCTGTGATATACGAGCGGAAAAAGCGGGAGGTCCGGAATTGAGGTCATGACCAGAATCATCCGTAACATGACCCGCTCTTCACATCACGGACACGAGAAAAAAGAGGAGAAAATGAGATGGAATTAGGAGATATCGTCGTCATTGATCATCCCCGGCACCCTTTTAATGGTTGCATGGGAAGGGTCGTGGGAAGGCGGGGGAACAGGACACTGGATGATCTCTGGATTCTGATCTACATTGCTTCGAAAATGAGAAGCTATCTTGTCCCTGAATCCATTCTGCGCCTGGAAAAGAAAAAGCCGGAGTCCGCCACGGAGGCTATTCACTAACGGGACACTATTTTACCTGCCCCCTTCTTCCGATTTGACCCTTATCTCTATACCGGCCGTCGTGATGACAGCGCTGATCAATTCCGGCGGGGTGAGGTCAAAGGCCGGATAGAAGCCTTTCACTTTGGGCCCGCTGATCGGGATCCCCTGAAATTCAAGAACTTCCTGCGCGTTCCGCTCTTCCATGGGGATATCTTCGCCTTTTAAGGTACGACGGTCAGGGCCGCCGTATCCGAGAATGTAAAAGGGAATCCCGTAATGACGGGCGCTGATGGCCAGTTGCAGTGTTCCCACCTTGTTGGCCACGGTGCCGTCCATGGCAATCCGGTCCGCTGCCGTAAAGACCTTTTGAATCATCCCCCGTGACATGCACCAGGCGGCCATATTGTCGGTAATCAGCCGGGTATTCATACCGAGTTCGCTGACCGACCAGGCCGTCAGCCTCGCCCCCTGCAGGTAGGGCCGTGTCTCCGTACAGATCACCTTGATGTCCTTGCCGTTTTCTCTGGCATACTGGAGCATGTAGAGAAGCGCGGCTCCGGCAAAGCAGTGGGTCAGGATCGTGTCTCCGGAGACGAGCAATGTTTCCGCATGCCGGCCCGTATCCTGAGAGATCGCCTTCTGTCTGACCAGTGCCCGCTTTAAGAAGGCAAGGATCACGGCGGAAGCCGGTTGGTTGTTCCCTGCCTGACCGACCTTTTCCAGGATTTTTTCGAGGAGAAGGGCTAAATGAAATCCGGTGGGGCGTGTGGCGCTCAGGAGGGATGCCGTCTTCTCCAACTGGACCCGGTTGCAGCCCTTCCCTTCTCGCTCCAGACGAATAGCGGCGAGATAGAGACCGAACCCGGCTGTAATGGCAATATCTCCCGCCCCCTGGACCATCATCTCCCGGATCGCCTGGGCAACCTCCTCGGCCTCCGTACAATAGACCGGGGTGACCGTGCGGGGCAATTTCCTGCGGTCGATGATGATCAACGCCTCGTCTTCCAGATAGACGTTATTTTCCAGGCTCATCAGGAGTGGTTCTGGCACTGCGAAAAACCTCTTCAGGCAAAGATGACGGCTTTGCTTTTACTTTCTTCGTTTGACCGGTTGATTACCCTTCCTTCTATATCCATGATCTTCTTGGCGTCAAAGTTTGTCAGAACGGAGATCATGAACCGCCCGGATGATGATTGGTTTTTTTTGATGTTTTTACCTTGACAAACAGCCGATTCCGTAATATCAACCAACGGGGTTAAGAAGACAATATCAAACAGCAGTCGGCCATGCAGCCTCTGCTATGCGTATCATCACGCTCCTGTAATTGCAGGTCAATAAGCTAAAATTTCCATGTTGACTTCTATTTTGATCAGATGGGTCGGGATACTTCTCACATAATCCGCAGATGGTCAAGCAAGAAATAGAATGGCTTAGATAGGCAGGAAATTTTTTACGGTCTCATAAGACGAAAGACTTAACAGAAGGAGGGTGGAACGTATGTATTTTGCCAAGGAAGTGCTGGACAGTTCCAGCGAAATGAGGAGAAAGTGGGAAGACGAGGTCAAGAAGGTCGTTGCCAAGTCGGCTGATCAGAAACCCCGCTGGTCAACCGTATCCGATCTCGAAATCAGACGACTCTACACACCGGAAGATATCAAGGACATGGATTTCGCCAAGGATATTGGTTATCCAAACCAGTTTCCCTTTATACGCGGAAACCAACCGACCGGCTACCGGGGAAAATACTGGACCTTTCGGATGTTCTCCGGAATGGGGGACGCCAAGACGACCAACGAGCGGTGGAAACTGCTGCTGAAGGAAGGCCAGACGGGTCTCAGCACGGCCTTCGATTTTCCGACCCTGATGGGTTATGACTCCGACTGTCCCAAGGCCAGGGGAGAATGCGGGAAGTGCGGTGTGGCCATTGATACCCTGGAAGACTTCATGCAGTTGGTCGACGGCATCCCCATGGACAAGGTCACCACGTCCATGACGATCAACCCGCCGGCAACGGCCCTCTGGGCCATGTACTGCGCCGCTGCTGAAATCCGGGGCATCCCCCTGTCAAAAATCGGTGGGACCATCCAAAACGACATGCTCAAGGAATTCATTGCCCAGAAGACCCTGATGTGTCCCCCCGATGCATCGGTCAAGCTGATCAGTGACACGGTGGAATTCGGAGCCAAGCACGTCCCGCGCTGGAACACGATCAGCATCAGCGGTTATCATATTCGCGAAGCCGGCTCCACGGCCGTTCAGGAACTGGCCTTCACGCTGCGCGACGGGATGGAGTATGTGGAAGACGTCATCCGCCGCAAGGGGCTGGAGGTCGACGAATTCGCCAACCGGCTATCCTTCTTCTTCAACTCCCATAGCGACTTCTTCGAAGAGATCGCCAAGCTGCGGGCCGCCCGCCGGATTTGGGCCAAGGCCATGAGAGACCGTTACAAGGCCAAAGATCCCCGCTCCTGGTGGATGCGCTTCCATACCCAGACGGCCGGTTGCTCGCTCACAGCGCAACAACCCTACAACAACGTCGTCCGGACGGCGACGCAGGCCCTGGCGGCGGTGCTCGGCGGAACCCAGTCGCTCCATACCAATTCGCTGGACGAAGTCCTCTGTCTGCCTTCGGATCATGCGGTCCAGATCGCCCTGCGGACCCAGCAGATCATCGCCGAGGAAACGGGCGTCGCCAATACGATTGATCCACTGGCCGGCTCCTACTTTGTAGAAGCCCTGACCAATGAGATGGAAGAGAAGGCCTGGGAATATATCCACAAAATCGATGAGATGGGCGGCATGGTGGCGGCCATCGAAAAGGGCTATCCGCAGCTCGAAATCGCCGACGCCGCTTACCTGTTCCAGCGGCAGATCGACGCCAATGAACGGATCATGGTCGGCGTCAACAAATACGTCACCTCCGAGGTAACTCCCATTCCCCTGATCGAGATCGACGACGCTGTCGAAACCCAGCAGATTGAACGGTTGCAGGCTGTCCGCAGGAAGAGGGACAACAAGGCTGTCAAGAAAGCCCTGAATGACATTAAGGGCGCCTGCAAGAAAGGCGACAATGTCATGCCTTTCTGCATCGAGGCCGTAAAAAGCCTGGCCAGTGTCCAGGAAATCTGCGACGTCTATCGTGAAGTCTACGGTGAATACCGTGACCCGGGACTCTACTAAGAGAAGGAATGAGGAGGATTATTAAACATGGCTGAGAAAAAAATTCGCGTAATGGTTGCTAAACCGGGATTGGATGGTCATGATCGTGGGGCCAGGGTGCTGGCTCGGTGTTTCCGCGATGCGGGCTTTGAAGTGATATATACGGGTTGTCACCAGACGCCCGAGCAGATTGCGTCTGCTGCCATTCAGGAAGACGTCGATGTCGTGGGATTAAGCTGTCTGTCCGGCGCCCACCGGTATTTGTTCCCTGCGGTCGCCAAGCTGCTGAAAGAGCAGGGGGCTGGTGATATTACCGTTGTCGGTGGCGGTATTATTCCTGAACAGGATTTTAAACTGCTTTATGACGCCGGTCTCAAGGCTCTCTTTGTTCCCGGCGCAACCCTCGACAGTATCGTAGCCTGGTTTAAAACAAATGTCAAACCGAGGGACTAACATGATGGAAAAAGTAAGGAAAATTAAATCGGGAGATGTCCGGACGGCGTCCCGTCTGATCCGGAATCTTGAAGATGGTATGGACGAAGCCCGCGCCACCATGAAGCATCTCTTCCCGCTGACGGGACATTCGCATGTCATCGGTATTACCGGATCGCCGGGTGCGGGTAAAAGCACGCTGGTGGATGGCCTAGTGGAGTCCTTCCGGAAAAAGGAGAAAACCGTGGGGGTGCTGGCCGTAGACCCGACCAGCCCTTTCACGGGTGGCGCCATTCTGGGAGACCGGATCCGGATGCAGCGCCATGCGGAAGACCCGGGTGTTTTTGTCCGGAGTCTTGCCACACGGGGCGCCTTGGGCGGGCTTGCCAAGGCCGTGGGTGATGCGATCCATATCATGGATGTCATGGGCAAAGACATCGTCATCGTGGAAACCGTAGGAACCGGTCAACAGGAAGTCGAAATCATTAACCACTCCCATACGGTGATTGTCGTGTTGATCCCCGGGATGGGCGACGAAATTCAAGCCATAAAAGCCGGAATCCTGGAGATCGCCGATCTTTTTGTGATCAACAAGGCGGACCGGGAAGGATCCTCAAAGCTCCGCAGAGAGTTGATGGCCATGCTCGACATGGCGCCGGCTTCCGCCTTCCCGGCGGGTTGGCGGCCGCCGATTCTCAAGTGTGAAAACGCCTTTGAACCGGTTGGTTTTGTCAAAAGCCTGGAAGAGATGTCCCAGACGATCGAGGACCACTACCAGCACCTGGTCAAACATGACCTGCTCGGCAGCCGGATGCACCGGAAAGCGGCGGTGGAACTCAACGAAGCGATTCGGTGCGCCGTTCTGGAGCCGGTGCTGGACGCCCTGGTAGCGAACGGTGACCTGGAACGTATGGTTGGACAGTTACTGAAAAAGGAAACGGACCCTTACACCCTGGCCGAAGAGATCGCCCAGCGCTATCTCAAGGCCCGTCCATAGGAAACGCTTTCCGTCTATTCACCCTCAAGCCCGGGAGGACCGCAGCAGCGGCGGCCCGGGCTTTTTTTAGGAGAAACGGTTATGGAAGATCCCATCGCGGAAACGCTGGCCAGATTCAGCCGGGGGCTGGTCCTCGTCTATACCGGCGACGGCAAGGGGAAGACGACGGCGGCCATCGGTCAGGCCCTGCGGACGATCGGTCACGGAAATAAAGTTCTGGTCGTCCAGTTCATGAAAGGGAAAAAATACGGTGAGGTCCTGGCAGCCGAGAAATACCTCAGCGACCATCTGATGATGATTCAAAGCGGTCTGGACAGTTTTGTCATGAAAAACAATCCAGCCCCGGTGGACATAGCGCTGGCCAGGCAGGGGTTGAATCTCGCAAAAAAGGCCATGCTGTCCGGAGAATACCAGATGATTATTCTCGATGAAATCAATGTGGCCCTGGATTTCAAACTGATTCCCATAGAAGAAGTCGTCGAAATGATCCAAACGAAGCCGGCCCCGCTGGACCTGGTTCTGACTGGCCGCTACGCTCCTGCTGAAATCATTGCACTGGCCGATACGGTCAGTGAGATGAAAGAAATCAAACATCACTATACCCAGGGCATCAAGGAAAAGGCCGGAATCGAATTTTAAGAATCGTAACCTTATGAAAACCAGACCCAGGAATGTTCACCGGATGTCGGGAGATCAGCACAGGCAGACCCGTAAAGTCCTGACGGAAATCCTGACAACATTGACAGAGGAGGGCGCTTCCGCTGTCAAGCTCGTCGATATCACCCATATCGTTGTCGATGAACGGGTCCGGCTGAAGTGCCAGATTCCCCTATGCGACAGCTTCAATAAAAATCTTATGTGCCCGCCCTATGTCCCGACCGTGGAAGCTTTCCGGGTTGCCCTCGCGCTTTTCTCCAAGGCCATTCTCATCCAGGTGTCCGCACCCCTTCAGGGCGCATCTGCAAACTTTCCGTCGGCTGAGGTTTTTGCACCGGCAAGGAAGCTCCATGAACTGGTCAATCTGTCAGAAAAAAAGGCCTTCGAAAAAGGCTTCCGTTTTGCCACCGGCCTGATCGGGGGTTGCTGCCGGCTCTGTGAGGAATGTGTGGCAGCCCAATCCGGCCGATCCTGCCTCTTCCCTTTCAAAGCCCGCCCTTCCATGGAGGCGATGGGCATTGATGTGATAGCCACAACGGAAAAGTCAGGTTTGACGATAAGTTTCCCCATCGTCGACCGGGTCACGTGGACCGGGGTTGTTTTCATCTGAGATCACCACCCAGTGTACGGGAATAATTTTAAAAAAGGAGACACATCATGGCGGTCTTAAAGGAAAGCGGTATTCCCATCGGAAGGATGATGTTGATACCGAAAGACGGAAGTTTGTCAAAAGAAGATCTGATCATTGAAGCGAACGGCCAGTACCAGCTGATGGAGAAACCGGACTGTTTCGTGATTAAAAACGCCGAATGCTGCCGGAGCATCCTCGTCAAGGTCACAACCAAAGAAGCATAACGGTTTTGCACAATCAAAGCGCTCAACCCCTTATTTATTATTCAGGGACCAGTCCAGCTGACGACAGATCCCTCGGATAATTTTGACGTCCTTTGCCAGCAGTTTCGTCCTGGAAAAAAAGCGGCGGATGTGCCACATCCAGTATTCAGGGTTCTGCGGATTGAGAAAACCGATTTTGGCCAGGAGTGTTTTGATCTGATCGTACATCCCTTCTGTTTCGGCCGAAGTGGCCAAACGGGGAGTGAACACGGCCAGGGCTTCTTTGCGGACGGTCCAAAGTTCATAACATAGAATCATCACCGCATGAGAAAGATTGATCGACTTAAAGGTCTCCGCGGTGGGAATCGTCACCAGGGCCTGGCAGTAGCGCAAATCCTCATTGGCAAGGCCCCGATCCTCCGGTCCGAAGAGCAGGGCAACACGATTGTGTTGTGAAATATCGATCAGCATTTCCGCCATCTGTCTGGGCGAAGCCACGGGGCCACGGGCAGAACCCCGTCTCGACGTTGTCCCCACGATAAATTCAAATTCACCCAGGACATTTTCCAGTTTGTCAAAATACCGGATTCCTTCGATCAGGTCGGCAGCAACATGGGTGGACATCTGTTTCATTTCTTCGGGCGGCAGATCTTTGCCGTCCACAACAACAATGCGGTCGATCCCCATGTTTTTTGCACATCTTGCAACAAAGCCGACATTCCCCGGATATTTCGGCCCCTTCAGGACAACGGTTATATTCTCCGTATTAACATGTAGCTGCAAATATCTTGCCTCCCCCAGTCTCTGATCATCAAACAGGACACCCTTTCAGCACTACATCAAATGTATCATAAAAAAGGGTACCCTTCACTTTTTAATTGTTTCATCGCCATCATTCTGATATTTTTCAATTATGGATCGAAATCTTCGCGAGATGCTTACTGAATCAGCCCGTGCAATCCATGTCCCCCTGACGATGCGGGAGGTGAATCTTTTTGACATCTATTACAAGGAACTGGTTTTCTGGAATAAGAAGATTAATCTGGTTTCTACAGACACCCCACAGGATATTATCATCAAACATTTTATCGATTCGCTGACCCCCGTACCGTTCATTCCCTGTCCGGGAGGTCGGCTCCTCGATATCGGTTCGGGTGGCGGATTCCCGGGCATCCCTTTAAAAATTGTCATGACTTCCCTGCAGGTCGTTCTATTGGAATCGTCCCGAAAAAAAACATCTTATCTCAAACATATGATCCGCTGCCTGCAACTGTCTCAGACTCTCGTCCTTCATGCCCGTGCTGAGCAAGTGATGCAGGATGCGTCGCTTCAGGCAACATTCGACATGGTCATATCACGTGCGACCTTCAAGCTCCCAAAACTGCTGGAGATGGCTCATTTTTTTCTGGCACCACAGGGCTGGTTGATTGCCATGAAAGGCCCGAATTTCAAAGAAGAGCCCGGTCTCGCCAACACCTGGGGCTTTGTTTGCGCAGCCTGTCATCCTATCGCCATCCCGCATCAGGGGGGGCAACGAAAACTCCTGATATTTCAAAGAGATATTTAATATATTTTTATGTAAAAAATCCCTTCAAAAAAAACCTTTTCTGTGATAGCTTTCACCACCAGTTTACCGAAACGATGAGCGTGACCGTGTTCTATTAAATCATGCCTAAAATCATATGTATAGCCAATCAAAAAGGGGGTGTGGGAAAGACCACCACGGCCATTAACCTGTCGGCATCACTGGCCACAGCTGAAAAAAAAACGCTGCTGATTGACTGTGATGCGCAAGGCAATGCCACCAGCGGCCTGGGAATAGACAAACAGGTGATTCGTGAGAAAAACATGTATCACGCGCTCATCGGTCAGGTACCGATCAACGAGGTGATCATCTCAACCCCGATTCCCCACCTGGATCTGGCTCCTGCCAATCAGGAGCTGGTTGGCATCGAGATAGAATTCGTATCCATTGATGATCGAGAAAAAAAGCTTCGCCGTCTCATCAGAAACCTTGACAGATTGTATGATTATGTGATCATTGACTGTCCTCCCTCTCTGGGTTTTTTGACGGTTAATGCCCTGGTGGCGTCCGATTTCGTCATTATTCCCCTCCAGTGCGAATACTTTGCCATGGAGGGCCTCGGTCATTTGTTAAATACCTTAAAGCTGATTAAATCCAGGTTGAACCCATCTCTGGCACTGGGCGGTATTTTGTTGACCATGTTCGATACAAGAAATCTTTTGTCACATCGCGTGAGCGAGGACGTCAGGAAACATTTCGGGGACCGGGTATTTCAAACCATGATTCCGAGAAACGTCAGGCTGTCCGAGGCTCCCTCTCATGGCCTTCCCATTATTCTCTATGACATCCGGTCGCGGGGGGCCGTATCATACATGGATCTTGCCAAAGAGATCCTGATCTGCGGGAGGATATAGATGCCACCAAAAAATTCACTGGGCAGAGGGCTGGGGGCCATGTTTCCCGACCTGCTGGAAGACCTGAATAATCGGCCGGCATTTTTAATATGCGGCATCGAAGAGCTCTCCCCCAACCGCTTTCAGCCCCGCAAGGATTTTAACGATCATGACCAGAAACAGTTGGTTTCATCGATCAAAAAGAGCGGCATCATTCAGCCGATTATCGTCAGAAAATCAGGAGCAGGCTATGAAATCATTGCCGGAGAACGCAGGTGGCGTGCCGCCCAGCAGGCCGGTCTGAAAAGTGTTCCTGTTATTATCCGGGACGCACAGGATCTTGATGTGGCCGAGTTATCCCTGATTGAAAATATTCAGCGGGAAGCATTGAACCCCATTGAAGAGGCAGAGGCCTATCAAACCCTGACCGGAAAATTTAACCTTTCACAGGAGGACCTTTCCTCTCGGGTGGGAAAAGACCGCTCCACCATTGCCAATACGATCCGGCTGCTCAAGCTTCCTGCGGCCATTAAAACGGCACTGGTCGAGAAAAAAATTACCACAGGCCATGCCAGACCGCTGCTGTCTTTGGAGTCGCCCAAAGAGCAAATGAGGGTTCTTGAACTCATCCTGAAAAAAGCCCTCACGGTGAGGGAAACCGAGCACCTGATCCAAGGGACCAAGAAGGTGCAACCGGAAAAGAAAAAAGAAAAAAAGGACCCCTACATGACGGACCTGGAGCGGGTCCTGTCCAAACGATTGATGACCCGTGTACAGATTCGTCAGCATCAAAAGAAATCCGGAAATATAGAAATTCGGTTTAGCTCTATGGAGGATCTGAACCGTCTATTCAGAATCGTGATGGATGAAAGGTGAATTCAGTCTATCAACAAGTGTTGATAAGTCTGTTGATGAGGTCGCGTAGCATTGGAAATACTCTGGGAAAAGAGCATTATTCTAATTCAAGAAAAGTTAAGCCAGCAGAACTTTGAAACCTGGATCAGGCCGATCAAGGTGGCTTCGCTGGAAGGAAACCAGATTCATTTGTCCGTTCCTAATAAGTTTTTCAAAGACTGGCTGATGGAAAATTATCGCACCGTCATCACCGATGTTCTCTCTGCTGTTTCCGGTGTTGCATTGATCGTTAATTTTCTCATCGGTGATGAAGGAGGTCATGTCCCGGCAAAAGCGCATGTTCTTGAAAAAACGACGCCTGTTCCCAAAAAACCGGCCCGTCTCCGGAGCCATCCTTCCCTTAAGCAGAATTATAATTTTGAGCGGTTTGTCGTCGGGGCAAGCAATCAATTCGCCCACGCGGCGGCTGTGGCTGTTGCGGAACAACCCGCTAAAAATTATAATCCCCTTTTTATCTACGGAGGTGTCGGACTGGGAAAAACACACCTTCTCAATGCCATTGGTATCCACGCACTCTCCCTGTATCCGGAAATGAATGCGGTGTACGTCTCTGCAGAAGAGTTTCTCAATGAGCTGGTCAGTTCCATCCGGTATGACCGTATGCCTAAGTTCCGAGAAAAATATCGTAATATTGATTATCTGCTCATGGATGACATTCAGTTTATTGCTGGAAAAGGAAAGACGGAAGAGGAATTTTTTCATACCTTCAACACCCTTCATGATTCCGGAAAACAAATTGTGGTGACCAGCGACAAATTCCCAAAGGATATTCCAAACCTTGAGGGACGGTTACGTTCAAGATTTGAATGGGGTTTAATTGCAGATATTCAACCCCCGGAAATCGAAACAAGAATTGCCATTGTCGAAAAGAAAGCCCAGGAAAACAAAATCAACTTACCCACAAACGTTGCCCATTACATTGCCTCTCATTCCGAGTCAAATATCCGGGAACTTGAAGGATTTTTGATCCGGATTGCTGCATATTCCTCCCTCCAAGAAAGAGATATTGATATTGAACTCGCCCGGGAAGTCTTAAAGAAAATCATCAGGCAGGTTGAAAATGAAGACATCAACACAGAGGATATTCTCAAGGTTGTCAGTGCAAAAACGGGAATAAAAATTTCCGACATTAAATCCCAAAAGAAAAATAAGAACATTGTTCTATCCAGGCAATTAGCCATGTATATCACCAGAAAACTGACGGGCCTTTCCTTTCCGGATATTGGTGATAAAATTGGTGGTCGTGACCACTCCACCGTTATTTATGCGACCAACAAAATCAAACAAATCATGGAAAACGACCCCACACTTAAAAATCTCATCGAGAATATTGAAGACACATTAAAACATAAAAACTAACGAGTTATCCACAATGGGCATCAACAAGTTAAATAATTTTATCCATTTAAAAAAATTAAGTTTTTTACCTATTCACAACGATCAACAGGGACTACTATTAATACTATATCTTTATAAAGAACAAAGTCAGTAAAGAATATAATACGCCAATGAAAGGATGGGACGAGCTATGGAATTTATAATTAAGAGAGATATCTTTTTGGATGGTATACAAAAAACGCTCGGGATTGTAGAAAAGAAAACGACCATGCCTATTCTGAACAATGTATTGATCAGAGCAGATCAAAACAGAATAAAAATTATCGCGACAGACCGGGAAATTGGCTTGGTTGCGGATTATGAAGCACAAATCAAGAAGGATGGAGAAATAACGCTTTCTGCAAGGAAATTGTATGAAATGATTAGAGAAATACAGGGAGAAATGATTCATTTTCAAAAAAATGAACAGTCCGTAGTCACGCTGATGTCTCAGAAGGTTATTTATAAAATTCCTGGCATTCCAGCAGATGATTTTCCGAATGTCGCTGTCGATGAGGATGTAAAATTATTTAAAATACAAGGGAGCGTCCTGAAAGACATGATTCTTAAAACATCTTTTTCCATGTCTACAGATGAAATCAGAAAAAATTTGAATGGTATTTTTTTTGATGTGGATCAGAACAAACCGGGTGTGCTCAAAGCTGTGGCAACGGATGGTCATCGTTTGGCTATGGTTTCTGTCTATTCGGGAGATAAGGATTTTCTTAAACTTGAAAAAGGAATCATTATTCCCCGTAAAGGAGTATCTGAGGTAAGGAAGCTTGTTGAAAGTGAGCCGGGTGATATATGGATTGGTGTTCATCAGGGGATGTGTGTTTTGAAAACAGATCACACCATGTTGAAAGTCAGTTTGATTGATGCCGAGTATCCGGATTACCGCCGGGTTATTCCCTCGGAAAAAGGGACGGCAGTTCAATTTGAAAAGGATATGGCGCTACATGCCCTGAGGAGGATGAGTGTCATATCCAGTGAACGGTACAGCGGCGTGATCATTAAATTAATGGAAGGAAAAATAATTTTAAATTCTACCAACCCGGATGTCGGTGAAGCCAATGATGAGATTGATATCTCTTACCGGGGAGGAGAAATGGAAGTGGGATACAATGTTAATTATTTAATTGATGCGATTGAGGCTATTGACGAAAAGAATGTTGTTTTTGAGATTGGAACCGGAATGAAGCCCGGTGTGATCCGGCCTGCCGATAATGATCAATTTTTTTGTATTATTATGCCTTTGAGAATCTGAATGAAATGATATTGAAAAAAAGTTATTCAAAATGACCTGGAAAGAGATTTAACATGACGGATGAAATGAACGGAAAAGTTCTCACAGATGAGAAAGAACAGAGTTACGGCGCTGACAGCATTAAAGTATTGGAAGGCCTGGAGGCGGTTCGGAAAAGACCGGCCATGTATATCGGGAGTACCAGTAAAGAGGGGCTTCACCATCTCGTTTATGAGGTTGTGGATAATAGCATTGATGAAGCATCGGCAGGTTATTGCGATAACATTGTTGTGAAAATTCGAGTCGATAACAGCATTGTCGTAGATGACAACGGACGTGGTATTCCTGTGGATATTCATAAAACGGAAGGCGTTTCCGCAGCAGAGGTTGCTTTGACAAAACTCCATGCGGGTGCCAAGTTTTCCAATGATAGTTATAAGATATCCGGAGGGCTCCATGGTGTCGGGGTGTCGGTTGTCAATGCCCTATCCAGTACTCTTGATCTGGAGGTGCGCCGGGATGGTCATGTGTATACGCAGTCCTATATGAATGGTGTACCCACAGCGCCCCTCGAAAAGGTTGGGAAGACAAAAGGCAGGGGAACAAAAATTACCTTCAAGCCCAGCGATGAAATTTTTGAAGAAACGGAATTCAGTTTCGATGTGATCTCCAACCGGATGAGAGAATTGGCTTTCTTAAATCCAGGGGTAAAGATTACCCTGGTGGATGAACGAACGGATAAGAAAAGCGAGTTTTTTTATAAAGGGGGGATCATCTCTTTTGTTGAATATTTAAACAGGAATAAAAAGGTTCTTCACAAAAATACGGTTTATGTAGATGGTGCGAGAGAAGACTGTTATGTGGAGGTGGCCCTCCAGTATAATGACACTTATACCGAAAATACATTTTCCTTTGCCAACAGCATTAATACGACAGAAGGCGGCACCCATTTGATCGGCTTCCGGTCCGCCTTGACGCGGGTATTCAATAACTACGCGGTGAATAATAAAATATTCAAAGACAGCAAGGAGTCTCTAAAGGGTGAAGATCTGAGAGAGGGATTGACCTGTGTGATCAGCGTCAAGGTCAAGAACCCGCAGTTTGAGGGTCAAACAAAAACAAAGCTGGGAAACAGTGAAATCAAAGGACTCGTGGAAGGAATCGTCTATGATAAAATTGGGACCTATCTGGAGGAAAACCCGTCAGTTGCCAAGCAGTTGCTCAACAAAGCCCTGGATGCGTCCAGAGCCAGAGAGGCGGCCAGGCGGGCCCGGGAGCTGACGAGAAGGAAAAGTGCGCTGGAAGTGGGTGCCCTGCCCGGGAAGCTCGCGGACTGTCAGGAAAGAGATCCGGCCAGAAGTGAGATCTATCTGGTTGAAGGAGATTCAGCCGGTGGTTCTGCCAAACAAGGCAGAGACCGGAAAAATCAGGCCATCCTGCCGCTGCGCGGAAAAGTGCTTAATGTGGAGAAAGCCCGTTTCGACAAGATGCTGCAAAATGAAGAGATCAAAGTGATCGTTACCGCCCTCGGCACCGGTATTGGCCAGGGTGATTATGATGTCAGCAAATTGAGATACCATAAGGTGATCATCATGACGGATGCCGATGTGGACGGTTCCCACATCCGGACCTTGCTGCTGACCTTCTTCTTCCGTCAAATGAGGGAGCTGGTGGATCGGGGTTATCTCTATATCGCCCAGCCGCCGCTGTTCAAGGTCAGCGACCGGAAAAATGAAATTTATCTCCATAACGAAGAAGAAATGAAGGCTTATGTTCTGGAGAATGGCGTCAATAAGCTTCAACTCTGCACGGAAAACGGAAGCACCATTACCGGGAACAGACTCGCGGGTTATCTGAAAAAACTGATCAGAATAGAAAGTATCCTGGCCAAATTTGAAAAAGAAGAGAAAGACAGGGAGATTATCCGGATCCTGGCCGGAGATCCGGCTTTGACGGAAGGTGATTTTAAAAGTGAGGCGGCCCTTAGCAAAGTCGCAAAACGAACGGCCAAAGCCGCTGTCGGCGGTTCGATCCAGTCGCAATTGGAATTCATGGAAAATACCGTTGATTATGCGGTGGAAGAAGATCAGGAACACGGCCTGTATAAGATGATCTTTACCATCAAAAAAGACGGCCGTAGCGCGTTGACCTGTATCGACAAGGACACGATCAGGTCTCCGAAATTTACTGAAAGCAAGGCACTTTTGAGTCAGGTCACCGCGCTGGGCGAAACGCCATACCGGGTTGCTGCTGAGGAGACAACCAATGGCGGGAAAACAGTTGATTTGGACAGCATGTCGGCGCTGATTGATTATGTGGTCAACACCGGGAAGAAGGGGCTGACCGTGCAGCGGTACAAAGGCCTTGGCGAAATGAATCCGGAGCAGCTATGGGAAACGACCATGAACCCGGAAAAGCGAACGCTTTTGCAGGTCCGCGTCGAGGATGCCGTGGAAGCTGATGAAATTTTTACGACGCTGATGGGGGATCAGGTTGAGCCTCGCCGCGATTTCATCTATAAGAATGCCCTGCATGTATCCAATCTGGATGTCTAAAGGCCAGCCCGGTCTATTCCGTCCTTCTCATCATCTGATTGGATCGGTCCATTCTGGAACTCGCGGACGCATCCATACAGAGACCCGATAGAATCATTAAGGAGAAATAATGGAACAAGATCTTCACCAGAAAAATATCCTGGTCAATATCGAAAGTGAAATGAAAAAGTCCTATATGGACTATGCCATGAGTGTCATTATCGGCCGGGCGATCCCCGATGTCCGGGATGGCCTGAAACCGGTCCATCGGCGGGTGCTTTATGCCATGCATGAAATGGGCAACCGGTGGAATAAATCTTATAAAAAGTCGGCCAGAATTGTCGGGGATATTATCGGTAAATACCACCCCCACGGCGACGTGGCAGCCTATGATACGCTCGTCCGGATGGCGCAGGATTTCAGCATGCGCTACATCCTGATCGACGGACAGGGCAATTTCGGCTCTATTGACGGTGATCCGCCGGCGGCTATGCGTTACACGGAAGTGCGCATGGCCCGGATTGCCGAAGAAATACTGGCGGATCTGGAAAAGGAAACCGTTGACTTCATTCCTAATTACGACGAGTCTCTGCAGGAGCCCACCGTCCTGCCTGCCCGTCTACCCATCCTGCTGCTCAACGGCTCGTCAGGCATTGCCGTCGGCATGGCGACGAATGTTCCCCCGCACAATCTTCGTGAGATCATCAGCGGGACCATTGCGATGATTGAAAATCCCCAGATCACCATAGATGAACTGATGGGCCATATTCAAGGTCCCGACTTTCCGACCGCCGGTTTTATCAACGGCAAGGAGGGTATCGTCTCGGCTTACCGGACGGGCCGGGGGATTATCCGGATCCGGGCCAGGGCTCTGATTGAACGTAATGCCCGGAATGAAAAGGAAAGTATCATCGTGACGGAACTGCCCTATCAGGTGAACAAGGCGAAGCTGATCGAGCATATTTCCGAACTGGTGAAAGAAAAAAAGATCAGCGGCATCACGGATCTGCGTGATGAATCCGACCGGGAGGGGATCCGCATCGTCATTGATCTTAAGCGGGATGAAGTCTCGGGCGTCATTCTCAATCAGCTCTATAAACATACCCAGATGGAGAACACCTTTGGGATCATCATGCTGGCGATTGAAAAGGGACAGCCCCGCGTTTTTAATCTCAAGGAAATCCTCCAGAGTTTTGTCGATTTCCGGAAGCAGGTCGTCATCCGCCGGACCCAGTTTGATCTGACCCGCGCCCGGGAGCGGGCGCATATTCTTGCCGGGCTCATCATTGCGCTCAGTCAGATTGATGCGGTCATTGCTGTGATCAAAAAATCTAAAAATCCCCAGGATGCTTCCGCTTCCCTTTGTGAAAAATTTGGTCTCACCGAGATTCAGGCAAAGGCTATTCTGGATATGCGGTTGCAGCGCCTGACCGGCCTGGAACGGGAAAAAATTGACGCGGAATATGCGGAAGTGACAAGTCTGATCGCTGCCTTGCAGGCTATTCTGGATGATCCCCGGCAGGTCCTCAATGTGATTGTGTCCGAACTTGAGGAGATCAGGTCCCGCTTCGGGGATGAGCGGCGCACGGAAATCGTTGTCAGTTCTGAAGATATCAATATTGAAGACATGATTGTCGAAGAAGACATGGTGGTCACGGTTTCCCACTCCGGATATATCAAGCGCAACGCCGTCAGCCTCTATAAAAGCCAGCACCGCGGCGGCAAAGGCAAGGTCGGCATGGGCACCAAGGAAGAGGACTTTGTCGAAAAGATCTTTATCGCCTCGACCCATCATTATGTCCTGATCTTTACCAATCGGGGGAAAGTCTATTGGCTGAAGGTCTATCAGATCCCCCAGGGCGGCCGGGCCGCCAAGGGCAAAGCCGTCGTCAACCTGATCAATATCACGCCGGGAGAGCGCATGGCCGCGATTCTGCCCATTCGGGATTTTGCGGAGGGTAAATCCATTGTCATGGTCACCAAAAAAGGAATCGTCAAAAAAACGGAACTGGCAGCCTTCTCCAATCCTCGCACGGGTGGGATCATTGCCATGTCTGTCGATGAGGGGGATGACTTGATTGACGTTCAATTGACCCTGGGCAACCAGGAGTTATTCATGGGGACCCGCAAGGGCATGGCCATCCGGTTTAAGGAAGAGGATGTGCGGGATATGGGAAGAGCGGCCCGGGGGGTGATCGGTATCCGGATGGACGAGGACGATGTCGTCGTTGGCGTGGAAATTCCGACGGAAGGGAACTCCGTCGTCACGGTGTCGGAAAAGGGTTTTGGGAAGAGGACCAGCGTATCGGAATACCGGCTGCAGAGTCGTGGTGGCAAGGGGATCATCAATTTGAAAACCGTTCCCAGAGTGGGAAATGTCTCCGGGATTTTACAGGTCACCGGCGACGAGGACATCATGCTGATCAGTGATACGGGCAACATCATCCGGGTCAAGGTAGAATCCGTGCCTCTGATTCATCGCAGTACGCAGGGAGTGAAGCTGATCGATTTGGAACCGGAAGAACGGTTGGTCGGCATGGCCCGGGCAGAACGGGAAGAAGAGAAGGAAGAGGACGGGATAGACCTCCCTGAAGAAATCACCGAAGAAGACACCGAAGAACCCATATAACCATTCTTCCTTTCGGAGAGGATGATTTATGTCGAGTGACAAAGCGGATCGCTGGATGTCCTGGGTAGCCCTGGCCACGGCCATATTAGCCGTTGTTGCAGCCATTACAACGCTCTATGTGGGCAAATATTCGTCCAGGGCAGTCCTGAATCAGGGCCAAGAAACCAGCCAGTGGGCATTCTATCAGGCGAAAAGCATTAAGTCCTATATCTATGAGATTCAGAAACAAAAGCTGGAACTGGAGGTGCTTGCCGATCGGGGGAAGCAGACCGGAGCCATGGCGGACAGGTATCAGAAGATCATTCAGGACTATGACAAGCAGATCAAGCGCTACGAAGTTGAAAAGGCAGAGATCAAGACCGTCGCCGAGAAACTGGCCAAATCAAAGGAAGATGCCCAAATACGGGCCGGAAATTTCGGTTATGCTCTGATTTTCTTACAGATATCCATCATGCTATGCTCTGTTTCCGCTTTGACGAAAAAGAAGCCCCTTTTCTTTATCGGTCTGGTGCTGTCGCTGGGTGGGGTGTTCTTTTTTAGCGACGCCATCTGGCTGTTTTATTGAAATGCATTACCGGTTGTTCGATCATACGGCGGATCTGGGCGTGGAAGTTTTCGGCAAAACGCGGAAGGATCTCTTTGTCAATGCCGCTGCTGCACTGTTTGATCTCTTGCTGGATGCGCCGGGCATCCAACCCACCGTCGTCAGGGAAATCGTGATCGAGGGGTCCGACATCACGGATCTTTTTGTAAATTATCTTCGTGAAATCCTTTATCTCTTTAACGGTATGGCGTTCGTTTTGACGGATGGCCGCGTCAGGCAAATCGATAATCACCATCTGGTCGCAGAGATACGGTGTGGACGGTTTGATGCCCGGAAGCACAGGATCAGGACAGAAATCAAGGCAGTGACCTATCACCAGGCTTCTGTCCGAAAAACGGAGCAGGGATGGATGGGAAGGATCATCTTTGATGTCTGATATCAAAATAAAAAAGATGGATGAGTGCCGCTGGATCATTGAGCCGTTCGGAGGCATGAAAGTACCGGGAATCCTCTATACGAGCGAGCGGATGATAAAAGAGATGGGAAGCGATGAAAGCCCGAAGCAGGTGGCCAATGTTGCTCATCTTCCCGGCATCGTTAAATATTCGCTCGCCATGCCGGACATGCACTGGGGCTATGGTTTTCCCATCGGCGGTGTCGCGGCCTTCGAGATGTCGGATGGGATCGTTTCCCCCGGTGGTGTGGGTTACGATATCAACTGCGGCTGCCGTATGATAACCACCCGGCTCTGCCTGGACGATATCCGCGACCGGTTGCCGGATCTGGTGACGGCGCTGTTTCAGAATATTCCCTCCGGCGTCGGTTCGACAGGTTCGTTAAAACTATCTCAGAAAGAAGAACGGAAAGTTCTACTGGAAGGATCAAAATGGGCTGTCGATCAGGGCTTCGGGACGCCGGAAGACCTGGAAACGACGGAAGACAGGGGCGTCATGGCCGGGGCCGATCCGGACCGGGTCAGCGCGCGGGCGCTGGAGCGGGGCAAGCAGCAGCTCGGCACGCTCGGATCGGGCAACCACTTTCTGGAAATCGAGGTGGTGGAAGAGATCTTTGATCCCGTCGCTGCCGCAGCCTTCGGACTGGAGCAGGATGAGATCGCGGTGCTCATCCACAGCGGTTCCCGCGGCCTGGGTTACCAGGTCTGTGACGACTATCTGGCCCGAATGGTCAAACACATGGGGGAGATGGGCTTGAATTTGCCGGACCGGCAACTTGCCTGTGCCTATCTGGAATCCCAGCCCGGCCGGGATTATCTGGCCGCCATGGCCTGCGCCGCCAATTACGCTTGGGCCAACCGGCAGATGCTGATGCACTGGACACGGGAAACCTTTGAAAAGACGCTCAGAAAAAGTCCGCGCGACATAGGCATGCGCCTGCTTTATGATGTCTGCCATAATATCGCCAAGATCGAAACGCTGCCTGTGGAAGGGAGTCCGAAAAAACTCTGCGTCCACCGGAAAGGCGCTACGAGGGCCTTTCCGCCGGGCCATCCGGCAGTCCCGGAGCGATACAGAAAGGTCGGCCAGCCGGTCTTAATCCCCGGCGATATGGGGACGGGGTCTTATGTGCTGGCAGGAACGGACAGGGCTTTTACAGAAACCTTTGGCAGTACCTGCCATGGGGCTGGACGGGTGATGAGCCGTACCCAAGCGACCAAGATGAGTAAAGGCCGGGCCGTGCAAAGAGACATGGCGGATCGGGGGGTGATCGTCATGGCAAGCGGCAGGGGAACCCTCCGGGAGGAGATCCCGGAGGCTTACAAAAATCTCGATGAGGTGGTCGAGGTGGTACACCGTGCGGGTATCTCAAAAAAGGTGGCCAGGCTCCGGTCCCTCGGATGCATCAAAGGTTAAAAGATAACATTTTCTGCCACTGCTCTTCCCCCAGACGCTCAACAGGCCGATTTTTCATTTGCATGAAGACCACTCCTTTCGATAGATAGCAAAGGAATAAGCAAGAGCACCATCCTCACAATCGCTTAAAAAGAGTACAGCTTTTCGCCGGGCAGAACCGTTATACCGTTTTTCAGCAGGACTTCGATGGCGGCATCCTGCTGGTCAAACCGGAAAAGCATCACGGCGTTTTCACCACTTTTTTCGACGAAAGCATACATATAGGCGATGTTGATATTCTCTTTTGCCAAGACTTCCAGAATGCTGTGGAGGCCACCGGGCCGGTCGGGCACTTCTACAGCCACGACGGTGGTCCGGCTGACGGTAAACCCACTTTCTTTGAGGACTTTTGTGGCCAACTCCACGTTATTGACGATCAGCCGGACAATGCCGAAATCGGAGGTATCGGCAACGGCCAGGGTACGGATATTGATCGGGGCATCCTTCAGAATTTTTGTGACCTTTTCCAGGCCTCCCGGCTTGTTTTCCAGAAATATGGTGATCTGTTCAACCTTCATGGATCATCCTCCTTGCTTAATAGGGGCGGCTCCGTTTTAAATTTGTCTTTTATCCATTACCCGGCTGGCCTTGCCCTCAAAGCGCTGCAGGGATTTCGGCTCCACCAGTTTCACCTTGGCGGAAATACCCAAATAGTCCTTCATATCCTTGACAATGCGTCTCTCCATATTCTGCAGTACCCTGACCTCTCCGGATTCGGCCAGAAGATTTTCACTGACCTCCACCTGGACTTCCAGCGTATCCAACTGGTCGATGCGGTCCACAATCAGCTGGTAATGGGGTTCGATGCCCTTGATATTGAGGAGCACCGCCTCGATCTGGGAAGGGAAGACATTGACGCCGCGGATGATCAGCATGTCATCACTCCGGCCGGTGACACGCTCCATCCGGACAAGTGCCCGGCCGCACCGGCAGGGCGCCATGTTCAGGGTTGTGATATCCCGCGTGCGGTAACGGATCAGCGGGAAGGCCTCCTTGGTGATGGTCGTAAAAACCAGCTCACCCTTTTCACCGTAGGGAAGAACCTCGCCGGTGTCCGGATTGATAATCTCGGCGATGAAGTGGTCCTCGAAAATATGCATCCCGTCACGGCCCTCCATGCACTCCATGGACACCCCGGGTCCCATGACTTCGGAAAGGCCATAGATATTCAGGGCCGTGATGTTCATGGCTTTTTCGATTTCATCCCTCATTTTTTCCGACCAGGGTTCGGCACCGAAGATTCCAACACGCAGTTTGAGCGCCCTCATATCAACATTCATGGCTCGCCCCTGCTCCGCCAGATTGAGGGCGTAGGAAGGTGTGCAACAGATCGCCGTAGGGCCGAAGTCCTGGAGAATCATGATCTGCCGCTTGGTGTTGCCGCCGGACATGGGAATGACGCTGGCCCCCAGCTTTTCCGCGCCGTAATGGGCGCCCAGCCCGCCCGTGAAAAGACCGTAGCCGTAAGCGTTGTGGATGATGTCGTTCTTGGTCAGGCCGGCGGCGACAAAGCACCGGGCCATCAGTTCCGACCAGGCATCGATATCCCGTTTGGTATATCCCACAACGGTCGACCGACCGGTTGTTCCTGATGAGGCATGAAGCCGGACTACGCTGCTCATCGGAACGGCAAAGAGACCGAAAGGGTAATTGTCCCGCAGATCCTGCTTGGTGGTAAAGGGGAGACGTGCCAGGTCGGCAAGAGATTTGATGTCGTCCGGTTTCACTCCGGCCTCATCAAAGGCCGTTCTGTAAAAACCGACGGTGTGATAGACCCGTTGCGCCACCTGCTGCAACCTTTTCAATTGTAGAGCGTCCAGTGCTTCCCTGGGCAGAGTTTCAAATTCCTCATTGTAGATCATGGATCAGGCCTCCCTCCTTGAGATGTGTACGTTGTTGTTCTGGCCAATGATGATTTTCAGTATATCAAAAGATGATCACAGGGGCAAGCGCTGTTCAATGAAAAAAGACATTCTGAAAACGATATTTAATGCCGGACATTTTTTGAAAACCGGAACCAGAGGCGCAGGAGACGGACCGTCACAATGGCCATGATGAGGCGGGGCACGTAGAGCCAGAAGGCGCTCAGCCCAAGCGACATGAACAGTGCCGGATCTTCCACCATGGAATGATTGATGCCGATGGACAGGTGCAGCATTTCCAGGTCTTCCTTTGACAAACCGCCGTCTTTTGTCTCTTCCACAATAACGGCGCCACCGTAAGCCAGGCCGAAGACAATGGCTGTCATCCAGAGAAAACCAAGCTTTTTATCCAGGCCCATGATTTTCAGAAACGGGGAGAAAATGTTCACAATGTTGGTGATCCATCCCAGGGCTTTGAGAATTTCCAGCAGGGTCAGCAGGGTCATGCAGATCAGGAATATCTTGATGCTGAGTTCCAGTGTCGTCCAGGCCCATTCCTTGACCATTTGAAAAAAAGGGAGGACTGCGGTGGTTACGGCACCCGCGGGTATGGTCATCGCCGGGCTATCTTTTAGAAAGGGTGCGACCAGCAGAACCGTTGCCACAGCCGCGGACAGACGGAAAAGAGTAGCCTTCAGCGGATGCAGGCCGGATCGGGACTGAATGATGCCTTCCTGGATCATATTGTGGGCTGTCAGCAGGAAGATGCCCATGAGCGTCATCTGGGCAGTGGTGAAGGGAAGCACCGCCATGGCGGCGATCGCCCCGTAAATATTGGCCAGGATACCGATCAGGAGCGGCAGGGCGGCCAACGTGGGCAAACTGAGGAAATCCATCACCGGCGCCAGCAGGAAATCAAGCCGGTTCAGCCAGCCGCTCCAGGCGAGAAGAGAGGTCAGAAAAGAGATGGGAAGCACGATTTTCATGATCCAGAGAAAACCGTCCCAGCCCTTTTTCAAGCCGGCCTTTGTCCCGGCCATCCATAATGTTTTTTTTCGGTTCACCGATGGATATCCCTAACCGTTGGTGGTGTCATGTGATTTCAGGTAAATCTCGTTTATCAGACAAAAGGGTTGCGGGGAAAGCATTATTTCATACCCAGCGGGGTTTTTCTCCTTTGCGCAAATCGGCCGGATGTGGTAGTCAAAAATCCAACCTCCTCCTTGACATAAACAGGAAGCATGAAACTTACCATCAGCCGAAAATTACTCTTTAGCTATCTGGTCATGGCGTTGTTGACTGTCCTGGCCAGTGCCTATGCTGTCCTCAGTCTGAGGGATCTCAATGATCTGGCCTATCGAATCATCAATCAGGATTTTTTCATCGTGGAGACCAGCAAGAAAATGATGGATGCCCTGCTGGCTCAGGAAAGCTCCGAACGGAAATATCTCATCCTGAAAGATCCATCCCTTGCCGATATCTTCTGGGTGAGAAATCAGGAATTAAATCAAAATCTCCAGGAGTTGAAAAATGCCCGATTCCCGGGTACGGCGAAAACATTACCTCAGGTCGCTGCCCTGGCCACACGGTACGGCATTATTTTTAATCAAGAACTGGCACTGGTGAAGGAAAATCGCCTGAGTGAGGCGATTGCGTTGTCTGAGCAGGACGGGAAAAAAGCCATTGAAGAGATTGCTTCTGAGGTACGTGCCATACAGCGTAAGGCCGAGCAGGATATTGACACGCGGATGAACCTGATCCGGGAGCGCAGCACCAACGCGTCAAGAATGACCTTTATTTTGTCGGTGATGAGCCTTGTCGCCGGGTTGTCCCTGGCGCTGCTGATCACCTATAATATTTCCATCCCCCTCCGGAAACTTGAAAAAGCGACGAGTCTGGTTGCCGAAGGGAAGTTTGACCACGACCTTCAGATCCATCATCGTGATGAAATCGGCAGTTTGGCCCGCTCCTTTGGGAGGATGACGGAACGCCTCAAAGTGCTGGAGACGATGAATCTCGATGCGAGCCCGCTGACCGGATTGCCGGGCAACCTGGCCATTGAAAGGATCATTGGTGAGCGCCTGTCGACCGGACAACCCTTTTCCCTCTGCCAGGTTGATCTTGACAATTTCAAGCCTTTTGCCGATAAGTATGGTTATGCTTGGGCCAGTGAGATCATCAAGGAGGTTGCACGGATCCTGACGGACGAGCTGAAACAGACCGGAGGGAAAGGTGTTTTCATCGGGCACATCGGGGGCGACGACTTTGTGATTATTGCCGATCCCCAGCGGGCGGAAGCCCTGAGCCGGCATCTGGTTGATCAATTCGATGCCCGCATACCGCTGTATTACAGTTCGGAAGATCAGGAGCAGGGCTTCATTATCGGCAAAGACAGAAAAGGGCGTGAGCAGACTTTTCCTTTGCTGACGGTGTCTGTGGCGATGGTCACCGGTGATGGACACCGTTTTAAAAATGCGCTTGAGATCGCGGAGATGGCGGCAGAATTAAAGGAATACGCGAAAACGCTGCCCGGCAGTAACTTTGTAATGGAAAGACGCGGCGAGTCACGAGCCGCAACCGGCAGGATAGGATGAATGCGGGGGAGAATGTGCTGAAGAGGGTCAGAATTTTCTGGATTTGCCTGCTGATCGCAGCGCTGGGGGCCTGTGCGTCTCCGGCAACCATGCCGCCCGGCAAGGGGGCTGGCCCGGGGCTGGCCATTGTTCCTGTGGAAAAGCCGGGTCTCTTCAGCAAGCCATCGAACGATGCCGCTGTGTTAAATGAGGGGGCTTCCTATCTGGGCTTCCCGGAAAAGCCGGCGGATTATGCAAAAGCCAGGGCATCCTTTGAGACCTTGATTAAAAACTACCCCAAGAGCAAATGGCGCCCTCTGGCGGAAACGCTGATCCGTCTCTTGGATGATATACAATCTGTTCAGGCTGTGCAGGCCAGAGGTCAATCTGAACAGGACCAACTTAAAAATGAGAACGAGCGTTTAAAAAAGGAAATCCAGGCACTAAACGGCCGGTTCCAGGCTGAACGTTCCGCACTTCCCGCGCTTCTTCAGGAGAACGAACAGCTTAAAAAAGATATAGAGTTGTTGAAGAAACTGGAGGTCCAGTTAGACAAGCGAGAAAAGATGCTCCGCTGAAAACCTAGACTTATGCTGCTGTCTTCCTTAACCCATTTTGTTTCAACCAGGATTCGGCCATCATGACCCCCAGCGCCGTCTTGACATCGACAATCTGAGCAGTTTTGATCATTTCCCCAGCTTCGGCAAAAGAGACGGACATGGTTTCAATAAACTCATCCTCATCGGCAGGTAGCGGCAGGGGAAAAAGGTCGAGAGCAAGGAAAAAATACATGTATTCATTGCCGTATCCGGGAATCAGATAACCCTCAAAGAGCTTCACCAACTGTTTTGCCTGAAAGCCGGTTTCTTCCGCCAGTTCCCTCTGGACGCAGGCTTCCACGGTCTCGGTTCCCTTGTCCATCGCCCCGGCAGGAATCTCCGTAAGGACCTGCCGGGTGGCATGACGATACTGGCGAATCAGAATCAGCTTGCCTTCATCGGTTACGGGGACGACGGCGATACAGGGCTTGTGATCGATCCAGCTCTGGCCGCTGCTCCGGCCGTTGGGGAAAAGAACCTCTCCCTCAAAAACATCGAATACCCGGCAGCGGTAAATTAATCGTCCGTCGTTCTCCGGGCCTTGATTGGATGACATGCTTTCTCCTCGCGGATTTAACGTTTTAACAGAATATTTGTGAATGCCCGAATACAGAGATCGGCGGGTGTTCTGATCGACGGCTCATAGGTCTGGCCCTTTAAATAAAACTGCAACACCTTGATGTCTTTTAGATCTTCAGGTTTCTGCGTGAGCGGATCGCGGTCAAGAACCACAAAATCGGCGACTTTGCCGTCGGTCAGCGTACCCCGCTCCTTCTCATCGAAAGAGAGCCGGGCCGCCGAACGGGTATACATCCGGACGGCATCGAGGATGGAAATCCTCTGTTCCGGATTGGGGTGATTGCAGGCCGCATGGATCCCGCCGATCGCATCGGGAATACTGCAAGGGGCATCGGAACCACCGGCGATTGTTAATCCATGATCGAGCATGCTCTTCAGGGGCATCAGGCTGTATGCCCGGTCGCCCAGAATGCGGGTTAGATAGCTCATCGGCTCCTGTTCCCAGTGAAGCAGCGGGGGCTGAATGGCAATATGAATGCCGATTTTAGCCGCCCGTTCCAGGAGCGGGGATGGCATCAGGTTGGCATGGATGATCACATGACGATGGTCCTGCCGGGGAAAATCGGCCAGGGCGTCTTCGTAGGCGATGACCGCCTGCTCGACGGCGGCGTCTCCAATGGCATGCATGGCCACCTGAAGGTCCAGGCGATTGGCCTTTTTCACGAAGTTAGTGATTTGCTTCTGCGAATAGGCGAGGAAGCCTCTGTCGTCGGGTCGATGCGCATAGGGTTCTTTGAGGGCGGCATCTTCTGTGCCGAAGCAGCCGTCCAGCGCCGTGGCAAAACACCCGCCAATCCGGGTGAGCTTGCGCCGGACCACCTTCCGGATGTCCAGGGTCTGAAAATAGATACGATATTGAAGCGGAAAGGCTTTTGCGGCAAAGCGCATCAGGTCGACATCGGCATCCAGGGGAAAACCGAGTCCTTCCACGGTATGGATCAAGCCGAACCCCCGGCGGGCCAGTTCGTCCGATGCGCCAATCAGGTTTTTCAGCACCTGATACAGGGAAACGGATCGCGTCAGGTGGTTGACGCCGTCATAAAAAGCCTGCTGATAGAGCCCGCCGGTGGCTTTGTCGAATCCTGCCTGCGCGGTGACGGCTTTTGGTAGTTTTTCCAGTAAGGCGGAATTGGCTACGGCGGCGTGACCATCATATTTGACGAGAAAAAGCGGCTTGGCGGTGATTTGGTCCAGCACGGTCCGGTCCGGCAGTTTCTTTTCCTCGACCGTATGGGCCGAAACGCCAAAACCCAGAAGGACCTTTTCCCGGGGATGCTGGTCTTCATACTCCCGGATGACCTGGCTGAGTTCGGCAAAGTTCCGCACGTGCCGGACATCCAGGGTAGCCCGGAAAAGCGCGTATGACTCGAAATGCATATGGGTATCGGTAAAGGCGGGAAGAATGAACCGGCCCTGCAGGTCCGTGCGTGCCTGGACCCGCTGGTATTGATCGGGGATTTGATCGCCTGTAAACAGGATACGCCCCCCGTCTTCAATCAGGAACTTGAATGTCCGGTTCTGATCTTCACAAGAGATAAAGTGTGCATTTTCAAAAATTTGCATGCGTTTCGCCTCCGGCGGGCATCAGGGTGCAGGAAAGGAACATTCCCCTATTCATGGGGAAGGTTCGGGCGAGTATTGTTAATGTCATTTCAACCGGGGATCCGTGCCGGTGAAACCGCATTCCGGCTGGTAGCAGGTCACATTCAGAAATTGGCATTTCTGTGAGCAGGCCGGGCAGGTCTGGGGAGGGATCTGCGCCTGCAGGGTGTTGCCGCAGTTGCTGCATTTCCAGTAGGTTTCCGCGAGTTTGGGTTTATTTTCCATGGTTGTCGTTATCCTCCTTTGACAGGTCTGCGTGGGATGTTTGCTTTCTTTCCTCCAGACAGGCTTTGCACCAGATGGTGTAGCCGCATTGGCCCTTGCAGTTTTCAAAATCGGGAGAGAGCTGCGGGTTAAAATCTGTTGGCTTCTCAAGGATTGAAGTGGACATAATTTAATTTGTTTTCATGATCGACAGCAGATGCTGTTCAATTTCTTCCTTGGGCAACGCGCCGACCAGCTTGTTGACCAGCTTGCCGTCCTTGAACAGAAGCATCGTGGGAATATTTTGAATGCTGTATTGAGAAGCGATCAGGGGATTTTCGTCCACATTGAGCTTGGTAATTTTGACACCACCCGCATACTTGTCGGCCAATTCATCGAGAATGGGCGCGATCGTTCGGCAGGGGCCGCACCAGGGGGCCCAACAATCCACCAGAACAGACCCGGGCGAAGAGATGACCTCCTTGGAGAAGGTGGCATCCGTCACATCCACCGGATGACCCTCTTCACCCTTGACGACAAGCGGTTCGCTGCACTTTCCGCAGCGGGGCCGGTCATGGAGACGGTTCTCCGGCATCCGGTTTTTAGCCCCGCAACTGAGGCAGCGGATAATCATTTCATCCAGCGGCGCTTTGCACTGACCGCACGTCGGCTTATCCTGAAGGTGTTGCCTGGGAATGCGATTTTTGGTTCCGCAGTTCAGGCAGCGGATAATGATTTGTTTTGAACTCATATCATAATCTCATCTTCGTAAGGATGGCTGAACAGGTCGAGAAAATCCAATAACCTAAATATAGTGATGATTTATCGTTACGTCAAGCGCGCGGACCGGTTTTCATCAGATCGCCACCTGGACAGGTACCGGTTGCAAGACCCTGATCAGTTCGGATGGCGGCATCTCCGCCAGGAGCCCCCGGCTGCCTGCATTGATCAGGACGCAGGGCAGGCTGGCAATGGTTTCCTCCATATAGATGGGCAGAATCTTTTTCGTACCGAAGGGAGACGTGCCGCCCACTCTGTAACCGGTATGTTTTTCAGCGGTTTTTGGATCGCAGGGGTGGATGGACTTCACACCCAGGATTCTGGCCAGGGCCTTGGTAGAAACCTCTTTATCGCCATGCATCAGAATAATGAGCGGCAGTTTGTGTTCATCCTCCATGACGAGGGTCTTGATGATCCTATGTTCGGGAATCCCCAGTTCCCGTGCCGACACGCGGGTTCCGCCGTGTTCTTCATACTTGTAGGATCGGGGGATGAAATCGACCTGATTTTTTCTCAGCATTAAAAGCGCCGGTGTGACGGGGATTTTGTCTTTGGACATCTCAGCCCTCGTTTTTTTCGATAATCCGGACGGGAAAGGGCTCCGCATTCCTTCCACTATAAAGGGAGAGGTGGGGGAAGGGAATTTCGATGCCCTCCTGGTCAAAGCGGATCTTGAGATCTTCCTGGATTGAGTTCTGCAGGGCCAGAAGGTTGGCCTGCGTTGCCCAGACGGCGAAGAGAAAATCAATGGAAGACTGGCCGAATCCCGACAGGATCACCTGCGGCGCCGGTTCCTGGAGGCACAGAGGGTTATTCTTCGCGACGTCCATCAGGGCGGCCCGTACCCGGGCGATGTCCTCCCGGTAGCCGATGCCGAGATGAATGTCGAGGCGCCGGATGGGAAACCGGGTGGCGTTGGTCAGCCGGTTCTTGATGACCGTTTCGTTGGGGATCCGGACGAAGCGGTTGTCATCGGTTCTCAGCTTGATGGAGAGCATATCGATGGAGAGGACCCAACCGCTCATACTATCCACCGTGATATAGTCGTTGATGACAAAGGGTCGTTCCATCATGATGAAGACGCCGCTGATGATGTTGGAAACGCTGGTCTGGGAGGCGAAACCGACGGCAATGCCCACGATGCCCGCCGCGCCGAGCAGGGTGTTGAGATGAAAACCCAGTTCGTTGAGGACGGAAAAAAGGATGATGAAAAGGCCGGTATAATAAATGATTTTTCCGGCCACCATCCCGGGCTGCGCCGAAAGGCGCAAGGTCATGACTTTGCGGATCCATTTGCTGAAATAATAAATAGCGGGTAGCCCGATGAACAGCAGGACAGCGACCCGGATCAAGGTTCTTATCGTTTCACCGGAGAGATAGGTGCTGAGTTTCAAACCCCACGGGGATAGAGATTCCATCCAATTGCTCCTTCTTATATCAAGCGCCTTCAACGGGTCCGGTCATGGTTTCCATCATAAACGCCTGATGTTTGCATCTATAAATAACCGAATTTGATGGAAAAGTAAAGATGTCCCTTTTTGAGTTGCCTCTCATCATAAATGACGATGATCACCCTATCGTAGATGGTCTTGAATGATTGAGTCATATCCCTTTCAAATAAGGTTCATCCGGTTGATAGTTGACTGAAAGTGTTAGGACGAATAATTTCATTGCTATAGTAGATTTCAAATGTAAATCGTGATAGTCTGAACGTAAAGAAGCCATTTGAATAAGTTCCATCCCGCATAATCATTCTTCATGGACATATGGAATCGTTGAGCGGTACATTGAATAAGTGCTGGAAAGAGAATCTTTTTGAAACAGTAAGCATAAAATGGAAATAACTACAGACATATATCTTGGGGACAGCAAGGAGCAGTTAAAACTGATTTCAGATAACTCAGTTGACCTTGTTGTAACATCACCGCCTTACGCAGACCAGCGAAAAAATACATACGGTGGTATTCACCACGACAAGTACGTGGAGTGGTTTTTGCCTATTTCCGAACAGCTATTACGTGTCCTCAAACCAACGGGAACCTTTGTCTTAAATATCAAGGAAAAAGTGTTTGTATGAGTTACGAAGGTAAAATGCTTAAAGATTTGGCTATGCCATCGAAAAAGGAAGTTGAAAAAACTTTGCTGAAAACTTTGTTCAAACATAATGGCGTAATAAAAGAGTTTGCCACTGGTGAAGAAATCGTAAATGAAATAGCTGATGAATTTATTTTAAACGAAAATCAGAGAACTGCTATTTTAGAAAGAATTTATCGCAAAGAAAATAGAATTGTAAAAACACCTCTTTGGCATCGTTTACTCTATCGAGCTGCAGATTCGTTAGCAAAAGAAAAATTAGTTTCAAGGCCAACGTCAACAATTCTTCTTACAAACAAGAAAGAATGGATGTTAACTGAAAATGGCTTTGATCTGGCATTGAAGATTTTGAATATTCCAAAAACACAAAAAGAATTTCTTCCAACAAAATCCTTTGAAGTTCAAAAAATTGTAAAGAAACTTATTGAAACACCACGACCCGCAAATTATGATCCATTTGATAAAGAAAAGAAAGTTGCCAAGGTTACCAGGGAATCAACAATCAGAACAAGAGGTTTTCGTCAAGCGGTTATAGAAGCATATGATTACAAGTGTGCTTTTTGTGGAATGAAAATTCAAACTCCAGATTCTTTATTGTGGGAAGTTGAAGCTGCACATATTGTTCCTAATAGTGAAAAAGGGAAAGATGATATTTTAAATGGGTTGTCTGTATGTCATTTGCATCATTGGGCTTTCGATGTTGGCTGGTTAACATTGCACGATGATTTTAGAATTCAAGTTTCCTCAAAAGTAAATTCGTTACCTTCTGATTTTGGCAGAATGGGAGATTATGATTTCATCAGAATATTTTCCAATAAAAGTCCTAAAATACTTCTTCCCAAAAGAAAAGAAATTTACCCTCATCAAAATGCAATTAGTTGGCATCGTGAAAATAAATTTTCCCCCTAATGGATTAAAAAAATGAAAAGCAGCAAAATCATTTACTCACTCAACGCAGAAGATATTCAAACAGTGGCTCTTCAAGAGATAGCAAGAAATTTATCTACGGAAGAAATTGAAAAAATAAAAAAATCCATTGCAGACAAGATAAATTGGTATGATGCAATTGCTAATTCAATAAATGAAAAAATCAAAGTATAATCATCGCTAATGTTAGCAGACTTCAAGACTGCTAAAAAGGCGCTGCACCGGAGGCAATTCCGCTGGCGCTCTATCCCCGTCAGTGAGCTTGGTTCTTACTATCTTTCGATCCGTAATCCTCAGTCCTGATAATTGACCACAGCTCAATAGTTGTAGTTGTTATCCGTAACAAAAAGGTGATTGCAACTTAGGTTTCTTAGGTTCATTCGGAGTGGCAGCGATTAAATCGTGGAGATCACGGCACGGTCAACCTTGGAAAAGGCCAGGTTTTGCAGATCCTCCGGAGATGCCCATCGCCAGTCCTGGCAGGTTCGGGGACAGGGCTGACCCGACCGCCGGGAACAGCGGAAGGCGAACAGCGTGATCCGGAAATGGGTATAGGCATGTTTGACGGATGCGATCTGGTCTCCCACCTGAAGCCGGATGCCCAACTCCTCATAGACAGTGCGCTTCAATTCCTCCGCCAGACTCTCTCCACTTTTCACGATACCGCCGGGGAACTTCCAGAGTGAGGCCAGCAGTCCCGCAGGGGGTCGCTGGACAATCAGCACCCGTTCCTGCCGGTCGCGGATCACGGCAGCCACGACACGCCGGTGCGGGATCGGTATTTTTTTTGCAGATACGGGCAGGCGATCCTGAAGATGGGCCTTTCTCCCCCGGCACAGCCTTTGGAGGGGGCAGTCTTGACAGTTTGGTGTTCTCGGGGTACAGATCATGGCACCCAAATCCATGAGGGCCTGATTGAAGGAGCCGGGTGAATGCTTCGGAAGGAGAGCTTTGGCACGAGCTTGAAGTTCCCGTTGCGTTTTTGGCCGGTCCATAGGTTCTTTCACGGCAAAAAGCCGGCTCAGCACCCGCCGCACATTGCCATCGACAGCAGCTACCGGTTGTCCGAAGGCGATACTGAGAATGGCACCGGCGGTGTACGGACCAATACCGGGCAGGCCGGAAAGTGTCTCCCGGTTATCTGGAATCAGACTGTTCAACTGGTCAACAATGATTTGTGCTGCCCAGTGCAGATACCGTGCCCGGGCGTAATAACCCATGTTTTCCCAGGCTTTGAGCACTTCGTCCAAGGACGCTGCGGCGAGCGCTTTCACCGTGGGAAATCTTTTCAGAAAATGTTGATAATAGGGAATGACCGTCTCCACCCGGGTCTGCTGGAGCATGATTTCCGAGATCCAGACCCGGTAGGGGTCCGGATTTTCCCGCCAGGGCAGGATGCGCTGGTGCTGCCGGTACCAGTCTAAAAGTGTTTTGGTGATCAGGGTCTCTGTTTTATTCATGAAGGTGGCTTTTACAATGGACACCGGAAAAGTTCAAATTTTATTGCAAAGAAAACAGTTTTTTGTTTTAGAAAAAGCTTCAAGGTGAAAAACTTAGCAAGTTGACTGGGTGCAAATATGAGATGGATTAAGCCATCAGCGCTGTGATCTCCCCGCCGTCAATATTTTCCTTTTCCAGGAGCAGTTGGGCGCCCTTTTCCAGATCCAAACAATTGTCCGGTAGTCACAATCAATAGTTGCAATCTTTTTCCTGTTCTGGCATGAACACAATAGATGAATTTTTAGTAGATTCTTTACAAAGGAGGGAGCACTGATGAGCGCAAAAATCGGCGAACTGATATTCCTTCAACAGCTTGCAGGCAGATTTAAAATTCCAGTTCCGGATTTTGTTGTGGAGCCTGTGAATCAATCGGATATTAAAAAGAAATTGCAGGTATGGGGAAGCGGAATCGTTAAACCGGATGTGCTTGCAGGAAAACGAGGCAAGGCCGGCACGGTTCATAAAGTCAGTGATTATCGTGAAGCCATGCAACTTTTAAAGAAAGTGGCCGCAGCGGAAGTCGGTGGACTGCAACCTCGCACATCGTACATGGTTCAGTCGGTACCGGCGGAGATGGAGCTTTTTACGGCAATCACCTATAATTCTAAATTTATTTCCCCCTCTTTTACTGTTTCACTCAAAGGCGGAATAGATGTCGAATCCATCCCGGATTCAGACAAAATCACGATTCCCGTCGATGTCTTCCGCGGATTAAATGCCTATCAGGCTTCAGAGGCGCTGAGCAAACTTGGTTTGCATGGCAGTCTGAACTCCATGCTGGCACGCTGCTTTGTCAATCAGTGGGATATGTTCATCTCGACCGGCATGCAGTCCTGTGAAATCAATCCGTGGCGCGTGACCAAAGACGAAAAGATATTTGCCTGCGATTTTAAAGCCACGTTCGATGAAAACAATTTCAAGTTCCGTGATCTCGGGTTTGAATTCCCGGAATACCCGAGCACGGAAGAGGCTTTTGATGAGGAGATGCGACTCTGGTCCGCAGCGAGCCATCAGGGACAGGCTCATGTGTCATCACTCGGAGGAAAAAAGATTCTCCCGATTTTGTTCGGCGGCGGCGCCAGCACCATTATCATCGAAACGCTGGCCCAGTGCGGCGGCGATCCGATATTTCTGTCTGATTTTGGCGGAAACCCGCCTTATGACCGAATGAAGAAGACCGCTGAAATTTGCTTCCGCCATAAACTGGCCAATGCTTCACTGCTTCTCATTCTCGGCGGTAAAGCCAACAACACCCAGATTGACGTGACCTTTGCCGCCATTGCAGACGCCCTGGAAGAATGGGTCGCCCAGAATGGTCCCATTCATATCCCTGTCGTCATCGGACGAGGCGGTCCCGGACTCGTCCAGGGGCTCGCGGTCATGAAAAAAACCCTGGAAAACCTCAATCTGCCGTTTGTCTTCTTCGGACCTGATACGCCCATTACACTGGTCGCTGCGTATGCGGCCAAGCTGGCGAATTACAGCGAGATCGAAGGGAAGGAGGACCAGAAATGAGAGCGAAATCATTGAGTGATATCCTGAAAAAAGGTGATCGTATCGCCGTATCGAATATTACCGGCCGTGAAGCTTCCAAGGTCTCGATCATTTCTCAAAGCTACTGTAGGAATATCGTGGCCGGATGGGCGCTTGGCAAGGACGGTCAGACCGTTGACGTTCCGGGGGGCAAGCCGATACCCGTCTTCGGCCAGTTCGAGGACCTGCTGTCAGCCCTTCCGGATGCAAAAAAACCCAACAAGATTATTGTTTATTCACCGCCTGATGCAGTCTATGGCGATGTCAAGGAAGTGCTGGAACACGGCAAGAAGTTTGTTGAAACCATTTTCGTCATTACGGAACATGTGTCCATCGAAGTAACGGCGAAACTCAAATCACTTGCCGATAGCGCTGATATCGATATTGTCGGCTGCAATACGCTCGGTGTCATCAATGCTTACGACCGCACGCGCGTCGGTGCTGTTGGCGGAGATTCTCCGGATGAGGCCTTCGTCAAGGGAAGCGTTTGCATCGTGTCCAACTCCGGCAATATGGTCAATACCATTGCGACCTACCTCAAGCCTGCCGGATTGGGTATTTCCTATGGAATCTCAACCGGCAAGGATCCTCTGATCCTGACACCGATCAGAGAGCTTCTTCCCCTTGCCATGATGGACCCCCGCACACAGCTTGTTATCCTCTATGTTGAACCGGGCGGATCCTATGAAGAGGAGGCGATCGCCTATCTTAAGTCTCTCAAATGCCCGAAACCGGTCATTGTCTATGTTTCAGGACAGTTCGCCGAAGGACGCAGTATCTCTCTGGGGCACGCCGGTGCGGTCGTCGAAGGACCCAACACCACGGCTTCGGCAAAAATGAAAATGTTCGACGACTATTTTGGGGTACCGGTTTTTGACCCAGATCATCCGAAAGTGTTCATGTCCATACTCAAGGAAAAAAAGCGGGGCGTCCGCGTCAACGCGCTTCATGACCTTGTAAATGCGGCCATGGCCGTGACGGATGCATGCGGGATCAAAACGGACTTCTCCCCGACACAACCGATCGGGCTCAACCCATGGTTCAAGAATTTCGGCGCCTTTGAACATAAACTCCCCCGCACCATGATTATTCATCCCGGTAACATCCCAGAACCTTACGGTTCTCTGGTTGAGCGATATGTCAAGTCCGGCTTCGGCCGGATACAGACGCGGCAATCCATGCGCAACGCATCACATGCGTCCTCAAATGACGGTGTTACGCCGCGCATATACGGCTATTCCGTCATGAACCTTATGAACAAAGGCTCGTTTGTCGAATCAGTCCTTCTTTACTGGCTCGGCCATCCGCTCAAGCACGAGTTTGAAATACGCTTATTCGAAATGGGACTGATCGCATCGTTGACGAACGGACCGGGCACGATTTCAAGCCAGGCGCCAAAACTTTCCGCTTCCGCTGGAAATTCGCCGAATACGGCCATGATCGCAACCCTGGCCGCCATTGGAACGGTTCACGGCGGAAACGGCCAGGAAGCAGCCAGAATGCTGATTGATGTTTTCGGGAAAACCGGATTGACCGATCCCTACAACAAGAAAAATGCGCCTGACCTGGATGCGATTGTTCGTGACTATGTCAAGAAATTCAAGGAAAGGAAGGTGGTGGACAAGGAGGCAGGTCTTCATTACGAAAAAGTCCCCTGCCTCGGACATCCCGTGTTCAACAAGGAAGCGGTCAACTTCGATCCGCGCGAAAGAGTCATCGCCGCATATATGGATGAGCATAAAATCTACAACGTGTTCCATGATTTCTATCACCGGTTGACCCGCGGCATGACCAGCGCCGGCGTGACCAGTAAGGTCCACGCCGTAAACGTGGACGCCACGCTTACCTGTATTCTGATGGGCATTGCATGGCCGCTTCTGGTGGAGAAGAAGATCACCGTCGAACGTGCGCTCGACCTGCCGTTTCTCGCCTTTGCGCTGGGTAGGGTGGCCGGCGGTGCAGGCGAGTATCTTGACCATCGCGAAAGCGGGACCGATATGGACATGCGTATTCCCGTGAGTGAATGTAAATTCCTCGGACGTGTTCAGGATTAGAACTTCTTTAAGGAAATAACGGTTAACAGGAGGGCAGGCAATGGGCAAATCACTGACCAGGAAACTTCTGGAATCACATATTGCAGAGGGATCCTGGAACCCGGGATCCGAAATCGCCATCAAGATCGATCAGACGCTCACCCAGGATGCAACCGGCACCATGGCCTACTTGCAGTTCGAAGCCACCGGCCTGCCGAAAATCGAGACGGAACTGTCGGTCAGCTACATCGATCATAACACCATTCAAGTCGGCTTCGAGAATGCAGACGACCATAAATATCTGCAGTCGATCGCCGTTAAATACGGCATCATCCTCTCCCGCGCCGGAAACGGCATCTGCCACCAGGTGCATCTTGAACGTTTCGGCAAGCCTGGCAAAACGCTGCTCGGGTCCGATTCCCACACGCCGACTTGCGGCGGCATCGGCATGATCGCCATTGGCGCCGGCGGATTGGATGTTGCACTGGCAATGGGCGGCGCGCCCTTCTACCTTGTCTGCCCCAGGATCGTTAAAATCAATTTGATCGGCAGGCTGAAACCCTGGGTTTCGGCCAAAGACGTGATTCTCGAAGTTCTCCGCATTTTCGGCACCAGGGGCAACGTCAATAGGGTTTTCGAATACGGTGGTCCCGGGGTAAAAACATTTTCCGTTCCCGAACGTGCGACCATCACGAACATGGGCGCGGAATGTGGCGTCACCACGTCGGTATTTCCCAGCGATGATATTACAAAGATGTTCCTCAGCGCGCAGGGCCGCCTCTCCGACTGGTCAGAGATCACCGCGGACGGGGATGCGGAGTATGACAAGGTCGTAGAGATCAACCTGTCCAAACTTGTGCCGCTGTCAGCTACGCCTCACTCACCCGGGAATATCGCCACGGTTGAATCGCTACAGGGCATGCCGGTGGATCAGGTTTGCATCGGCTCCTGCACCAACTCGTCTTACAAGGATCTTGCAACCGTCGCACGCATCATGAAAGGCCACGTCGCCGCACCGAACGTGAGCCTGGTCATTGCGCCCGGTTCCCGGCAGGTCATGCAGAATATCGACAAAGCCGGTTACCTGGGCAATCTCATTGCTTCCGGCGCGCGGATCGACCCGGCAGCATGCGGGTTCTGCATTGGCAACAGCCAGTCGCCGTCAACGAGAGGAATTTCGCTGCGCACGTCCAACCGTAACTTTGAGGGCCGGTCCGGCACCCATGACGCCCAGGTCTACCTTGTCTCATGCGAAACCGCAGCGGCAGCGGCAATTACAGGTAAAATCACGGACCCAAGAAAACTGGGGATGAAATATCCCAGGATTACTATGCCGGGAAAATTCATGATTGACGACAATATGTTCATTTTCCCAAAAGCGATCGAGGATCCCTCCTTGGTCGATATTTTCCGTGGACCGAATATCGGCGCCCCTCCGACCAACGACCCCTTCCCTGCTGATATCAAAGGCACGGCCGCCATCAAGGTCGGCGACAAGATTACCACCGACCACATCATCCCGGCAGGCGCAAGGATGAAATACCGTTCAAATGTACCCAAATACTCCGAGTTTGTGTTCGAGACGGTTGATGCAGGGTTTTCTGCACGTGCCAGACAGATTCGCGATGCAGGCAGACACAATATCATTGTCGGCGGCGAGAGCTATGGAGAAGGCTCATCGCGCGAACATGCGGCCATTTGCCCGATGTTCCTCGGCGTCAAGGTCGTTCTGGCCAAATCGTTCCAGCGCATTCATACGGATAATCTGGTCAATTTCGGCATCCTTCCCATTACCTTTAAAAATGAAACGGATTATGAAAGAATCAACCAGAACGATGAGCTCGAAATTGTTAACGCAGCCAAGTCAATCGCCGACGGCAAACCACTGGTGGTCAGGAACAAAACCAAAGGAATGAATATCGAAGCCCTGTACAGTCTGACCGCACGGCAGAAGCAGATCATCCTTGCCGGTGGCTCGCTGTCCATGCAAAGAAAGAAGGCGGAGGGCAGTATCGATAAAAATCATGGATGAAGGAACGATCATACTCAGGAGGCTTTGGTGATGGCGAAGAAGATCAGCACAAGGAACGTAATCGTTGAGATGGATGGCGATGAGATGACGCATGTCATGTGGGCCATGATCAAAGAGAAACTCCTTGCCCCCTACGTGGACATCAGGACCGAGTACTATGATCTTGGCCTCAAGAAGCGCGACGAAACCGACGACAAGATCACCCTGGAAGCTGCCGAGGCCATTAAAAAGCACGGCGTGGGCGTGAAGTGCGCTACCATCACCCCGGACAAAAATCGCGTCAGGGAGTACAACCTCAAGCAGGAGTGGAAGTCTCCGAACGCCACGATCAGGGCTCACCTGGACGGCACCGTGTTCCGCAAACCCATCCTGGTGAATAATATAAAACCCGGTGTCCGCTCATGGACTAAGCCCATCATCGTGGGGAGGCACGCTTACGGTGATGTATACAAGAACACCGAGTTCAAGGTGCCCGGTCCCGGAAAAGCGGAGCTTGTTTACACCGACGACGCGGGTTGTGAGCTCTTCCGCGGCACGATTCAGGAGTTCAACAAAGGCGGCGGCATCATCCAGGGCATTCACAACACCGATTCTTCTATCCGCAGCTTTGCGAAGTCCTGCATGGAATATGCACTGGACCAGAAGGTGGACCTTTGGTTCGGTGCAAAGGACACCATCTCGAAGACCTACGACGGGACCTTCCGTGACATCTTTGCGGAGACCTTTGAGAAGGAGTACAGAGACAAGTTCAAAAAGGCCGGGATCCAGTTCAACTTCACCCTCATCGATGATACCGTGGCCCGTATCATGAAATCCGAAGGCGGTATGCTCTGGGCCTGTAAGAACTACGATGGTGACGTTATGTCCGACATGGTGGCCTCGGCCTTTGGCTCTCTGGCCATGATGACTTCGGTACTGGTTTCGCCAAACGGCTGGTTTGAGTACGAGGCCGCTCATGGTACCGTGCAGAAGCACTACTATAAACATCTGAAGGGCGAAAAGACCTCCTCGAACTGCATGGCGACCCTGTTCGCCTGGACGGGCACACTCCGGAAACGGGGAGAACTTGACGGGACAGGTCAGGTGGTCTCCTTCGCCGATGCCGTTGAAAAAGCGGCGCTTGAAACAGTGGAAAAAGGCGCCATGACTGGTGATCTCGCGAAACTTGCGGACCCGCAGGCAAAGAAGATCTGCAGCACGGAGGAGTTCATCGATGAGATCGTCAAAACATTGGATGCCATCTGGAAATAGGGATTTGCCATTCAATGGCGGAGATCACGGCTCTGTCGGCCCTGGGAAAAGCCAGGCTTTCCAGGGCATGCGGTGATGCCCATCGCCAGTCCTGGCAGGCGAGCGCTCGGGTGCCGGCTCGCGAGCCGTGAACAAAGGAAAAATAAGGAATCGGTGATGGGATAAAAACGGAGGCAGCCTTTTCTGGATATATATTTTTAACAGGCAGGAGAGGACGAAAAAATATGAATATGTTCAAGACAGCCGCTCAGAAAATTTATGAGCAGGCGCGTCAGGACAAACGCCTCATCGAGGGCCGTTCATTGGAAGCAATCAAGCAGATCGCTCTTCGGCAGGATGGGGTCATTCAGACGCAGATCGGATCCGTGGCGTCTGACTCGGAACCCATGAGCCGGTCTGCTCCCCATACCCGCAACAGCGTCGATCATCCCTTCGGGGAAGCGGAAGAAATGCTGGCGAAGCAGGCGGTCGATTGTTTAAGCAGGGAACGCATCATTGCCCTGGATACCATTGTCGGCGATGGTCTGGACGGTGTCACGGCCCGTTTCATCATCCCTGAGCAGTATGCCCAGATTGCCTATGGATTGAAATTGCTCTTTGACCGGCCGGAGGCCCGGGTGGTGGAAGACCCGACCTATACGATTATCTACTTCACGGATGAACATTTTGAATCCAACAAAGCGAAAAAGCTGCTGAACAAGAACATTACCGTCCGTCTCTTCATGGGTGACCAGCGGGGCGAACAGATAAAGATCTGTCGAAACACGATCTATCTCGGTGAAGGCAAAAAAGGCGTTTTTCAGTTTGAAGACTGGCGGATCAAGGCGATCGACAAGACAGGCATCTTTCTCCATGCCGGGGCCCGGCGGGATTTCCTGTGGATCTACGATCAGCATACCGAACGGCCGGAATTGAAGGAGGTGATTACAGCCGTCTCCGGTCTCACGGCAACGGGCAAGACGACGACGCTGTGCCGGAAGTTTTCCAAATTGCCCCGGGAGACATCCGAAATGATTGGTGACGACGGCGGCATCATCGGTTTTGACGGCAGTTACGCCGCTTTTGAAATCGGCGGTCTCTATGTCAAGACAGAAGGTCTGGATGAGAGTCAGCCGGAAATTTTACGGGCAGCCGGTTCGAAGGATGCTTTCCTGGAAAACGTGGCCATCACCAAATATCCCTATATGCCTGATTTCAAGGACATTGCAAAAACGGGGAATGCCCGGGCCATCGTCACCCGCGACAATCTGGAACTGGCCTCGAAAAGCCTTCGGGCAGAGAAGCTCCATGATATTATTATTTTGACCCGGAATCCGCTGGTAAATGTCATCAGCCGGTTGACGCCGGAACAGGCGACCATGCAGTTCATCTATGGGGAATCCATCGAGAGCAGCGGCGGGAATCCCGAGGAAGCGGGAAAATTCAAGAGGGAGTTCTTCCTGGATCCCTTTATGGTCGGGGATCGACTTGAACACGCGATGATCTTTTACGACATTATCAAGCGGAACAGGATCCCCTGCTATCTGGCCAATACGGGAACCATCGGCCAGCATGATCAGAAAGTGACCCTCCGGCAGTCTCTGTCGGCTTACAATGATCTTGTCCGCGCCCAGCTTCGCTTCAGTGTGGAAGCGGACTGCCTCGGCCATTATTACCCGATTAAATGCGATCGCGCCAACCTGGATATGATGCGGGCCTATCGGTTATTTGAGAATAAGACCCTGGCGAAAAAGAAAGTGGCAGATTTCCTGAGTGGGCGACGGACCTATCTGGAGATCTTTGAGGCGAAATATGGAAAAATTCCCAAGCAAATCAGGGAATCCCTGCCTTATCAGGACACCGACTATTCGCCTGTCGAGCAGATGGACGAAGAATAAATCTCTAATGACTTTAGGATCGTCCTTTCAGCATCTTTGCCGTCTGGATGGCCTTGATCATGAGTTCACGGGCGGACTGGAGTGCCTCCCGGTCCTCCATGACGCCCAACTTATTTGCTTTATAAGACAGGTCTTCATTGCGCTGGCCGGAAACGGCGCCGACACCGAAAATAACCCCGGCATGATGAACGGAAGGCGTCCACATCTCATGAAGCAGGAAGGCGCTATGCATGCTCTCCAAGGTCGTCTCAATGCCGGCATTCCGGGTCCATGCCACCGCCATCGCCAGCCCGATTTTCCCTCGGAGCGCCATCTGCTTCTGTCTGCCGAAGATAAAGCAGCGGGTTCTGTCGATCAGACAGGCCATCCTTCCGGACAACCGGGCAAAGTAAACGGGCGAGGCGAGAACAAGGATATCACAGGTCCTAATCTTTTCTAGGATCGGGGAGGCATCGTCCTGGATCGCACACCACTGATCCGGGGTCTGCTTTCTCATGCACCAATTACATTGATTGCAGTCCGAAATGGATAATCCGGCCAGTGCGATCCCCTCCGTTGCCACACCTTCTTCTCTGTTCGCTTCCCGGAGAGCATGATCTAATAAATAGGATACGTTGCCGCTTTTGACGGGGCTTGCGTGAATGCCCAGGATATGAATCGGTTCCATGTGATGGCCTTTCGATGAAAGTTGCAGACGCGCAGGTTCGAACCTGCCCTTCAGACTGCCGGGAAATCTAATGAATAGAATTTGAATTGTCAAGCGCGATAGCGAACCGATAGGCCCGGCTTCACAAAAAAACACGCCTGCGCAGCAAACATTTGTTATTGCCATTCCATCGGTGTGGTGGTATAAGCTTCAGAAATTTTAGATGTTTATAAAGTCAGTGATGATGAGTCAGATGAGCGAATCGAAGCCATTTGTCGACCAGACATTGGGGCAATATTTGCGGCAGCAGCGGGAAGACCACCGCGTTTCCGCCGAGGCGCTTTCAAGAGCCACATGCCTGAGCCTTCCTTTTATAGAGGCGCTCGAGCAAGACAACTTCGGCTTCTTTTCTCAACCTGAAAATATCCCCGGATATTTACAGCTTTATGCCCGGTCTGCAGGCCTGGATTTCGAAGAGATATTAAACCGTTATAAAATGCAGGCCCTGCAGCATGACCAGGCAAATCCATCCAGATTTCCCCTTCTCATCAGTTACATGAACACCCCCATCCAGCGGCCGCCGGGGATAGAGACGTCTTTCCGGAAAAGACCGGATAAGCGGGTGAGGGTGAGAAAGGTTGTCTTCCTGATACTGATCAGTTTTCTCTTCACTGTTTTGCTGGCAACGGGAAAGGATGGGATGATTCCTGACCTCTCGTTGATCAGCTCTTTCTGGCAAAAAAATATGCCGCAAAAAACAGACGCGGTCGTACAAGCGGGTTCGCAGGAACTTTTGATCTCATCCGCTGTTCCGGTAACCTCACAACAAGAACCACCTCTGCCTATCCAGGCGGCAACCTCTGCAATCGTTCAACCTCAGAGTGAGAATCTTCCTCCTCCGCGAGTGAATTCCGCGCAACCGGAAAAAGGGATTGTGATGGGCAACCGTGACAGCCGGCGGTATCACCTCCCGGGTATGAAATACTATGATAAAATTGCATCTTATCACCGGGTGGAATTCGCTTCGGAGGAACAGGCCATGAAGGCCGGCTATCAAAAGGCTCCCAGATAAAACAAAGAAGCATAAAACATTTCAATCGGTGCGTCGCCCCGCCAGGAGGCCTTTCCATGTCAACCTATGAAGATCTGAATCCCAGGTTCAGAGAAGCGTTGATCACTAAAATGCAGGAAGAATCGCCTTTCTGGACATTACTGGGATTGGAGCTTGCCGATGTCAAGAAAGGATGGGCAAGGGTCAGGCTGCCTTTTGCAAAAAAGCTGGTGCATCCTCTGGGGATCGCGCATGGCGGCGCTGTCTTTTCCGCCGCCGACTCGGCGGTGGCCATGGCACTGATCGGCCTGGTGGAGAAAGACGAAACCTTTACCACCGTAGAAATGAAGATAAATTATCTCAGGCCCTTTGATGAAGGTGAGATTACAGCGGAGGCAAAAATAATTTATAAAGGCGGCAGGACGGCGTTGGGTGATGTGGAAGTCAGGAACGCCGGAGGGATCCTCATTGCCAAAGGGCTGGCGACTTATATGATTTTTAAGAAATCTCGCTGACGACTTCGTAAAAAGACCCTATGCGTCGTTGCGTTTCACCCTTCATGATTATGGCTGATGTCCCGATACCCCTCATTCCTCAGTCTTCGCGCGCCATGCCTCCGGCGCTTTTTTACGAAGCCGTCACACCTGCCCTGCGATCTTGACTTACTACGAGTTCCATACCGTTAAATATAAGGGAAAATTTGCTGAATGACAAGCTGAAAATTCCTTTTTACATTTTCAGCGCCATCGACAATGCCCATATGTCCCGGAAAAAGGAATTCGATGTCGCGTTTGGCAAGGTTCCGGATGCTCTCTTTCAGCTGAGCGCCATTCCCTCCGGGAAAATCCGTCCGTCCGACGTTCTGATCGAAGATGACATCACCGTCGAAGAGCGCTTTCCGTTTCGGCCAGTACAGACCGATGGAGCCCGGTGAATGACCGGGGATCAGGATAATTTCGAAGGTTTCCTCTCCCAGAATTACGTTGTCCTCGGTCAGGATCATATTCGCATGGGCTTTGGGCCGGTTCAAGCCAAAGAGCCCGTACAGGGCCCCGCCCTCCCCTTTCAAAAAAGCGATTTCCTGATCATGCATTGCGATTTTTACCTTTGAGGCATCGAATGACTCTGACCCCTCGAAATGATCCGGATGGGAATGGGTATTGATGACATAGCGGATATCCCCCGCTTTGATGCCATCCAATTGCATGCTTTCCAACAGCGACGGCACGTGCCGCGTCAAGCCGGGATCGATCAGAGCCTGAACGGGGCCACCGATGTAATAGCTGTTGCAGTTATTGTCATACATATCTGTCCATTCATAAACATAGATGTCTTCGGTAAATTTCATGACGACTCCTTTAATAAGAGATGGGAGCTTTGACAATTTCTTAAATCTTACCTTCGCCGGAGAAATCAAAAAGGCATTCAGATCAGCTCGAAGACCTGAGGACGGCATTGCCAAACTGGCTTTGACGTTTCCCCGTGATGGTGGCATAAAAGGCCTGAATCTGCTGCATATCCTCTTCAATATGTCCCGTGGGATAAAAAGTGGGACCGATACCCCCCGCCTTGCGCCGATAGTCAAGGAAACCCAGCACAATCGGGACGCCGGCGCCTCTGGCAATGTGATAAAAACCCGTTTTCCAGTAGTGGACCTTCCTGCGCGTACCTTCAGGAGGAACCACCAGGATCAGTTTTTCCCAGTTTTTGAAGGCTTGAACCGACTGTTCAACCACATTATGGGACTGGCCCCGATCGATGGGAATACCCCCAAGCCACCGGAGTGAGGCGCCGAAGGGCCAGCGAAACATGGCCGCCTTGCCCATCCAGTAGATTTTGATCTTTAAAACAAAGGCGACGGCCAGCGTGATGGGGAAATCCCAGTTCGAGGTATGCGGGGCGGCGATCATCACAAACTTTTTAATAGGGGGTATCTCTCCCTCAACGCGCCACCCGAGGGTTTTCAAAAACATCAGGCCCAGCCAGGCCATAAACTGATTGGGGGATAACCCTTTTTTAAGCATGATTTTAACCTTCTCAATCCATTTTCGGTTCATGAGCCTTGCAGCCATAAACCTTCTCATAGGCCTTACAGAAAGGACACAGGCCTTCTTCCATCGTTCTGACGAACCGGTAAGCAACACCTTTCTGCTTTTTTCGGGCATGACGGCATAGGAAACAATGCCCGCAAACCTTTGCCATCCGTCGGTCTCTTTCCGTGATTTCTTCTTTTTTCATAGAACGATTTTGATCGCCGGGTGTTTACGCAATGATTCATATAGGAAAACCCGGTCGTCTTCATTTTTAACGGGCTTATCAATATTCAGACAGTAGTAACGACCCGTTACACTGCTCCGGGAGGTTGTGATGACACAGTCGCCGTCCGGAATCAATTCGGTAATGGCCGCCCGCATCCTGTCCTGGTCTAGTCCAATGACCTTGTAAACCCAGCGGCAGGGGTAGTCTATTTTGACTTTTTCATCGTGGTCTTTCATGTTCAAGTTTGAATTGCTCCCTGTATCGGATTTGTCCGGTATCCCTGTTTTCTCAGGAAAAATCCGGAACTCTATGCAAACCATCGATGATACGAAGAGATCAAGAGCAGATGGATGAAAGGGTCATGGACAACTTGAGGGGAGGGGTCGATCAAGGTGTCTGTTTCAGAACTTCCCGGATTTTTTCTTTCAGGCTGTTGCCCTCGAGGGCCTTTTCGGCCGCTTCAGACAGGGTGGTGCTGATCTGCTGTGCGAGCATCTCTTCGGAGAAGTAAATATGCTCAAGCGTATTTGTGCTCTCGGTCGTCACCTGGTAAAAGATCTTCCCATTTTGGACATCTGCAAAAACAAAACTGAGTTTTGCCCGTGCTTGGTATGTTTTGATGGGGATATCATTTTGGCAGGTGATTTCAAGTGCCTCAATATTACCACCCACCAAGATCCTGCCCCACTCTTTTTGAATCGCATCTTTATGAAGGTTCCAGCCCGGCATGACGACCGATACCTGATATCCTGATTTAACAAGAATATCTTTAACAATGATGGAGACGGCCGCCGCTGGCTTCAGATTTTTGGGAATGATGGTGCTCAGGCCGCCCATGTCGGTTGTCACTTTGCCAATTTGCAAATCTTCGCCGCCCGGTCTCGTATCGTTGAACAGGGCTACCGTGGTGATCAGTTTCTGGCCAGGGCCGGCAGCCGGTATCACGGCTGTGGACGATTCATATTTCAGATTGACGGAATAAAGGGAAGGAGCACAGGCAAACAGGCAGGATAAAATAAAAACGATGACCGATGCCTTGATCAGCATGGGCCATACGCTACCGTGATGACGGATCTGATGAACAAGCACTCTATCCTGATTCAACATGGGCCACCCCCTTTTCTGGAATTTTCATTAACCCTGAAACGCCCTTGAATTGAACCATAATCAATAGTTAATTGCAAACATTTTTCCCGTAATCCCGACTCAACGAACCCAATTCTTCTTTAGGCATGACCCTGAATCTTCCCTGCAGGTAGCAATAAGAAGCGGCGTTTTTAATCGACAGATAGCTGATCATCGTATAATTTGTCATACATTTCCCCGATGGCCAGAAAGAGCGCAGCAATGATCGGGCCGATGACAAATCCAGAAAGACCGAAAACAATAAGGCCGCCCAGGGTCGATAAAAAAATCAGCAGAGGATGCATTTCCACATCGGTGCCAATTAAGACAGGACGCAACAGATTATCCGCCAGACCAATGACCAGAACGCCGAAAGTGAGGATGGCGATACCCTCCCAGAGGTGGTTGTTCAATAACATGATTACGCCTGCCGGCGCCCAGATGATGGCGCAACCGATACCGGGAAGGATCGCCAGCACCACCATAAGCAGGCCCCAGACCATATATCCCTCGATGCCTGTGAGAAAAAAGATGAAGCCTCCGGATATCCCCTGGAGACCGCCGAGTACGATCGTCGCCTTGAGGGTGGCCCGGGCCATTGCGGCAAATTGTTCGTAGAGAATGGTCGACTTATCTTCTCCCAGGGGACACAGGGTCATGACTTTCCTGAGGATGCGGTCTCCATCACGAAAGAAGAAAAAAAGCGTATAGATCATCACACCGAACTGGACAAGAAAGACGATCATGTTCTGTGTCAGATTGGTCAGGTGGACAAAGATATAATTGGCAATGCTTTTGATGCCCTCGGAGAACTTTTCAGCAATGAGTTGCTGATCCATCTGAAATTTTTTCATGGTGGTGTTGCCGGTCAAGAGATTCAAGACATCCTGGACTTTATTTTCGATGGCGCTCGTGTCTGTGCTGATGGAATTATAAATCTGAATCGATTCGGAAATGAGCAGACTCCCAATGATCGCGGCGGGAAGGATAATAATCAGGACGATCAGGAGAAGCATCAGGGAAGCGCTGAGATTAGGGCGGTTCAGCTTTTTATTGAGTTGTTGATAAAGGGAGTTGAAAATGCTGGCAATCACCGCGGCCCAGAAGATGGGGGTGAAAAAAGGTTTCAGGATATAGAGAAACAGGAGGGTGACGAGACCCAATATAATAAAAAAAACAATATTTTGAACTTTTTTCGTATCCATGGCACGCCAGTCTTCAGAAGCCGGGAGGGGGTTCCTTTTCTCCTCGTCTGTTCAAGTACTAAATTATCTCGATTTAATCAATCTCTGTTTTGATGACCTCGTCATCCGCCGTCCATGGCTCTTGTTTAAAGTCCTCTCTTTTACTATCCATTTTTGGCAACTTGTGTTAGATAAAATCCATGTTGCCGTGGCTGAGGAAGAGTAAAATACTTGTAACCTGCCCCAAGGGAATCGCTCCTTACCTGCAGGCGGAGATCGTTGCTCTGGGCTTTCCAATTCTGAACGCAACGGAAGCGGCCATTGAAACGGAAGGAACCCTGACGGATACCATGACGCTCAACTTGAATGTCCGGACCGGTCATCGGGTTCTCTATCTTTTTCATGCAATGCAGGCAAATACTCCAGAGGAACTGCATGACCGCCTGACCCGACTTGCCTGGGAAATGGTCATGGAGAGGGACGGATATGTCTGTGTCACTTCCTTTTCTGACACAGCGGCCATTCGAGATGGCCGGTTTTTGAACCTGAAAGGCAAGGATGCCATTGTCGACCGGTTTCAGCAGGTTTTCGGCCGCCGGCCGGATTCCGGTCCTGATCGAGGCAGGACCGTGGTCCATCTTTACTGGAAGGATCAACAGGTCCTTGTTTATCTGGATACGTCCGGTGAGCCTCTGTCAAGACGTGGATACCGAAAGATTCCCCTCCAGGCCCCGATGCAGGAAACCCTGGCCGCGGCGGTGGTTCTGGCATCCGGCTGGAAGGAAAATGGAAATTTCATCAATCCCATGTGCGGCAGCGGAACGCTGGCCATCGAGGCGGCATGGATCGCCCTGGACCGGGCACCAGGCCTGGTGAGAAACAATTATGGATTCATGCATCTGAAGGGGTTTCAACCGTCGGTCTGGCGGGATCTCCGGACTAAAAAAAGAAAAGCGGTGAGAAAGCAGCTTCCCGGAAAGATCATGGCCACAGATATCAGTCAAGGAGCCATCGATGCGGCTTTACAGAATGCCCGGACGGCCGGTGTGGATCACCTGATTGAATTCGAGGTATGTGGCTATCAGGAAACAACGATTCCCTGCGACGGCGGGGTGGTCATCCTCAATCCGGCCTATGGTGAGCGCCTGGGGGAAGTCAAGGCGCTTGAGGCGACCTATCAGGGCATCGGTGATTTTTTTAAACAGAAATGCCAAGGATATAAAGGCTATCTCTTTACAGGAAACTTTAACCTGGCTAAAAAGGTAGGGTTGAAAACAAAAAGAAGGGTCCCCTTTTTTAACGGAGAGATAGAATGTCGGCTGCTGGAATACGAGTTGTACGAAGGCAGCCGGAAACCTCCGCTTCCCTGTCTCCCTGAAGAAAAAGAAGGGATCATGGAGGAGGTTCTATGAATCTTAACAATGTCCATTCCATCGGGGTCTTTGATTCCGGTGTCGGTGGGCTTACCGTTGTCCGCGCCCTCATGGAACGGATGCCCTTTGAAAATATCATCTATTTTGGTGACACGGCCCGTGTCCCTTACGGGATCAAATCGGTCGAAACCATTACGCGGTATGCCACCCAGATGACTGAATTCCTCCTGAAACAGAAGGTCAAGCTGCTGATCATTGCCTGTAACACCATTGCCTCCGTTGCCTATGAGCCCGTTCAGGAGATTTCTCCGGTGCCTGTGCTCGATGTCATTGATGCCGGTGCCCGTATCGCCGCAGCCGAAACGCACAGCAAAAATGTCGGCGTTATCGGAACACCGGCCACCATTAACAGCAATGCCTATGCCCGGGCCATTCACCGCTATGATCCGGATGTCCGGATTTATTCTCAGGCCTGTCCGCTCTTTGTACCGCTTGTAGAGGAGGGCTGGCTGGATCATCCGGTGACCCGCCTTACAGCCCAGGAGTATCTCAAACCGGTGGTCGCTGAACATATCGACACGCTGGTCCTGGGGTGCACTCATTATCCGCTGCTCAAGGCTCTTTTCGAGGATATTCTGGGTCCGGGTATCCATCTGGTTGATTCGGCGGAAGCCATGGCGGTGATCGCGGCCCAGTTGCTGACGGAAAAGAAACTCGCGAATCCCTTGCGGATCCCACCCCAATACCACTTTTTCGTGACGGATGTGCCTTATCGTTTTCAGACAATTGGCGAACGCTTTCTGGGCCGGACCCTGTCTCATGTCGACCTGGTTAAACTCTAAAGGAGAATAAAGGATGAAAATCCTCCTGGCCGGTTATAATATTGACTATGAAACGATTCAGGATATTGAGGATGCCTTGCCGGAGCTGGAGGAGTTGACCCCGGAGACGATTGCCGCCGCTTACGCCCGGATCAGCCGGAATCCCAAACCGGTCCATGAGCTGAGAGCCATTGCCCGGGCGGAAGTTGAAAAAGCCCGTCAGTCTAACCGTAATATTGTCTTTGACATGGGCCACAGCTCCATTGCCGAACATGCCGTGTTCAATATCGATGTGCTCGGCGTCTCCCGTCTGCTGGTGGAAGAGATTGAAAAATTCCGGCTATGTTCCTATACGGAAAAATCTCAGCGTTATGTCCTGCTGCAGGATGACTTTGTCATTCCCCGGGAAATCCAGGAGGCAGGTCTGGAAACATTGTTTACCCGGATGATCCGGGAGCAGAACCGATGCTATCATGAGCTGTACGAGCGATTGCATCCTTATGTTTATGAAAAATATCCCGACCTCGCTTCCGATCCCAGGAACAAGGCCATGCTGGAAGGATGGGCAAAAGAGGATGCCCGTTACATCATCGCACTGACCACGGAAACCCAGCTCGGCATGACGGTCAATGCCAGAAATCTGGAACTCATGCTCCGACGGCTGGCTGCCCATCCGCTGGAAGAGGCCAGGATATTCAGCCGTCAGCTCTACGATGCGACGAAAAATATCGCCCCTTCCCTGATCCGGCATACAACCGCCACGGATTACGATCGCCTGACGCGGCGTATCCTGAAAGAAAACATTGCGTCGCTGATCGCAGATAGACGACAACATCTTGCTTTGAATCCTGCCGGGCAGGATCCTGTGGTATTGACCGAGGTGACGCCTCAGGCTGACGATAAAATCGTTGCCGCGCTGATTCATTCCTCCTCTTGCCTGACGAAATCTCAGTGCCTTGACCTGGTTGCCGATATGGGGATGAATGAAAAGACGGACCTGATTAAAACGGCATTCCGTCACCTGAAGACCTACGATTCGGTCCTGCGGGAATTTGAGCATATCGATCTTCATTTTGAAGTGGTGGTCAGCGCCAGCTGCTTTGCGCAGCTAAAAAGACATCGCATGGCAACCCTCACTTGTCAGGATTATGATCCGGCGCTGGGGGTAACCATTCCGCCGGTTATTTCAGCCGTCAACATGGACAAACCGTTTTTGGAAATCATTGCACACACAGAGGCCGTCTATGAACAAATTCAGCAAACGGTTCCGGTCGCGGCGGCGTATATCCTCACGAACGCCCACCGGAAACGGGTCGCTTTGAAAGTCAATGCGAGAGAGCTGTATCATATTGCCCGTCTCCGGACGGATCGTCATGCCCAGTGGGATATCCGGGAAACCGCGGAAAGAATGGTTGCCATGGGGAAAAAAGTAATGCCACTGACACTGATGCTGGCAACCGGTAAGGATGGTTTTGCCTCCCTTTACGATCAAACCTTTACATCTTAAAAATATCCAGAAAGGCCGATTTCTGGAAAGACCGAACCGCTTTGTCGTTCGCTGTGTTGTCGGTCGTCAGACCTGCGAAGCCTATCTGCCTAATCCGGGAAAGCTTTGGGAGCTTCTGTTGCCGGGCCGGACGCTCTACCTGGTCGAGAATTCTCACAACAGGGGGGTAAAATTTCCCTATCTTTGTGTTGCCGTTGAACGGGAAGGCATCCCGGTCCTGTTGCATACCCATTGGACCAATCAGGTTGTGGCTCAGTTGATTGACCAGCGAAGGATTTCCGGTCTGGAAGATGCCCGGATCATCAGGCGGGAAGTCACTTTCGGGCACAGCCGGTTTGACTTCCTTCTGCAAAAGGGAAATCAGCCTTTTCTGCTGGAGGTCAAATCCTGTACTTTGTTTGGCAATCGTGTCGCCATGTTTCCCGATGCCGTGACCGTTCGGGGCCGGCGACATTTAACGGAGCTTGCCGCTCTCTCCCGGGAGGGAACCCCGGGTATCGTCCTCTTCCTGGTTCATTGGCCCCATGCACGTTTTTTCCTCCCCGATTACCATACGGATATTGACTTTGCCCGGACCTTTCTTGATCTGAAGCAGGATCTGACCTTCAAGGCCGTTTCCGTGCATTGGCGGAAAAATATGATGCTGGACTCGCAGATACGGGAGCTGGCCATTCCCTGGGACCTCCTTGCCCGGGAAGCAAAGGACAGAGGGAATTATATCCTGGTCCTGCAGCTTTCCGAAGACCGGTCCATGTCCGTGGGAAGCCTGGGGATGGTTTTCTTTCGGAAGGGTTTTTACCTCTATGTGGGATCGGCCAGGGCCAACCTGGCGAAAAGAATGGAAAGGCATCTACGGAAAAGAAAAAAATTTTTCTGGCATATAGATTATCTGCGCGATCAGGCAGATCGCTGTACGGCCATTCCCATCCGGACCAGTCAGCCCCTTGAGCATGAGATCGCCCAGGCTGTTTGCGGGATTGCCGACTGGTCCATCAAAGGGTTTGGTTCCTCCGATTGCACCTGCGAAACCCATCTCTTTGGAATGTATGACAACCCGATTCGCTCACCCCGGTTCATGGCGCTGCTCCAACACTTCCGGATCGATCGTCTGGAATCCTTTCTTTCAAATTTACCTTGAGATTTCCATGGCTATTTGTTAGTCTTTTCAAAAGATTAACGACTTTGTAAAAAGGCCGGATGTGGTGTTGCGCTGCCGCCTTCATCACGGCAGTTTATGTTCCGATAGGGCCTCATTCCTCATGAATTTACGCGCCTTGGCGCTGGCGCTTTTTACGAAGGCGTTTCATGAGTTCAGTCGTGGTACCTTTTCTATATGAGCAGGGCAAGATGACATTCCAAGCTGTTTCAGGAAGGAGAGGAGAAGATGGGAATGACGAGAAACCAAGCGATCACGCTGCTGAAACAATATATTCAGGATGAGCGGATGCTCAATCATTCCTACGCATCGGAGGCGGTCATGCGGGCCCTGGCACGGCGGCTGGGGCAGGATGAAGAAAAATGGGGACTGGCAGGGTTACTGCATGATCTGGACATTGAACGGGTCAAAGGAGATCTGACCGTTCACGGTCTGGAAACGGCGAAAATCCTCACGGAAAAAGGTGTTGATGCGGACATCGTGGAAGCCATTCAGATGCATAATGAAATGGTGACCGGTACGATACGGACAAAGGAATTTCATCATGCCCTGGCAGCTGGTGAAACGATCACCGGGCTGATCACGGCAACCGCCCTGGTTTACCCAGACAAAAAACTGACCAGTGTCAAAGTAAAATCAGTGACGAAGCGTATGAAGGAAAAGGCTTTTGCAGCATCGGTCCGCCGTGAAAACATCCTGGAATGTGAAAAAATAGGTCTTTCCCTGGATGAATTCGCAGGAATCGCCCTCGACGCCATGCGGGGCATTCACGATGAATTAGGTCTGTAGACAGGAGGAATAGGATGAGTAAAGAGGATATCAGAAAATATGGACAGGAACTGGGTGCCGATGCCGTGGGGTTTGCGGCCATTGAAGATTACAGGTCGGGGAAAGCCCCCGATCCAAAAACCATTCTTTCCGGTGTCCGGTCCATGGTCGTGCTGGGATACCGGGAAATCGGCGGGGCCGTGGAGAGCGACAATGCCCGCATCAGTATGACAGCCCGCCTGGGTGTGATGGATCTGGCCCAACGTAATAATTATCTCATGGCCCGGTTCATCGAAGACCGCTTCAAAGTGAAAACCGCTCCGATTGCCCCTTCCTATCCCTTGAACATGGCCTTGCCGGGGATGGGACTGATTGGAGACGTGTCGCTGCGTCATGCTGCCGTAGCGGCGGGGCTTGGGATTTTCGGCCGTCATAATCTGGTCATGCATCCCCGTTTTGGTTCCCGGATCGTCTTTACGGCCGTTCTGATGGAATTACCCCTGGTATCCGATCCGCCGGTGACGGAGGAACTTTGTAATCAATGCGGTCTCTGTGTCGATGCCTGTCCGGGCAAAGCCCTTGACGAGGAAGGCCAGACGGATAATATGAAGTGCCTGCGAATTTCCCAACCGTACGGCATCGGCGGGATGATCGGCTTTGTCCGGAAATTCGTGGGTGCGACGCCGGAACAGCAGAAAGACATGCTGCTGGATCCGAAGTTTCTGCATCTCTATCAGGCCTCATTTATCGGGTTTCAATATGAATGTTTCAGATGTATGGCGGTCTGTCCAATCGGCACATAGGAACGAGGAGAGGGGTAAAGGAGGAGAGCATAGATGCAATTTGAAAATATCCTATTCAAAAAAACAAGCCAAATCGCGATCATCAAACTCAACCGGCCGGACTCCTATAATGCCATGAATTTCGGCCTGCTGAATGACCTTGCCAAAGCCCTGGAAATCTGTGCCGACGATGAGGACACCCGGGCCATCATCCTGACCGGATCGGGGAAAGCCTTTTGCTCCGGGGGCGATATCGCCGCTTTTCAGAAAGACATGGATACCAACCCGTCCGATCCTCTCCGGCAGTTAATTAAGGTTCTTAATGTCTGTATCCTCAGCATCCGGACCATGCCGAAACCTGTTATCGCTGCGGTCAACGGTCCCGTCGGCGGCGGTGGCTTGAGTCTCATGGCGGCCTGTGATCTGCGCCTGTGTGCTGCTTCCACACGATTCCGGCAAGCCTATACCAATCTGGGGCTTGTTCCGGACGGCGCCTGGGCGCTGATGGTGGGACGCCTCATCGGTTTTGGCAGGGCCCAGGAACTGGTTTTTCTGGATCCGGTGTTCGGCGCGGAGCAGGCCCTTGCCTGGGGACTTGTCAATCAGATCACCGAAGACGGCGATTTGGAGCGGGTATCGATGGAACTGGCGGGAAAACTGGCGAATGGGCCGACCAAAGCCTTTGCCATTGCCAAGGAGAATTTCAATCATTCCATGCTGGACCTGCTTGAGCGCCAGCTGGAACGGGAGCGGTCCGGAATGATCCGGGCCGGGAAGACCTCCGATTACAAGGAGGGATTAAAGGCCTTTTTTGAAAAAAGACCGCCGGTGTTTTCCGGGAAATAGGAATAACAGGGCAAGCAGGAGCTTCACATGCGCTGGAGAGGGTGTTATTTCAGACGTCTCGCGAGGAGGGATCTGACATGCGAAAATTGAATCCGGACTATGTTCAGGCTGTTTGTGCCCTGATCAATCCCTGCCCCTATTTTCGGCTCCTGTCCATGGAAATGCGGGAACTGTCTCTGGGGCACGCCCTGATGGAAGCGGACGTGGAAGAAAAGCACCTGCAGGCATTCGGTTATGTGCACGGCGGTGTTTTTGCCTCCATTGTGGATACAGCGGCATTCTGGGCGGTCTTCTGTAAACTGGATGAAAACGTGGGGATCACTTCCGTGGATTTGAAACTCAATTATCTGGCCCCTGTGCAGAAAGGCAAACTGATCGCCAGAGGCAGGTGCATCAAACTCGGTAAGACTTTGGGTCTGGGGGAAGCGGAGATTACCAGCAGTGAAGGCAAGCTCATTGCACAGGGGACGTCAACCCTGATCATTCTGCCGGGGTTCGGTTTGGCGGGCAACCCGTCGTTGCCGCCGAAATTTCTGTAAAGGATCACAGGTCAGAAAGTGCCCGAAGCGCGGAATCGAGGGAGCCGTCGAAATGATTGTTACAGATGGAAAAGAAATTTGTCAGCGGTGCCGCCGGAAACCTTCTGTTGTGCTTTGTGACGGATGTTCCATCCCCCTGTGTGTGGATTGCCGGAAATTCGATATGTGGGGGTATGGCTGTGGCCACGTGGATACCAAGGCTTTTTGTCTTTCCTGTGCCGACGATGAAAAGATTAATCCTTATGGTGGGAAAATGGATTAAGGAGGTGCGATCATGGAGCTCTGCGCAGCTTGCCGGAAGCAAGCATCCTGGACGCCCTGCATGTGGTGCCGGAAGCCCCTCTGTGAGACCTGCGCCCGCTTTGAATTGCTGGCGGAAGGCTGCGGGACCGTCGTACCCGCCTACTATTGTGAAACCTGCGTTGCCGATCCCTTTTGCAATCCCAACGCCATCTTCTGGCAGATGAAAGAATCTGACAAATGACGCGAGATCAAGCCAAATCCAGGGAAAAACTGATCGCTGAACTGACGGAGATGCGCCGCCAGATCCGCACCATGAGGAAAACGGAAACGGATCACCTGCTCGAGGAAGGGCTTTTCCGAACACTGGAGAACAGTTCCCAGGCCGGCATCTATGTGGTGCAGGGGGGGGAATTCCGCTTTGTCAATACCCATGCCGCCTTCTACTGGGGCTACAGCAAGGATGAACTCATCGGCATGGAATCCATGAGCCTGGTTTATCCTGACGACCGTGACCGGGTTCGACGCAGCGCCATCGACATGCTGAAGGGAAAGCGCACCTCTTCTTATGAGTTCCGCACCATGGCCAAGGATGGCGGTATCCGCTGGATTACCGAAACCGTTACTTCCATTCAGTACAAGGGAAAGCAGGCCGTGCTGGGAAATTCCATGGATATCACTGAGCAAATCAAAGCTCGGACAAAGTTAGCGGAGCTGGAAGCCCTGGAGGCATCCATTCTGGAGGCCATTCCTCATGCCGTCACCGGCCTTCGCAACCGGCGCATCATTTTTGCCAATGATGGGGTCAAGGCGGTTTTTGGCTGGGAGGCCAAAGATTTAATCGGCAAGCGAACGCGCGTTTTTTACCGGACGAATAAGGACTTCGAGGCGATTGCCAGGGACCTCTATTCGACCCTGGAGCATCAGCGGACGTTCCGATCAGAGTTTCCCTGCCGGCGTAAGGACGGAACAGAGATTGAGTGTATGGTCAGTGCTTCGCGCATCGGCGAGAGTTTAAAGGAAAAAAATATCGTCATCACCTATGAAGATATCACAGATAGAAAACGTGCAGAGGCGGCCTATAAAACCATGGCCAACAGTTCCCAGGCAGGGGTCTATGTGGTTCAGAATGGGACCTTTCAATTTGTCAATCATAATGCCGCCAAATATGCAGGGTACAGTGCAAAAGAACTGGTCGGGATGGATTCGCTGAGCCTCGTTCATCCGGAAGACCGGGAGACGGTTAAAAGAAACGCCACGGAAATGCTCAACCTAAAGAGGATATCTCCCCATGAGTTCAGAATTGTCACTAAGGATGGGCGGATTCGCTGGATCATGGAGACAGTGACTTTCATTCCCTGGCGAGGTGAACGCGCCGTCCTGGGGAATTCCATGGATATCACCGAACAAATCGAGGCCCGGAACAAGCTGGCAGAACTGGAAGCCCTGGAAGCGTCTATTCTCGAGGCGATTCCCCATGCTGTTATCGGTCTTCAGGACCGGCGTATCATCTTTGCCAATGATGGAGTAGAGGCCGTTTTTGGCTGGAAAGCGAAAGACCTCATCGGCAAAAGCACCCGTGTGCTCTATCAAACCGACGAAGGCTATGAGGCCATCGCCAGAGACCTGTATTCTGCTTTGGAAAAGAAACGGACCTTTGTTACAGAGTTCCCCTGCCGCCGCAGGGAGGGGAACGATATTGAGTGCATGGTCAGCGCCTCTCGTATCGGCAAGTATCTGAAGAAAAAAAACATTGTGATTACCTACGAAGACATCACAGACCGGAAGCGGGCGAAAACGGAGATAGAGCAGTCACGTGAGCAGCTAAGGAACCTCTCGACCCACTTGCAGACAGTACGGGAGAAGGAACGGACCCGGATCGCCCGGGAACTTCATGATGAGCTGGGACAGTTACTGACCGCTCTCAATACGGGACTGATCCTGCTGGACAAGAAAATACCGGAAAATCTGACGGGGCTTCGGGAACAGACGGGATCCATGGTCCATCTGGTGGATATGACCATGCAGACCTTGAAGCGGATTTACATGGATCTGCGTCCGGGCATGCTCGATCATCTTGGACTGGCGGTTGCCATCGGCTGGCAAGCCGGTGAATTCCAGAAAAGGACTGGCCTTCGTTGTAAGGTGACCGTTGATCCGGAAGATCTATCCCTGGATCCGGATCTCTCCACAGCCGTCTTCCGTATTTTCCAGGAGACGCTGACAAATATTGTCCGTCATGCCGAGGCCACGAAGGTGAGTGTTTCTCTGAAAGCGACGGATAAGAAAGTCGAACTCATGGTGAAGGATAACGGCAAGGGCATTACGGAAGAGCAACTTGCCAAGCCCAACTCCTTCGGACTACTGGGTATCCGGGAACGCGCCCATTACTGGGGCGGTGACGTCCAAATCGCCGGCAAACCGGGGAAGGGAACCACTGTCAAAGTTAATATTCCCCTTCAGCATCAGGAAGAGGATACCCGTGGGGGATCATCGATTACGCAGTAAACGGTAATAGACCGACCCCTTGCCCGAACAGGAATCTGTGACAGAGTCTGGAAGCCAATTTTTTCACGAAGGGACATGCCGATGAAAAAAATTAAAATTTTGATTGCCGATGATCACCCCATTGTACGTGCAGGGTTTAAACAGGTCATATCCGATATGCCGGATATGCTGGTGGCCGATGAGGCGGGCAATGGACAGGAGGTTCTCCAGCTCATTGGGAAAAAAGATTATGATCTGGTTCTGCTGGACATTTCCATGCCCGGTCGCAGCGGCTTGGAAATACTGAAAGACCTGAAAAGCGAAAAGCCAAAATTGCCGGTGCTGATCCTGAGTATTTATCCGGAGGAACAGTATGCTATCCGGGCGCTGCGAGCCGGTGCTTCCGGCTATATGACAAAGGCCAGTGCCCCCAATGAATTGATCCTGGCGATCCGAAAAATATCCGAAGGGGGAAAATATATCAGCGCCTCCCTGGCTGAGAAGCTGGCCTATTATCTCGACGGTGACGCAACAAAGCCCCCCCATGAAACACTCTCCGATCGCGAGTACCAGGTCATGCTGATGATCGCTTCGGGAAAGACGGTGACGGAGATTGCCAATGAACTGTGCTTGAGCGTGAAGACGATCAGCACCTACCGCACGCACATTCGGGAAAAAATGAAGATGAAGAACAATGCCGAGATGACGCTGTATGCGGTTCAGAACAAGCTTGTCGGATGAAAGCCATAGAGAGGGAAGGATCTTAAGAAAGATCAGAAACAGACCGGTATTTTTTAGCAGGAGGCCATGATGGCGGAACTGGAGATACAAAAAAAAGCTGTGGATGCACTTGTCATTATGAACACGACCATTAAAAATATGCGCCTTTATCCTCCTTCCAGCGCCATGATCGCCCAGACCATCGACAGGCTTTATCAGGCCTTCCTGGACATGTTTGCACAGGAATCTACTTTGATCTTCGCTGAATCGGAAAAAAATATTTTGATCTGCGGAGAACCTTTGAGCCAGAAAGATCAGGAAAGACCCCAGACCATGGCTTTACTGGAAATGCTTCTCAATTTCGGCATCAAGAGCATCACCTTTGAGAAGGGGCTGGATAAGACGGAACTTACCGCCTTTCTGGAGATCATGGGAAGAAAGCCGGAGAACGTGAAGAGCGAAGGGGGCCTGTCACAGGTCCTGGCAGAAAAAAACCTGTCCCATATCCTTCTGGATCAAAAAGTCTACGTGGCCAGAGATAAGAATCAGCAAATCCTGGGCAGTCTTGAGATCACGGATGATCAAATCATTCAGGCCATTGCGCGCGCTCATCCGGAACTGGATGGGGATCTCCAGAAAGTCCAGGAGATGGCCAGGAATCCGGAATGGCTATTAGGGACATTCAAGTCCGGTGTGACGGAGATCATGGAACAGAAAGGAAAGGTACCCTATACTCAGCTGTCTGAAAATGTAATCGGCATGATCGGCATCTTGGACAAGGCTGCCGGCAAGATGAATCAGGAGGATCAGGACAAGATATCCCGGCGCATCGGGAAGTCCATTGCCACCATGGATTTTGAGATGGTCAGTCAGGTGTTGGCCCAGAATATCGAAAACTTTTTCGGCGGCACATTGATGCAAAATGTCGTCAATGAGATCGATGACGCTAAATTTGCAGAGATCAATGAAAAAATCCTGACCCAGGGTGTCAGCGGGAAAGCGGGAAATCAAGACTCTGAGATTTCTACCCATCTGGAAAAAGTGGCAAAAGAAAGGCAGCTCTTTCATCTCAAAGAAGAGGTTGCGCCTATTTTGAGCGGAGACGAAGAGGCTTTCCTGGACAAGTCGCTGATGGCGTCTCTGCCCGATATCGTTGGACAGCTTGACAGTCATGAGGAGCAAAGAACGACAGGGACGATCATCCACCGTTTAAGCAACAATCTGCTCAATGAAAAGGCGGAGGTACGCGCTCAGGCTTCAACGGACCTAGTTGAGATCATGGATCGCCTTCCTTCCGAGCAGCAAACCGAAGTGATCGAAAAACTTTTGGACAAACTGGTCGAATGGATCCAATTTGAGGTGCTGGCAACACCGGCCTATGAAAAGATCTGCATTTACCTTAAAAATCTAATTCAGAATTTTATTCATCAGGGACGTTTTACCGAAACCATCCCGATCTTGGATGTTTTCAATCTCATTTACACCGGCAGCCTGGAAAAAAATGACAGGGCACAGGCGATTTCTTCGGAGATCATCATGGATTTGGCCTCAAAAGAGCTGCTGGATAACCTTTTTGAAGAATTTAATACCAACCGGCAGGGCAAACAAGCGGGAGCCGGCCGGATCCTGATAAGATTTGGGGAAATCCCGCTGAACCGTTTGCTGGACATTCTCCGGGAACACGACGACAGTAACGAGCGTGTCCGGATTTTACACCTTCTTGGCGAAGTCGGACCGGGGCTTGTTCCCTTGATCAGGGAAAGGATCAGTGAGGATGAACCCTGGTATTATCTGCGGAATCTGGCATATCTGCTGGGTCGGGTCGGCAGCAAAGATAGTGTCAGTGCATTGCGGCAGCTTTTGCTTCATGAAAATATCCGGGTGCAGGAGGAAGCCTTAAAGAGTGTCTACAGGACCGGAGGCAATGAGAGGGGACCGCTGCTCCTGTCTATTTTGCCGATGACGGATGATCCATTCACGTTCAGCATTGTCGAAATGCTGGGTACCCTGAAATTTGTCGATGCAGTCCCCACTCTTTTGGAATTGCTCAAGGCCCGGCCATTGCTTGTCTCATCATCGAGACTGCATCTGGAAGAGAAGATCTGTATCGCCCTGGGGACCATCGGAGCCCCGGAGGCGATACCCGTCTTATCAGAAATAAGAATGACGAAAGGTTTTTTAGGTATCCGATCTTATCCCGATAAGATCAAAGTTGCCGCCGCCAAGGCTTTGGTATCCATAAAAAGGAAGCAGGCTGAAGCAGGAAGTGCCGGACGCTGATCCCTTTCAGAGGGAGGCTTTTTTAGGTTTCGTATTTTTTCCATTCAAACCAGGTCGTCAGATCGAGGCGCTGCGCCCATGCATCAATCATCGCTCGGTCGCCGGTGTGGTTGTTGATATAATCCCGTTCTGTCAGGGTTGCCAGCGCGCTCCCGTCGAAAATGAAAATAGTGCCATGGTAAGGGGCAACCCAGTCCAGCCGGAAGTGATCTTCCAGAACTTTGAAGAATACATAATTCATGATGTTGGAAACACGATAGATCTTGTCCGGTGTAAATTTCCTGGTGTCGCTGGTCAGAGACTGGACGGCAGCCTGCCGCTGTCTTGTCAGCGATTTCAGTTGAATGGATCTCAATTCCGGATATTCGTTATAGAGCCATTTATCGATCATGATGTCGGGTGGCATTTTTGTTAATTGAAATACTACGCCTTCGTACCACAGACGGACCATGCGTTTAATTTTTTCCGGGTCGAAAAGATGAGCGAATCGATGGCATTCCGCTCCCATCTCCATGATATAACTCATCATCGTTCTATAGTTGGCAATGGGCATGAATCGCTGGTCTGCAGGGGCATCAAAAAGCCTGAGAATGTGGCCGCACTGGTTGGCGATGATGTAATTGATCTGCTCATCATAGCCCTTGCGATAAAAAAGTTGATGAGCCGTCTCATTTTTTGCGGTGATTTTAATTTCTGCCGACATGGGCAGATCGCTTTTTTCAATGGCGGCGATCGGTTTACCCGTTCGTTCTTCCACCCGTTTAAGAAGAGTCTGAACGGCGCTGATTAATACAAGAGACATGACCTTATCGTTCTATCTTTTACAGGAATTCCGATGGTCGGTAATGCGGGCCTTGATTTTTCCCACAACGGTTCCGACGGATAGTGTGGATGTCCAGGATGGGCCTTCCACGAGTTTAATATGGGTGGCGTCCACCCCGACCTGATTAAAGGTCGGATCAACGGTTACCCAGCCATCCGCATAACTTTCTGCCCAACTGTGATACAGAAAGCCCAATCCTTCCATGTAAACAAGTCCCGCCACCAACTTGGTCGGAATGCCAACGGCGCGGGCCATGGCCGTATAAAGCAGGGTATGGGCCTGGCATTCTCCCTTTCGGGTATGGAGTACCTCTAAAGCCGAAAAGCTATCCACATATTCGTCCTTGACCTCACGGGCGACCCATCCCGTCAGACGCTTGACTTTTTCCCGTGGTGTGACAGCCCCCGACGTGACCTCGGAAGCGATTTTGATGATCTCCGGATGGTCGCTCTCCAGGTGGTGGGTTGCCGCCAGATAAAGCCTGCGATTGACAGAGTCTAAAGACGGTTTTGGTGACATTTCCGGGGAAGCGTCACCGGTGTGAATCCGGTATACAGCCATGGTTTTACCATTGAGTTGGCGCTCGGACGCCTCCTGTCCCGGCCCCTGCAGCAGGGGCAGATTTCCTGAGATTCCGTCAAGAATGATTTCCAGAAAAGAGGTTTCTCTCGGGCAGGGCAGGGCTTTTTCAGTTTTGACAAGACTGAAATCAAGAATGAGGTCTTTTTTGTTTAAACTGGCTTCCGATAGAAATTGCCTGGCATGTGTCTCATCCTCCCTGTAGGTGATCAACACGCCGCCCATGGCAAATTCCAGGAGCGTTTCTCCTCGGGGGGTTATCCAGGTCGAAACGGTATGGCCATGCAAATGGGTGTCAATCTTGAAAGACGGTTCCAGAGCAAGCTTTTTACTTTCTTCAAAAGCCACAACGGATTGAGACACTTCCTCAAAGGATTGAGTCTGGGAATCAAACACGGTGAAACGGTAACTGGATCCGACCGCCATCCCCTGGAGGACAGGATAGAGATTGATGACACTGGTCGGGTAGAGGGGACCGTCCAGCTTTTTTTCCAGGGTTTTGGTCTCCTGACCCATTTTCTGGACAGCCCAGAAATATCCATGAACCACGCCCCCGTCAATCTGCAGGGGCTTGCCGTCCATCTGCTGCTCATAGTGATAGGATACAAGCGTGAGATCAGGGCGCACCGTATCTTCGCTGATCATGGTAATCCGTTTGTCCATTCCCAGGAAGCGGATTCTCAGATGGGCTTCAGAGGTGATCAGGAAGAGCTGCTTTTCCGGAATCGGCCGAATGGTTTGATGGGTAAATCCTACTTTTTCTCCATTAAAAACGAATCCGTACCAGAGTTCCCGGTGGGGAAAGTTCTCCAGGCTCTGGATTCGGAAGGGCTCAAGAGGTGGCCGGTGTGCTTGAAAATAGAGGGGTGTGCAGGCACTAAGCAAGAGAAGACATAAGATCCACAGCCAGCGGATTTTTTTTAGGATGTGCTTCTGTTGCACGATGAAATAACCGCTTCCTTCCATATCCAACCATATATCGTTTATAGATTCCCTGCGTCAAGAGGGATAAAATGATTTCTCGGTGATGGGATGGAGGAGGGCTCGTTCCCCGTTGCTCATCCCACCTCTTTTTAAAAGTGACAAGAGTTCTCAAGGCAATCATTTTTGGCAAGAAGGACAGAAATAAGTGCCCCGTCCGCTGAGAACCATCCTTTGAACTTTTTCACCACAGTGCGGGCAGGCACAGCCCGCTCGTCCGTAAACCGTTAAGTGATGCTGATATTCACCCTTCTTCCCGTGTAGATCAAGCCAGTCGGATACGGATGTTCCCCGGCAGGCGGTTGCTTTGCGAAGAATGGAGAGGCCGGCCGCCGCCACCCTCTGCCACTCTTTAAAGGACAAGCTGCCCGCCTTACGCCAGGGGCTAATGGAAGCCCTATGGAGAATTTCGCAGGCGTAAATATTGCCGATGCCGGCAATGGTGTTCTGATCCAGGAGAAAGGATTTTACAGGCAATCGCCTGCCCTGAGCTGTTTTTCTCAGGGAAGGGGCATGAAAATTCTTCAGAGGATCTGCAATCGGTGGAGAACCATCCTGCCGCTTCTGAAGGGAAAGTGTTGCAAAGCGTCGCGGATCAATGCAGATGATGCGGCCCTTTGAAAAGGATATCTGAAACCGAGTGTGGACCGGCAGGGCATCCTGATGGCGCTGCCATAACAATCGGCCTGACATTCTAAGGTGCAGGTTGAGGATTTCACCGTTTTCAAATCCTAGTTCGAGAAATTTGCCACGGCGTCTCACGGAGAGGATTTGCCATCCGACCAGTCTTCCCACGTGATTCAGTTTGGAATCCAGAATGACCAGTTCCTGAACTTCGGTATTCACGATTACCTTTTTCAATTGGCGGCAAAGGGTTTCCACTTCTGGAAGTTCCGGCATCGATTTTTTCGTCCTTTCATAGCGTCACGCGATTCTAAACTTCACGATTTTCCTGTCAAGGAAAATAAAAAACAAATTTTTTTAACAAAATGCAAAAAAAATATTGACACAAGAAAACAAACAAGGTAATTCGTTTAAAACTGAAGTCGTGAGAATCGATGAGAAAACCGAATCTCCTGTTTGTAGGATGAAAGTCCGTGTGAAGCGTTGTCAGGAAAAGGGTTTGGAGGATAAACAAATACAGAGAGAGGCGTCATCCCCTCTCATTTTAATAAAAGGAGGCTGACATTATGGAGAATGAAACCCTTTTCGCTGAGGAGGCAGAGCCTCCAGGCGGTTTGACAGGGCTTCTCGATTTTAAAAAACAAACAGACAGCTTTTTTCCATCCTACAGGATCCAACCTCCTTCCCCGGTGGTCAGGGCAAATGTTTCCCGTGCGACGCCACGGATTCAGGATAGCCCCGGGTCACTGGCCTTTCGAAAACGTTTTTTCCCCGATACAGCAGACGAAGAATGGCATGATTGGCATTGGCAGGTGCGTAACCGCATCCGGGATGTGCAGGCCCTGTCACGGATCCTCCGCCTTTCAGAAAACGAACACAATGCCATGCTGGGCCACACCGGGTCTATCCCTGTTTCCATTACTCCCTACTATGCCAGTCTCCTGGATGAAGACGATGCGAGGCATCCCCTGCGGCGGTCCGTTGTACCGGTGATTGATGAATGTTTCCACAGCGAAGGTGAAGCGGAGGATCCCCTCGCAGAAGAGCAGGATACTCCTGTTCCGGGGGTGATTCATCGTTATCCTGACCGGGTCCTTTTCCTCGTGACTGAATTCTGTTCTACCTTTTGCCGTTATTGTACACGCTCGCGTCTTGTGGGGAACAGAGGGGAAGATCCATTCCAGCTCGATCTGTGGGAAAAGGCGATTGCCTACATCGCAGAGAATGATCAGATTCGCGATGTCCTTCTGTCCGGCGGGGATCCCCTGACGTTATCCGATAAAAAGCTGGCGTGGCTTTTATCCCGTCTGAAAAGAATACCTCATGTGGAACTGTTGCGCATAGGTACAAAAGCACCGGTGGTCATGCCCCAGCGAATTACGCCTGAGCTGGTCCGCATTTTGAAGCGTTACCATCCCCTGTGGGTCAGCATCCATGTCACCCACCCGGATGAACTGACGCCTGAGATGTCCCAAGCCTGCCAACGCCTGGCCGATGCGGGGATCCCGCTGGGAAGTCAGACGGTCCTGCTTTCCGGGATCAATGATGATGTGACCACCATGAAGCAGCTGGTTCATGGGTTGCTTCGGTTAAGGATTAAGCCTTACTATCTTTATCAGTGTGATCCCATTCCCGGCTCCTCTCATTTCAGAACGCCCGTAGTGAAGGGACTGGAAATCATGGAAGGCTTGCGGGGACACACGACAGGTTATGCCGTGCCGACCTATGTGATCGACGCCCCGGGTGGCGGCGGGAAAATTCCTTTACTTCCCCAATATGCTCTCGGGTATGAGGGAGAGGACCTGCTCCTGAGGAACTATCAGGGTCAGTTATATCGTTACCCGGATCATAAGGCGGTGCACAAGGAAGTTCATTAAAGGATGGGTTTTTGAAGATCGGCATCACCTATGATCTCCGCGAGGATTACCTGATTGAAGGCTACAGCGAAGAGGAAACGGCGGAGTTTGACCGTGCCGAAACCATCGAAGCGATCGATCAAACGCTGAAGGAACTCGGCTACCGGACCGACCGCATCGGTCATCTTAAATCTCTGACCAGAAGACTTGCAGCGGGAGACCGCTGGGATTTGGTCTTCAACATCGCAGAAGGTCTCCGGGGCTTCGGTCGGGAGGCACAAATTCCCGCTCTTCTGGACGCCTACGATATCCCTTATACCTTTTCAGATCCCCTGGTTCTTGCGCTGACCCTTCACAAAGGGATGACCAAACATGTGATCCGCGACATGGGCATTCCTACGCCTGATTTTGCCATCATTGAAAAGGAAGATCAGATCACAGGGATTTGCTTGTCCTATCCTCTTTTTGCCAAGCCTGTAGCGGAGGGTACCGGTAAAGGGATTACCGCCGCCTCAAAAATTAATACCGAGAAGGAACTGGTGGAGGTGTGCAGGATGCTTCTGACGGTATTCAAACAACCGGTCCTGGTGGAATCGTTTCTTCCCGGTCGTGAATTCACAGTAGGAATCATCGGCACAGGCAAAGATGCCATAGCGACGGATACCATGGAGGTTTGCCTGAAGGCTCAGGCCGAACCGGATGTCTATTCTTACATCAACAAGGAAAACTGCGAGGAACTGGTGGAATATCGTCTGGTTTATGATGAAGAAGCACAGCAGGTCAGAGAAACGGCTTTGTCTGCATGGCGCGGCCTTGGCTGCCGTGATGCAGGCCGGATGGATCTTCGCAGTGACCGGTCAGGCAGACCGAATTTCATGGAAGTCAATCCCCTGGCCGGATTACATCCCCAGCATTCGGACCTTCCCATTATTTTCAGTCTGATGGGAAAAACTTTTCATCAACTCATCGACAGGATCATGCACTCAGCGTTGAAACGTGTTCAAGATAGATGAGCGGCATCAGAACAGATCGTTCCAGATCCATGGGATTATCGATGAAAGTTATCGTCCTGCACGGTGAAGTGCCGGAAGGAGCAGGCAAGGATGAAAAGGATGTCCTGGTTCAGGTCGACATCGTTTCCCGGGCACTTGCCGAACAGGGTTATGAGCCTATGGCCGTGCCCGTTTCCCTGGATTTTTCCAGCCTGATCCATCACCTGAGCTTGCTCCAGCCGGATTTTGTTTTTAATCTTGTCGAATCCATCTCCGGACAGGGTCGACTGATCCACATGGCTCCTTCCCTTCTCGATTATCTGAAAATTCCATACACGGGTGCGAAGGCGGAAGCCGTATTTCTGACCTCCAACAAACTCCTGGCCAAGCAAATGCTTAAACAGAACGGCCTGGCCACGCCGGTATGGATATCTTCCGGGGGACCCCCCGCCGGGAATTTTTTGCCCGGTCTTTACGTCATCAAATCCGTCTGGGAGCATGCCTCGGTAGGCCTGGATGAAAATTCCATCCTCCAGGTGCAGAAAGAATCGGATCTCGATGAGAGGATGGCATCCCGAAGAGAAGCGCTCGGCGGGTCCTGTTTTGCCGAAACGTTCATTGACGGAAGAGAATTCAACCTTTCTCTGCTCGCTGGCTCTGAAGGCCCGGAAGTGCTTTCCCCTGCGGAAATCCGTTTTGATGATTTTCCGCCGGGTAAAATCCGGATTGTCGGTTACAGGGCCAAATGGCAGGAAGATTCCTTTGAGTATCATCACACCCGCCGCTCTTTCGAATTTCCGGAAAATGATTTACCGCTGCTGCAACGTTTAACGGAGCTGGCTGTGAAATGCTGGCAACTCTTCAGTTTGAAGGGATATGCCAGGGTGGATTTCCGTGTCGATCCATCCGGTCAACCCTGGATTCTGGAGGTCAACACCAACCCTTGCCTGTCACCCGATGGCGGTTTCTATGCGGCCGCGGAAAGGGCCAGCCTGACATTTAACCAGGTGATCAAAAGAATTATTGATGATCTGTAAATTATCTGAAGCTGAAAAGACGGTCCACGATGTTAAAATGTTGGTGAACAGGGGAGAGAGATGGCATTTGAGATCGCAAAATCCGGATGTCGGGAAGAGAAAGCAGGATGTAGGCAGAATGGTTATTTTTCGATCCAAGGAGGTTCGTCATGGCTGAAAAGAAGATGCTGCAAAAGGGTAAAAGGGTAAAGGACTTTAAACTGACGGATCAGAACGGCCGGGATTTCCGTCTGACAGCATGCAAAGGAAAAAAGGTGTTGTTGTCCTTTCACCCCCTTGCCTGGACACCGGTCTGCGCCTTGCAGATGAAGTCTCTGGAAAGAAACAAGAAGGCTTTTGACAAGTTCAAAACCGTGGCCGTGGGTTTGAGTGTGGACAGCGTTCCCTGCAAGGCGGCGTGGGCCAAAAGCCTGAAGATCAGGAAGACGAGAATTTTAGCCGATTTCTGGCCCCATGGTGCCGTGGCGAAGTCCCTGGGTCTCCTGCGCACGGAGGGGTTCTCGGAAAGAGCCAACATCATTGTTGATGAAGCGGGTAAGGTGATGTTTGTCAAGGTTTACCCCATCAAACAAGTTCCCGATATCAAGGAAATTCTGGCTGCCCTGAAGGGATAAGATGATCTTTATGATGAAGTCGTCATCACTTCACTGAGCGACGGGTGGGGGATGATCCATCTGGACAATTCCCTTTTACCCAGACCATTGGCGACGGCAAGACTCATCGGGGTGATGAGATCAGCCGCCCCCTCTCCCACGATGGTTACCCCCACCAGATGATCTTTATGGAATAAGAATTTGACGAAACCTTGCCCCATCAACTCTATGCGGGCAATGATATTTGCAGCAAAGTCCGTTTTTTTAACCTCTAACTCCAGACCCTGCTGCCGGGCCTGTTTTTCCGTCAAACCCACGCGCGCAACCTGAGGGTGTGAATAAATGACCGCCGGGACAGCCTCTTCCTGATAAACGATGGCGCGGCTACCAAACAGGGTGCTGGCCAGGGCCTTCCCCTGATGCATAGCACGATGCGCGAGCATGATGCCCCCCGTCACGTCTCCGATGGCATAGATGTCCCGGATATTGGTCATCAGGTCTTCATTGACAAAGATTCCCTTTGGATTGTGCCGGATGCCCAGCCGGTTTAATTCCTCGACATGCAAACGGGGTCTCCGGCCGGTGCAGATCAGGGCATAGGCCGAGGTCAGATGGAAATCCTGTCCCTGGCGAGTCGCGACAATCTGAACGCTGTCAGCCGTTTCATGGATCCTCTGCAGTGTTGCAGAGGTATGAATCGTGACGCCCAACCGTGTCAGCTCCTGATTTAATAATGATGAGGCGTCTTCATCTTCAAGGGGCAGAATTTGCCCCATCATTTCGATCAACGTCACTTTCACCCCCAGCTCGGCCAGGAAGGTGGCAAATTCCACACCGATGACGCTTCCTCCCACGATGATCATGCTCTCCGGCAGCATCTGTAATTCAAGAAACCCGTCGGATGTCAGAATATGTTCGGAAGGCTCGATGTCGGGCAGCAATTGGGGTTCCGATCCCCAGGCAATAACAAGATGCTGAGTTTGAAGAGCGTGCTGGTTCCCGTCTGTATCCGTCCACTGGATCTCACGGGGAGACAGGATTTTCCCCTCCCCACTTTTCAGATTCACGCCTGCTTCACGAAGGGATTTTTCCACACCCAGTGCCGAAATTTTGACCATTTGCTGTTGATGCCGCTTCATGGCGGCAAAGTCGAAAGAGGCTGGTCCGACGTTGATCCCCATGCGCTTTAATTTCTTCAGGGCAGCGTAATGCTTGCTGCAGGCCAGGAGTGCTTTGGTGGGAATACATCCCCGATGGGTGCAGGTCCCACCCCAGAGGCTCTTTTCTATGATGGCAACCTTGGCGCCATCATGGGCCGCCTGTTCTGCCATGGCATGGCCGCCGGGTCCTGCCCCGATCACAATGACATCAAATATTTCCATCCAATGAAAATCCCCCGAAGTTATTTTGAAATCGTGACGCTAGTGTTTTTGTAATGTCGAAGATACCGCTCTGGCAGCGTGGTAGGAACTGCGGACAAGCGGTCCGGATTCTACATACCGGAAGCCCATCACACAGGCCATTTCTTTCATTTCCTTAAACTCATCGGGGTGATAATATTTCATCACCGGCCAGTGATTCCGGGTCGGTTGCTGATACTGCCCGATGGTGAGTCTTTCACACCTGGCAGCGATGAGATCTTCCAGCAATCTCAGGATATCTTCCCGTTTTTCTCCAAAACCCACCATGAAGCCCGATTTTGAAATGATCTTTTTTTCTGTACCCGGCTTGATCCGGCGCAGCAGTTCCAGGGAGATCTTATAGTTTCCCTGGGGGCGAAGGTTTGGATACAGAGTGGGCACCACCTCAATATTATGATTGATCACATCAGGTCCGGCGGCCATGACCTGCTCCAGGGCCCGCCAGTTGCCCTGGAAATCCGGGATCAGGACTTCCACCCGGCAATCCGGGATCTGCCGGCGCAAAGATGCAATGCTTCCAGCAAAAATCGCGGCCCCGCCGTCCGGCAAATCATCCCGCGTGACCGATGTAATCACAATATACTTCAATCCCAACGCTTTGACGGCCTCGGTCAGCCGTTCCGGCTCATGGGGATCCAGTGGTGGGGGAATATCATGGATGACATGGCAGTAGCGGCAGTTCCGTGTGCAGATCTTGCCGAGGATCAGAAAAGTCGCCGTTCCCTCCTGGAAACATTCGGTGATGTTGGGGCAGCGTGCCTCCTGACAGATGGTGTGAAGATGGCGGTTCGCGAGGATGTCCCGGACATGCCTGAATTCCCGGCTGTGGGGCAGCCGGACTTTCAACCATTCCGGTTTGCGTAAAGTGGAAGAGGGGTCCTGCATTTAGAAATAGTACCAGAGCGTGCTGTAATCTGAGATGTTTTCACCATCAGCGGCTAATCTTTTCAGGTAATCGTAGAGGGTGACGTCGGTGTACAGATAATCCAGTGCGGTGACAAGCCGCACCTCCCAGGAGTAAAAACGGTAGATCCGGCGGCCATCGGGCAGAATCATGATGACTTCATGGTCCTGCCATGCATTCAAGGGTGATTTCCCCAGCCGCGGGACGTTAAAGACCGGCTCATCCATTCTGACCAGGCCGGGTTGCAGTCGTGCCTCTTCCCGCCGTTCCTGCTCGATCCTGGCAATGGGTACGCGGAAATCGATCGTTTCTTCCTTGCCCTTGGTGCTGAAGGCGTAATAGGGGTCGATCCCGGATACCTTCAGCGTTTTGCGCAGGAGACAAGTTTCGAACCGGCGGCTGTTAAAATAGGTAAAGACCTGCTGGTTGTATACATTCATCCCTAGGAGTTTGATTTTTTTGACCGCTTCCAGGGAATCGGGGGTGATTTCAGACGCGTGCTCAAAGTGGGTGACAACGGCAATTTCCCGCTTTCCCCATTCATGGTATTTTCTGAATATTTTGAGGAGGCCTTCATTGATCCGGAAAGGAAGAGTGACCGGAATCCTCGTGCCGATCCTGATCCGTTCGATGTGCTTAATGCCGGCGACTTCGCCGATCAGCCAGTCCAGATAGTTATTTTTCAGGGTCAGGGGATCGCCGCCGGTGATGAGAACTTCTGTGATGTTTTCATGCTCTTGAATCCAAGCCAGGGCCTCCCGGATCTTTTTCCGGCTCATTTGTGCCGTGTCGTCGATGTTTTTGATTTCCCAGTTTCGCTGGCAGTAAACACAGATCTGAGGGCATGAGTTGTAAGGCTTCAGAATCAGGATTTCCGGGTAACGTCTTGTAATCCCGTCGATGGGGCTGGTGGATTTCTCACCCATGAAATCCATGTCAATCCCCATTTTACGGCTCTCGATGACACCCTGACAGTATTGAAGACTGGGAATGACCTGGGCACGGATCTGACGGTCGTAATCCGTCCGTCCCGCTTTATTGAACAGGGACAGGTAATGGGGGGTAATTTCAAAAGGTATGTGATTTTCCATGGCACAGGTGAGGCCTTCTACCTCGCCCGGCTCCAGTCGGACAAGATCGCTCAGCGTCTTGATATCTTTTATGATGTGTCGATAGTGCCATAGATAGTCCTGCCACTGGCTTTCTTCAGCGCCGAAATAAGTCAGGATATCCTTTTTCAATTCCCGCCGCTGCCGGATGATGTTGCGGTCGAACCCCGTTTTATAACGCCTGGAATAACGCCGGATGAGAGACGCATAATCATCCAGTTGATTGGATCGGACGATGGCCGACTTTCTGCCGTCTTTCATTTTGAAGATTTCCTTACTGGTGGAATGTTTCCCCGATTTTCCCGTAATGCCCCTGAACAGAGCGATGAATTCGCATAGGAAGGCTTCGTTAATCTTATGCGGCGTTTCCGGGGTCTCATTGGCGAGATCAAACAGCATCGCCAGAGGGGAGGTGCCGGTCAGGTATTCATTTTCAGTCCGCATGACATTGGAAAGAACGCGGATGCATTCCTTGGCATTCCTTTTTTCGATGATATTGAGATTTACAAAATAGGTGTCTGAGCGCATATTGAAAAGGTCGCGCTCAAGCCGGTTGAGATAGTCGAAAATGATGAAGCGGGCTTCCTCGACGTGTTTGGAGTTCTGGAGAATGCTTTTGATCTTCGGCTCTGCTGCCCAGAGCTTTTCAATCAGCTTTTCCTTAGGTAGCTGGATCCAACTTTTCATGAAGGGTCCCCGTCCTTAAGCTCGAATAGGGTCATGCCGCCAAAAAAAGAATCCATGGGTTACCCTTTCCAGCACACGTCCGGTTCTCTGGCGGCCCTGACCTCATCGAGACGCTTCACCGGCGTTGTCAGCGGGGCGGACTTGACCTGTTCCGGATTCTCCCTGGCCTCCCGGGCAATGGTGATCATCACGTCGCAGAATGAGTCCAGCGTTTCCAGGCTTTCCGTTTCGTTGGGTTCGATCATGATGGCTTCCGGGACGATCATCGGGAAATAAATGGTGGGTGGATGATAACCATAGTCGAGAAGCCTTTTGGCAATATCGGAGGTATGGACCCCGCTTTCCCGGACCTGTCTTTTGCCGCTGAAGACGCATTCATGCATGCAGGTCCGGTCATAAGCCAGGTCATAGTGGAGTTTCAGTTTCTCTTTGATGTAATTGGCGTTCAAGACAGCGACCTCACTTGTTTTTTTCAGGCCATCAGGTCCAAGCGAACGGATATAGGTGTAGGCCTTGACCATCACGTTGAAATTACCGTAGAAGGACCGCACGCGCCCGATACTGTTCGGATAATCCTCACACCATTCATAATCCCCCTGGTTTTTTATGATCTGGGGGATCGGAAGATAATCCATGAGTTTTTTGCTTACCCCCACCGGGCCGCTTCCCGGGCCGCCGCAACCGTGAGGCGTGGAAAAGGTCTTGTGAAGGTTCAGTTGAATCACGTCGAAGCCCAGATCACCCGGTCGGGTTTTTCCCATGAATGCGTTGGCGTTGGCGCCGTCGCAGTACAGGAGCCCCCCCTGACCGTGAACAATCCCGGCAATCTCTTCGATGCTTCGCTCAAAGAGTCCCAGGGTATTGGGATTCGTCAGCATGAGCCCGGCGACATCTCCAGTCATCAGTTCCTGGAGATGATCGATGTCTACACCGCCTTCAGCATTGGAGCGCACCGTGATGGTCTGGAAACCGCACAAGGCGCCGGAGGCAGGATTGGTGCCATGAGCGGCATCAGGGATCAGGATCTGATGGCGATGATTCCCTCCTGCTTCAAAGTATTTTTTTATCATCATGATACCGGTCAGCTCTCCATGGGCCCCCGCTGCCGGCTGAAGGGTAAAGTCGGCCATGCCGAAAATCTCGCTCAGGTATTTCCTGAGTTCATACATCAACTCCAGGCTGCCCTGTGAAAACTCAACGGGCACGTAAGGATGGAGGGCGGTAAAGCCGGGTAGTTTTGCCAAGTCTTCGTTAATTTTCGGATTGTATTTCATGGTGCAGGAGCCCAGCGGATAGAAGCCGACGTCGACACCAAAATTCCGCCGCGAAAGGGTTGTATAATGACGGATCAGATCTACCTCAGCCACTTCCGGCAGATCAACATCCTGCCTGAGAAGGCTTTTATCAATCACCTGTTCGAGATGAACTTCAGGTACATCACAGGTTGGAATACTGCCGGCTGTCCGCCCTGGCCGACTCTTTTCGAAGATGAGTTCCATAGCCAATCCTTTCTGTTTTAAAGGCCGGTTTTAGAAAATTGCTTACGTTACGCCGGGAGATGGTAATGATAGCAAAATAATCCGAATCCTGCATCTTAATTTTGTTGCATCCTGCGATCAGGGATAAAATAAACTTGAGATAGATCAAGAAAAAGCTTGACTTCTTTCAGATTACGTAATAAGTAACGGCCACTTTTCTGAATCATTGCGTTAAATTTGCGGATCAGGAAAGCCATAGAAAAGTTGGGTAAGACATTGTGAAGCGTAAAGGTAAACCACCATACTCTCCAGAGTCTTGGTGGTTTTTTCTTTTCGGCATCGTGGTCATCCGACTTTAAGAAAATTGAGGAAAGGAGGATGCGACTATGTCAGAAGGTAAGGTCAAATGGTTTAATGAATCAAAAGGCTTTGGGTTCATCGAGTCAGATGAGGGCAAGGATGTGTTTGTTCATTTCAGTGCCATTCAAAGTGCCGGATTCAAGACGCTGTACGAAGGTCAGCGTGTGAGCTTTGATATTGAACAGGGCCAGAAGGGCCCCTCGGCAACGAACGTGAAAGCCCTGTAAAAAGGCCTCAGCGGAAATAAAGAGGCACTTCTGCACAAACCTGAGCGGAGTGCCTCTTTTTCTTTATGCGGGTAACGTTTTTCATCAGTTAAAAAACAGTAAGAGAGAAATGAGAGGAAATGACGATGAATAAAAATTTGTATGTTGGTAATTTGTCCGCCAAAGTTTCTGAGGATGACCTGAAAAGTAACTTTTCCAAGGCTGGCGAGGTTGCGTCCGTGACCATCATCAGGGATAAGTTTACAAGCCAGTCCAGAGGGTTCGGGTTTGTGGAGATGGCAACGGAAGAAGGGGCAAAAGAGGCCATCAATCAATTCAATAATGGAATGCTCGATGGACAAGCCATAACGGTCAATGAAGCCCGACCCAAAAAAGATTCAACGGGTCCACGCGGCGGTGGTGGTGGTCGCCGGGGTGGTGGCGGATTCGGTGGCGGTGGCGGTCGCGGTGGTGGTGGATTTGGCGGCGGCGGTCGCAGTGGTGGTGGAAGCAGATACTAATATCCTATAATGGTTACATCAATCCAGGGTGGGGTCATGTCGAGTCATTGACCTCACCCTGTTATACCTCTGCCAGAGAGCCGGTGGTTTGAAAAGCCGGCCAACGGCGTAAATACCCTCAAAGATGCCTTCCCCCTTTTTAACATCTTCCGATCCTGCGGCTTCCGGTTCTTTTGCCAGGATGATCCTTTCGCCTATCAAACTTCATAGCACAGAAAAATGATTGTAAATGCGAGTGTTTTCTTGACACTTACAGGGTTTTCAATTAAGAAAGAATAGAAAATATTAGTTTTTTAATTTTACAATTTCACCCCAATATGGCATTGCACGACAAGACCTATGGATAATAAATTGTCTTTCCGTAAATTAATAGAAGATAATGGCTTGATCCTGATTGCCATTTTCATGGTCGTCATCTACTGGGCTTTTGATTCCATTTCATCGGGCCAATATATGACGCGCATCATGATCGCTGTGCTGGTCATCATTTATGGGATTTTTACCCAGACTCTGATTAATGGCCGCAAAGCGGCGTTGCTTGCAAAGGAAATGACACAGGGACGGTTGATTCAATCGGAAAGTCTTGCGTCCATCGGCCAGCTTGTCGCCGGGATTGCTCATGAGTTAAATAACCCGCTGGCCAGTGCCTCAAGTTTCATTCAAACGGATATTGAATTGATTAACGAGCAGCAGGATAAACGGAAAATCAATCAGGAGGTCCTGCAGGAAGTCCTGCAGGAAGTCCTGCAGGACCTCACCTATTCCCTGAAGGAACTGAATAAGACCAAGGATATTGTAAAAAGTATCCTGGATCTGTCCCGCCAGACACAGACTTTTGAAGAAAGTGTCAATATGAATGATGTCATCGAGGATGCCCTGCGCGTTTTGTATAATTCCTATAAACATCTGCAGGTCACGATTGAGAAAAATTTCGATCCGAGTATCCCGAACATCGAGGGAAATTTTTCAAACCTGGGTCAAGTGCTCATCAATATGATTAAGAACGCCCTGAATGCTTTGCCCGACGGCCGGGGGAAAATATCCCTTTCCACCTCCTATCAACATGAAACAGATCGCATTAGCGTAGAATGCCGGGATGACGGTCATGGAATCCCGCCGGAGATTATGAAAGATATCTTTAAACCCTTTTTTACCACCAAGGATGTGGGTACAGGGACAGGTTTGGGTCTTTATGTTTCCTATGAAATCATTAAAAAGCACGAGGGAGATATTAGTGTCAGCAGTGAAGTTGGCAAAGGGACAACCTTTACCATTGAGCTTCCGTGCAAAAGGAGTGGGAAGTTATGAAACTTTTGATTGTTGATGATGAAGAAGGTGTCCGGATATCTCTGAAAAAAGTGCTCGAACGGGATGGCTACGAAGTCCTTCTCGCCACAAATGGTTTGGAAGCCATTGGCGTTGTGCAGCAGTTCACAGATGACATCGAAACGGTGATTTCGGATTTCAAGATGCCGGGGATAGATGGATTGGAGACCCTGACCAGGATCGGCAGAATCAATCCAGACATTATCCGTATCATTCTGACCGGTTATGCAACACTGGATCGTGCCATTGAAACCGTGAACCTGGGCATAGACGGGTTCTTAACAAAGCCCTTTGACAACAACGAGTTAAAACAGAAAATCCGGGAAATCAGCATGAAGAAAAGGCTGAAACAACTCGTCTCGGAACAGGTCCTCGATGAAATGCAAAAAACCGGCAAACAGTTGATCCCGCGAACTCAAAAAGTCAGCATTCTTTTTACGGATATCCGGGGATTTGCGGAACTCACGGAAAAAATGACGCCCCAGGAAATCGCCGATCTCCTGAACAAGTACTATTTCTTACCGATGGATCGCATTGTTTTTGAGTATAATGGCACGCTGGATAAGCATATCGGGGATAGTGTCATGGCGATATTCGGTGCGCCTGTATCCTATGATGATGATGCTTTCCGAGCCGTTTCCTGTGCCGTGCGGATGCGGGAAAAAATGGCTGAGATCAACGACAAAACCCTGAGTAAAAGGAATATCAAAATTCCCGTCGGGATAGGGATCGGAACCGGTGAAGCCATGGTGGGGATGTTCGGTTCACCGATCAAAAAAGAATATACCGTTCTGGGGACACCGGTTAATTTAGCGTCAAGACTGGAGCGCCTTGCTAATGAGAATCAGATATTGATTTGTAACGAGACGTTTCAAATGATTCGTAATTCTTTTAAGACCGAAAAGATCGATCATGTGAACCTCAAAGGTATCGAAGGCGAAAAATCTATCTTTGATGTTATCGGGACCCTTTAGAGATCTGAACTTTCAATCATTCAGCCTGCTTCCGATCTCACTCACTAATTCGTCCAATTTGACAGGCTTAAAAATAAAATATCTTCCCCCGATTTTATCATCCCGCGGACCCACTTCCCCTCTCTTGACAATGGCGGTGACAAAAATGATGGGAATATCTTTTGTGGCTTTATGATTCAGTAATTCCTCGGCCACTTGTGTACCCGGCATGTTCGGCATGATGATATCCAGAAGGATCAGGTCAGGTTGATACTTGATCGCCATCTTAATGCCCTCAGCGCCGCTGGTGGCTGTCAATACGTCGAACTTTCCGGTTTGCTCCAGATTGAGTTTGACGAAAAAGCAGAAATCCTCTTCGTCATCGACGATCAGTATCGTTTTTTTAACCTCGGAAGATCTGGTCTTAAAAAGATCCATCAGCTTGTCCTCCTTTTATGAACCCCGCAAGATTCTCACCCCTGCCGGCCGGGAGTTCGATCATGACACGCGTTCCTTTGCCGGGGTTACTTTCTATCTCAATCGTTCCGTGATGGTTGTCGAGGATCCCTTTGGTAATGGATAAACCCAACCCCGTGTTTTTCTGCTCTTCCTTCGTTGTAAAAAACGGGTCAAAAATCTTCCGGATTATGTCCTCCGGGATTCCTTCTCCGGTATCGGAAACCACGACCCGCAGATGCGGCTGACCCTTTTCACCGGTTGCCGTTTCGGCGCGAATGCCGAGGATGCCTCCTTCCGGCATGGCCTCAATGGCGTTCGTGAATAGGTTGGTAAAAACCTGTTTCATCTGGTTGCTGTCCATCATGATCACCGGCAGAGCCTGGGAAAATTGCCGGTCTACCGTGATCCGCTTCAGATGGAGTTGATGCTCTACAAAGGATAGGGTCTCTTCAATGATCGGAACCATGGCCCCCTCTTCCATTTTGATGGATATCTGACGGGAATAACTAAGGAGACCCTTTACAATATTATCCGCCCGCAGCGCCGATTTTTCGATCCGGTCGCTCACGTCCATCAGGCGGGCGTCTGAGCCCAGAGAGGATTTTAAATATTCGATGCCCTGAACAATAATTGCCAGCGGATTCTTCACTTCGTGTGCAACGCCCGCCGCGACAGCCCCTAAGGCCGCTAACTTCTCGGACTGGATCAACTGCTTCTGCGTTCTCTCTTTTTCTTCAAGGGCCGCTTTGCGGGAATTGATCAAAGACTGTGTAAAAATCCCGTAAATAATGACCAGCGCGGCGATCAGGGTGCGTGTCAAATTTTGGCCCGACGCAACGGAATCAAAGGTCCAGTAGATAGCGACCATCATCAGGGCAATCAGGATCAGGCCGTTATTTTCAATGATCTGGCGAATCCGGCTGTATTTGAGCATAGGGCTGTGTCTGTTCCTGCGTTGAATGTCGCCACCACATTGAATCGATCCCTACCGACACAAAGACTGCTTATTATAATGTTTTTACCGGATAAGTAAAACAAAAAAACCGGATAAGCGGAAATTTCTGATACTGGCAACCCGGGCGCATTCTGCAACAGGTGTAAGGCGCAGATCATCAATAAAATGGAACAAGGCGCTGTTCCTGATTAAATCAGAGGACAGCCCCTTCCATATTGCTGATCCCCGCAAAAATCTAAATTTACTTCGTGATTGACGCTTCGCTTAATTCAAGACACGACCCTTTATATTTTTCTTGCAAACATTGCAGACATTGTGTACGATGTCACACAAATAATTTAAGGAGATATTTTATGGGATCCACCGTATCCGTAAGACTTCCTG